>ENA-OZWW01000355-OZWW01000355.1-human-gut-metagenome-genome-assembly--contig:-NODE-355-length-22102-cov-6.015558_pt1 | contig 22102 bp, 15 predicted proteins | sample MGYA00243534_ERZ654079 | MGnify/ENA primary metagenome ERZ654079 (study PRJEB26926, sample SAMN06164994) | human gut metagenome | biome: ENVO:00009003; feature: ENVO:2100002; material: ENVO:00002003...
AGATGTGTATAAGAGACAGTTCAATTTATGTATAGCATAAAACTATCTCTATTATTTATCCACAAATATTATTTCACGATATTTCCAACGCAAAGTATTCTTTGGGAAATTACAATGTAACAAAAACTCCATTTCAGGTAAAGCATATAACTTAGCTAATACATTTTTTACCGACTCACATATACAAACTTTCTCCACACACAGTAACCATTCACCTAAATCTCGCCAAACATCAACTGGAAATAAAAACAATGGTTCAACAGACCTCACTCTATACTCAAACTGACAGAAAAGCCGTTCAACACCTAATACTATTTGCTCCAACATCCAAGAAGTCCGAGAGCGAAACAAAGAATTCTCGTCATAGAAACGAAATAGAAAATAATCTCCTACCCACAATAAGAACTGAAATGTACCCATATAAGGCACTTTCATCTCTTGCCACAAAGCTATCAAGAATTCATCCACATCTGTAAGTTGTTCATCCACATCCATCTCTATCAAAGACTTTTGAGCTAAACATTCTATCAAACATCCCCATTTGGCAAGCCTAATCCCATTTTGTTCTGTAAACACTTTTTGTTGTATTTGCTCCAGCAAATTAAAGTTCTCTCCCTCCATTTGCTTTTTGCCTCCCACATAAGTATCACTCAAAAATCCGGAAAGGCAAAGTGTAAATTGTTTATCCAGCAATAAATCTAAATCCGGATATTGTATCTTATACTGATTCCAGACCAAAGAATTGTTAGGATAAAAGCACCACAAATCTTCTCCGAAAGGGAACTGTTTAGGATGGACTGACGGATTTTGATTCAAGAAAAGTAAAAAATGAGTATCGACCCTTTCCTGTATTTCAACCATATTCTCAATATCAAACGAAAAAGTGACTTTGATATGTTCTCCTTGTTGTTCAGAGAAATAAGCCACAAAATAATGAAACAAACTTTGGAACTCACGATAGAATGAGACAACCTCAGTCAAGAGGCTTCCCCACGCTTTTCGAGAATAAAAAACAGAAAAACAACACCACGCTTTTCCTCCCATCAACGTATAATTCTGTTTCATATTATGCCAAGAGTATTTTATTAGTATAATCAAAATTCCGATATACAATCCCTTGTCCGAACCCATTCGGATTTACCGTTTTACAATCATTATCCATTTTTTTCATCTTCAGATAGTTTATAGCCTCTGTTACACCCATGACAATTACCACTATCAGATTCGCATCTTTAACTTTATAATATTGATGATTAAAATCATACAAACAATTAGATTTGTTTCTAAGTATCATTTCCTCATCTTTAAAATTCAGTCGAATTCCGTTCTCCATCTCATCCCATATTCCTTCTTTCCATTCTCCTTTTATCACAAGTCGATATTTATCCCCTATACATTGTTTTAGCATGTCTGATTCATCCGGATGATTATAATTCATTGCAATATTGTTCTGTATCACTCCTATGCCAAAACGTTGTCCTTTATACAACATCAATACTCTCGTAGAGTAGGGATTTATATAATCCAGATAGACACTCTGCAACTTCTTCAACAAAAACTCTTGTGCTATCCGCTCTTCATCTGCATGCATCAAAACATTATAAAATTCCTTCTGATTAAAAATTTCCTGCACAAGCCCTCTACACAACAAACGATTGAAAAATTCAACATCTTCCAAACCATATCCTACAAACACTTCATTGTATCCTCTCGCCTCAACGAACTCCTTTCTTTCCAAGCAGACCCTTCCGAAAACATCACGATAACAAAGATTACTCGTATAAAATAGACGCTCTTTATTGTTAAATTCTTTTAACATAAACTCTGCAAACCCTCTACCTAAGTAATTATCTGCATCCAAATTGCATACTACTTCTCCTTCTGCCAATCTGAAAACCATATTCCTGCTATGGCTGCGTCGATAATAAGCTGGTTCAGTAGTCCTATAATAGACAAGAATACCCATCTCAATATATTTCATCATAGATTGAGCAATCCATTCTTCTAATCCATCTTGCGAATTATAATCCAGCACAACAAACTCGACCTCATCTACTAAGAAATTATCAAGAATATTCTTCTCCAAAGTTTCTTGTAAATGTTTAAGCCGATTCATACAAGTGATGCAAAATGAGATTTGTTTCATAGTGCTATATAGCCATTATTAATGAATAGTAAATCTACCGAATGCATAAGCTCCATCCAAACCTTTTATCTCAAGTAAAAAATCACCAACTAAGCCTTTCTGTAATTGTACTTTTCTCAATATTGGAGAGTCAATATTCTCAGTAGAAGAGTAAACAACATCCCCATTCCGAGAAATTACAATTTCAATCTCACCTATAGATTGATAGAACTCCAAGTCAATGGAGTGGTCATCATTCAAAAATGCTAAAAAAGGAGTCACTGGAGGAATAGAACGGTGACCATTCCCCGGACCATCCGGTAAATCAAAATCCTCATCCATGATGATTTCTACTCTTGAAGGAAAAGTTACTGACTTTCCATTCACTACATTTACCACAAAGAAGCAGTATAAACTTAACAAAATAAAAAATGATTTCATAGTATCTTTAGTTTTGAATGTAACAAAGATAGCCATTTAATCACTTCTTAGGGAAAGTACAAGTGGACAACACAAAAGAGAATAACAAACTATATATCAAGAAAATACTAAAAAAAAAGCTACTAAGTTAATGGACGAAAAGCAAGAAGTTCTTCTAATAAAGAGTTATAAATTCTTCCAATTTATCAGTAGTATCCAAATTTAAGCTCTCCCTCAATCTCCGTTTTTTCGTAAAAATAGAATTCATCTCGCAGTCAAAAGTAAACATCAACTCAGTGGTAGTGAAACCAACTTTAAGCAAAGCTATCAATATCAGGTTACCACTCGTTAATTTAAAATCTTTCTTTAACCGAGAAATCAAATTACCATATATCAAATCCATGTATTCAAGGAGCTGTTCTTTCTCTTGTTTGGTCATATTCTTCACAATCAGCTTTTCCTTCTTCAATTGATCCAAGAGATAAACACCATTTACACATACATTTTCACGTATTTTTTTATTCTCACTCTCCAACAGCAAAATCTTTTGATTCAATTTACCAACCTTCTCTCTATTTGTTTCCGCTGTTTCACCTACTTTTTGTTTCAACACATCAAGTTCATAAACATATCGTTTAATCATGCACTCATTCTCCTTTATTACTTGCATATTTTTCCGGAACATCTCTTTGTATCTTTTTCTTAAAAGAAAATACAAAACAAGACATAATAGGATAATAAATAAAACGATTACCATCCCAAAATAAAACTGTATTTTCTTTTCGTGTTCAACTTGTTGCTTTTCTAAAAGAAGCTTTCCTTTTTCATATTTACGTTGCAAAGTCAAAATTTGAGATGCTTGTTTAGCATCCAGGTCAACGGACAACAACGAATCAGACTTCTCTTTGAAATAGAGAGCCATTGCATACTTTTTCTGCCTCTTTTCCAACAGATACAAATAGTGGTATGCCCCTGCCAGAGTACGAGGCCTTTCTGATTTCAAAGCTAAAGTAAAATATCTTTTTGCCTCATCCAACTTATTTTGATTTAAATAAATGTTCCCCAATGACATTGAACAGTGATGCATAGAATGCCTATCTTGTTCAGTCTCTACCGCAGTTTTCAACAAGATTATTGCATTTTCCAAATCTCCCTCATTTCTTTTTGCAATTCCTTTTACTTGTAACAAAGAAGGAGTTACTCGTTCAAAATCGATACATCCTTTCTTTTCTTCACACAAGGACAAAGCCCTATTGATGTAGTTATAAACACTGTCATATTGTTGTTCTACATAATAAATACGAGCAATATCCCGATAAGCATATATAACCCCTAAAGTATCGGCTGCCTTTTGAAAACAATATACCGAACTTTGATAATTATCAAGAGCATCTTTGTGTAGCTTTCTATCTGCATTCAAAATACCGATATACTCATATGCCAAGCCTTGTAGCTTATACTCTTCCGTTTTCTCCAATTTAGCCAAAGCATTCAAATAGGCTTGCATAGCCAGCGTATCATTCCCCTGCAAATCCATCACTTTGCCATAATAAAACAATGCCTTCCCCGCTTTCACGTTATCACCCCCATTCTTATAATAATCTACCGCCAACTTTATCAACGAATCCGACTGCATGCTATCCAGATAGTTCTTATCACGGGCTTGTGTCAACAGCAGCACATAGTCTGCCCGCTGCTTTCCACGAAGCTTCTCCGGATGAGGAATTTGCTCCAACAGCAGCAATGCACTGTCAGAATATACATCCATATACCTCTCTACCTTATCAAAAACATTGGATACGTTCTTCTCTACGCAAGAACCTAACAGTACGCAAACGGACAAAAGCCCAAGATATAGCAGTTTTTTCATATGAACATGTTCTTTACCAGATTATCATTACGTATAACTCCTATGCCCACAGAATCCTTTTGGAGATAAATATTCACACCAGCCAACGGCAATCCTTTTTCTCCATCAGTCACAATGCCATTTGCCTGTGCATTAAAAACAACTGCACAGCAGAATGTTATGAACAGTACTATACATCGCTTCATAATCCATGTATATATAATTAAACTTTGGATGAGAATAAGCTTTTTTACGGCCTCTCCCTTCAAAGATACAAAAAACCGCTTCAACAATGTACAAAAACAAGATAAATGTGACAAACAAAACAAATAGCTCAGAGCTTGTTTCCCCTTACATAGGCTTCCTTTCCATTTTCTGTACGGAGTTATCAGCGCCTATCGGCCGTGATGCGCTCTGCCAACGGCCGTCAACCACTCGACTAACGACCGTCAACAAGGTGCTTCATAACCGTTGAACACCTATTATACTCATAGTTTCCCCATACTGTGCACCTATCTTATTCCTATTATGAGCCCAGCTGCAGTCTATCGGTAAACGGTCTTTTACGAAGTTAATACCGTGTTTACACGAAACGCATATCGTGTAAACAAGATATTTGCAAAATGCTGTACATTCTATTAATACACTAACAAACAAGATATTAACTTACTTTTCGGCGTATTTCCGCTGTGGAAGCAAAAGTTGCTTCCACCTTTTTGAGTTGCTTCCACAGCACTTGTAATGCCGATGAATAAAGGGATGCAGGAAGTAGGTGGAAGTGTGGAAGCAGAAATGATAAAACTAAGCAGAGATAATTTTCCCTTAAAAGCAATAAAACTCCAGAATCTGCTGGAGCAAAGCATCCTGCTTTCCCAGACCTTTTTCCAACTCCACACTTTTCAGGTTATAGAGTTGTGCCAGCAAAGCTGACGACTGCTTCTCGCAAAGACGGGAATCATGTACCTGCTCCATCCAGCAGACGGTCTCTCCCCAAACATCTACCGAAAGATGTGACAAGACTTCTGTCGGGGCTCCCCCCTTCTCCACCTTACGGAAGATTTCGACCAAAGCACACAACAAGCTGGACATTATCTGTTTACAACGGGAATGGGAACGGGATTCCCGGTTTCTGAAACGTAGCAGGAAATAGTACCCCAGCCATAAATAAACGGTGGTGACTTCTGCATGGATTTTCTCTATCCTCTTCCAATGCGCAACCAAGGCAGCATCAATTTCTTCCAGAATCGCATCCGTATCATCTTCTATGTAGTATTTCTGCGCAAGACACTCTATCACGCACCCCCATTTCGCCATATCCACACACTCTTGCGTACGCCCCATCCATACATGGGCTTCCTCCAATATCCGGAATGCCTTTTCTCCACATTCTGGAGCATCATAAAACCGATACTGACGAAACAACAGAAGAGACTGACATAATAACTCATCCAAAGAGTACTCCGCACTTTCCATATTTAAAATTCAAGTATCCATTCAGGTAACAAAATCGAGCAAAAGTAATCATTTCCTAAGAAAATCACGCTGTTTCAGCACAAAAACCGGCAGGAAAAAGAAGATACCGATGACGGACATCACCAGTCCGCCAATGGTACCCGCCGCCAATGGAAACCAGAAAGCCTCCTTGTCCTCACCTATCATGAAAGGGATAAATCCCAGAATGGTAGAAACTACCGTGAGGAAAATAGGAACGACCTTCGCATTCCACGCCTTGACGTAGGCACGAAGAGCGGAAAGACGGGGGAAACGACGTCGGATGCTGTTGTACTCGTTCAGGACATAGATGCTGGCATTCACCGTGATGCCGCACAGCAGGACGAACGAGGCAAAACCGCCCTGGTCGAAGTTCAGCCGGAACCAATAGAAAGTAAGAAATACCCCGATATAAGAAACCGGAATCACAAAGATGATGGCAAGCGGCTGCTTCAGGGAGTTGAACAGAACGCTGGTCGTAAAGAAGATGATGGCTATCACCACCAGCAGAAGCAGGTATTGGCGGTTGTCCTTCTCGCCCCATGACCAACTGTTGCTGTCCGACTCGGCTGTATAACCCATCGGCAACAGTTTGTTGAACTCCTCCAGGTCACGTTTCTGTATCTTGTTGCCCATCTCATTGGAGCCGATATATTCGTATTGCAGGCAGAGGCGGTACTGCTGGTTTTCTTTGGCAATCTCCTGCGGCATCTGTCCCTTTTCCACAGTAGTCAGTTCGGAAAGCTTGTAATGCTTGCCGTTTCCTACTCCATAGGGGAAGAACTGCATCGCCCAGATGTCATATTCGGCAGACTGGCGGGAAGAGAGCTTGATTTTCTCCATCCCCTGCTCGGCCGCTACCGAACCAATCTCCAGATTCTTGCCAAAGATGGGGCGCACCGCAGAGAAAAGCACTTGCGCGTCGATGCCCTCTTGCGCCATGCGCTCCTTGTTCAGGTTGAAGTAGAATTCCTGATAGTCATCCTTCCACCAGGAGAACTCCGAATTGATGAGCACTTCCTTGATACGCCGGTGCGTCAGCAGCTTGGCCTTCAGCTTCTCCGCCCACTCATAGAGTTCGTCGTAGTTGTAGCCGTACATCCTGATGCGGTAGGAGCCGGCACTCTCGCGGACGTCATTACTGAACCCCTGGTCCTGCAATCCGTAGATGCCCCAGCTGCCGCCTCCCAGTTCCAGTGCCTTGCTTATCATATTGGCTTTCAGTGTATAGGGAAAACCGCTGTTCCGGGCTTCCTTCTTGAAATAAATCTGCATACTGGCACGCCGGGGGCTGTAGATGGAAGTATGAAACTGCCTGATTTCCTTGAACCGGCTGAGGTAGGTCTCCATACGTTTCATCAAAGTGTTCATCTGCTCGAGGGTGCTGCCATTGGGAAGGTTGGCGTTGGCATAGAGCACCACCTCCTCATTACGGGTGAAGTAACTGCCTTCGTACACCTTCTGTATGAAAAGCCGCAAGCTGCCGCCCAGCGCCTTGTCCACAATGGGTTTCACCGACTCCTTATAGGTATCCGAACCGAATACCTTATTGTAAGCAGCTTCCCATTTTCCCCCTCCTTCCAGTTTGTCGGGCAACAGAAAAACGGGCAGACCGAAACCCAACAGTAACAGCAGGCATACAGCCCAGCGCCAACGGCACAGAAAACGGATGAGAGCAGAATAGCAGCAGGAGAAATAAACGGGGAAACGTCTGAAAATCCGTCCCAACCTTGTTTTGAATGTTTGCGTCAGCCCCGGCAAGACAAGACGCCTCTTCTTCCCCGTAATCCGCCTCACCAGTCCTATCTTCTCAATCATCGACGGAACAAAGAACAACGCCACCATCAAGGAAACAGCCAGATTGATGATCACTACCGCTGCAAAGTCCTGCAGGTTGAGCCGTATCTTCTCGTCAAGGAAGAAAATGATAACAAGCGCACCCATCGTAGTGAGGGTTGCCGCCAACACCGACAGGAAGGCCTTGAGATTACGCCGATGCAGAATGTGGTCGGTCATGACAATGGTGCTGTCTATCACCAGATTCAGCGAGACAGTGATACCCGCCAGCGAATAAAGCTGCATCTCAAGTCCGAAGAGGTAGTAGAAGATAAGTGCCACCGCTATATTTACAGCCAGGCTGGTAACTATCAGAAAAAGATATTTCAACTTACGAGTAATGAGCCATACAAATACAAGCAGGATGAGTACCGTCAAACCGGTACGGAAGTAAATCTTGTCCAGTTCTTCCCGTATGTACTCGGTCGCATCATAGCTGGTATGCACTTCATATCCGACAGGAAGTACCTGCCGAACAGCTTCCATCTCGTCCATCACGGCACGGTTCAGTTGCAACTGGTTGGCAGTTTCTTCCGCAGTAATGGATAGATAGACGGAATTCAGCCCATTGATGCGGTAATAGCTTTGCGGCTCCTCCTCCATACGGACAGCCGACACCAGTTCGTCCAAGCGGAGCAGTTTCCCGTCGGTAGCCGTCACGGTGATGGCAGCAGGATTAAAACCAAGGGAGTTGCTCTCCGGCACCAGTGCCAGGCGTATCCATTCCCGGCTACCGTTACCTGTATCCACATTGTGCGTACCCAGAAATTCCTTCCGGTAATGCCGCTGTACTGCCTCGCTGATGTCCGATAGGGTCACACCCAGCAAGCGCAACTGTTCACTGTCATATTCCAGTCTCCACTCCATGGGCGTGGCACCGCTGAGTTCCACCTTATAGATACCCGGAATATTTGCCAGCCGCGGCTTGATATGCTCCTCGGCATACTGCTGAATCAATATCGGAGTGGAAGGGGCATTCAGTGTGAAGGACATGAAAGGGCGTGAGGCGTTCTCGTCGGGCACTTTCATGTGAATGGTGGGATAGCTGACACCTTCGGGCAATTGGGGCCACGTCTGCCGGATGATGGTGGAAGCTTCGAAGCGGACTGCCTCGACATCGGCATGCTTGTCCAGCTCCACAGTAATGTTGCCGTAGCCGTTGCCCGAAGTGGAGTTCAGCCGCTTCACTCCGCGGATACGCGCCAGCATGGATTCCAGCTTGCTGGTCACTTCCATCTCCACCACCCGCGACGAAGTGCCAGGCATGCTGAAACCCACCGTGAAGCCGGGCAGGCTGCGTGACGGATTCAGCTTGACGGGGAGCAGCGGTATCAACGCCACCCCTACCAAAGCAAGGCAGACAAACGCCACTATGACGGTGAAGGAAGAAACTCGTTTCATCAGTTATTATAATCAAATTTTTCCGACAGCGAAAATCCGCTGGCAAAGTCGTGCAACGTCAGTTTCCGTATCTTGTAATAATTCAGCCAGTAGTCCTGCAAGGCGGAGATGTAATTGCGTTGCGCTTCCTGCTGGCGGTTCAGCGAGAGGGTCAGGCTGTTGATGTCTGCCTTGCCGATAATGAAGCGCTGGCGGGTTTCGTTATACGCCAGGATGGCAAGGTCGAGGGCCTCTTCGGCACTGGCGACGAGGGCTTGCTGGACGTTGAAGTCGCTGACGGTCATGATAACCTCCTCCTCAATGCTGATTTCACTTTGCCTGGCAGAAGTCTTCACCACGTTCAGATTGTTCCTCGCCATGTTGTATTTGCCTTTCCTCACGCCCCAGTCCACCAGTGGAATGGAGACACTGACCGACACCATCTCCTGCTGCATGGGATGCCTGTATGCTTCACCGAATTTCTCCGCCACCTGGTTGAAGCCGACGCTGGCGTTGATGCTGGCGTTGAAGCGCGATTCCTTCTTCGTCTTGTCTACTGTCTGCTCGGCTTCCAGCACTTCCTGACGAAGCCCCAGAAATTCCGGATTGTTGGCTTGAGCGGCCAGCAAAGCCTCATCAACCGGTATGGTCAGCGCCCTCGGACGTCCCGGAAGCGACACCCTGATATCCGTGTTCTTCTCCATATTCAGGAAAGATGCCAACGAAAACATGGCGCGCTTCAAGGCACTGGCGGCATTCTGCAAAGTATTGCGGGCGTTCACCACGTCGAGTTTCAGCGTCAGCAGGTCGGCACGGCTGATGGCGGCTATCTTCAGGCGCTGCATACCGATGCGGTAGAGGGTATCGGTGGAGACGGCATTGTCCTTGGCCAAGTCATATTCCGCCTGTGCCATGGCAAGCGCAAAGAAATAGGTAGTGGCCTGCTCGGATACTCGCTCTGCATTGTAAATATACTCCTTCTTCACCTTTTCGTACTTCAGCGGCTCAATCCTGCGTTCCCAACGGAAAGGATTGTAACCGACCAGACTCTGCGAGTAGCCCAAACGAACCGGAACACTGGTGAACTGGGTATACTTGTTTCCACCGAAGCTCCGCATATAGCCCAGCTCCGTATCCAGATAGAACGTACCGCCCGTCAAGTCGAAATTCTGTCTGACGGCAAGATTGCCGTATGCATAGAAGGATTGCTGGCTGCGATAGATGTCAAGGTCCTGTTCGGAGTCGTAACGCTTGGTGATATCGCGGTTGTACTGTGCCGGAGTCATGTTCAGCGTCAGGCTGGGAAGGCGGTTTGCCTTATAGGTGCGGTATTCCCAATAACCGGCCAGATACATGTTCTTGGTGCGGAAGGCTTCCAGCGAACTGTCATTCGCCAGGGCAATGGTCTGCTGCAAATCGAGCGTTATCCGCTGCTGGGCAAAAGCGGAAAGGGCTCCCAGACTGAACAAAAGTATAAGACTTAATTTCTTCATGCTCTTTCTTTTCTATAAATAAACCAATATATCAACGGGATGATGAACAGACTGACCAGTGTCCCCACGAACATCGCCCCAATCATTGCTATGGAAAGCGGCTTCTGCAGCTCCGAGCCCATGTCGAACGAGAACAGCAGCGGAACCATAGCGAAAATGGTGGTGAGCGATGTCATGATGATGGGCCGGAGCCTTCTGCGCCCCGCCTCGTGGATGGCCTCGAGCAACGGCATACCAGCCCTCCGTAATTCATTAATGGCATCCAGCTTCAAGATGGAGTCGTTGATGATGATACCGCACGTCACAATCAGTCCGATGGCAGACATCAGGTTCAGGGTATGCCCGCATATCCACAACAGAAGCAGGGCAAACGCCACATCTATCGGAATTTCCAGCAGCACGATGAGCGGCTGCACGAAGCTTTCGAACTGGGCGGCAAGAATGAAATACATCAGCAGGATAGAGATGAAAAGAATCACCACCAACTCGTCCAGCATCTGGCGGTTGGAGAAGAAACTGCCGGAGAAGGCCGTATCCCAGTCACCCGTGGCATCTGCCTCCCGCTTCACCTTTTCCATCAACTCCGGAGCATCGTCCACTTCATAGAAACGGAACGGTATATATTCACCGTTGCGTCCTGCCGTAATCGTTTTCAAATCCTCGGCCGGACGCACCTTTACCAGCTCCCGAAGCGGAATATACTCCACTTCGCCCTTACTGTCCGGACGGGTCTGTATCAATGTCTGCAGCAGCACCTCGTTCACTGTCCGCTCCTCGCCCACAATGCTGATAGGCAGGTATTGCTGGTAGGAATGGAGCATAGCTACGCTGTTCTCCTTGAACGCTGTCCGCAACGTACGGTAAAGCTCGTCATACGAAACGTCATAGAGCAACAGCTTTTCCTGCAAAATGCTTATGTCAAGCTGGTTCTCGAAAGCGATGCCTACGGGCGCTGTCCCCGTAAGCTCCGCAAACTGTTGTTCCAGTCCGCGCAATTCTTCCGCCGCCGGCGCCTTCTCCTTGTTACGGGCATAAAGTTCTGCCACCACATCGGCCTCCCCGGTCACGAAAAGCTTCTCGAACACGGTTTCGGGTGGAGAAAAGGAGACTGTCGCCAACGGATATTCCCGTGTCAGCCACTCGCCCGCCTGCTTCTGCAAGGGAGCAATCCCGTCAGGCGAGGAAGTCTTGAAATACAATTCTGCCTCCGAAGAAGAGAGAGCCTGCTCACGGTTCAGCAGATAGTCCTGCTGGCCTATGGCAGCCGTCTGTTCCACAGTCTTGTCCAACAACTGTCCGAACAGCACATTCACACGATGCCGGTTCTCGTCCACATGTATATTTTCGTTCCATTCCACATGGACTATCAGTTCATTCTGGTCTATCTGCGGCATACGCTCCTTGGCTATGGAATAGAACAGAAAGACACAAAGAGGAATAGAAACCACACAGAATATGATACTTACCGTCTTATGGGAAAATACCCAGTCGATGCCCGCATCATAAAAACGGTCCAGCGTATGTTCCTTCAACGGATTGTTGATGCGGATGCGGGAGAACCACGACCTGCCGCGCAACCCCGTCCGGTAGACCAGCATATAGAGGACCGGCAGCAGCATGATACCCGTGAAGTAGGAAACCAGCAGCCCCACCGTAACAGAGAATGCCTGGTCGTAGAACAACGCCCCTGCAATGCCGCTCATGAATATCAGCGGCACAAATACGGCAATAGTGGTCAGCGACGAACTCAGCATGGGCGTAATCACCTCACTCGTTCCCGTCACGCAAGCCCGCCGCAACGAATAGCCCCGTTCGCGATACTGCGAAATGTTCTCCGTCACAATGATGCTGCTGTCAATCATCATACCCAACGCCAGGATTAATCCCGACAAAGAAATGATATTGAGTGACATCTTGAACAAGTAGAAGAACAGGAAGCAGATGACAATAGATACCACCATACTCAACCCGATGATGAACGGCGACTTGACATCCCCCAAGAAGAGTACCGCCACAATGCAGATGAACAGGAAACCCAACGACAAATTTTGCTGAAGATTGGAGATGGTATAGTCCAGCAACTCCGTCTGGTTACGGCTGATGCTAAAATCAATGTCGGGATATACTTTCTTGAAGTAGTCCATCGTGCTGTTGATGGCAAGCTTCATGTCTTCCATATTCTCGTCCGCCTGCTTGATGACGGCAAGGGTAACGGCACGCTTGCCATTGCTCATGGAGACACCTTTCTCCTTGGCAGGAACAATCTCTACCCGGCAGAAGTCTCCCAAGCGGATGATACGTCCTTCCTTTCGCAGCAGGATGCCCTTCACGTCCTCCTCTGTCCGCAGCAGGGTGGAGAACTTAATGTTGTATTCGTAGTAGCCGTCGCGCACGGTCATGCTGCCCGGCTCCACGTTGTTTTGCGCCAGCACGTTTTCTATGTCTTCAATGGAGAACCCCAACACAGCAAGCTTATCCGGGTCGGGCACAATCTGTAACTGGCGTTCGACCAAACCCGTGACATCCACCATTGCCACTTCCGCCAACTGCTCGATGCGACGCTTTATGACATTTTCGGCAAACTCGCACAAATCAAGAAACGCGCGTTCGTCCACCTTGCCGTATGCACTGTCGCTTTTTAGGGTCAGATTGAGGTAGAAGACAGGAATGTCCGTCGCACTTGCCTTTATCACCTTCGGGCGTTCGGCATCCTTGGGCAGATAGTTCATGGCGGCGTCAATCTTCTCGTTCACTTCTATGAAGGCAAGGTCGGTATTCGTACCGAAGTCGAAGCCCAGGCGGATGATGCCTGCACCATCGCGCGTCTCGCTGTCCATGTCCTTCAGTTTCGCCACCTGGATAAGCTGCTGGCGAAGCGGTTTCACCACCGTATTCTCCAATTCACGCGCCGAGGTATTCTGCGCCGACACCTGCACGGTAATTTCCGGAATGGCTATATCGGGCAGCAGGGATACCGGCAGGGTGAAGTAAGTCACCAGCCCGACAATGAAGCATGCTGTAAATGCCATCAGTACGGCAATAGGCCGCTGTATCAAAAACTTTATCAATTTTCAATTATGAATTTAAATTGTGAATTATGAATTTTCAACTTTCAATTTTCATCTTTCAATTTTCCACCACCTTCACCGGCGCCTCATGTGCCAAATTCACATTTCCCGTCACGATGACCGTATCGCCTTCTTTCAGGGCATCGTCGGCCATGCTGTAGCTTTCCGCATTCTCCAGTCCGGTCTGCACATAGTTCCACTGCGCCTTTCCGTCTTTCAGGGTAAAGACGACTTGCTTACCCGAACGCAGTACGACGGCACTTTTGGGTATCACGAGCTGACCGTCCAGAGAACGGTGTACATTTACCCTCACATTCATGCCGCTAAACAGACGTCCCCTGCCATTGACGGATGCCTTTACTTTCACCATTCCCTTATCATCTACCAGAGGATTGATTTGGGTGATGCGGCCCTCTTGTTTGGAAGAGGCATCCGAGTAAGGGGTGACAATCACCTTGTCGCCACTCTTTATCAGGGGGAGTTCACTTTCCAGTACCGTAAAGTCCACTTCCATGCCCTGAGTGCCAATGATGGAGCAGAAAGATTCCGAAGTGCTTGCCTCGTTGAAGGGCTTGGAAAAGAGGTTCGCCACCACGCCGTCGAAGGGGGCAACCAGCGTAGCATGCTCTTCTTCATAGGCGGCGAGTTCGTACTGGGAGAGACTTTGGTCGTAACCGCTCTTTACTCGTGCCAGCTTCATGATGTCGGCAGGAATTTTGGAAGTATCACCCACCGGATAGCCTTGCCCTATCAATACGTCCTGCAGCTCAAGTTCCGCTTTGTCCAGAGCATCCTTGGCTTGCGCGGTCTTGTTCTTCAGACGGAACTTATCCAGTTCGGCAAGTTTCTGCCCTTTGCGCACCGGGGCACCGTTCTTCACGTAGATGTGTGCCACTACACCGGTGGTCTCAAAACGCAAATCCGCCATGGCACCGGCGGTTACTTTTCCGTTGCTCACCAGTTCATGCTCAAAGGTCGCCCGCTTCAGGACTTTCACGGTCACTTCATTGCTTTCACTTGGCAGGACGGTTGCCACCCCTTCCTCGGACTCTTTTCCCTTTCCGGCATCGGAGCAGGCGGCAAGCAGGGCAACGGCCATGCATAGCAGGTATCGATAGTTCTGTGTCTTCATATTCATACTCAATTATAAATTGATAAAATTAATCGTTTCAAAAAAACGAACCGATATTTGCATGTGGACACTTTTTTCATAGCACTTTAGTAATTAGTTCGCTCATTATTAACGCTTTACGTTTTTATTCATCTTTTTTAATATGGACAAAAATAAGCTGAATCTTTTTTATTTCCTCCCTCATCTGTCGTATTGCCGTAGAATGCACTTTCGGCTCTTTCGTCAATACCATCCGCTTCATTTTTTCAAACTTGTCCGGTTGTCTGAATCCTGGTTCCGCATAAAGCTTCGCAAGCAGATAATAGGGATAAATACGCCCCGGCAACCGATGGGTGGAACGGATAAACCAGTCTTCCGCTGATAAGCAGTCACCCATCTGCTGATAATTCTTGCCTATCACATTCAGTATCATCGGATCACAGCTGCGCTGTAAAGCTTCTTTCAAAATACGGTTGGATTTACTGAACTGCTGCTGCTTGTGCAATCCATGCCCATATTCGAACAAGAAAGATGCCCGGTCCCTCAACAGAGGATAAAGGCGCCCGTACTCTTTCTCTGCCGATTGATACGCACCTGCATTATACAGCACCCGCGCATTCATCCACTCCCGACAGGCCTGCTCCACTTGCAAGTCATTCTTCAGGCGAAAACCGCCAATGATGCCTACTGATACAGCCAGCCCCAACCATTGCCAACGGTCGGCACCGGACAAGCACGCCACAAGCAATCCTCCAAATGTAACGATAAATACCGGAAGTTGTAGCGGATAGGAGGAAAAAGAAAATATCATCAAGGAAAGAATGGCCCCACAGATACCATAACGTCCTTTACGGACTCCCCTATACAAACACAGCACGACCACAACCAATAGACATACAGCCAAAGGAATACCCAGTTCGACCGCAACCTGCAGATATTCATTGAATGCATATTCCGGACTTCCCGCCACACGTTCCTCCCACGGTTCATAATCACCTGCTGCAAAATAAGTTTCCTGCGCATTTCCGTAGGCTGCTGCGAAATTATGAATCCCATATCCGGTCAACGGCTTTTCTGCAATGGCACGACAAGTTATCTTCCACATGAAAAGACGGCCACGTGCAGAATCGGGTTTCAAGACAAACAGTAAATAGCCCGCCAATAGCAAGACACAGAATCCACCGACCACTACCATCACCACACGCTGCCTTTGCTGCTGCCATAATAATCTGAACTTATCCGTCCAATCCATATGCCAAGCATATACACACAGACAGGAAACTCCTGCCGCCAACCATGCCGAACGGCTCATTCCTGCCGGAAGCACACAAAAGATAAGCAGCATCACGCCACCGGCAACCATAGCTCCAACTTTATCCATCACCTTTTTCCATCCTTTCCCGTCATTCCGGTCAGAGCAGAGAATCTCCCCCCTCTTGGTCAGCCATTGATGCAGACAGACCGGAAGTATCATGGCCAAATAGCCGGAATAAGGCCCCGGATTGAAGAAAGAACCTGTCAATACATACAAGGAATGGTTGGACACAGCATAACCATAAAGCTGCCTCAATCCCCAAACAGCCTCAATGCCCCCCAGCATTACCAATACCCACGAAACCGGTATAAAAAGAAAATACCTTTTTTTCCATCATCAATCCAGCCATCAACAGACATCCTGCAACTACCAATGCACTTTTATCGAAATAGAGCCATTGCCCTATAACATCAGCTACAGGAAGTCCGGAAGAAACGTTACATGCCAAAGACAATAAAACTATACAAGCAATGTAGACCAAACTTCCAGTCAATAGATTACGTACATTATTCATTCTATCTATCAAATATTCAATAGTATTCTATAATTCACCAAAAGATTTGTTTCCCGTCTTTATATTCAAAAATCCGTTCATCTTTACCGGCTGTGTGATTCTTCAGATAAAATAAAGCACCTTGAAACCCTGAATAGACAATAGAATCTGACACAGCCATTTGCCGCCCGACAGAATTCCATTTTCCTCCACCCCAATAAAACAATTCATACAAATTACCTTTATAAATAAAATTCACCTCATTACGAGGAGTATACACCACCTTCTCCACACGATGGGGACTTCCAAAGTCCATCCCGGTCCATCCTCCATCCGGATGTATATAATCAAATGAAGTATCCGGATTACCGTCAAATGCGTTCAAATATTCATGTGTATTGTCTTCAAAACTTCCCGGAGTACCTATGATTTCCCCATATAGAGGTATGGTATCTTCCGTATTCTCATAAAAAGCCAGTTCCGAGATATTACAGAAACATCCGTCAGCACCCTTATAGCGCATATACCGATACGGTTTATCAGACTTCAACCGGGCCACAGTATATAGCCGATACGGAGCCTCCTTTATCAAAAGTAGAGTATCCTTCCACCCAAAGTCTGCCCGGTCGCTTCCTTCCACTACTCCCCCAATCATCCGGTCATTGAAAAGAACACTCAAAGTAAGATGGCACTTCCTATACAAGACCAATTCCTGCTTTTCAGCTTCCGGAACAATGAACCGTATCTTTCCGGTTTCACGCTCCAGAAGAAAAGGAGAAGATACTGCAGCGTATTCCTTTCCGTTCCAGGCAGCCAGCGTAAAGACCGCCCCGCCTCCCACATCCTCAAAACGAGCCTCCCCCTTCTTAAAGAAAGTATATCCTATAGGTTGCCATTGTAGTCTGTTGGCAAGGCACAAATACACCATATCCCCCTCACGAAACTGTCCGGAAAGCAAAGAATCCGGAAGAGCTACAGTCCAATTCCTGCTACCGGTATAAAGTGCAGTGACATCGCGGAAGAACGGACGTCGGAATGCCGGGTAAACATCGGAATATTTCCCCAGTTTCCGTACCGCCTCCTTATCAATACTATAGGTTGCCCGGTACATTTTTCCCCTCGAAATGCTATATTCTTCCGCTTTGCTCCATACTTCTTCATAAGGAAGATTTGCAATGTATGTCTTTCCTTCCTTATCCAAAACAAAATTCCAGAAATGAGAGGCATTGTTGTCTCCTAATACCATCACCCTATCTACTCCGCACGGAATGCCCAATGCCCGCAACACATATATCATGGCATCCGTAAACTCTCGGCAACTGCCCGTATGCCATTTCAGTACATCCGGTCCCAAATGAGGCCCCACCGGAAAAAGAGCCGTATTCCGGTAGTTCGCTTTCCGCAACGTATCCATCAACAACTGGGCGGCAACCTTAGGATTATCAGCCTCATCTGTCTTCCTGAATTCATCCAAAATCGGGCTATAGCACTCATAAATTTCTTTGCGCCAGAGAGAAAGCGGCTCATCCCCTATTCTATAAGGCAATATATATTCGCAGAAAGTATCAAAATCAACATGCTTTCCCCAAGGTTGCTCCCGCCAGACTTTGAATGCCCATTCTATATGATTGACCAAAAAAGCGGAATCCACCGTCATAATGTCCCTCTTATAAGTCAATTGATTTATAGAAAATTCTCCATCTGCTCTTTTCAAGGAATCAATCAACTCTTGCACATGCCTGGAATAAGGAAATGAAACGTATTCACTGAAATACTTCCTGTAATTCTCCAAGGCCTTTCCCTCGTAAGCACCATGAAAAGGCATATTCTCTATCAGAAAACAAGCAGCACGATATTTGTCACCGTCCTCTTCCTTGTAACGGTCCAGTACCTTTTGCAACTCCGCACGGTTATCACCGGCAAGATTCAAAGCTGTGTCCAACCACTGATTTTCCGAAGAACAAGCCATAAACAGACCTGCTGTAAACCATACCCATACACACCAATGTTTCATATCACTATTCCATTTTTTTCTATTCCAATCTGAAAGGCAGTCCAATCAATCCTTACAATCCGATACAAATACCTGCTTACCATCTTCCATATGAAATATCAGTTCTTCTTCTCCACGGGTACTGTCATGCAAATAGAGCAAAGCTCCCGATGGTATCCCGTCATATGGCAGAAAAGGTTTTTCTGCCATTTTCTTCCCCAATGAGTTCCAACAGCCCTCTCCCCAATAGAAGAGTTCATAACAATCCCCTATCCTGACAAAGTTATCATCGTTACGGGGCATATACATAAAATTGTCTATAGTAACAACCTTTCCAAAATCCACCGTTACACTTGCACCGGGTTTTGATGAAATGAAATACGACAACGGCTCATTATCATAGACCTGATGGGCAAAAGTACCCACTGTAGCCGGAGCATCTCCCCAACTGTCTATAGGGACAATTTCTTCCTCTCCTTTATAAAAATGCATTTCGGCAACTTCCGCATATCCCTCTGCCGAAGAACAAAAACGGGCATAGCGACCCCTTACCGGTTTCTCAAGAATAACGTGATTATAATTGATACCGGGCGTATCTTTCACAGTACACAACAACTCCGCATTTTTAAAATCCTTATCACAAGCCGCCTCAAAATGCCCGTCTTTTATCCCTCCCATATAATTCCTGATACGTTCCGAAAGAGGGTATTTCCGATACAATTCAGCAGAATAGCACTTGGAGGTATCTGCAACATAAGGATGTATATCCTTGCCATCAAAATAAAAAGGATTTCCAATAGGGCGATACTGCCCGTTTGCGAATGCCAACAATATATAAACCTGCCTCGAAGCCAAATTCCTGAAAAGCGCTTTTCCACTTTCTACCTTAGTAAAATCTATTCCCCGCCACCCATAAGCACTGAACAACCCCACATAAACATAATTCCCGTCCATCCCTTCTACCGGCAGTTCCAGATTCGAATCAAAATAATTATCCGACACTTTTCTTGCAAACACATCCTTAAAAGCAGCCGGTACGGACCGGTTCCGCATAAAATCGCCATCCATGTCCCATTGTCTGCCAAAACACCGGCGGTAAACCACGCTCGGGCGCCGACTGTCAATATAGAAACTTCCCCGTTCCGGCTTCCGGGAAGGGAAAGTAAAAGGAAGGCAGACACCCGTTACATCCCTCACCACATTCCACACATGCCCTTTCCGTGTTTCCGCATTGAAAGTATAGAAATCATAGGCTACCGGGACGCCGATGGCCCGCATCACATAAATCATAAAATCACAAGCATCCTGACACTTGCCGATACGATTATGCAGCAGGTACTCTCCTCCCAAATGCGGATAGTTAAAGACCCATGTAAACCGGTAAGGGTCTTCCTTCTGCAAATACTCCCAAACTACGCTAATCGCCTCCACTACATCGATACCCGTATAAACCTCGTCCAGCAAAAAGGAATAACGGTCATGGTATATCTGCCGCCAGTTGTCCGGAGTCTCATTTCCGATACGATAGGGAAGCAGCCATTCACAGAAATCTGCAAAAGAAAGGGAAGCATTCCACGGACGCTTTTTCCAACCATCAAAAGCCAAATCAATGTTATTTATCAAGAATTCAGCCCTTATATTCAGTACATCCGGTTTTCTCTGCAATCCGGAAGGGGTATAATAATCCCAATCCGGTACGGCAGTATCCTTCAGCATCACCCCATAAGCATCTGCCGAAGCCAGCACTGTTTTCAAAGAATCCAGTTCTTCACCTTCAAGGGCATAGTGATAAGGCATATTTTCTATCAAGAAACAAGCGGCTTTATATTTTTCAGGCTCATCTTTATAATATTCCAGTACCTTTTCCAGTTCGCCTTTGTTGGTTGCAGCACACTCCAGTGCGTACTCCAATCTGCCGGAAGCATTGCAAGCCTCCAATATCCCGGCAATCAATAATATCCAGAGCAATTTAAACAGAACTTTCATCTTAGTCTATTCTTTTAAAGATACGTTTCCATCTCATTTTTCCAGTATTCGGGCTGACGGACTTCCATACCAGCCATGCCCTTCCCACTATAAATGGTTCCGGCAGTAATCCCCAGTAGCGGGAATCTTTTGAATTCACCATCTTGTCACCCGAAACGAAATAATAGTTCTCACAGAAGCGGTAATTGTGTATCACACTGTCCCCCAGCAGAACCGAATCTCCATGCAATGTCAGTTTCTTTTTCTGTTCCCACTCTATCACGTTCCGATACAGCAACCGTGTTTCCGGATTCATTCCTACCACGCTGCCTTTGGCCGGTATATAAAGAGGCCCAAACTCGCTGATAGTCCACCCATTACAGCCACCATCGGGAAAGCTCTTAAGAACAAGGCCCCGCTCCTCCGTCATTCCCGAAGATATCAATTCATCCAATTCCTCCTGCGCCTGCACATTTCCTGCGATACCATCAAATCCGGACACACGATAATGCGTATTCCTTATCTCCAACGTATCCCCCGGCATGGCGATACAGCGCTTCACGTAATACAACATCACGTCCAGCGCAATGCTGTCCCACCTGCCCGGATAAGGAAAATTGAACACCAACACATCATTCCGCTGATAATTTCTCCATCCGGACATACGTTGTATCTTCACCTCCTTTTTCTCCACGGCATCAAGCACATTGAATAGGCGTGCTCCACCCGAACATTTATCCACCAGAATACAATCACCCGCCAGCAACGACGGTTCCATCGAGTCCGACGGTATCTTGAAGGAGGTCACCACAAACACCTGCAATACTATCAGTATCACAACAAGCAGGCACAGACAGAATAATACGTTTGTTATTCCATTCAACCATTTTTTCAATTGCAGCCGCTCCTTCATCCCATCAATCAGTTATTTTGCATCCCCACTAATCTTCAAAACCAACGGAGAATTTTCTGTATTGCAATATACCGTTATCGTCTTGTCGAAGTGCTCCGGATGTTCGGCTTTATAAACCACTTCCAAAGCTATTTCCTTACCCGGTAATGCCGGTTCCTTTGAATAAGCTACGGTAGTACAACCACAAGAAGTGGCAACATCTTGTATAACCAATGGTTTGTCACCCACATTCTTCAATATAAAAGTTGCTTTTTGTTCCTCCTGCCAATCAAAACGACCCAGCGAAACAGATATATTGCTGGCATCCACTTCTGTTTTTATCACTTTACTTTCATCTCTTCGTTCTATCTTCTCACCTTTAATAATCTTCAGATAGAGTTCTTTCACTTTAGGATTATAAATTGGATTACCAATAGCAATAACCCTATTATTTCTATCTAACAAAAAAGTTTGAAAAGACATATCATTAGGAAAATGATTCAAAATATTAAGCGAATCCTTTTCATCAATACAAACCGGATATCCAAATTGATCACGTTTCAGGATAGCAATCATTTCTTTTATGTTTTTAGGATGCAAAAAGAAAAAAACAGGTATTGATGAATTCGACCGTAAATCCAGTTCTTCAATAAAAGTCAACCATTCCCGCA
>ENA-OZWW01000399-OZWW01000399.1-human-gut-metagenome-genome-assembly--contig:-NODE-399-length-19931-cov-12.132874_pt1 | contig 19931 bp, 20 predicted proteins | sample MGYA00243534_ERZ654079 | MGnify/ENA primary metagenome ERZ654079 (study PRJEB26926, sample SAMN06164994) | human gut metagenome | biome: ENVO:00009003; feature: ENVO:2100002; material: ENVO:00002003...
ATCCTGAGATGTCTCGTGGGCTCGGGAGATGTGTATAAGAGACAGCTTTAAAACAGAATTGAGAATTGAAAATTGAGAATTGAGAATTAACAGCATAATCTGCCCCTTTCCCAATTTTCAATTCTCAACTCTCAATTTATACTATTAAGCTTCTTCGTCTTCTTTCAAGAAAGCGGCAGCCTTAGCAGCATTGATAGCTTCTTCTTCGGCTTTATCCATACGAGCCTTGGTATTTTTCTTCTTACCAGCACCCTTAGGAGCATTTTCACCGGCAGCTTCCATATCTACTTTTTCAGCTTTTCTTTCTTCCAAACCTTCAGCGATAGCACCACAACAAGCATCCAAGATCACTTCTACAGACTTAGTAGCATCATCGTTTGCAGGAATCACGAAGTCTACGTTTGAAGGATCTGAATTTGTATCAACGATAGCAAATACAGGGATGCCCAAGCGGTTAGCTTCACGAACTGCAATGTTTTCTTTCAACACATCGACAACGAACAGTGCTGACGGCAAACGAGTCAAATCAGCGATAGAACCTAAGTTCTTTTCCAATTTAGCACGCTGACGAGAAATTTGCAGGACTTCTCTCTTAGAAAGGTTTGAATAAGTACCATCGTTGGTCAACTTATCGATAGTAGCCATTTTCTTCACAGCCTTACGGATAGTCGGGAAGTTAGTCAACATACCACCCGGCCAACGCTCTATTACATAAGGCATATTTACAGAAGCAGCTTTCTCAGCTACTACTTGTTTAGCTTGTTTCTTAGTAGCAACAAACAGGACTTTCTTACCTGATTTTGCGATTTGTTTCAGTGCATCAGCAGCTTCATCTACTTTAGCAACTGTTTTATGGAGGTCAATGATATGGATACCATTGCGTTCCATGAAAATATAAGGAGCCATTGAGGGATTCCACTTTCTCTTAAGGTGTCCGAAGTGGCAACCGGCTTCCAATAATGTATCGAAATTAGTTCTAGACATTTTGTTATTCTTTAAATCGTTTACTTTCTTTTTTGTTTATCTCAACCAACCATCGGGTAGTCCGCTACCAAGTAGAGTCCCGCTGGTTTAGATACTAAACGCTTCTTAACCAGTTCCAAGTAAAACCGGATATTAACGTTTACTGAACTGGAATCTACGACGTGCTTTGGGCTGACCCGGTTTCTTACGTTCTACAGAACGAGAGTCACGTGTCATGAAGCCTTCTGAACGAAGAGCCGTTTTATCTTCAGGGTTGATTTTAACCAGCGCACGAGCGATAGCCAGACGCAAAGCCTGTGACTGTCCTGTAAAACCACCACCGTAAAGATTTACTTTGATATCATATTTTTCAGCAGCCTCTAGCTTGTTCAAAGGCTGTTTTACTACATACTGAAGAATAGTTGATGGAAAGTACTGTGCAAGGTCTCTCTTGTTAATAGTAATCTTTCCTGTACCTTCGCTTACGAACACGCGTGCTACAGCGCGTTTACGTCTGCCTAATGCATTTACTACTTCCATTCTTTATTATTTAAGTGAGTTTATATCAATTGATTTCGGAGTCTGAGCCTCATGTTTGTGTTCACTACCAGCGTAAACATACAAATTGCCCAGCAACTGTGCTCCCAGACGATTTTTAGGAAGCATACCCTTTACTACTCTCTTCAACAGTTTTTCTTCACCGTTAGGTTTCTTCATCAACTGAGCAGGAGTCATTTCTCTCTGACCACCGGGATAACCTGTATAGCGCAAGTAAACCTTGTCGTTCCACTTGTTTCCGGTAAATTTCACTTTGTCTGCATTAATGATAATAACATTATCACCGCAGTCAGCATGAGGGGTAAAGTCTGGTTTGTACTTTCCTCTCAACAGTTTCGCAACTTTCGAACCGAGACGGCCTATGACCTGATCGGTTGCGTCGACAACAACCCATTCTTTATGAGCTGTTTCTTTGTTTGCAGAAATGGTCTTGTAACTTAAAGTATCCACTCTTAAATTCTTTTTTAAATGTTAACTACTAAAAAACAATTCTTCTCAGCGTTTCTAACCGTTCCCGGACAAAGAACTATTAACACGCTAAGAATTAATCCTTTATAAACTTTTGATAATAATCGGCTTGCAAAGGTACGGCTTTTCTTTGAACTGACAAATAAATTAAGATATTTTTTCCTCTTGCTATTCGCATACAAAAGGCTGATATAACCACATCTAGGCTTTGAATAACGGACTAAAAAACATAGGGAAGAGATTTTGATTCTTCCCTATACATATACAGTTATTCATTCTATTTTCAACGATTCCAGCCACTCTCCATCTCAGAGCAAGTACACACAGCCACAGATGCCGCATTGTTTCCACTGGACTGACGAAGCTTTAAAAGTTCAGTTGCTGAGATCCGGACTACTTTTCCATCGGGACGACCATAACACAATGTCCCTTCGCGCCGTGCAGTTTCCTCTATCAACCGCTGTTCCGCTAGTTCTAAACCATAACGCAACTTCGCACTTAATTCCTTATATTCTTCTTCAGTTGACATAACTTCTGATTTTAGTAAAAAGTTCTTGATTATAGATATGGGCCTCATCTCCCAAACGGAAGGCGTCCGCCACAATAACACGCGGTGTGCAGCTATTGTCCGCAAGCATCCAATAATCCACGCAAGGCATATAAATACGGAAAAAGTTTTCCAACCCCGAACGATAACGACGACGGATAATGGGAGCAGGCACATCATGCCCTCCATTGGCAACACGCTGTTTCACTCGCTCTATAGCCAATTCAGGCGAATTCAGCCAAAAATAAATAAGGCTGACACTATATCCTTGATTTCGTGCCTGCTGGATAAGATTGATATAAGAACGGGTGGACAATGTGGTTTCAACAGAAAAGCTGACTCCGGCCGACAGTAACTCTCCGATACGTTTCAGCATCAGTCGCCCGGCTTCGATAGCCACACTTGAGGGGTTAAAAGGAGAAAGTCCCTTAGCGATTTCATCGGCATTGACAAATTCGCGGCACTCTAAAATTTCGGGTAATACCGTGTACGAAGCGGTCGTTTTACCGGCTCCGTTACACCCCGCTATTATATAAAGTTTAGACATTAATCTCCTTTTCTATTTCTGTTATTGGCGACAAAGTTAACGATTATTTCCAATCTTTGTTCTTGAAAAGGCATAAAAGTGATGAAGAATAGCACATTTTTTGAAATTCTGTGCAAATTAAGAAGAGATTACAGGAGTTTTACCTTATATTTAAGCAACCTGCAAACAGGTAGCAGTTACTCATTACATCATTTTATTGAAGAAAATTAGTACATAAGCATCTTTCATTTAAGTATCCAAACAAGTAATCATATAAATAGGACACATATCCCACCATAATAGCAAGTACACTTGTTTCGTCAGACAAATATCATGTATAAAATAAATAGGGCCACACTTTCAAAAAATGAAAGCGTAGCCCGAAAAATGACTATTCTTTGTTTATAAACAAAGATTCAAACTTATCTGACCAAATCCTTTGGATAAACAGGAGGCATTTTCACTCGTTTCCAAGTTTCATAATACCAGGAATTGATTTCATTTCCATCCTTATCCGTTTTCACAAAAAACTTCAGCACCATGACATCTCCCCCCTTCATCTCAAATTCCAAAATATTATCCACACCTACCAATTGTGGAAGATGCAAGTTTTTCTCCACATGCTCTGTATAAGCATTAGGAGCAGTCTGCCGATAGGTACCGGAACCAATAATAATAGCTCCATGATTAGGAATCATGGTCATATTGGTAAACTTGCCGTCATCAGACAAAATTTTAAAAGAATTACTTGGTTTCAACTCACCCGGTACCTGAGGAGTCCCTGATACATAAAAGCACATCTGCCAAATTCCTTTCAAGTTGACAGGGGTTACATCCGATTTTTCCTGTCCCACTACACGCGAAGTACCGATAAGCAAGAATGCTATCATCAGTAGGAATAATTTTTTCCGTTTCATAGTTGTATATATTTAGTTAACAAATTGCGTAATGTGGATATACAAAATTAGAAAAATTTTTCAAACTTCCTGCTTTTTAAATAACTTTTTTACAGTTAAATACAAAAAAAATCCTGCTCTATGTTATAGGGCAGGATTTTTTGAATTATTATTTCCAACAATTAGAATTCAGCATTACGCGGAGTACGTGGGAAAGGTATCACATCACGAATATTGGTCATACCGGTAACAAACAGCAACAGCCGCTCAAAACCAAGTCCAAAACCAGAATGAGGACATGAACCAAACTTACGGGTATCCAGATACCACCACATATCCTTCATCGGAATTTCCAATTCCTGGATACGGGTCATCAGTTTGTCATAATCAGCCTCACGTTCAGAACCACCTATTATCTCGCCAATCTTCGGAAATAAGACATCCATTGCACGGACAGTCTTGCCATCCTCATTCTGCTTCATATAGAATGCCTTGATTTCTTTCGGATAATCTGTCAGGATTACAGGACGTTTAAAGTGCTCTTCCACCAAATAACGTTCGTGTTCAGAGGCTAAGTCTACTCCCCAATATACCGGGAATTCAAATTTATGACCTTTTGCTACAGCTTCCTCCAGTATCTTGATACCTTCCGTATAAGGCAGACGGACAAATTCCTCCTTCAGCACGCCCTGCAAACGTTCTATCAATCCCTTATCGAACATGTCGTTCAAAAACTTCACATCATCATAGCAGTTGTCAAGCGCCCACTGTACACAATATTTAATAAAGTCTTCGGCCAAATCCATATTATCAGTAATATCATTGAACGCAACCTCAGGTTCAATCATCCAAAACTCAGCCAAGTGACGCGGCGTATTAGAATTCTCCGCACGGAATGTAGGACCAAATGTATAAATAGCCCCCAAAGCAGTAGCAGCCAATTCACCTTCCAACTGTCCAGATACCGTCAAACTGGCTTGTTTGCCAAAGAAATCATCATCATAAATAATCGCTCCGTTTTCATCCTTCTTCAAATCATAAAGGTTCTTGGTAGTAACTTGGAACATCTGTCCCGCACCTTCACAATCAGACGCTGTGATAATAGGTGTATGAAAATAGAAAAAACCACGTTCATGGAAGAACTTATGGATAGCGATAGCCATGTTGTGGCGGATGCGGAATACAGCTCCAAATGTATTGGTGCGGGGACGCAAGTGAGCGATCTCACGAAGAAACTCCATCGTATGACCTTTCTTCTGTAACGGATAAGTGTTATCACAAGTACCTAATACTCCGATTCCACGCGCTTGAACTTCGGCTGCCTGACCAGAGCCAATGGATTCGGTCAACTCACCGTTCACACTGATACATGCACCGGTGGTGATCTGCTTCAACATTTCTTCGTCAAAGTTTGCCAAATCAACAACAATCTGCACATTATTTATTGTAGAACCGTCATTCAGGGCGATAAAATTTACCTGTTTGCTACCGCGGCGGGTACGAACCCAACCTTTTACATTGACCATCGCACCAAAATCACGGCACTTCAGCAGGTCAACAATCTTTGTTCTACTAATTTTTTCCATTGTTTTGTCTCTTTATTGTTTATTATTCAAATGAGCCCATGCGGAGCATGTTCACTTCTTGTTCAGTCAGGTAACGCCAGTCACCGCAGCGCAAACCTTTTTTAGTCAGACCAGCAAAATAAACGCGGTCCAGCTTGATCACCTTATATCCCAAGGATTCAAAAATACGACGCACAATACGGTTCTTTCCGGAATGGATTTCAATACCGACTTGTGATTTGTCTGTTTCCGATGCATAGCTGATGGCATCTGCATGAATCTCTCCATCATCCAATGTCACACCTGCTGCAATTTGGTCAAGATCTGCCTTGGTTACATTCTTATCACAATATACATGATAAATCTTCTTCTTCAAATACTTAGGATGAGTCAGCTTGGAAGCCAAATCACCATCGTTAGTTAACAATAACACACCGGTAGTATTACGATCTAAACGCCCAACAGGATAAATACGCTCCTTACAAGCACCTTTCACAAAATCCATTACAGTCTTACGTTCCTGAGGATCATCAGAAGTAGTCACACAATCCTTCGGTTTATTCAACAAAATATAAGTTTTGCGTTCAATACTTACCGGTTCGTCATGGAACTTCACTTCGTCAGTACGCTTGATTTTAGTACCTAATTCGGTTACCACTTCACCATTTACACTGACTACACCTGCTGTAATAAACTCATCAGCCTCACGACGGGAACATATACCTGCATTAGCCAAGAATTTGTTCAGACGAATCGGCTCATTTGGATCGGTCAATATATCTTTATATTCAATCTGTTTCTTCAGACTATACTTTGCATTCGGGTTATAATCAGCCGTACGGGGACGATAGGGACGATTGTATCCACCACCTTGATTATAACCACCGGTACGAGGACGATAAGGACGGTCGCCGCCTTGATTATAACCGCCGGTACGAGGACGATAAGGACGGTCACCGCCTTGATTATAACCACCGGTACGAGGACGCGGAGTGTAAGAACGCTGTTCACCCCCTTCACCGCTGTTAAAACGGGGACGCGGAGTATAAGGACGCTGCTCACCCCCTTCGCGATTATAGTTTGTGCGGGGACGATATTGACGCTCACCACCTTCCTCACCATTATTAAAACGAGGGCGCGGAGTATACGGACGCTGTTCGCCACCTTCACGATTATAATTTGTACGAGGACGGTATGAACGTTGGTCTCCTCCATCCTCACTGTTAGGATTAAAGCGGGGACGTTGCGGACGGTCTCCGTTATTGTTATAGCGATTATAGGAAGGACGGTCACCGTTGTTATAAGAAGAACGGTAGGGACGGTCTCCACCTTCGCGATTATAGCTGTTCGTACGAGGACGATAAGGACGCTGTTCGCCGTCGTTGTTGTATCTGTTGTAATTACTGTCTCTGTTATAAGACTTATAACCACCATCACGGCTTACATTCTGGTTTTCTTCATTTGCAGCACCTTCTTGTCTGCTTTCATTTTCTGTACTCATGGTTTTCCTTTTATTTTTTAATTAATGTATAACGCCCTCTCGGGCTTTTTGGATTAAAATCTAACTAACTATTTTTTAAATACCTGTATAATTATGCGGTGTAATCACCCGCAGTTCCTTTTTAATGTCTTCGCTTACATTTAGTGTTTCTATAAATTCTTTAATAGACTCTTCTGTGATAGCCTGGTTTGTACGGGTCAAAGCTTTCAATGCCTCATACGGATGAGGATAGGCTTCGCGGCGCAGAATTGTCTGGATAGCTTCCGCCACCACACTCCAACAATTATCCAAGTCGGCATAGATTGCTTTCTCATTCAGCAACAGTTTGCGCAGACCTTTCAACGAACTTTGGATAGCAATCACAATGTGACCGAAAGGTACACCGACGTTACGCAACACAGTAGAGTCTGTCAAGTCACGTTGCAAGCGGGAAACAGGCAACTTAGAAGAAAGGTGTTCCAAAATAGCATTTGCCATACCTAGATTACCTTCAGCATTTTCGAAATCAATAGGATTCACCTTATGCGGCATGGCACTGGAACCTACTTCACCCGCTTTAATCTTCTGCTTGAAATATTCCATAGAGATGTACTGCCAGAAGTCGCGGTTCATGTCAATCATAATGGTATTGATGCGTTTCATCGCATCAAAAATGGCTCCCAGATTATCATAATTAGAGATCTGAGTAGTATATTCCTCACGTTCCAATCCCAGCTTTCCTGCTACAAACTTATTACCGAATTCTTTCCAGTCATATTCGGGATAAGCTACATGATGCGCATTGTAGTTACCCGTCGCACCACCGAATTTAGCCGTGACAGGACAAGCTTTCAATACAGCCAGCTGACGATTCAGACGATAAACGAAAACCATGATTTCTTTACCCAAGCGAGTCGGAGAAGCAGGCTGTCCATGTGTTTTTGCCAACATAGGGATATTTGCCCATTCTTCAGCGTATGTAGTCAACTGGGCAATCAGCTCTTCAATTTGCGGATAGTATACTTGTTCCAATGCCTCCTTTATAGACAAAGGTACAGAGGTATTGTTTATGTCCTGTGATGTCAATCCGAAATGAATAAATTCTTTGCATTCCTCCATTCCGCCCAACTTATCGAATTCTTCTTTGATGAAATATTCTACAGCCTTTACATCGTGGTTTGTTACACTTTCTATCTCTTTAATACGCTGTGCGTCAGCCTCTGAAAAGTTCTTATAAATAGCGCGCAATGCATCAAAACGTGCATGATCAAAGTCTTTCAGCTGTGGCAACGGTAGTTCACACAGAGTGATAAAGTATTCAATTTCTACCTGCACACGGTACTTGATGAGTGCAAATTCAGAAAAATAAGAGGCCAAAGCTCCCGCTTTTCCTCTGTATCGACCGTCAATAGGTGATATTGCCGTGAGTAAATCGAGCTCCATATTATATTCTTTGATAATTATCAGACTGCAAAATTAATTCTTTTTCTTGAGTTTAACGGTCTGAAGATGCATAAAGTTTGCGAAAATGAAGATTTATTTCACAAATCCCTTTTTAGTCCATTTCAGACTATTCCAACGCTGTACAAAGATAATACCACGAAGATTTTCATCCAGCACAAATGCACACCACATACCTACCAGTCCCCATCCCCAATGAATACCGAACAAGAAACCACAACCTACGGCAACACTCCACTGAACAACAAATCCTACATAAAACGGATAATTCACATCACCCGTTGCACGTAAAGCATTCGTCGCATAAATATTAATAGCCCGGCCCACTTCCAAAATCACATCAATAAACAGGATAATAGTACCCAAACGGATAATTTCCGGATTATCCGTCAGCCAGCTAAACAAAGTATGCCCCATCAAAGCCCAGATACAGGATAAAACTAAAGAAACCAAAATAGAAATACGCATCACATATTTGCCCAACAGATAAGCTGCATGAAGTTTCCTCTCACCTACCAAATGACCAATACAGATGGCTCCGCCTTGTGCCATGGCAATAGCAAACAAATAAACGAACATCACTATATTCACCACATAGGTACGAGTAGCCAGCGCTTCATTCCCCAACATATTAATAAAATAGGTCAATACTACCTGAGAGAAACTGTAGGACATATTTTCTCCGGCCGAAGGGACTCCGATTTTCAACAGGTTTTTCAGCTCGACAAACGGGAAGGGGCGAAAATAGGATAACGGAAATCTGGGAATATGTTTACGGAAAAGAATCACAAAAAGTATCACCATAGATACCCCTCGGGCAAATGCAGTAGAAATAGCAGCACCTTCCACTCCCAAAGCCGGCATACCGAACTTACCAAAAATCAGCGAATAGTTACCAATGATATTCAGAATATTTACAACTACCGTTACCATCATGGGATAAACTGCTTTATTGGCACTGCGCAAAGAGGCAGAAATAGTCAGAGATATGGCTTGAAAAAAAGCGAATGCCCCTACTATCTCCATGTAACTCACTCCATATTCCATCAGTTCGGAACGAAGCCCCATCATGGACAACAGGAAAGTGGCTCCATAGTGTAAAATGGCACTAACGAATAAACCGAACGCCAGATTGAGTATCAATGATACTCCCACCACCTGCACCATATTCTTGTGCATTCTTGCTCCCAAATATTGCGAACAGAGTACGGAAGTTCCTATATTGATCACCTCAAATATCAGGAAAGCAAACATAATGAGCTGGTTGACCACCCCTACAGCAGCCACACTATTGTCTGAATACTGACTCAGCATCACGGTATCCACTGCACCCAGCATCATAATCAGTAATGTTTCAATGAAAATAGGAACCGCCAGTCTGGCTAGGTTCTTTCGTATGCTCCTCGGTTCTTGAATTACGTCCACTTATCATCTTTGATTTTCGGGGTGCAAAGGTACGGACTTTTCACGATGCAACGGTTTGATTTATATCAAGAAATATGAACTTAAGATTTTTACCAGAAGATAAACAGGAATCTGATCTTTTCTTTTTATCTTTAGAACCAAATCTTAAATCAATAGAACAACATGAAAAAAGGAATCCTTCTGTTATCTGCAATTCTAGCATTGGGCTCTCTGTCCTCATCCGCCCAAAAAAGAACAGCCACCATGACTGATGAAGAAATGTACCTTGATGCCATGCATCATAACATCACTACCGAAAAGATTTTCGGTTATGTAAAGCAACTTTCAGACCCAGCCTTGGAGGGACGACTCGCAGGTTCGCCCGGAATGGCTAAAGCTGTAGATATCGTAAAAGGATATTTTAAAGAGTGGGAACTGATACCCGGTGGTGAGAATGGTTCCTACATACAGCTATTCCCCCACCCTTGTGTGGAAATACAACCGGGAAGCACTATGGATATCCTATTTCCTGTCACCCAAGGCAAGAAAAAAACTGTATGGATCTCTAAGACATATCCTTGGGCAGATGGTTGGTTTGCCGGAGGAATGACCAGTGACGGGGAAGTGACAGCCGATGTGGTATACGCCGGATTTGGCGTTACAGCACCCGAATTAGCATATGATGATTACAAAGATATAGATGTAAAAGGCAAGATTGTGCTGGTGGAGGGAGAAACACCCAATATAAGCCGTAACCCCGATTCACTGACCATGTGGTACAAACATACTTTGCACCAAACCAAGCTGAACAATGCCGTAACCCATGGTGCGGCAGGCTTGTTATACAAATGGGTTCCCGGTCCAAATGCCCCCTATAATCCAGGATTTGTCTATTGTCATGTTACAGACACTGTGGTTAATGATATTTTCAGGGGAACAGGCAAGACTTATAAAGAGACTATCCGACAGATTTATAAGACTCAGAAGCCTGCCTCTTTCCATACCGGAAAGAGAGCCCACATCAAAATGAATGCTACCTATAATCCCAATGCTACTGGAAAAAATATTTTGGGTATGATCAAAGGCAGTGACCCTATACTGTGCAATGAATATGTAATCATTTCCGCCCATCTGGACCACTTGGGAATGATTCCTTTCCTTATTGAAGGAGCGAATGACAACAATTCTTCCTCCGCCGCCATGCTGGGAGTAGCCGAAGCACTGGCAAAATCAAAGATAAAACCCAAACGCAGCATCATTTTCATGAGTGTGGACGGCGAGGAAGCCGGACTCACCGGTAGCACTTATTATACTAATCATCCTCTTGTACCAAAGGATAAAGTAATAGCAATCCTGAATCTGGAGCAGGTGGGTGTAGGCCAGATGTTAGGGGCGAACTACCACTATAAATACCCCGAATTGGCCAAACTGTCCCAAAAAGCCAATGCTATGTATGTGCATCGACGTCTGTTCACTAATGAAACTCATTTCCTGACTCGTCCTCGTACAGATGGTGCTGTTTTTATGAAAGCCGGTTATCCATGCATTGATTTATGGGCATTAGGAGGTGGCTATTACCATCATCCTAAAGATAATATCCGATCCATCAACCCCGATATCCTTCGAGCTGCAACCGAATGGTTATACTGGACTACTATTTTTATAGCAAACAAGTGAACAAATACAAGAAATCCCGACGAGCGCCACTCTGCCGGGATTTCTTTATTCAACCGATGCCATGTCTGCATTGTTCCATATATGTGTTGTGTTATTGTTGGGTCAGATATTCCTTGTACATCTTCTCTATTTCCTTTATGGGAATATCCAATGCACTCACTTGTCTGAAAAACTCCGGCAATTCTTCATGCAGAAACATATCTTTACGCAAAGTGATAATCCGGTCTTTAGCCCCTGCCGATACAAAATAACCTACCGCGTTTATTATAAATAATCTCTTGTCCTTGAAGGTAATCATACGTACGGACCACTGTATTTGCATTCACCTCCACCGTGGCGGCGTATTCTCTGACAGACGGAATACGCCCTTCCTCGGCATATTGTCCTTGCAGGATTTCATCATTTATCCGGTCGGCTATCTGCAAGTAAATGGATTTACTTTCTTTAAATTTCATAGCAAACGGAATTTAGGTTTAACAACTTGCGAACGGGTAAAAAGCTGGTAACTCAGCCACCAGTTAAACATAGTGAATGCACTGAAAAACGCTACTCCTAACGAAAGTAACTTGTTTAATGTCATCCACTGGAAATTAGTTTCCAGCCACTCAGAAAAACTGCGCATATTGTCATCTCCTATCCATGAAAGAATGTGCACCGATAAAACAGAAAACAGAATAGAAATAAGCATCAAAGCACCCAATGTCTTGAAAAAAGGTTTCTTATACCAATAATTTCCCCCTAGAATATACAATGAATGTGACCATAACAGGAAAGCCCATCCGCACAATTCACCCAACCAATTCTGGTACGGCATATTCATAGCATAGCCTGATCCCCTATATATCTGCTCACCATCTACCGAAGCCATAGAAAGAAGGTTATACAAAACAGATTGATGGAATGTTTCAGGCACATTAAATAAAGGAAGTAACAGATAACGGGTAATTTCCGCCAATGACGCCGCAACAAAGACAGCCGCAGCCAATCCTACCGTAACAATCAAGAATCGTGCTACAAATTTCTCTATCATAGTTGCCGGAAGCATCAAAAAAGCGATACGTTTTTCTTTTGTAATCATATTTTCCATAATGTTAGCAGCATAGACAATGCCAAAAATACCGATGATAAAAGCAAAGGTTCCCATTATATTAGAACAATAATGCTGAAAAGCCATTTGAGAATCACTATACGTCACCTGTTTCGACATTGTGAGCACCATTACCAATGCAAATGCAGCATAAATTCCGATCAGACGATAAAGATTTGTTTTCCAATTTTCCATAATCTCGCGTTTCATTACCATTGCAATACGCGAAAAGCTAAAGAATTTATTCGTATCCATAGTGTGTTTGTATTACTTGTTAAACAGAAATTGCATTTTTTCTCTCTCTGTCAGCATAGCGTTAAATAATACTTCCAGGTTCAGATTCGTTTCCTCATTATACGTATTCGGAAAAATTACGCTGTTTCCCTGGACGGACGGCTGAACATACAATGCTGTATCCGTCGATTCATTCATTCCTTGCTCTACAAAATAAAGTTTCTCACAGATCGTCTTTACCGATTCATTCAATAATACGCGGGTTCCATCAATAATAACCACATGATCCAGCAGGCTGTCAATATCTCTCACCTGGTGCGTAGAGATGATGACTGCTTTTTCATCGGTCATGCCCGAAGCGATTACTTTACGAAACTGACTTTTAGAAGGAATATCCAATCCATTGCTAGGTTCGTCCATAACCAATAAAGAGGTATTGGTAGCTAATGCAAAGCACATAAATACTTTCTTCTTCTGCCCCATCGAAAGTTCACCCAAATGAATATCTTCATTCATATCAAAATCATGAAGGCAGGCATTCAAAAGCTCATTGCTAAAATTCGGATAGAACGGTGTGTTCAGTTTTAAGTATCGTTTCAAACTGACTGATGGCAAAGCAAACTCTTCAGGCACTAGAAACATATCCTGCAAAGTCAGGGGATAGCGCATGGAAACATCTACCCCTTTGTAAAGTACCTGTCCGGCCTGAGGACGAAGCAGACCTGTCATTAAATAGAGCAAAGTAGATTTACCTGTACCGTTCTTTCCTAAAAGACCGTAAACTGAACCTTTATCCAGCGTCAACGAGAAGTCATTAAAGACACTCTGTTTTTTCTTTCCATAACTGAAAGATAAGTTCTTTATTTCAATCATCATTGTGTTTATGTTTTTATTAGTTATTTAGTGTACTAGTTCATTAGTATACTACAAATATATATAGTTTATTTGAATAAACAAGAAGTATAGCCAATGTTTAACTTTCGTTAATCTCTAAACAAATTAAGCGGGCAGCAACTAAGTACTGTCCGCTCAACCCAAATGATAAATGAAAAAAAGAAGGACTATTTAATTCCTCCTAGTGCCTTAGTAGCAGTTTCGTTCTCAGGATCAATTTCCAATATTTTATTCCAATACTGTTTTGACTGGTTATAATCCTCTTTTACAAAATAATAATACCCCAAATAGCTGTTACATTCTACCAATACTGATTTAGTAGCATCAGGCTTCTGTTCCAGAATACTCAGTGCAGCCTCATAATACGGCTTTGCCAGTCCCTGAGTGGTTTCAGGATCACGCAAAGAATTAACACGGGCACGCCAAAAATTTCCCAAATAGTTATCAGGAACTTTAACAGCCACCTGTGCAAAAATAGTATCGGCTTCAGCCAAATATGTCGGTTGTTTATCCTGATAAGCCGAATCGGTAGCAGCATAATAGTTCAAACGACCATATAAAAAGAGATCACTAATATCCGGGGAGCTTTTCATTTCATCCAGATAATTCTTATAAGCTTCTATCGCTTTCGGAAAATCACGTTTCTTCTCGTACACATCAGAGATATCTTTATAAATTTCCGTATGGGACTTATCCATAGACAATGCTTTGTTAAATTGTACCACTGCTTCTTCGTATTGCTTGTCCGCTTCCAGTAAACGAGCGAAATAAACATAGTCCAAGTATACATAATCCGGATTACCGGGATTAGCGAAGAATGTAGCAGCAGCTTCCAATCCTGTCTTATAGTCTTTTAATTCTAAATAATCATACATTGCCAGACGTTTCAGCACATGATTTTCTGGTGCAAGTTCCAAACCTTTCTTCACCATATCCAAAGACTGTGCATAATCTTTATTCAGATATAACAGCATGGCATAGCGGGTATAGTCCTGCTCAGTGGGAGTACCTACTTTCAGATAATTTTCGTATGCTTCTTTTGCCTTACCATATTGCCCCATAGTATAATATACATCCGCCAGTTCCTTACTGATGCGATTATCCTCCGGAGTTTTGGACTGTAAGCGCATCAACATATCCAATGACAGTTGAGGGTCTACGCCTTTATATACCTGTGCATATTTAAAATAAGCTTCACTACAGTCCTCATCCAAATAAATAGCCTGATTGTAATCGCTGCTAGCTTTATTCACATCATTCAAATTCAATGCTATATCACCACTCAGTAGATAAGCCACAGCACATTTACTGTTTATATCTTTAGCGCGTTGCGCATATTCGGCAGCTTCTGCCGTTTTCCCTTGATCTAGATAAGCCCGGCCTATCTCTACCAACAAAAAGGCATTCTTCTTATTCTTACCTTTCAATAATTCATCAAAAGCCTCAGAAGCTTTTGCTGGATCCTCCTTTATCATCGTGGCAGCCTGCTTCACCTGTAGCGACCATTCACTACCCGGCGATTTCTGTCCCCACATGGTTACAGCCAGGCACAAGCTCATCACGATTAATACTAATTTCTTCATGGTTCTTCTTTTTTGTTCATTTATATTCCTCTTTTACATCTACAATCCGCACAGGAGCTGTTGCAGGCACCAATCCTGACTTCAGAATGATACGTTGCCCCCGGAAGTCTGTCAGAAATGAAGTCAGACCACTAGGCAAGCCACTTTTAGGATCATTAAGTAAAATGTACACACTGCGGGTTAATGGATACTGATTTAAAGCCAGATAAGCTTGATAAGGCCTGAAACTATTTTCCACTGTAGCCGAATCCGCACGACTGACAGCCATTATCCGAATGGCGTCATTAAAAGAGAGTCGCGTACTATCCGCAGGATTACCTATCCAGTTGACACCGATAACCCCTAAAGCTGCGGGGGTTTTAGCCACATACGAAATCACCTCCGGATTTGTTTTTTGTGCCTTCAAATCTTCCGATAGAGGCTTACCACCGCAGATCGAGTCGAGTACATAATGTACAGTACTCGAATTGGGATTATCAAATACCAGTTGAAGCGCACCTAGACGGGAATCAGGATTCAACTGTTTCCAGTCAGTAATTTTCCCCGTCAGTATCTCCTTAAATTGTTCAACTGTAATTAATGAATCTGCATTTTGCTTGTTTACTATCAAAGCTAAACCATCCGTTGCCATCTTTACAGATACAGGAAAGAATTTCTTGTCATTGAAAAATGCCATTTCCTGTCGAGTCAGTTGCCTCGTGGTTATAGCCAAACGTACACTGTCCGCCAACAAAAGTTTCATGGCTTCCACTTCACTGCAATAAACTGGATGCACGGTAGCATCCGGTGTTAATGCATGGAATACCTGCAATTCTTCTTCCGCAATGGGACGGAATGTCTCGTCCACAGCTATCGTAATTGTGCCCGAAATCAACGTATCGTCTTCCCCTGGTTTGGGTTTGTTGCCACAGCCCGAAAACAACAGCAGCAAAACAACCGACAATGCAATATACAGCTTCATCATATATAGATATTATTGTAGCTTAAAAGTTATAGGAACGGTATAGTACACGGGAACATTACGTCCGTTCTGTTTTCCCGGAATCCACTTCGGCAATGACTGGATTACACGGATTGCTTCCTTGTCACAGTACGGGTCCAATGAACGCATCACCTTTACATCCTTCACATCTCCTGTAGCCGAAACTACAAAACGGACAAACACTTTACCCTGTATTCCATTTTCTTGCGCAATGGTAGGATAACGCAGATTCTTTGCTATAAAAGACAGCAATTCTCTATCACCACCTGGAAACTGAGGCATCTGTTCTACCATAGTATATGGTTTTTCTTCTGCTTCGGGAGCTTTAGTTATCACTTCTTTCAGTTCAGCAATATCCTTACCGTTCAATTCGTCATTACCTTTCACATCGGCAATGGAGATAGCTACCTTAGTCTGAGTCAATTCTTCCTGACTCTTTATCTCTTCATCATCACGCACTTCCTCATCTTTTTTGATAACAGGAGCCGTAAATTTGATAGAGCTTTTCAGAGCGGGAGGGGGAGCCACCGGTTCCACTTTCTTGAACTCTTCCTGTTTTACTTCAGGTTCTTCCAGTTGTGACAATGTAGTCACTTCCGTCATTACCTCTTTCTGCTTCGGAGTAGCCAGTTTTACCAATGTCGGTATGCTGAATCCTACGGCAGCAATTATCACTACAATCACCATCGCCCACGTGTGACGTTTCGGTGAATTGGCCCGCATCTTATAGGCACCGTATGCCTTATTCTTACCTTGGAATACCAGTTCACACCATTCGGGTGAGGTCAAATCTATTTTTGCCATTTTCTTTTCCTCCTTTTAAAAGTGTGTTACTATTCCACGATATCTCTACTCAGATCACCTTTCGTATCATAATTCTTGATCAAGAACTGATCCGCATCAACGATATCTGTTATCACATACTTACCTATATTGCATATTTGCATTTCATCCAGAGCATCAATCAGATTTTTATATGAAGAATCATCCGTCGCCTTTATGATGACAGTCGGCGTATCCTTTCCGCTTTTTATTTCAGAAAGTTTCTTCGTGTAATCTTCCTCTGATATCTTTAAATCAGCTTTCTGTTTTTTCAGTTCGTTTACCTCACGAACTGCCACCGAGTTCTTTTTAAGAAGAATGGAACGCAGACCATCCGCATTATACGAAGTTTCCTTCAGCGAAGTATAGTCTTTATAGTTAGGTTCTCCTTCATAGTAATACAATTTATCTCCTCCTGCCAGCAGCAAAGTTATTGCCTGTGAAGCCTTCACCTTACTCTGTTGTTCTTCAGTGATATTCTTGTCATTGCTCGGCATACTTATTTCCATCGTCTGAGGTTTGCTCAACGTGGTACACAGCATAAAAAAAGTAATCAGCAACATATTCATATCCACCATAGGTGTAAAATCTACGCGGACAGTCATTTTCTTTTGCTTGGATCCTTTTCCTTTTTTGCCGCTTTCTTGTACTTCAGCACTCATAATTATTCAGTTTTATTTATCAGAAGTAGTCTTCAGAGAAGTAATCAGATTGTACCGATTCTCTCTGAGATCCTGAAGTGAGCTCATTACATTTTTAATCACAGCGTAGGGAGTTGACGCATCAGCTTTGATAGCAATGCGTAAATCAGGATTCACCTGACGAGCATTACGTACCCACGATTTAAACTGATTATCTGTGCTGTCACAGGGAATACCTTCATTTTTCAACAGTTTATCCTGCTGTTCAGTAGGTAAATCCAAAAATTTCTGCATGCTTCTCATCGGAACACCAAACGTAGAAGCTGTCACAAATTTCTTTTCCTGCTCAGGAGTAAAGTCAACTCCGTACTCCTCACCCATCTTCTCCAATACAGCCTTCATATCGGGCTGTTTGTCGAGGCTCATAAATATTTTCCCTTGCGGATCCACCAAAATCTGAAGGATATTCGTTTCCGGAATCTTGATTTCTGAAACGGAGGCCGGAGTAAACACCTGCACCGGTTCCTTCTTCACAAATGTTGAAGTCAACATAAAGAAGGTAAGCAACAATACAGTAACGTCACTCATAGCTGTCATATCTATGAACGTACTTTTCTTTTTAATCTTTGCTCTACCCATAGTAGTTCATTTTAAAGGGGTGGCACGATTATTTATGAGAAGCCGCAAAGGTCTGTACAATAGAGAAACCTACTTCATCGAGGCTGTAAGTCAATTTATCAATCTTATTAGTGTAGTAGTTATAAGCAATAACCGCCAATGCACCTGTCAAGATACCAAATGCTGTATTGATCAACGCTTCGGAAATACCTTGCGATAATGCCATTGAGTCTGTACCACCACCAGCAGACAAAGCTGCAAATGAACGAATCATACCGATTACCGTACCAAGCAATCCCATCAGGGTACCCAGTGTAGTAATAGTACCGATAATTGGTAAATTCTGCTCCATCATAGGAAGTTCCAGTGCAGTAGCTTCTTCCAATTCTTTTTGAATGGCCAAGACTTTCTGGTCTTTGGATAGAGTCTCATCGTTTTCAACTTCAGCATACTTTTTCAAAGTAGAGGTAACAACATTAGCGACAGAGCCACCTTGTTTATCGCAAAGTTCCTGTGCTTTCTTCATATCTCCGGTAGCCAAAGCCGATTTGATATTAGCGACAAATTTCACCAGCGAGCCTTTACCAAAAGCCGAACGGATAGCAAAATAACGTTCAATACTCAATGCTATGACAGTGAGCAACAAGGTTTGAATAATAGGAACCACAATACCCCCTTTATAAATAGTTCCCAGGAAATTACCCGGCAACGGATGATTATTAGGGTCATTGTTCATAAAATTAGCTGGATTTCCCAGTAAAAAGTTATATATACAAATTGCAATGATAAAGCAGCATATAATTACCCAACCTGCATTTTTAATACCTACAATCTTATTAGTAGTTTTATTTTGAATAGCTTCCATGATATATTTTAATTAATCGTTATAGTTTAAAAAAAGATAATTCGAGACCAACCCCGACACTCTGCAGGGCGTCGGAGGAGGTTAAACAACTAAATTTATAACGATTAATTAAATCAAGATGCGTCTCAGCGTGAACACAAAATAATGACATGCCGGAGACACACAATGAATGGGATTAGACGGAAAGATTTTGGCGCGGTCAATAGCCAATAATTCCTCCCGTAGTGAAAAACGTCCTATGAGAATTTTTAAGAAGTTCTGTTGAAGTTCCTCTGCTCTACGGATACGAAGATCGTCAGGCACTAATTTAGTTAATACCTGCTGTTGTCCTGTCAGCAAAGAAGTAGTGAAAGACATGGTTTCCAATGTACCATGGTCAGACGGCGTATTCTCTTGAGATTCCGTAGTAGTAGCATACCTGTCAATGGCGGAAGATACAACATCCGCATCGACTCCCTGATAGTTCAGCATTACAAGCAGGGCGATTAATCCTATTTTGACAATAAGCTTCATTGACTACTGATTTCGCAAGATTCTCGGTTTATATTATTGAAACAATTCTATTGTTTTATTTGTTCACACAGACCTAAAAATTACTCAAGTGTTTTTATACCTGTCTCTTATACACATCTCCGAGCCCACGAGACATCTCAGGATCTC
>ENA-OZWW01000414-OZWW01000414.1-human-gut-metagenome-genome-assembly--contig:-NODE-414-length-19439-cov-10.144397_pt1 | contig 19439 bp, 17 predicted proteins | sample MGYA00243534_ERZ654079 | MGnify/ENA primary metagenome ERZ654079 (study PRJEB26926, sample SAMN06164994) | human gut metagenome | biome: ENVO:00009003; feature: ENVO:2100002; material: ENVO:00002003...
AGTTGTAAAGACCTTGGAGAGGGTCTATAAAAACTACTACTATATAATACGAGGATTATAAATATGATAACAGTAAATGCAATAGGGGATACATGTCCGATCCCGGTTGTAAAGACAAAGAAGGCGATAGAGGCTCTCACACAGCCGGATACGGTGGAGACACTTGTGGACAATGAAGTTGCAGTGGAAAATTTAAAAAAGATGGCTGCACAGAAGGGCTATAGCTGTGATAGCAGTAAGCTCGACGACGGAAGCTACAGCGTAAAGCTGACAATTGAAGCTGTAAATGCCGATGAGCTTTCGGATACAGACGAGGCTTCACAGTATGCATGCAGGCCGGCCGCAGATAACAGGGTTGTTGTAATCCGCTCTTCATATATGGGAGAGGGCAGCGAGGAGCTTGGCAAGGTACTTATAAAGGGCTTCATCTACGCACTTTCGCAGCAGGACAACCCGCCTGAAACCATGCTTTTCTACAATGGAGGAGCGAAGCTGACCTGTGAGGGCTCAGAGTCACTTGAGGATTTAAAGGAGCTTAAGAGCCGTGGGGTGAAAATTTTTACCTGCGGAACATGCCTGAACTACTATGAGCTGTCAGATAAGCTTGCAGTCGGAGAGGTGACCAACATGTATGATATCGCAGAAAAGATGGCTGGGGCATCTCTTATTGTAAGTCCGTAGAGTTATACAAGGTGTGAGGTAATGGATAAAAATTTGGCAAGAGAAAAGAAAAAACGGCTAATCATCACCTTCGAGACTAACACAGCACCGTTGAAGCTTGATATCAAGGGCAAGGCATGTGGTATTCCGGGACGCACGATTCCTCTTCCGTCTGTCATATCGGCGGGCTGCGGGCTGGCATGGAGAGCAGAGCTTTCTGACAGGGAGTGCCTCATAGCCTTTATGAAGGAGCATGACATCAGGTGGGAAGCGATGTATGAAATCGAAATGAGGTAACTGATAGTTACCTATATAGCAGGATAACAGGAGAAAAATATGTTTTATTACAATCAATATGTGAGGGCGCAAAGCCTTGATGAAGCTTATGAGCTTTATCAGAAAAAACCGAATTTTGTGCTGGGCGGCATGCTCTGGCTCAAAATGAAAAATAAGACGCTTGGCACGGCAATTGACCTGTGCGACCTCGGGCTTGACCAAATTGATGAGGATGAGAACGAGTTTAGAATCGGTGCGTATGCAACACTCAGGCAGATAGAGACTCATGAAGCACTGAATGCATATACACACGGCGCAATCGCAGAGTCGGTCAGACACATTGTCGGAGTGCAATTTAGAAATGTGGCAACTGTTGGAGGAAGCATCTGGGGAAGATTCGGATTTTCAGATGTCATGACGATTTTCAGGGCACTGGGAGCAAAGGTGCAGCTTCACAAGGCGGGAATTATGGATTTGGACGAGTTTGCGGCACTTCCAAGAACCACGCGCGATGTGCTCGTGTCAGTAATAGTACCGAAAAATGCAAAGGGCGTAGTATACTTAAGCCAGAGAAATCAGTCAACAGACTTTCCGGTGCTCACATGTGCAGTGGCAAACAGAAGCGGCAGGTATGTGGCGGTTATCGGAGCATCACCATATATGGCAGAGCCTGTGTGGGATGAGAATGGCATACTCGATGGCATAGCAGATGCAAAGACAGATGGTAATGCAGCCTTGACAGATAACTCCGAAACCAATGCCAAAATAGATAAATTTGCCGAATATGTTGCAGAGCATATCCGTTTTGGAAGCAATATAAGGGCAGGGGCTGAGTACAGAGAGATAATCTGCAGGGTGCTTACACGCCGCGCTGTTACACAGTCGCTTGACATCTGCGATGATATTAAGCACGAGCATTAAGTAGGAAGGAATTCATATATATGGATGTTAAAATAAAATTAAATGGAAAGTTAATAACCGACTCGGTAGACCAGGATATGGTCCTTTTAGACTTTTGCCGCAAGCACAATTGCTTTTCGGTGAAGAGAGGCTGTGAGTCAGGCAACTGTGGTCTTTGTACAGTGCTTCTGGATGGAAAGCCTGTGCTGTCATGCAGTACGCCGATAGGCAGGGCAGACGGCAGAGCGGTGGATACCCTCGAGGGGCTTGAGGAGGAAGCTAAGCAGTTTACAGGATTTTTTGCTGCACAGGGAGCGGATCAGTGCGGTTTCTGTAATCCGGGTTATATTGTAAATATTGTGGCGCTTCTGAGAGAAAATCCTGACCCGACTGATGAGGAAATTCTTGAATATCTTTCAGGAAATCTGTGCCGTTGTACAGGATATCAGAGTCAGCTGCGCTCAATCAGAAATTTTTTAAACAGTAAGAAAGAGGGCGCACCTCTTAATCTTGAGGCAGGCGTCTATGGAGAGGATATCGGAAAGGAGTGGCAGGATGAGCATAAATCAAACTAACGAAAACAGCTTCAACCGCGCCAGAAAGGATTACCACGCAGTTGGAAAATGTATACCTAAAAAGGACTCGAGCCAGCTTTTACTCGGAAAGCCGGTATTTACCGATGATATCACACCGCGTGATGCGCTTGTCATAAAGCTTCTTAGAAGCCCGTATGCAAATGCAATTGTCGAGGATGTAAAGACAGATATCGCTCTTAAGGTGCCTGGCATGGTCGCAGTATACACCTGGGAGGATGTTCCGAAAAAGCGTTTTTCTATCGCAGGCCAGACATTTCCGGAGCCGTCACCATATGACAGATTAATCCTTGACCGCCATGTGAGAAGCGTAGGTGACGCCGTCGCTATAGTGGTCGGAGAATCTGAAAAGGCGGTGGACAAGGCTCTTAACATGATAAAAGTAAAGTACACGGTGCTTGAGCCGGTGCTTGACTTCAGAAAGTCGCTGGATAACAAGGTGCTCGTGCATCCTGAGGATGACTGGTCATCCAGCATAGATACAGGCGATGTAAAGCGCAATCTCATTCATCACGAGGAGGATGAGCATGGAAACGTGGAGAAAATTCTGTCAGAGTGCGATGAGATTATTGAGCACACATATCGTATAAAGGCAGCGCAGCAGGCATATATGGAGACCTGCAGGGCATACTGTGAGATAGACAGATACGGCAGACTTCACTGTATCAGCTCGACACAGATAGTTTTCCACCTGCGCCGAATACTGGCAAATGCACTTGATATTCCAAAGTCTATGGTGCGCGCTGAAAAGCCGCGTATCGGAGGAGGTTTCGGTGCCAAGCAGACAGCGGTCTGTGAGGCGTATCCGGCATTTGTTACATGGAAGACAAAGCGCCCGAGCAAGATAATCTACAGCAGAAAAGAGTGCCAGACTATCGCGTCACCGCGTCATGAGATGGAGGTTACCGTGCGTCTCGGAGCGATGAAAGATGGTCATATAAGGGCGATAGATCTTTATACGCTGTCAAATGGTGGAGCATACGGAGAGCATAGCACTACAACAGTAGGACTTTCCGGTCATAAATCACTTCCTCTTTATACAGGAGGCTGCGAGGCAACAAGATTTTCGTGCGATGTTGTGTATACAAACGTGCAGGCGGCAGGAGCATACAGAGGCTATGGAGCCACACAGGGTATATTTGCACTTGAATCAACCGTCAATGAGCTTGCAGAAAAGCTGCATATAGATCCGGTTGAGCTTCGTTTGAAAAATATTGTACGCGAGGGCATGTTTATGCCGGCATATTTTGGCGAGACAGCCAATGCATGTGCACTCGACAGATGCATAATGCACTGCGCGGACAATTTCCACTGGGCAGAAAAGTATCCTGTCCGCGATATGGGAAATGGCAAGGTTCGTGCGGCAGGCATGGCGCTTGCAATGCAGGGCTCCTGCATATCCAATGTAGATGTCGGCTCGTGTACCTTAAAGCTTTCAGACTGTGGCACCTACAATATGATGATAGGCGCGGCAGACATGGGAACAGGCTGTGATACAATACTTGCGCAGATGGCGGCTGAGGTACTTGACTGCGAGCCGGATGATATAACAGTGTTTGGAGCTGATACAGATGCTTCTCCTTATGACTCGGGTTCATATGCCTCATCAACCACCTACATCACAGGAATGGCCACACAGAATGCAGCACTTGAGCTTCGTGAAAATATAAAGAAAATCGGTGCACAGCTGCTGGGCTGTGCTGCATCAGAGGTGGATTTCGACGGTAAAGAGGTGTATATCATAAATCCGGATGGTGCAGACAATGGGGCAGTTTCCGTAAGTCTTTCCGATATAGCAACAAAAGCACAGGTCAACAACACGATACCTGTAGATGTCACCGCCACATATTCATCACCTGTTTCACCGCCACCATACATGGTAGGCATGGTCGAGATAGAGCTTGATAAGGAGACAGGAGCAGTTAAAATACTTGATTATCAGGCTGTCGTGGACTGTGGAATCCCGGTCAATCCAAACCTCGCGCGTGTACAGACAGAGGGTGGCATAGGTCAGGGAATCGGCATGGCACTTTATGAGAATGTCACCTACAATGCCGGTGGTAAAATCGCAGAAAATGATTTCATGCAGTACAAGATACCGACACGACAGGATGTGGGACATATCAACGTCGAATTTGAGACAAGCTATGAGCCTTCAGGCCCATTTGGAGTCAAGTCAATCGGCGAGATAGTTATCAATACACCGGCTCCTGCGCTGGCACATGCCATTTATCGCGCAACAGGCGTATGGCACAGGACAGTTCCGTTTACCCCGGAGAAAATACTTATGGGAATGGCAGACCCTGACTGGCACGAAAAGGACCTAAGAGTGAAATGATTCATATCATATACATGGCGGCTGGAAACAGCCGCCGTTTTGGAAGTAACAAGCTGTTTTATGAGCTGGATGGAAAACCTATGTACAGGCATCTGCTTGACCACTTGATAGAAATTAAGGATAGATATAATAAATTAAAAAATACCGGAACTAATAAGCCTTTAGACAGTGATGAAATGGATGCTGATACTGTTATTGATACTTATATTGGCACAGACACCAGTTTATCAAAAAAGCCTGGAAAAAAGACAAAAAATGCAGAATCGAATAACCCGGTCATAGATATAACCGTCGTTACACGTTACCGGGAAATACTGGACTACTGCTCATCTATCCCCGATTGCCATACAGTCTTAAGTCCGGACAGCGAAAAAGGCATATCCTACACCATAAAAGCAGGAATTATGGCGGTGCAGGAGCAGAAAAAGACTGGTATGCAGGACTACTACATGTTTGCAGTAGCTGACCAGCCATATTTAAAAAGTCAAAGCGTGATTAAATTAATAGACAAAGTACTTGAAAATAAAGGAAATATGAGATTGTTTTTTTCGCTTCGCTGTGGAGATGCTGTAGGCAATCCGTGTGTATTTCATTCATCGCTTATCCCGCAGCTTTTATCACTGGAGGGTGATAAGGGTGGCAGAAGTGTGGCAAAGAAGTATGACTGTGTATATGTGGATATCGCAGATGAGCGTGAGCTGATGGATATAGATACCTTATCAGATTCAAAACATACCGTGACATTATAAAAGCTATTATGAAAGAGCACTGTATCAGTGCATACCGAATGTATATTTTATTCAAATTCCCATATACTACCTCCAAAGCATGAATGCAAATGCAAAAAAGTAACCGGAGGACAATAAAGTGAAAATCACAGGATTGACCAGAAGAGTAGATTCCCTCGGCAGAATAGTCATACCAAAGGAGCTTCGCAGGATGCTGCATATAAAAGAGGGAAGCCCACTGGAAATATATATGGATGCGGACGAGACGATAGTGCTAAAGAAGTATTCGCAGGTTGGAAGCCTGAAGAATATATCACAGGCATATGCACAGAGCCTGTCAAAGGTAACAGGAGCCATGGTATGTGTGGCGGATAGGGATGAGATAATAGCGGCAGCCGGCAAAAACCACAAAAATTATATAGGCAAGGCTTTGTCAAAAGAGCTCGAGAATATTATGGATAAGAGAAAAAGTGCATTGTACAGTAAAAAAGACGATACCCTGATACCTGTGGTAAAGGACGATAAAGCTGACTGTGAAGCGCAGGCAATAGCAGTAATAGTGCATGATGGTGATAGTGCGGGAGCCGTTATACTGTGTGCTTACGATGAAAAAGCCGATAAGTCTGAGATTGCCGAAAAGCTGGCGGGTGCAGCAGCAGAATTTCTGGCTGACCAGCTTGGCTAGAGATAGCGAAAAGCATTGTAAAAAACTATTTACTTGACTACAACAGTAATAAAGATGTAAAATAGCTTGATAAAGGGAGCAATTAGCTTCCTTTTGTGCTATAAAGGTATAATAGAAAATTAAGCAATTATTAATTATCTGATGTAGAGGCATTGTAGTATAATAGACAGTACATATTGGATATAGTTGTCAATTATCTATAAAGTATGCCGATATACAATGGTATACCGATAGTTTGGAGGTAACGTTTAGAAATGGCAAAACAGAAAAAGAAAAAGAAGAAAAAGCAGCATCGCGTTTTCTGGTTTTTCATAAAGCTTCAGATTTTTTTGATGGTACTGATACTTGGTGGATTATGCTTTTACTACTTTGGAGGCTATGCAGACAAGGTGGCGAAGCTTCACTCAGAGGCGGTAGAGCTCGTGCAGAAATCTGACAAAAACACATTTTTACCGGCGCGCACGAGTACACTCTACGATACAAACGGTGATGAGATATCCGAGACGGCCACTACCAAAAAGGCTGACTATGTGAAGTATGAGGATATACCGCAGAACTTCGTAAACTGCATGGTCAGTATCGAGGACAAGAAGTTCTATAAGCACAATGGTGTGGACCTAAAGGCAATAGTGCGTGCCGCAAAGTCAATTATAAAAAACAAGAGAATTACCCAGGGTGGCAGTACCATCACGATGCAGCTCGCCCGAAATATTTATCTGGATACGAACAAGAACTGGCAGCGAAAAGTCAAGGAAATGTTCATAGCGATGGCGCTTGAAAAGAAATATTCCAAAAACGATATTATGGAGTTCTACCTGAATAATGTCTATTTCATGAACGGATATTATGGTATTCAGGCAGCGTGCCATGGCTATTTTAACTGTGAGCTTTCGGATCTTGATTTGTCGCAGACTGCCTTTTTGTGTGCGATTCCGAACAGCCCGACATACTATGACCCGATAAACAACAAGGATCATACATTGACACGTCGCAATCTCATATTGAAAAATCTAAAGGAAGATGGCAAAATCACACAGCAGGAATATGAGGCCGCCATAAACGAGGAGATAACCCTCAACATGCCTGAGAAGGATGACACGGTCAAGTACAATTATGTGGATACCTATGCATATTACTGCGCTACGAGGGCGCTCATGGAGAATGAGGGCTTCAAGTTCAAGTATTACTTTGACTCAGACGATGAAGAAAAGGAGTATGATGCTTCATATGATGAGATGTATTCATATTGTCAGAAAAAGCTCTACTCAGACGGTTACAAGATTTATACATCAATTGATCTGACTATGCAGCAGCAGCTTCAGGATTCGATTGACCTGACGCTTTTGGACTTTACAGACACGACCGATGATGGCACATTTAAGCTGCAGAGTGCTGCAACCTGTATAGACAACGACACAGGCGAGGTGGTTGCAATAGTTGGTGGACGAAGCCAGGATGCGGTCAGTCATACGCTAAACCGTGCTTTCCAAAGCCATCGCCAGCCGGGAAGCTCAATCAAGCCGCTCATTGTGTATACACCATCATTTGAGCGTGGTAAGACACCGGATACCATCGTAAATGACCACAAGTTTGATGGAGGACCGTCTAACTCGGGTGATTCATATTACGGTGATGTGACTATCAGGTTTGCAGTTCAAAAGTCACTGAATACTGTAGCATGGCAGCTATATGATGAGCTCACGCCAAAGGTAGGCTTACAGTATCTCAAGGATATGAATTTTACCAATATTGTAAAGGATGACTATGTCACAGCAACAGCACTTGGAGGTTTTACAACAGGTGTATCCACACTGGAGATGGCATCTGCATATTCAACACTTGAGAACGATGGAATGTACAGGAATCCGACCTGTATAAAGTCGATTGTGGATTCTGACAACAATATCATATATACATCATCGCAGAAGGACACCGTCATATATACAGAGACAGCATCGCGTATGATGACAGATGTCATGACAGATGTTATGAAATCAGGAACCGGACGTAGCGCTAATCTGGACAATGGCATGCCTTGTGCCGGCAAAACCGGAACCACAAACGATAAGAAGGATGGCTGGTTCTGTGGCTTTACCAGATACTACACCACATGTGTATGGGTAGGCTGCGATATGCCTGAGACAGTCAAAAAACTGACAGGAAGCTCTTACCCGGCAGAAATATGGAAGAACTACATGGATCAGATACATGCTGACCTTACACCAATAGATTTCCTGCCATATGCCCAAATATCGGATGATTATCAGGACAGCCAGGATACACCTGCCGATGACCAGACGCAGAATAATCCTACAGATCAGACTGTGACCACACCTGATGCAGGAACCACCACACCGGATAAGACAACAACAGACACGAATAAGACAGATGCTGCTGGTGGAAATCATGAAAAAACACCTACTACACCATCAGAAAATCCATCAGGTGGAGCCGGAGACAGTGGTTCAGCCGGAGGCACAGGTGGAGCTGGAGACAGTGGTTCAGCCGGAGACACAGGTGGAGCCGGAGACAGTGGTTCAACCGGAGGTGCAGGTGGAGCTGGAGGCAGTGGTTCAACCGGAGGTGCAGGTGGAGCCGGAGGCAGCGGTTCAACCGGAGGCACAGGTGGAGCTACCGGTGGTACCACCGGAGGCGAAGCAGCCCAGTAGATTTTTCTTTGCAGTGCTGTCGGGAGTTGTGTTCTTTGCAGCATACGCACCTGTCACGATAGGAAACAAGATGATAGATGCGCTCATATATTCAGTGACCTACAACGGCTCATACCTTGCAGTAGAGGAAATTATCACAATCATAGTGATATCAATCCCACCGGTTAAGAAGGCGCTCGACTATGTGAAGCAGATGGCGAACAGCCGGTAGATAATCTATATTTAAATAATTAAAATATGTAAAAAAGAGCAGAATAGGTAGAAATACTTGTCCTGCTCTTTTTAGTATTCGAAAAAAGTAAAATAAAACACTCGAAAAATATAAAATAAAACATTAGAAAAATACAAAACAAAACACTCGAAAAACATAAAATAACCTTGTATAATCTGTGAATTAAATGGTATAATAACCATGAAGGGAGCAGATATTTATGGAATATATAAGCAGAATTGTTGATGATGTGATAGATAGAAAAACAGAGGCATTTAATGCAGTGAGCATCACAGGACCAAAAGGATGTGGAAAGACAAGAACAGCAAGAGAACGATGTAAAACTGTTATTGAATTTCAGGATGAAGACAAGAGAGAGGGGTATCTTGCAGTAGCAGAAACTGCACCTAAGCTCTTTTTAAAGAATCCTAAGCCAATACTGTTTGACGAGTGGCAGGATGCCCCAAAGATATGGGGAACAATAAGAAAAGCGTGCGATGACAATCCGGAGAGTGTAGGAGAGTTTTATCTGACAGGCTCATCAAGTAAGAAGATTAATACACCCCATACAGGTACAGGACGAATAACAGAGGTTACGATGTACCCTATGACTTTGTTTGAGACAGGAGAATCAAACGGAAGCATATCGTTGTTTAAATTATTAGAAGATGAAGCATATGATATTGATGGACTTACCACAGATATAAAGCTTGAGGATTTGTTTTTTGCGGTCTGTAGAGGTGGATGGCCGAGATGCATGGCACTTTCAAAGGACAGTGCAAAGCTTGAAATAGCTAAGGATTATTATAGGCAGATTTATCAGAAAGACATATCAGCGATTGATGGAGTAAACAGAAATCCGGAATGGGCAAGGACACTGCTTTGGTCGTATGCCAGAAATATGGCTACTACAGCAAAACGCAAGAATATATTTTCAGATGTAAAAGCCACACAGAATGTTACAGATGTAACGCTTTCTTCATATATAGATGCTCTGGAGCTATTGTATGTTGTAAAGGATATAGATGCCTGGACACCGCATTTGCGTTCGAAAACAGCTATCAGAGCTGCCAAAAAGCATATATTTGTTGATCCCTCTATAGGATTGGCTGCGCTTGGTGTTAATCCGGACTATTTTATCAACGATTTGGATCTATTTGGGCATGTATTTGAAAATATGGTGCTTAGAGATTTACTTGTATTTGCTGAAAAGCACAATGCCAGAGTGATGCATTATACAGATGATATGGGCGTAGAAGCAGATGCAGTCTATCAGTTGGAGGACGGCCGTTATGCGCTTATTGAAATAAAAACCGGAGTGAACAAGATTCCGGAAGCGGAAAAATCCTTGCTGCGATTCAAGGATATTATCTTAAAATATAATGAGAAAGCATTGGAAAAAGAAAAACATCCACGTGATGTATATAAAGAACCATCGGCACTGATTGTGATTTGCGCAAATGCAACCATGGCATATACCACGGAGTCAGGAGTTCGGGTTGTGCCGGTTGGGTGTTTGAGAGATTAATATAGAGCAGACTGTAAAATTGAGCTGACCACTCATAATTACAGTCTGTTTTTTAGTGTATATTATTGTCACAGTGTAAGGGAGCAGGCGGGCAGAAAATTGCCCATCCAATGAGTTTGTACGAAGCTGCTTAGAGGCTGTTGGAATTGTAATAGGTACACAGTAGCGCACGTGCATGGAAGCACGGGCGAGGCGTTACCGCGCCAAGGACGGCGCGTAAAAGCCGGCTGCGTCAGGCATAGAAAACCTGACTTACAATTCTTACAGCCTCTTGGCTGCTGGTAGGAGACGTTTTGGATGGGTAATTTTCTGCCCGCCTGCTCCTGTACCATATAAAAAATGAAAAATAAAAATACTTTGACTTGACAACTATTTAAAATGTGATATACTTTCACTGTCAAATGATTTGATGATGAAAATATTTGACATGCAAACTAGTGCAAATATACCAGCACATAAAACCGAAAATAAACACAGAAAAAGGAGAACAGAAATATGTTGGAGAAAATCAAGGAAATCGTAGCAGATCAGTTAGGAATCGACGAGGATGATATCAAATTAGAGTCAAACTTCAAGGAGGATCTTGAGGCAGATTCATTAGATCTTTTCGAGCTTGTAATGGCACTCGAGGAGGAGTACGGAGTAGAAATCCCTTCAGAGGATTTAGAGAAAATCGCAACAGTTAACGACATCATTGAGTATCTTAAGAACAAAGGTGTAGAGGCTTAAAAGACATGGAAACAAGAATAACAAAGCTTCTTGGAATCAAATATCCGGTCATTCAGGGTGGCATGGCATGGGTAGCAACCCATGAGCTTGCCAGCGCTGTGTCCAATGCAGGCGGACTTGGCATCATCGGAGCAGGCGGAGCCCCGGCTTCATGGGTAAAGGAGCAGATAGTCGCTGCAAAGAAGGAGACAGATAAGCCGTTCGGAGTCAACCTCATGCTTATGAATCCGGAGGCCGATGAGATAGCAAAAATCATCGCCGAGGAAAAGGTAAAGGTAGTCACCACCGGCGCAGGAAACCCTGCAAAGTACATGGATATGTGGAAAGAAGCAGGCGTCATCGTAATCCCTGTAGTTGCAAGCGTAGCACTCGCAAAGCTCATGGAGAGAGGCGGGGCAAGTGCGGTAATCGCCGAGGGAATGGAGTCAGGCGGACATATCGGAGCACAGACTACCATGACACTTGTGCCACAGGTTGTTGATGCAGTGAGCATCCCTGTTATCGCAGCAGGCGGAATTGCAGACAACAGAGGCTTCAATGCAGCATTTGCACTCGGTGCAGAGGCAGTCCAGATGGGTACACGCTTTGTCACCGCAAAAGAATCGATAGTACATGAAAACTATAAGCAGAAGGTCATTAAGGCCAAGGATATAGATTCCGAGGTTACAGGAATGAGCACAGGCCATCCGATCAGAGTGCTCAGAAACAAGATGACCAGACAATATCTCAAGCTGGAAAAGGAAGGAGCTCCATTTGAAGAGCTCGAAAAAATGACACTTGGCGCACTCAGAAAAGCCGTTGTAGACGGAGATACCGTATATGGCAGCGTCATGGCAGGTCAGAGCGCAGGCCTCGTAAAGAAAGAGGAAACCTGCAAAGAAATCATTGAGGATGTAGTGGGACTGAACAAATAGACAGTATTCACTTTTACATGCAAATTTAAGGATACCGGGCCGCCTGCAAAGCGTGGCTTACGGTATCCTGTCAGAAATAAGGAGAAACCGAAAATGGGTAAGAGAGTATTTATGTTTCCCGGACAGGGCTCACAGTACATAGGAATGGGTAAGGAGTTTTACGATACAATGCCAAATGCAAAGGCAGTAATCGACCTTGCCAGTGAACAGACAGGCTTGGATATTCCGGCATTATGCTTTGAGGAAAATGACAAGCTGAATATTACAGAGTACACACAGATATGTATGCTTGCAGTTGAGGCAGCTATATATCAGGCAATCATTGACAAAGGTATCACACCTGATGTCACAGCTGGATTAAGCCTTGGGGAATATGGTGCTCTCATCGCATCAGGAGCCATGACTATGGCAGATGCATTTGCAGTTGTCAGAAAAAGAGGAATCTACATGCAGGAGGCAGTTCCTACAGGTGGAGCCATGACAGCGGTTTTAGGACTTGATCCGCAGGTCATTGAGGATATCTGCAAAAAGACAGCAGATGAGACAAATTCAGTGGTATCGGTAGCCAACTATAACTGCCCGGGACAGATTGTTATCACAGGAGAAAAGGCAGCAGTAGATGCCGCCGCAGCAGCATGCAGCGAGGCAGGCGCCAAGAGATGCGTACCGCTCAAGGTCAGCGGACCTTTCCACTCAGCAATGCTTAAGGGTGCAGGCGAAAAGCTCGCAGATGCACTTGAGAGTGTAGAAATCCACGATATCAAGGTGCCATATATCACAAATGTCACAGCAGACTATGTGAAGTCACCGGCAGATGTCAAGGATTATCTGACAAAGCAGGTTTCATCGTCAGTACGCTGGCAGCAGACCATCGAGCGCTTTATCGCAGACGGTGCAGATGAGTTCGTGGAAATCGGACCGGGACGATCACTCAGCGGATTTATGAGAAAGATAAATAGAGACGTAAAAGTCGTAAACATAGACAAACTGGAGGATTTTGAAAAGTATGTTAACAGGTAAAAATGCCCTGGTTACAGGCGCAAGCCGCGGAATTGGAAGACAGATAGCTCTTACACTTGCCGCAGCACACGCCTTTGTAATAGTAAATTATAATGGTTCAAAGGAAAAGGCAGATGCCGTTGTTGAAGAGATAAAGGCAGCAGGCGGTGATGCAGTTTCTTATCAGTGCAATGTATCTGATTTTGACGAGTGCCAGAATATGATAACAGCGCTCATCAAGGAGTACAAGCACATAGATATCCTCGTAAACAACGCAGGAATCACAAGAGACGGTCTCATCATGAAGATGAGCGAGGCAGACTATGACGCAGTGCTCGATACAAACCTTAAGGGTGCGTTCAACACAATCCGTCACATGTCACGCTATTTCTTGAAGCAGAAATCAGGAAGAATTATCAATATTTCATCAGTTTCCGGCATACTCGGAAATGCAGGACAGGCCAACTACAGTGCCAGCAAGGCAGGAGTTATAGGACTCACAAAGGCTGTAGCCAGAGAGCTTGCCAGCCGGGGAATCACAGCAAACGCAGTGGCACCGGGCTTTGTAGAGACAGAGATGACAGATGTGCTTGCCGATGCGGCAAAGGAGAATCTTTTATCACAGATTCCGCTTGGCAGACCGGGAAACACAAAGGATATCGCAAACGCAGTATTATTTTTAGCATCAGATGCAGCAGGCTACATCACAGGCCAGGTGCTGTCTGTTGACGGAGGAATGGCAATATGAGTAGAAGAGTAGTTGTAACAGGACTTGGAGCAGTAACACCAATCGGAAATAATGTGGACGATTTCTGGACATCGGTAAAGGCCGGAAAAATCGGATTTGACCACATCACAAAATTTGACACAACAGATTATAAATGTCACATTGCAGCAGAGCTTAAGGATTTTAATCCACAGGATTTTATGGATAGAAAGGCAGCAAAGAGAATGGAGCCATTCTCACAGTACGCTGTAGCTGCAGCAAAGCAGGCAATTGATGACAGCGGACTTGATATCGAAAAGGAAGATCCATACATGGTTGGATGTGCCATCGGTTCAGGTATCGGAAGTCTTCAGGCTATGGAGCGCGAGACACAAAAGCTTTATGAAAAGGGACCAAACAGAGTCAATCCTCTGCTTGTTCCGCTTATGATCTGTAACATGGCAGCAGGAAATGTTTCCATCCAGTTCGGACTCAAGGGAAAGAGTATCAATGATGTAACAGCCTGCGCTACAGGAACAAACACAATCGGTGAGGCATACAGAAGCATCCAGTACGGTGAGGCTGACGTGATGGTAGCCGGTGGTACAGAGGGCAGTGTATGTCCTATCGGAATCGCAGGATTTACAGCACTTACAGCGCTTTCTACAGTAGATGATCCGGCAAAGTGCTCACTTCCGTTTGACAAGAACAGAAGCGGCTTTGTAATGGGTGAGGGCGCAGGAGTAGTTATCCTTGAAGAGCTTGAGCATGCAAAGGCAAGAGGTGCAAAGATTTATGCAGAGGTAGTCGGATACGGCTGCTCATCGGATGCATACCATATCACATCTCCGCAGGAGGATGGCGCAGGTGCAGCAAGAGCCATGACCAATGCCATGAGCGATGCAGGTGTCACACCGGCAGATGTAAAATACATCAATGCTCACGGAACAGGCACACATCACAATGATCTCTTTGAGACAAGAGCAATCAAGCTTGCATTCGGTGATGAGGCTGCAAATCTTAAAATCAATTCAACAAAGTCTATGATAGGACATCTGCTCGGAGCAGCGGGAGCTGTTGAGTTTATAACATGTGTGAAGGAAATCCAGGATGGATTTATACATAAGACTGTTGGCTATGAGACTCCTGATGAGGAGATTGACCTCAATTACTGCAAGGACAGCTATGAGGAGCCTGTTGAGTATGCACTGAGCAATTCACTGGGATTTGGTGGACATAATGCAAGTATTCTTCTCAAGGCGTATAAATAATTTAGGGGCTTCGCGCATTTAGGCTGTGAGGTCCGGTGAAGCACACAGTATATTCCTCATAAAAAATATGAAGTCAGTCACGGCATTTTGCACGGACAGGCTGTGATATGGTGTTAGTGCTTCATGCTATTGGAGTGGATGGAACGCCGTGACAGTTCATATTTTTTATTCAGAACACACTGTGCGCTTCCCGGCTCCACTTTGTTGAGCGCGAAGCATGTAGATAAATAGCTTCTGCTTTTTAGGGGCTTCGCGCATTTAGGCTGTGAGGTCCGGTGGAGCACACAGTATATTCCTCGTGAAAAATATGAAGTCAGTCACGGCATTTTGCACGGACAGGCTGTGATATGGTGTTAGCACTTCATGCTAATGGAGCGGATGGAACGCCGTGACAGTTCATATTTTTCATTCAGAACACACTGTGTGCTTTCCGGCTCCACGTTATTGAGCGCGAAGCATGTAGATAGTTTGGAGTAAATTGAGAAAGGATAGATATATATGTCAGTTTTGAATACGCAGCAGATTATGGATATTCTGCCGCACCGCAGTCCGTTTCTTCTCATTGATACGGTTGAGGAACTGGAGCCGGGCGTAAAGTGTGTGGCTAAGAAGAATGTGACTATGAGTGAGCCGCATTTTATGGGACATTTTCCGGGAAATCCGGTGATGCCGGGAGTGCTTATTATTGAGGCTTTGGCGCAGACCGGTGCAGTTGCCATTCTTTGTCAGGATGAGTGGAAGGGCAAGACTGCATATTTTGCAGGCATTAATAATGCCAAGTTCAAGCAGAAGGTGGTTCCGGGAGATACGCTGGAGTTGACCACTGAGATTATAAAGGTTAAGGGTCCTATCGGTGTGGGCAAGGCTGTTGCCAGGGTAAATGGCAAGGTTGCCTGTATGGCGGAGCTTACATTTGCAATAGGTTAATTGCATAAGGAGACATGATGAAGTTATTCAAGAAGAAAGATAAAAATATAGAGGCTGAAGAGACTTTAGCCAAGAACGCTGAGAGCGAAAAAACAGCCGCAGATGGCAAAAATGCCGGTGTAGCACAGGAAACAAAAGAGGATGCCCCTGAGACAATCGTTTGTCCCAAGTGTGGCAAGACTGTGCTCAAATCAGTTGTAAAACAGCACAAATACGTCTGCTATGAGTGTAATTATTATTTCCGTGTGCGTGCTAAAAACAGAATCAGAATGGTTTCCGACAAGGAAGCATTTGAGCCATGGTTTACAGAGCTTACAACAGGAAATCCTCTCAATTTCCCTGAGTATGAGGAGAAAATTGCAAAGACTCAGGAGAAAACAGGACTTTCTGAGGGTATTGTCATCGGTAAGACAAAGATTTACGGCGAGGAGACAGTGCTTGGTGTAATTGATTCAAGATTTATGATGGGAAGCATGGGCCATGTGGTTGGTGAGAAAATCACAAGCGCGTTTGAGCGTGCCACAGAGGAAAGACTTCCGGTTATATTATTCTGCTGTTCAGGCGGTGCCAGAATGCAGGAGGGTATCATTTCGCTGATGCAGATGGCTAAGACTTCAGCCGCAGCAAAGCGTCATTCAGAGGCAGGACTTTTATATGTGCCTGTACTCACAGATCCTACAACAGGTGGTGTGACAGCCAGCTTTGCAATGCTTGGAGACATCATTCTTGCAGAGCCAAAGGCACTTATCGGCTTTGCAGGTCCTCGTGTTATTGAGCAGACCATCGGACAGAAGCTGCCTGAGGGCTTCCAGAGGGCAGAGTTTCAGCTTGAGCACGGCTTTGTGGATATGATAGTTGAGCGTGATGATTTAAAGAAGACTCTTTACAAGATTTTACGTGCTCACAGACCTACCACTGGCTATGCCAATTTTGACCCGCTTCACTCAGACGACAATTACGAGCCGACAGAGCTTATGAAGGAGCGCGAGGCAAAGGCTAAGCCATTTAAGGTATGGGACAAGGTTAGCGCCGCAAGACAGATTAAGAGACTTGCATCGGTTGACTATATGGACTATATCTTTGATGAGTTTATGGAGCTGCACGGAGACAGATATTTCCGCGATGACCCGGCTATCGTAGGCGGAATTGCATATTTAGACGGCCAGCCGGTCACAGTTATCGGTGTCCACAAGGGAAAAGACCTTGAGGACTGCGCAAAGAGAAACTATGGTATGCCATCACCTGAGGGCTACCGCAAGGCACTGCGCCTCATGAAGCAGGCAGAGAAATTCAACCGTCCGATCATAACCTTTGTCAATACATCAGGAGCTTATCCTGGAATGGAGGCAGAGGAAAACGGACAGGGTGAGGCAATCGCAAGAAACCTTTATGAGATGAGCAGCATCAAGGTGCCAATCCTTTGTCTCATGATAGGAGAAGGCGGAAGCGGCGGAGCTTTAGCTCTTTCTGTAGGAAATGAAGTGTGGATGATGGAAAATGCCACATACTCAATCCTCTCGCCAGAAGGCTTTGCATCTATCCTCTGGAAGGACGGAAAGCGTGCAAAGGAAGCCGCAGAGGTAATGAAGATTACAGCACACGACTTAAAGGAGCTTGATGTCGTGGATGATATAATACCTGAGTTTGGCGGAGCCGACGAGGATGCCCTTTCATCAATCGGAAACTACATGAAGGGCAACATGAAGAAATTCTTGGAAAAAGAAAGCAAATTGACAAAGGACCAGCTCTTGGAGGAAAGATACAAGCGTTTCCGCAAGTTCTAGTCCCGGAAAGGAAATTCTATGAAGATAGTTGGAACAGGAAGCTGCCTGCCACAGAGAGTGGTCTCAAACGATGACCTGGCAGCCATAATGGACACATCTGACGAGTGGATCAGCTCGCGTACAGGAATAAGAAACAGACACATTGCAACGACTGAGACAACCACCTCACTTGCCTGTGATGCAGTAAAAAGTGCGCTGCAGGATGCGGGGATTGACGGAAGTGAGATAGACTTGATAATAGCGGCAAGCGTATCCACAGACAAAATCGTTCCATCGCTCGCATGTCAGATTCAGGCTGAGATAGGTGCAGGCAGTGCAGTGGCATTTGACATAAATGCCGCATGTTCAGGCTTTTTATTCGGGCTTGCCACAGCGGATGCATATTTTAAGACCGGCAGGTTTCACAAGGCAGTCGTAGTGGGAGCAGAGGTTCTTTCAAAAATAATGGACTGGAATGACAGAAGCACCTGTGTACTTTTCGGAGACGGAGCAGGAGCAGCCGTTGTGACAGACGAGGGCGATGCTTTTAAGGGCTTTGTACAGGGCTCGGACGGAAAAGGCGGTGAGGCGCTTGACGGAGACAACCGTCCTGTAGTCAATCCGTTTACCGACAATGGAAAGCAGTCTGCACTCGGTGGCTATGTCACTATGGACGGTCCTGCTGTATACAAGTTTGCGGTAAAGACAGTGCCAAAGGCTATAAATGAGCTGCTTGATGAAATCGGCTGGAGCGTAGATGATGTGGATGTCTATGTGTTGCATCAGGCCAATATACGTATTATTGAGTCGGTTGCCAAGAGGCTTAAGCAGCCTATGGACAAATTCCCGACCAATTTACAGCATTGTGGAAATATTTCTGCGGCAAGTGTGCCGATTTTGCTTGATAAAGTCCGCAAAGATGGTATGATAAAGCATGAGGAAAAAATAATTTTATCAGGCTTTGGAGCAGGACTTACATGGGGAGCCTGCGCCATAGAGTGGCAATAGAAAGAGGTATTTATGACGGCAGATGAAACTTTAAATGAATTATTGGTGTGTCTGTTCAAGGATTTGACAGAGATAGAGGGCAGATGTCTGATAACAGACGAATTTTCTGATATTTCTATCAACGATATGCATATAATAGAGGCAATAGGAGTCGATGAGCCAAAGCGCTCCGGCACCGTAGCCAAGCTTATGTCTATCACTCTGGGCACACTGACAAAGGCAATAGATGGTCTCACCCGCAAGGGATACGTGAACCGTATCCGCAGTGAGGAGGATAAGCGTGTGGTAAAGCTCTCACTCACTGGCAAGGGAAAGAGTGCATACTATCATCATGAGCAGTTTCACCGTCATATGATAGAGCATATAAAGGACGGTCTTTCGGATGACGAAATGAAAGTTCTTATAACTTCACTTGCAAAACTCTCGGATTATTTCAAGGTGGTATATTCCGATGATGAGGAGAATCAGTACCAAAACTGGGATAATATCTGTCTCTTATACACATCTCCGAGCCCACGAGACATCTCAGGATCT
>ENA-OZWW01000415-OZWW01000415.1-human-gut-metagenome-genome-assembly--contig:-NODE-415-length-19423-cov-10.173430_pt1 | contig 19423 bp, 17 predicted proteins | sample MGYA00243534_ERZ654079 | MGnify/ENA primary metagenome ERZ654079 (study PRJEB26926, sample SAMN06164994) | human gut metagenome | biome: ENVO:00009003; feature: ENVO:2100002; material: ENVO:00002003...
CGAGATCCTGAGATGTCTCGTGGGCTCGGAGATGTGTATAAGAGACAGATTGTATGTAGAGAAGACTAATATGATGTAACGCTTTCCTTGACCTTATATAGATTATTAGGTATAATTTATAAGTATATTTAAAAAAAAGGGAAGGTTATGAAATGAACGAAAATCGTAATTCATTCAAGGGCTCTATAGGGTTCGTCCTTGCAGCAGCGGGTAGTGCTGTAGGACTTGGTAACATATGGAGATTTCCTTATCTGGCAGCTAAAGATGGAGGCGGATTATTCCTCGTTATTTACATTGTTTTAGCATTAACATTTGGTTTTACTCTACTCACAACAGAAATTGCTATTGGACGAAAGACAAAGCAGAGTCCGCTTACAGCTTACAGCAAGTTAAAGAGTAAGTGGAAGCCACTGGGTATTATTGCGTGTATTGTACCTATAATGATATTTCCATACTATGTAACAATCGGTGGATGGGTACTTAAGTATCTTCTTGTTTATATTACGGGTAATGGACATGCAGCAGCACAGGACGGATATTTCTCAGGATTTATCGGTCAGACAGCAGAGCCAATCATAATGATGCTTGTGTTTACAATAATTGTTGCATTTATTATATTCCGTGGTGTTAACAGCGGTATTGAATCATCATCAAAGATTATCATGCCATTACTTATTGTGCTTGTTCTTGGTGTATCTGTATATTCACTTACAATTTCATATACAGACATTGATGGCACAACAAGAACAGGTTTACAGGGATTAGGTGCTTATGTAATTCCTAACATGAAAGGAATTACTGTTAAGCAGTTCTGTACAGTTCTTATGGACGCAATGGGACAGCTTTTCTACAGTTTAAGTGTTGCTATGGGTATTATGATTGCATATGGTTCATATGTAAGTGATGATGCTAACCTTGGAAAGTCAATTAACCAGATTGAGCTATTTGATACAATAGTTGCATTTCTTGCAGGTGTAATGATTATTCCTGCTGTATTTGTATTCATGGGAAGAGACGGAATGACAGCATCAGGTCCAAGTCTTATGTTTGTTTCGCTTCCTAAGGTATTTGATTCTATGGGATTTGCAGGAAATGTAATTGGTGCAATATTCTTTGCAATGGTATTCTTTGCAGCCCTTACAAGTGCAGTTTCAATTATGGAAGCTATTGTTTCAAGCTTTATGGATGAATTTAAGTTAAACAGAAACAAGGCTACAGCAATAGAAACTGTAATTGGTATAGCTGTTGCAGTTATCGTATGCTTAGGATATAATAAACTGTTATTTGATATTAAGCTCCCTAACGGAGTACATGCACAGGTGCTTGATATTATGGATTATGTCAGCAATAATGTACTTATGCCAATAGTTTCTATAGGAACATGTATCCTTATTGGATGGATACTTAAGCCAAAGACTGTTATAGATGAAGTTGAGAAAACAGGAATTAAGATGGGAAGAAAGTGGCTTTATACTGTTATGGTAAAGTGGGTTGCTCCAATTCTTTTATTCCTTCTTCTTCTTAAATCACTTGGAATTCTTACTATAATCTGATAAGTAAGATATTACGGCAGAGGTTAACAAGAGGTTTTTTGTATGATTAGTAAAAAATGTTTTATAATCGCAATGGTTACACTTATGTCAATTCTGACACTGACAGGATGCAGCACAATGTTAAAGAATCCGATGAAATATATTCTTTCGCAGGACGAAACCAGACAGGATAATGCAGATAAAGATAATGAGACAACATCAGAAACTGTAGACGATAACAAAGATGACAGTAACAGTGAGCCTGATATACGTGTATATGGAACAGAAGATAATACAGATTATTCCATCGATGGAATGCTGGCAATAGCTAAAGACATTAATTCAGATATGAATAATAAAGATGTTAAAGGAGTTGTTCTTGTTCTCAATAAGAAATACTCAGAAGATGTCAGATATTTTCTGTCGCTTACAGTTAAGGATGATAAACCTCTTGTGATAATACCATATGATTATAACAACGGCAGTCCGGATTATAAGGTAGCGCAGGCAAAGAAGTATATTGATAAAGAACTTGATAAGACAGATAATGCCGATAATCAGTTACCAGAAGGATTTTTGGTTAATGTTAATGATTATATGATATTTGATATCGCGGACACTAAGAGATTAGACAACATAGATATTGTATATGATTATGTTGGAATTGATGCAGATGCATTATATAAGAAAATGTATCTTAATGATGCTATAGTTATAGTTTCTTCAACTGCTGATGGAGAACTTTCAGAAGAACTTTCAGAAGTTGTATCAGGAAAGAATGCGGGTATTGTAGTAGTATCATGTAGTGAAGATGCATATATGAAAGGTGATTTTGCAGACTGTGGAGATAGTATCTTCTATACAGACATATCGCCTACGAAAGCGAGAATTATGCTGGCATTATTGTTAGATAATAATAGTGATTCAGACACATTTAAAAATGCTTTTACCAGGAGGAGAGTTTAATGGATTCAATTAAAGCACAGGACATTATAAGACACATTTTTAAGGATGAAGACAAGGGTGTTGAGTATGTAACCGGACTTTCAATTACAGACGGAGTAGAAGTTCTTACTAAAGTTCTTCCAGAGCTTATCAAGAAGGCACAGGAAAAGAATAATGTCAATGATGAAGGATATTTTAATGAAATAGGTAATGTGTATAGAAAGATTGTTGTAGATAAGCTTCTTAATGCTGACCACTTATGGACAATATATTGTGACAGCACAGGTTATCCATATATGGTTGATGATGATATAGTTGTATTATATGATTATACTAATCATGCCAGAGTAGAAGAACAGCTTGGAAAATATGGATATGACATTTCATATGGTATTGAGGATAAGGATTCAATGCAGTATGAGATAGCTCATTTATATCGTAACGGATGCAGGAATATCAGATTCACAGATGGCAAGGATAACGAGCTTATTGTTTCAAGAGAAGAGATTGGAACATATGACCAGTATATAAGAGAAGATTTCGTGACTAATCCAGGACTTCAGAATGCACTTATCAAGTTCTTCCAGGAGTACAGAAAGCCAGGAGATTCAACAGCTAAGGCGGCAATTTTAAGAGATAAAGAAGCAGAACTTAAGAAAGCTATACGTAATGCGGATTACATGGTTCCTTGTACTAAGGAAGAGACAGATGAAGAGGTATCAATTTCACATCCATATGTTGATATTACTGATAAAGTAAGCCACAAAGAAGGTGAGAAAGTTCTTGCACTTCCAGTATTTACAGATGGTTTAGAGATGGAAAAATGTTATGCAGGTAAGCATGAGGATATGCTTTACACATATATGGAACTTCTTAAGACAGTAAAGGAATTGGGTGCTTCAGGGATAGTTATTAATCCTTTAGGAGTAAGTTATTACGTTCCGGTTGATATAATGAAGCAGCTTATAACAATGTAATAAAAGAATAAAATGTATATTTTAAAGACACACTGGTATCGTAATAACTGGTGTGTCTTTCTGAAATTCGGGAAGGAGGATGTGATGGAAAGAGTATATATTGCAATTGATCTAAAATCATTCTATGCAAGTGTTGAGTGTGTTGAACGAGAGTCAGACCCGCTTACCACTAATCTCGTTGTAGCTGATGAATCTAGAACAGCCAAAACAATATGTCTTGCAGTTACTCCTTCTCTTAAGAAATATGGACTTTCCGGACGAAGCAGGCTTTTTGAGGTAGAACAGAAGGCAAAAGAAATTGAAGAACGCACAGGAAAGAAGCTTGAATATACTGTAGCAGTTCCAAGAATGGGACTTTATATAGAATATTCGTCCAAGATATATTCTATATATCTTAAATATTTCAGCAAGGATGATATAACTGTATATAGTATTGATGAAGTATTTATTGATGCAACAGATTATATGAAGCTGTATAATATGACGGCAAGACAGCTTACCGCAAAAGTTATTGAGGATGTGTATGATACGACAGGAATAACGGCTACTGCAGGAATTGCACCTAATTTGTATCTGTGCAAGATAGCAATGGATATAGTTGCAAAGCATATACAGGCAGACAGCAAGGGTGTGCGTATCGCAGAATTAAGTGTTAATGATTACAGAAAAATGTTATGGGGTCATACACCTCTTACTGACTTCTGGAGGGTTGGACCAGGAATATCAAGACAGCTTGAAAAACATGGGATAAAGACTATGGGGGATATTGCGAGAATGTCTCTTGAAGATGAGGACTGGCTGTATAAGCAGTTTGGTGTAGATGCAGAGATTCTAATAGACCACGCATGGGGATATGAACCGTGTACAATTGCAGATATTAAGAAATATAAGCCCAAGGCGAGCAGCCTGTGTTCAGGACAGGTATTAAAAGAGCCATATACATTTGAAGACGCAAGAATAGTAGTTGGAGAGATGGCAGATGAGCTTGCATTGGATTTAGTTGATAAAGGTTTTGTAACCGATTCGATTGCGTTAAATGTAACTTATGACAGGGTAAATGTTGATAAAGGAACTTACAAGGGTGAAATCCATGTGGACAGATATGGAAGGGAAGTTCCACAAGGACTTAATAAATCTGTTTCACTTACGACATGTACATCTTCATCAAAACAGTTAAGAGAAGCTTTTCTTGATATATATGATAAATACACTAACAGAAAGCTGTATATCAGGAAGTTAAATCTTACAGTTGCCAATCTTACTAATGAGGGGTTTCAGCAGTTTGATATGTTTACAGACCAGACACAGCTTGAACGCGAAAAGAAGATGCAGCATGCAATGCTTGATATTAAGAAAAAATATGGTAAGAATGCGGTGATGAAAGCTAATAACCTGCAGAACAAGGCGACTGCAATTGAAAGAAACGGTCAGATTGGAGGTCACAGGGCATAGCTTATGGGGAAATATGATGATATAATTAATATGAAATGGCCGGTACCGAGTAAAAGACCAAGAATGGATATGGAAAGCAGAGCTAAGATATTCCTTCCTTTCTCAGCATTAAAGGGGCTTGGCAATGCTATTGATGAGCAGAATAAAACCAAAGATAATATGAAAGAATATGAATATTTTGACGAGGAGAATAAGGGAGAAGAATTTTATGAGTAATACAATGAAAGAAAATAAAATGGGTACAATGCCTGTTAATAAGCTGCTTATTAATATGGCGCTGCCAATGATGATATCAATGCTTGTACAGGCACTGTATAATATTGTTGACAGTATATTTGTTGCAAGAATAAGTGAGGAAGCACTTACAGCGGTTTCAATGGCATTTCCAATGCAGAATCTTATGATTGGTGTTGCAGGCGGCGTGGGTGTAGGTACTAATGCGCTGCTTTCAAGGGCATTAGGAGAAGGAAGGCATGAAGAAGCTGATAAAATGGCTGTGCAGGGTATATTCATAACGGCTTGCAGCTATATAATATTTCTTGCCATAGGGCTTTTCTTTGCCAGAGAGTTTTTTGTTATTCAGGGTGCTAATGAAGTGATAGCTGACTATGGTTATGATTATCTTTCAGTTATTCTTATAGTCAGCTTTGGTTGTCTGTTCCAGATGATATTTGAGAGATTATTACAGGCTACAGGAAGAACATTTTACAGCATGATTACACAGGGTACAGGTGCAATAATTAATATTATTCTTGACCCGATACTTATATTTGGTCTGTTTGGTGCACCAAAGCTTGGTATTGTAGGTGCAGCAGTAGCTACGGTTGCGGGCCAGATTGTTGCAGCCGTTATGGCAGTGATATTTAATATTAAGGTTAATAAAGAGATACATATTACTTTTAAGGGATTCAGACCATCAGGAAAAAGAATTTGCAATATCTTGTTCATAGGAATTCCATCAGTTATTATGATGGCAATTGGTTCTGTTATGACATTCTGTATGAATAAGATTCTGGTTGTATTCACATCAACAGCGGTTGCTGTATTTGGTGTGTATTTTAAGTTGCAGAGCTTTGCATTTATGCCAATATTTGGTATGAATAGTGGAATGGTTCCTATAATAGCTTTTAATTATGGGGCCAAGAGAGAAGACAGAGTTATACAGACACTTAAGCTTGCAGTAATGTATGCAGAGATAATAATGATACTTTTTATGATTGCAGTTCAGATATTCCCGGTTCCAATGCTGTCAATATTTAGTGCATCGTCAGATATGATACGAATGGGAGTTCCTGCTTTAAGGACTATATCAATAAGTTTTATATTTGCAGGAATATGTATTATATGCAGTTCGTTCTTTCAGGCACTTGGAAGCAGCATATACAGCATGCTTGTATCATTTGTAAGACAGATTATATTCCTTGTGCCATGTGCTTATATTTTTTCGAAAACAGGGAATGTTAATCTTGTATGGTGGGCATGGCCTATTGCAGAGCTTGCTTCAGTCGCGTTAAGTGTATTCTTCTTTATCAGGGTAAGAAAGAAGAAGTTCGCATTTATGGAACAGTAACGGATATAATTCAGAAAGATGAGGATAAGATATGAACAGACATATAGAAAAAGCTAAAGAACTCCGTTCACCTGAAAAATGTTATAACTGTGCAGAAACTATTATGATGGCTTATGCTGATGATCTGGGATTGAGTGAGACACAGGCAGAATGCCTTGGATGTAATTTCGGCGGAGGTATGAAATGTGGTGGAACATGTGGTGCAATTACCGGAGGGCTTATGGTGCTTGGAGCATTGGGAGTAAGCAGTCCGGCTGTTGTTGGTGCATTTCAGAGAACTATCAGGGATAACCACGATGGAATGACTAACTGTGCAGACCTTTTAAGAGATAATGCTTTAAAGGGTGGCGAAAAAAAGGCGCATTGTGACAGTATGATTATGGAATCAATAAGGCTTATTGATGAGCTGGCTGATAAAGATAAATAAAATGCTGCGAAACTATTGATAACTTTTATCAATAAGAAGTGGTGAATTATATAGTAAAATATGATAAAGTAAGCGTGGTTAGGGCATTCTAACCAACGCTTACTTTTTTTGTGCCTGTTGATGATGAATTATTATATATTGACACAAAATTAATAAGTGCTAATATAATGAATATATGAATAAGTGTTCATATAATAATATAAGAGGGCATGCCCGAAGGAGGTATATATGTTTTTAGAGATTAAGGGAATCAAAAAGCATTATGGAGAAGGCGAGAGCCGGGTGGAAGTATTGAATGGTATTGACATAGAAGTTAATAAAGGGGAAATCGTTGTATTACTTGGTCCATCAGGTTCTGGTAAGTCAACACTGCTTAATATAATTGGTGGTATTGATGATGCAGACGAAGGTTACATATCAATAGATGGCGAAAAGACAGCTGATATGAATGAGAAGCGTCTTACACAGTACAGAAGAAAGCATCTCGGATATGTTTTTCAGATGTATAATCTTATACCTAACCTTACTGTAAGAGAGAATATTGAGGTTGGTGCTTACTTAAGTGACAAGGCACTTGATACAGATGAGATTCTTAATACATTAGGACTTTCAGATCACGTTGATAAGAAGCCTAACCAGTTATCAGGCGGTCAGCAGCAGAGAACTTCAATTGGAAGAGCTATTATAAAAAATCCGGATATCCTGTTGTGTGATGAGCCTACAGGAGCACTTGATTACAACACATCTAAGGATATATTAAAACTTATTGAAGATGTTAATAAGAAATACGGTAATACTATAATAATAGTTACACATAATGACGCTATCAAAAATATGGCAGACAGGGTTATTACATTAAGAGATGGCAGAATCCGTAAGAACTATGTTAATGATAACAAGATTGCAGCAGCAGACCTCGAATGGTAAGAGAGGAGTTAAGTATGAGAAATCCTTTAAATAAGCGTCTGCCAAGAGAATTAAAGCATGACTTTGGTAAATATCTTGTTATATTCTTATTTATGGTTATGATGATTTCGTTAGTAAGCGGATTCCTTGTAGCAGACAACAGTGTTAAGCACTCATATGATGAGGGCTTTGAAAAATATAATCTTGAAGATGGACATTTTACATTAGATAAAGAGCCTGACAGTTCTCTTATAAGAGATATTGAGAATAAGACTGACAGCAAGCTTTACGACTTAAGATATTTTGAGGAAGATGAGGCTGACAGCGGTGATACAATCAGAGTGTATAAAGACAGGACAAAGGTTAATCTTGAGTGTGTTATGGAAGGCGAAATGCCTGCTGCTGATAACGAAATAGCACTTGACCGTATGTATGCACAGAATGCAAAGATTAAGATTGGCGACACAATTAAGCTCGCAGGAAAAGAATTAAAGGTTACCGGTTTTGTTGCAGTTCCTGATTACAGCTGCCTTTTCGAAAATAATTCAGATATGATGTTTGACGCAACTAATTTTTCTATTGCTGTTATGACTGATAAGGGCTTTGAAAATGTTTCAAGCAATCATGTCAAATATAATTATGCATGGAAATATAACAAAGAGGTTTCAGGAGATAAAGCAGAAAAAGAGGCTTCTGAAGATTTTCTTGAAAATCTTGGAGATGTTATCAAAGACTATGATATAAAGCTCATGATGAGTGGTAATACGGATATTATCAGTATTTCTGATTATCTTCCAAGATATACTAACAAGGCTGTTAATTTCACAGGAGATGATATGGGTTCAGATAAGGCAACAATTATGCTTTTTGACTATATTGTAATGGTTGTAATTGCATTTGTATTCGCTGTTACAACATCTAACACAATCAGTCAGGAGGCAGGTGTTATCGGAACTCTCCGCGCATCAGGTTATAAGAGAAGTGAGATTGTAAGACATTACATGGTCCTTCCTGTTGCTGTAACACTGTTCGCTGCTGTTGTTGGTAATATACTTGGCTACACTCTTCTGGAGAAGTTTTTTGTAAATGTGTATTATAACAGCTACAGCCTGTGTACTTACACGACACTGCTTAATGCAGAAGCATTTGTTGATACGACAGTTGTTCCGATTATTATTATGTTTGTTGTTAATCTTATTGTGCTTGAAAAGAAGCTCCGGCTTTCTCCGCTTAAGTTTTTAAGACATGAGCTTACTAACAGAAAGAGAAAGAAGCTTATAAAGTTAAGCCACAAGCTTCCTTTCATGACAAGATTCAGATTAAGGATAATGTTCCAGAATATACCTAATTATCTGACATTGTTCTTAGGAATACTGATTGCAGGTGCACTTGTTGTATTCAGCATCATGTTCGAGCCGCTTATTGATGATTATGCTGATGTTGTTAAGAAGTCACAGATATGTGATTATCAGTATGTGTTAAAAAGTCAGGCAGAAACTGATGTTTCTGGTGCAGAAAAGTACTGTGTGACATCGCTTGATACAACTGATGAAAAATACATGACAGATGATATTATGATATATGGTATTCAGGATAACAGCAGGTATGTTGATGTGGATATCAAGGATGATGAGATACTTGTATCTAATGGTGTAATGGTCAAATACGGACTAAAAAAGGGTGATACATTTAAACTAAAAGATCCGTATTCAGATAATGAGTATGAATTCACAATAGCAGGAAGTTATAAATATGATGCTGCACTTGCAGTATTCATGACAAGAAAAAACTTTATTGATACATTTGACAAGGCTGATGATTACTTCACTGGATACTTCACAGACAAGAAGCTGACAGATATTGATGATAAATATGTTGCTTCAATAGTTACATATGAAGACCTTATAAAAGTGTCTAACCAGATGAAGGTTTCAATGGGCGAGATGATGTATATACTGAAGTATTTTGGAATTATAATGTTCGTGCTTCTTATGTATCTGTTATCTAAACAGATTATTGAAAAGAATGCACAGTCAATTTCAATGACTAAGATTCTTGGTTTTAAGAATGGAGAGATAGGCGGACTGTATATTGTAGCTACTTCAATTATGGTAGTTATATCACTGGTTGTTTCTGTACCTATAGTAAATGCTTTGCTTAAATGGGCATTTTCATCATATCTGTACACTTCGATGACTGGATATATTCCTTATATGGTAAGAAGAAGCTGTTTTGTTGAGATGGTTATTCTTGGAATTGTATGCTATGCGGTTGTTGCTGTGCTTCAGCTTGTGAAGATTTCTAAGATTCCTAAGACGGATGCATTGAAAAATGTAGAGTAAGGGTTTTATGGTGTATTGCACTTCAGACACGCTCCCGCTCGTGGAAGTGCGCAGCGGTACTAAGTTCACTGCTCCCTTCGGGAGTGCGTTCACTAAGTGCCGGCGCACTTCCAACGGTCTGAAGCTGCAACACACCATAAAACAAGCCTGCCTGAGTGTGGGCTCGTTCCCCTTCGGGGAACATCGCATTTTTGATGTGATACCTATTTGTAGTCGTATTATCGGCGGATTTATAGGTAGAAATAAGGAAAAATCATGTATTATTTTGATAATTATTCTGTAAACACCTATAAGACAGTTCATAGGACTCGTCTTATAGGTGTTTTTTGCTGGAAATTATTGGAATGAGTGAAAAAGTACCTATATGTGCATATGAAAAATGATATTTATAGGAACGGTAATTCCACATGAATAAATCTATACGAAAATAAAAATCACATAAAAGAATCCACATGAAAATAAAAGCAGCATAAACCAAGACGTAACCAGGAGATACAGAGACGGTTACATGAAAATGCAAATCGAGTTATATTGAAAGGAAAATAGAGGATTACAAGCAAAATCAAACCGGTTTCACAACGATAAGCAGGAATTTACATAGAAATCATGTTGACGCCACAAGAATATGCATATATAATTACCTATGATAATTAACAAAGGTAATCAATTCTATAATTATATAACTTAAGGAGACGAATGTGTTATGAAACCGGACAAGATTAAGAGAATGCTGGATGCCTGTTATCTGGCTAAGAGGATTAGGGAACTGCTGCCAGAGCTGCCATATGGGGTTGCACCTGCTTATATCCAGTATATTGATGTAATTCATCATCTGTTGGAGACTAATGATTGTGTTAAGGTTTCGGACATCAGTGACTGGCTTAATCTTCCAAGACCGGGTGTTACACGTACTGTCAAGGATATGGAAGTTAAGGGATATCTTAAGAAGACTACTTCACAGGAAGATGCAAGGATAACTTATATTACGGTTACGGATAAGGGAGAAGAGTTGTCTAAGAAGTATGATGCGGATTATTACAGCCGTCTTAGCGGACATCTGACGGATATTAGTGATGAAGAGGCTGATTCTATGATTGAGACTATTAACAAATTCTACAAGGTGATGAGCGAAAGGAAAGTTGACATTGAATAATTCAAAATCAGATTTTACACAGGGAAGTATATTAGGGAAGCTGATTCCCTTTATGATGCCAATACTTGGGGCATTAATATTACAGGCAGCATATGGTGCAGTTGACTTGCTTGTTGTTGGAAGATTTGGAACTACTGAAGGCCTTTCAGCAGTATCGACAGGAAGCCAGGTACTTAATTTAGTTACATTTGTTATAACACAGTTTGCAATGGGTGTTACAGTGCTTATTGCAAGATATATTGGTGAGAAGAAGCCGGAACAGATAGGAGCTTTGATTGGCGGAGCTATTGTTGTGTTTACAATGATTTCAGTGGTGCTTTTCATTGTTATGATTGTCTTTTCAAGACAGATTGCAGTTATAATGCAGGCACCTAAAGAAGCAGTAGGTCTTACATCTGTATATGTAAAAATATGTGGCTCAGGAATATTCTTTATAGTTGCATATAATCTTCTTTCAGCAATATTCAGGGGACTTGGAGACAGCAAATCACCTCTTATATTCGTTGCAGTTGCATGTGTTATTAATATTGTAGGTGACCTTGTTCTTGTTGCAGGGTTTAACATGAATGCTGCCGGAGCTGCTATTGTGACAGTCGCAGCACAGGCGGTAAGTGTTGTATTTGCACTTGTATTACTTTTTAAGAGAAAACTTCCGTTTAAGATAACTAAGAAAGATTTCTCAATTAACAGACATTGCAGGAGAGCATTAAAGGTCGGACTTCCACTTGCATTACAGGAATTTCTTACACAGATTTCATTCCTTGCTTTATGTGCATTCGTTAACAGACTGGGATTACAGGCATCGTCAGGATATGGTGTTGCATGTAAAATAGTTAATTTTGCAATGCTCATACCAAGCTCACTTATGCAGTCAATGGCGTCATTTGTTTCACAGAATGTCGGTGCAGGCAATGAAAAGAGAGCAAAGAAGACGATGTTTGTCGGTATTGGAGTCGGACTGGTTATAGGATGCATAGTATTCTTATTCGTGATGTTTAAGGGTGACCTTCTCACAGCAATATTTACAACCGATGAGGCAGTTATTCAGAATGGTTATGACTACCTTAAGGGATTTGCATTAGAGACGATTGTTACAGCAATATTATTCAGTATGATTGGATATTTTAACGGTCATGACAAGACGGTATGGGTAATGATTCAGGGCCTTACACAGACACTGCTTGTCCGTCTGCCGTTTGCATATTATATGAGTATCCAGCCTGATGCGAGTCTTACTAAGATTGGTCTGGCTGCTCCGGTTGCAACTATTTTTGGAATTGTGTTAAATGTGGTATTCTATATCTGGTGTGACAGAAAAGATAAGGCAAAGCATGATGGTTAATGATAAAAATATATCAATAAATGAGTTTTGTGATGTGAAATATTGACATGAAAATATAAAGATAATATACTAATAACGATGTTATATAACATTGTTATAGATGGGAGGAGTAAGTGTCTAAGGCGGTTGAAGGTGTTACTGAAAAGATAGAAGAATATGCCCGAAAAGAATTTAAGAGTAAAGGTTATGTTGATGCTTCGTTAAGAACAATTGCGATGGAAGCTGGAACTACAACTGGTTCAATATATTCACGATATGGTGGAAAAGAAGGTCTTTTTTCAGCATTGGTTGAGCCGGCAGCAAGGGAATTTACAGAAATCTTTGAAGATGTCCAGAAGAAATTCCATGCGATGGAGAGTGAGATGCAGACAGAAAGCCTTGATGAATATTCAAGAAATGGGATGATACAGCTTGTTGAGTATATGTATAACCATTTTGAGGAGTTTAATCTTCTGGTGAATTGTTCTTATGGTACGAAGTTTCAGAATTTTGTTGAACATCTAGTTGATATTGAGACAGATTATACATACAAATATATGGAAGCGGTCGGACTTAAGTTCAAGGAGGGCAGACCTTTGACAAAGGATTTCATGCATATTATGAATACCGCACTTTTTGAGAGTTTTTTCGAGGTAGTAAGACACAATATGTCTAAGGAAGAGGCAATGGAGTATATTGATCTGCTTGAAAAGTATCACAGTGCAGGCTGGAGCGTAATATACGATGAATGTAAATAATAATATATGGCTGTCAGTAATGGCAGCCTTTATTTAAAGGCACTGGTTAGCAATATCTTACTCTGAATAGTGTTATATAACGAAGCAGTAAAGCAAGGAGGATAATTATGGCAAAGAAAGAGGAAAAGCCAGATACAATTAAGCAGTTGTTTGGATATGCCGGTAATTACAGGTATCTGACAATTGCGTCATGGGTACTTGCTACGATAAGTGCTTTCGTTGCACTTGTACCATTTTATTTTATATGGAGATTAATTAAAGAGGTGCTTCGTGTTGCACCTGATTATGGCAATGCGCAGAACCTGTCTGTATATGGCTGGAGTGCCGTTGCATTTGCAATAGGAGCAATGCTTATATACATAGGTGCATTGATGTGTTCGCATCTGTCAGCATTCAGGATTCAGGCCAATATGCGCTCTAAGCTTATGAGGCATATACTTACACTTCCACTTGGCTTTATGGATGAAGAGGGAAGCGGTAAGGTAAGAAAGATTGTCAATGAATCAAGCGCTGCGACAGAAACCTATATTGCACACCAGCTTCCTGACAAATGTGTTGCAACAGCCACACCAGTCGGGCTTGCGCTTCTTCTTTTAGTGTTTGACTGGCGACTTGGACTTCTGTGCCTTATTCCGGTTGTAATCGCATTTGTAGTAATGAGCTGCATGATGGGCGACAACATGAAAAAGAAAATGGCAGAGTACCAGAATGCATTGGAGGAAATGTCGAGCGAGGCGGTTGAGTATGTGAGAGGAATTCCTGTTGTCAAGACATTTGGACAGTCAGTATTTTCGTTCAAGAGATTCAGGGATTCTATCAAGAAATATGAGAAGTGGACTGTATCTTACACAAAGGATTTAAGAATCCCGATGATGGGTTATACTGCAGCCATTAATGCAGTATTTGCAATACTTATTGCGGGAACATTCCTTTTCGGCGGAGTTAAGAGCGGCACGGTAAACAACACATTTTTACTGAATCTGATGTTTTATATAATTATTACGCCTATTATTACAGTCACACTTACAAAGATGATGTATGCAGGCGAGAATACAATGGTTGTTGAGGACGCACTTTCGCGAATTAACAGTATTATAGAAAGAAAGCCGTTAGAGCAGACCGCTGATAAGAAGCACCCTGCAGATACATCTATCACATTTGAAAATGTTTCATTCAGATATCCGGGTGCGGTAAATGATGCACTGCATGATGTCAGTCTTAAGATAAATGCGGGTGAGCAGGTCGCATTTGTCGGACCTTCCGGTGGTGGAAAGACAACGCTTGCAAGGCTTATCGCAAGATTTGCAGATGTCACAGAGGGCAATATATTAATCGGCGGTGTAAATGTTAAGAACATTGATGAGAAAGAGCTTATGGATACAGTATCTTTCGTATTTCAGGACAGCCACCTGCTTAAGATGTCTATACTGGATAATGTCCGTATGGGTAATAAAAATGCTACAAGACAGGAGGTTATGGAAGCGTTAAAGAATGCACAGTGCGATGATATTATCGAGAAGCTTCCGGACGGAATAGACACTGTAATCGGTTCTAAAGGAACTTACCTGTCAGGCGGCGAAGCCCAGAGAATTGCTATTGCAAGGGCAATGTTAAAGAATTCTCCTATGCTTATACTTGATGAAGCAACTGCATTTGCTGACCCTGATAACGAGGCAAAGGTTCAGGCAGCATTTGAAAGGCTTTCACAGGGAAAGACAGTTATTATGATTGCCCACAGATTGTCGTCAGTTACTGGAGTTGATCGTGTATATGTATTAAAGAATGGTCAGATTAACCAGAGTGGAAAGCATAATGAACTGGCAGAGTCAGGCGGATTGTATGCACATATGTGGGAGGAATATAATAAATCAGTAAACTGGAAAGTGGGTGTGTAATATGAAAGAAAAGCTTATGCATAAATATGCCCTTTCAAGTCAGGGCGCTCAGGATATGATTAAGGCATTCATATCAGTTACAATATCTGATTTGATACTGATGATACCTGTGTCTTTATTGTATTTTCTTGTTAAAGATTATACGGAAGGAAATCTGGCAGGAAGAGGCGGATTCTATATTGCCGGAGTTATTATCACACTTGCATTGATTGCGGTATCAACATATATCCAGTATAATGCAACATTTTTATCAACATATGTAGAGAGTGGTGTAAGACGAATTACACTTGCAGAGAAGTTAAGAAAGATTCCGCTTTCATTCTTTGGAAAGAAGGATTTGTCTGACCTTACAAGTACTATCATGGCTGACTGCGCACAGATGGAGACTGCATCATCACATTTTATACCGGAGCTTGTCGGAGCGTGCATATCTACAGCATTTGTAGCAATAGGACTATTCTTCTTTGACTGGAGAATGGCAATAGCAGCACTGTGGGTACTTCCGATATCATTCATTATAGTCAGCTGCTCTGGAAAGGTTCAGAGAAAGCTTAACGAAAAGCAGGTGGCACTGAAAATGACGTGTGCAGATGGTATTCAGGAGTGCCTTGAAAGTGTCAGAGATATTCGGGCATATAATACTCAGGAAGAGTATATGAAGGGACTTGATGAGAAGATTAAGGCAGTTGAGAAGCATGCTGTAGCTACAGAACTTGGAACTGCTGTGTTTGTTGGAAGTGCACAGATGATTCTCAAGCTTGGTATTGCAACAGTTGCTTTGGTAGGCGGAGCATTATTAGCCAGTGGAAAGCTGGATGTCATCACATTTTTTATGTTCCTAATGGTTGTATCAAGAATATATGATCCAATGCAGGTATCTTTACAGAATCTTGCGGCAATTATCGCATCAGATGTACAGAGTGCAAGATTAGACGAGATACTTTCACATGATGTGCAGGAAGGTTCGGAGAAGCTTGATAACAAGGGGTATGACATAGAGTTTTCTAATGTAGGATTCTCATATGATACAGGTGATGTTGTATTAAATGATGTATCTTTTACTGCAAATCAGGGGGAGGTAACAGCTCTTATCGGTCCGTCAGGCGGAGGAAAGACAACAGTTTCACGACTTGCAGCCCGTTTCTGGGACGCTGATAAGGGAAAGATAACAGTTGGTGGAATGGACATATCAATGATTGACCCAGAGACACTAATGTCGCTTTACTCTATAGTATTTCAGGATGTTACACTGTTTAATAATACAGTTATCGAGAACATCAGGATAGGAAAAATGGATGCAACGGACGAAGAAGTTATCGCAGCAGCAAAACTTGCACATTGTGATGAATTTGCTGAAAAATTATCAAACGGCTGGAACACAATGATTGGAGAGAATGGCTGTGAGCTTTCAGGTGGTGAAAGACAGAGAATATCCATAGCAAGAGCGTTCTTAAAAGATGCACCAGTAATACTTCTTGACGAGGCAACAGCTTCCTTAGATGTTGATAATGAAACAATGATACAGGAATCATTATCACAGCTTATAAAGAATAAGACAGTAATGATAATAGCTCATAGAATGAGAACAGTAGCAGACGCCGACAAAATAGTAGTATTAAAAAATGGTAAAGTAGCAGAAAGCGGTAAACCATCAGAACTTATGGCAAAATCCGGAATATACGCAGGTATGGTAAACACACAGCTTACAGCTGCTAACTGGAGTCTGTAACTATACATTTATCAGATAACTTACACTTGATATATGCATGTTGACAGATTGTCACGAAATATAATGTATGTTATAATAACTGACATTAATATAAAGGAAGATTTCTGCAAAAGAAACAAGGTCAGATTATGTTAACATACTCGTTTGAAAACATTGGAAAAGAATCAATATATGAATATTTATACAAATGTATCAAAAAAGATATAATAGAAGGCAGACTTGTTAAGGGTGAGCATCTTCCTTCAAAGAGAACGCTTGCTGTCAATCTTGGAATAAGCACCATAACAGTAGAGAATTCATATGGACAGCTTATGAGTGAAGGATATATATATTCTGTTCCTAAGAAGGGCTATTATGTATCAGATATTTCAGGTGTTGCAAGGATAAAGCCAGTAAAATATGAAGTTCCAGAAATAACCGCAAAGAAGACTGGATATAAATCGGATTTATCATCAAACAGGACAGATCCTGGAAGCTTTCCATTTGCAACATGGGCTAAGCTTATGAGACGTGTTATAACAGACAGGCAGGATGATCTTATGAAGATATCTCCGGGAGAAGGAACATGGGAGTTAAGAAAAGCAATTGCTATGCATCTGGCTTCATTTCGTGATATGCAGGTAACACCAGGACAGATAATCATTGGCGCCGGAACTGAATATATGTATAGTCTTCTTATACAGCTTTTGGGAAGAGATAAAGTGTATTGTGTTGAAGATCCGGGATATTCTAAGATAGCAAGGATATATGCAAGTAATAATGTGAAATTCTGTTATGCCGGTATGGATGATGAAGGAATGAAACCGGAAGCGGTAAGAGAATGTATGGCAGATATTGTTCATATAAGTCCTACACATCATTATCCGACAGGTATAACAATGCCGGTAAGCCGGCGTTTTGAATTGCTTGCATGGGCTAATGAAAAGCCGGACAGATATATAATAGAAGATGATTATGATTCAGAATTTCGTATGACAGGAAAGACAATTCCGACTATGAAAAGCATAGATATAAGTGAAAAGGTTATATATATGAATACATTTTCAAGAACACTGACACCGACAATCCGAATCAGTTATATGGTTCTGCCACCACACCTTGCAGCAACATATCAGGAAAAACTTGATTTTTATGCATGTACTGTATCTAATTTCGAGCAGTATGCACTTGCTGCATTCATAGAAGAAGGATATTTTGAGAAACATTTAAACAGAATGAGACTGTATTATACGAAACAGAGAGAGGCTGTTCTTTCAGTACTTAAAGAGGAACCGTTCAAATGTGTTGGAAGAGTAAGAGAGGCTGATTCAGGACTGCATTTTATTCTTGAACTTAATACATTACTTTCTGATAATGAGGTAAAAAGAAAACTTGAGGCAGAAGGCATCCATATAAATGCGTTATCTGAGTACTATCATAGTAATACTGATGAATACAGCCACAGCTTTGTTATCAGCTATTCTGATATGAAGATAGAAAACTTCAGAATTGCATGCAGTAAAATGTCAGAACTTACACCTTTATGATGATTATTTATGATTGATTGTGAATGAATATAACAGTTGCAAAGAATGTAATAAAGCGGTAAAATCTGTTTATGTGATTTGTAAATAATGTGAGAGGATATTGACAAAAGTATGGTAGACTACAGCATTTTTCCGCTTGATGAAGAGATTAAAGACAAGCTTGCAAAGCTGGAAATAAGTTATGCATTTCAACCTATATTTTATCCGAATGGCAGGGATATATATGCATATGAGGCTTTAATGAGACCTAAGAATATTGGGGTTATGGATTTAATTGAAGAGTTCAGGATAAAGAATGATTTGCATACACTTGAGGTCGCAACTATATTTGGAGCAGTACAGTGTTATGCAAAGCGAGGATACCATTCATATATAGCAATTAATTCATTTCCTGCGGAATCATTTACTGCAGAGGAGCAGGCTGTTTTTGATGAATTCTATGCCGATGTTCTGGGAGATAAGGGGATAATAGAGATTCTGGAATACACAGCACTGGACATTGACAAATGGCAGTCTAAGAAGAATTCAATTAACAGAAGCAGATTCAATATTGCACTTGATGATTTTGGAACAGGCAATAATAATATGATGGCAGTGGATATATTTGCACCGCATATTGTAAAGCTGGACAGAAGTCTGATAACAGATATTGAGAATGATGTTGATAAGCAGGAGTATTACTATTATTATAGAGACAGCTTCCATAAAAGAGGCATCAAAGTGCTTGCTGAGGGTATTGAATCAAGAGAAGAGTATGAATTCTTAAGGGATAATGGTATTGATTTAGTGCAGGGATTTTATCTTGGACGACCGGAATAAGATGAATGCCAGTTTATATTTTTTTTATAAAATAATTAGCACTCACCTCTTGACAGTGCTAACAATCTGGT
>ENA-OZWW01000442-OZWW01000442.1-human-gut-metagenome-genome-assembly--contig:-NODE-442-length-18100-cov-6.162206_pt1 | contig 18100 bp, 18 predicted proteins | sample MGYA00243534_ERZ654079 | MGnify/ENA primary metagenome ERZ654079 (study PRJEB26926, sample SAMN06164994) | human gut metagenome | biome: ENVO:00009003; feature: ENVO:2100002; material: ENVO:00002003...
GATGTGTATAAGAGACAGGCTTACGATTTCTGCTCTTTGCTAAAGTTAATGACATTGAGTAAAATCAAGGCTTTGCAGACAGCAGGCAGACGGTGCTTTTATAAAAAATGAATATGAAGATGGAAAAAGACGCATTTTGAGATTTGCGTCTTTTTCTATTGGGCTTTCTGCTTTACCTTGAGAAATGAGCAGACAACAGCAAACGCCATTGAATGGACTTCCATTGATGGTGTTTTTTTATTGTCTGGAAAGGAGCAGAAAAATGGAAACAACACATGAAAAAGCAAAACGAAAGGCGGTCTATGTGTGCCCTTAAATTAGGAAGCCTGTTTGACGGAATCGGCGTGTTCCCTCTTGCGGCTTCCCGTAATGGAATTATTCCCGTTTGGGCAAGCGAGATTGAAAAATCCCCGATAGCCATAACAAAACGCCACTTCCCAGACATGGAACATTTAGGGGATATTACAAAGATACACGGAGGGAACATCCCTCCTGTTCACATTATTACATTCGGTTCTCCCTGCCAGAACCTGTCTAAAATCGGAAAGCGTGAGGGACTGGCTGGAAGCAAATCAGGACTGTTTTTTCAGGCTATCAGAATTATAGAAGAAATGAGGTGTGCTACAAATGGGTTATATCCAGTTATCGCTGTTTGGGAAAACGTCATGGGAGCGTTTTCTTCAAATGACAGGATGGATTTTAGAGCCGTGCTGCAATCATTTTCCGATACCGAAATTTCAATGCCTTCTACTGGAGGATGGGCTAACGCCGGTATGGTGCGAGGGGGAAAGACTGACCTGTGCTGGCGGCTCATGGATGCCCAGTATTGGGGAAAGCCCCGGCTTGTTCAGCGAAGAAAGAGAATCTTCCTTGTGGCAGATTTTAGAGGACAGCGTTCCGCAGAAATACTATTTAAGCCTCGTGATATGTTCCCGCTTCCTCCGCCTTGCACAGACTACGGGCTGCCCGCCGCCGGAGCCAGTCGAATATCTCTTGATAAAACAAGGGGGAAAATACCCGTCATCCGCCCCTTTCAGGAACGGCGTATGCGGAGTGCTGCAAAATCAGGAAACCAGTCTGCTTTCCTCGCAAGTTTCGGACGGCCAGATGAACCTTTTCCAACTTTACTGGCAAAAGCAGTCAATATGATTTCATTCTGGTATGAGGGGGAAGAAAAAGACGGAGTTCTCCGAAATTTGACACCTGTTGAGTGTGAGCGCCTGATGGGATTACCGGAGGGGTGGACAGCATATGGAAATTTAGGACAGCCCATTAGTGATAATGCACGGTGCAAAGCACTTGGAAATGCAATCGCCCTGCCGTGTGCTGATTACATCATGGCAGGAATAGCAGAAACCATACATGAATAAGAAAGGCGGTTTTGTATGACAGAGAAAAATCGTTCACCTCCGTTGTCGGATGGAACATCAACAGAAGCTATCGAGCCAACTATATTATTTCAGAAAGGACAGGTACATCTATATGGAATTAAAATTCGTTATCCCCAACATGGAAAAGACATTCGGCAACTTGGAGTTTGCCGGAGAAGACAAAACAGAACAGAGAAGAATCAACGGACGCATGGCGGTACTCTCCCGCAGCTTCAACCTGTATTCAGACGTACAGAGGGCGGATGATATTGTAGTTATCCTCCCTGCCGAAGCCGGAGAGAAACATTTTGATTTTGAGGAACGCGTGAAGCTCGTCAATCCCCGTATCACCGCAGAGGGCTATAAAATCGGCACAAGGGGCTTTACCAACTACATTTTACACGCTGACGATATGGTAAAAGCGTAAGGAAAAGGAGGACATCAGACTATGAGATTGGCAAACGGAATCGTGATTGATAAGGAAGCAACTTTCGGGGCATTGAAGTTTTCTGCCCTCCGCCGTGAGGTTCACCTCCAGAATGAAGATGGCTCGGTATCAGAAGAAATCAAGGAGCGTACCTATGACTTAAAATCCAGAGGACAGGGGCGTATGATTCAGGTTTCCATCCCTGCCAGCGTGCCATTAAAGGAGTTCGATTACAACGCAGAGGTGGAACTTATCAATCCGGTTGCAGACACCGTGGCAACGGCTACTTTTCAAGGGGCAGAGGTGGACTGGTACATCAAGGCGGAGGATATTATCCTGAAAAAAGGGGCTGCCATGAATCCGCAGCCGCCGAAGAAAGACGCTCCCCCTGTAAAATAACAGGAACCTAAAAAATGAAAGGAGGATTGTTCCCATGAAGCAGCTTTTCCCCCGTGGAAAACGTATCCGCCCCACGGATAAAGACCTTGTGTTCCATACTGCCCTTGCCGCCCTGTTCCCTGTCTTCCTGCTGGTTATCCTGCTGTTTCATATCCGGCAAATTGCCGGAACCAACTGGCAGGAAGTGTCCCTCTCCCAGATAACACAGGATGTAAATATCCCTTACCTGTTATTCAGTATGGGTGTGGCAGGGCTGGTGTGTCTTGCAGCCGTTCTTCTGTTCTGGCGATACCGCAGGGATGAAGTAAAGCAGCTCATCCACCGCCAAAAGCTGGCAAGGATGGTGTTGGAAAACAAGTGGTATGAATCAGAGCAGAGAAAAGAAGACGCTTTTTTCAAAGACTTGTCTTCCAGCCGTTCCAAAGAAACCATCACTTACTTTCCCAAAATCTATTACCGGATGAAACAGGGCTTGCTCCATATCCGTGTGGAAATCACCTTAGGGAAATATCAGGAACAGCTCTTAAACTTGGAGAAAAAGCTGGAAAGCGGCTTGTACTGTGAGCTGACGGATAAGGAATTAAAAGATTCCTATGTGGAGTACACCCTGCTCTATGATACCATTGCCAATCGTATCTCCATTGAGGACGTACAGGCAAAGGACGGCAGGCTCCGGCTCATGGAAAATATCTGGTGGGAGTATGACAAGCTCCCCCATATGCTCATTGCCGGAGGAACCGGCGGTGGAAAGACCTACTTCATCCTGACCCTTATTGAAGCCCTGCTCCGCACCAACGCTGTCCTGTTCGTGTTAGACCCGAAGAACGCCGACCTTGCGGACTTACAGGCGGTTATGCCGGATGTGTACTACAAAAAGGAAGATATGCTCGCCTGCATTGACCGTTTCTATGAAGAAATGATGAAACGCAGCGAAGACATGAAGCTCATGGAGAATTACCGGACAGGGGAAAATTACGCTTATCTGGGGCTTCCTGCAAATTTCCTTATCTTTGATGAATATGTGGCATTTATGGAAATGCTCGGTACAAAGGAAAATGCCGCTGTCCTTAACAAGCTAAAACAAATCGTTATGCTTGGGCGGCAGGCTGGCTTTTTCCTGATTCTCGCCTGCCAGCGTCCAGACGCAAAGTATCTGGGGGATGGAATCCGTGACCAGTTCAATTTTCGTGTGGCTCTGGGACGGATGTCGGAAATGGGCTATGGGATGATGTTTGGGGAAACCACAAAAGACTTCTTCCTAAAGCAGATAAAGGGGCGTGGCTATGTGGATGTAGGAACCAGCGTTATCTCGGAATTTTATACGCCCCTTGTGCCAAAAGGACACGATTTCCTCAAGGAAATAAAAAAGCTCATAGACAGCAGGCAGGGAGTGCAGGCGGCGTGCGAAGCGAAAGCCGCAGAAACGGACTGACCTGCTGTGGCTGGTGTGCCGCAAGGCACGCCAGCATAAACCCCTCGTATCTAACAGAGGGGTACAAATCGACAGGCAACAACCAAACAACAGGGAAGAATCCCAAGGTACATAAGGGATTTTCCCCATATCTGGCGTGTGTCAACAAGGCTCCTAAAGTTGACATACGCTTTTTTAGACAGGAGGGATTTTCACTGAATGAAGAAACATGGGTACGGGACATCAAAGAGAAACGGGAAGTTTACGGTATCTCACAACAGAAACTTGCGTTAGCTGCCGGAATCACCCGTCCGTACCTGAGCGATATTGAAACGGGCAAGGCTCACCCATCCGAAGCATTACAGGAAGCCATCACGGAAGCTCTGGAACGCTTCAATCCAGACAATCCCCTTGAAATGCTCTTTGACTATGTGAGGATTCGCTTTCCCACTACGGATGTGAAGCATATCGTGGAAGACGTGCTGCGGTTAAAACTACCCTACTTTATCCATGAAGACTACGGCTTCTATTCTTACACAGAGCATTACTATCTGGGTGATATTTTCGTTCTGGTATCGCCGGAACTGGAAAAAGGGGTGCTGCTGGAACTGAAAGGGCGTGGCTGCCGCCAGTTTGAAAGCTATCTGCTGGCACAGGAACGGAGCTGGTATGAGTTTTTCATGGACGTTCTCATGGAGGACGGCGTGATGAAGCGGCTTGACCTTGCCATCAATGACAAAACGGGAATCCTGAACATTCCCCATCTGACAGAGAAGTGCCGGAATGAGGAATGTATCTCGGTCTTCCGCAGCTTCAAAAGCTACCGCAGCGGCGAACTGGTACGGCGTGAGGAAAAAGAATGTATGGGGAACACCCTGTATATCGGCTCCCTCCAAAGTGAGGTGTACTTCTGCATTTATGAAAAAGACTATGAGCAGTACAAAAAGCATGATATTCCCATTGCAGACGCAGAGGTAAAGAACCGCTTTGAAATCCGGCTGAAAAATGAGCGTGCCTTTTACGCCATCCGTGACCTGTTAGAACATGACAATCCAGAACGGACAGCCTTTCAAATCATCAACCGCTATGTCCGGTTCGTGGACAGGGACGATACGAAGCCCCGTTCTGACTGGCGTATCAGTGAGGAATGGGCGTGGTTTATCGGGGAACACAGGGGAAGCCTGAAACTGACAACCAAACCGGAACCCTATTCCTTTGAACGCACCCTGCACTGGCTCTCCCATCAGGTAGCCCCCACGTTAAAGCTGGCTCTCCGTCTGGATAAGATGAACCACACCCAGATTGTCCATGACATCATCACCCATGCAAGACTGACGGAGAAGCATGAAAAAATCCTGAAACAGCAAGCCGCCGATGCAAAGGAGGTGGTGCTTTAACGGCGGCAATCTTGAAACATAAGGAATCTTACAGGAAAGAAAGGAGCTTTTATGAATTTCGGACAGAATCTTTACAACTGGTTTTTATCCAACGCCCAGTCCCTTGTGCTGCTGGCAATCGTGGTGATTGGACTGTACCTCGGATTTAAGAGGGAATTTTCCAAACTTATCGGTTTTCTGGTGGTGTCCCTTGTAGCGGTTGGTCTGGTCTTCAATGCGGACGGTGTAAAGGACATCTTACTGGAACTGTTCAATAAGATTATCGGTGCATAGGAAACCCATTTTACACTTCCGTTATGGAGCAAGCTCTGATTGCTTCATGGCGGAAGTCCACTAGGGGCTTGGGGAGCGTAACTCCCCAAAAGGAGCATGACAGAGAATGGAGGTGACACTGTGGAAGAAATGCGGATTTACATTGCCAACTTAGGCAAATACAATGAGGGCGAACTGGTAGGGGCATGGTTCACGCCGCCTGTAGACTTTGAGGAAGTCAAAGAACGTATCGGTTTGAATGATGAATATGAGGAATACGCCATCCATGATTATGAGCTGCCCTTTGAGATTGACGAATATACCCCCATTGAGGAAATCAACCGCCTGTGTGAAATGGTGGAGGACTTACCGGAATACATTCAGGAGGAACTATCAGAGCTGCAATCCTACTTTGGCAGTATCGAAGAACTCTGTGAGCATGAAGATGATATTATCTGCCATTCCGGCTGTGATGATATGGCGGATGTGGCTCGCTACTATCTGGAAGAAAGCGGACAGCTTGGCGAACTTCCGGCACACTTACAAAACTATATCGACTATGCAGCCTATGGGCGTGACATGGAATTGGATGGAACCTTTATTGTCACGAACCACGGCGTATATGAAATCTTACGGTAGACTCGTCTGTATCTCTTTCAGGAAATACAGGCGGGTTTTTTATTCAGGGGCGGCTTTTGCTGTCCCCATTTTTTAGAAAGGACGGACAACATGAAGAAAATACGAAGCTATACCAGTATCTGGTCGGTGGAAAAGGTACTCTATTCCATCAATGATTTTAAGCTGCCATTCCCCATCACGTTCACACAGATGGCGTGGTTCGTGGTATCGGTGTTTGCAGTTATGCTCTTGGGGAACCTCCCTCCCCTTTCATTCATTGACGGAGCATTTTTGAAATACTTCGGCGTACCCTTTGCCCTCACTTGGTTCATGTGCCAGAAGACCTTTGACGGGAAGAAGCCTTACGGCTTCCTGAAATCCGTACTGGCATATCTGGTACGCCCGAAACTGACCTATGCAGGAAAGCCCGTGAAGCTGGAAAAGGAATATCCGGCACAGCCCATCACGGCAGTAAGGAGTGATATTTATGGCATATCCGATTAAGTATATCGAAAATAACCTTGTGTTCAACCATGACGGGGAGTGCTTCGCTTACTATGAGCTGCTTCCCTACAACTATTCCTTTTTAAGCCCCGAACAGAAATATCAGGTACACGATTCCTTCCGGCAGCTTATCGCCCAGAACAGGGACGGAAAGATTCACGCCCTGCAAATCAGCACGGAATCCAGCATACGGGCAGCACAGGAACGCTCCAAACAGGAAGTGACAGGCAGGTTAAAAGACGTTGCCTGTGCAAAGATTGACGCACAGACCGAAGCCCTGATTTCCATGATAGGGGAAAATCAGGTGGACTACCGTTTTTTTATCGGCTTCAAGCTGCTTGTCAATGAGCAGGAAGTCACCATGAAGCAGTTTCGCAGGGAAGCAAAGACCGCTGTTTCTGACTTCCTCCATGAAGTCAACCACAAGCTCATGGGGGATTTTGTTTCCATGAGCAATGAGGAAATCTGGCGGTTTCAGAAGATGGAAAAACTGCTGGAAAGTAAAATCTCACGCCGCTTTAAAGTCCGGCGGCTTGATAAGGACGATTTTGGCTATCTGATTGAGCATTTATACGGACAGACCGGAACCGCCTACGAAGATTATGAGTATTACCTGCCGAAGAAGCGGTTTCAGGAGGAAACACTGGTGAAATACTATGACCTCATCAAACCCACCCGTTGTCTGATAGAGGAAAACCAGCGGTATCTGAAAATCGAACAGGAAGACGGGACAGTGTATGCCGCCTACTTTACCATCAACAGCATTGTAGGGGAACTGGACTTCCCATCCTCGGAAATCTTTTACTATCAACAGCAGCAATTCACCTTTCCCATTGATACCTCTATGAATGTGGAGATTGTGACAAACCGGAAAGCCCTCTCCACGGTGCGGAACAAGAAAAAAGAGCTGAAAGATTTGGACAACCATGCATGGCAGAATGACAGCGAAACCAGTACAAACGTGGTGGACGCTTTAGACAGCGTGAATGAGCTGGAATCCACCTTAGACCAGAGCAAGGAATCCATGTATAAGCTGTCCTATGTGGTACGTGTGACGGCTCCCGACTTGGAAGAACTGAAACGACGTTGCAATGAGGTGAAAGATTTTTATGACGATTTGAATGTGAAGCTGGTTCGCCCCTTTGGGGATATGCTGGGGCTGCATGGGGAATTTCTCCCTGCCAGCAAACGGTATCTGAACGATTACATCCAGTATGTCACCAGCGACTTCCTCGCTGGTCTTGGCTTCGGGGCAACCCAGATGTTGGGGGAAACGGAGGGTATTTATATCGGGTACAGCCTTGATACAGGAAGAAACGTGTACTTAAAGCCTGCCCTTGCCAGTCAAGGGGTAAAAGGCTCCGTCACCAACGCCCTTGCTGCCGCTTTTGTCGGCTCCCTCGGCGGTGGAAAATCATTCAGCAACAACATGATTGTCTATTATTCCGTATTGTTTGGGGCACAGGCTCTCATTGTTGACCCGAAAGCGGAACGGGGACGCTGGAAAGAAACCCTGCCGGAAATCGCCCATGAAATCAATATCGTAAACCTGACCTCAGAGGAACAGAACAGGGGCTTGCTCGACCCCTATGTGATTATGGAGAACCCAAAGGATTCCGAATCACTGGCAATCGACATCCTGACCTTTTTAACAGGCATTTCCAGCCGTGATGGGGAAAAGTTCCCTGTTCTTCGGAAAGCCATCCGTGCAGTGACAAACAGTGAGGAACGGGGGCTTTTCAAAGTGATTGAGGAACTTCGGGCGGAGGGAACCGCCATCAGCACCAGCATAGCCGACCATATCGAATCCTTTACGGACTATGACTTTGCACACCTGCTCTTTTCGGATGGGGATGTCACACAGTCCATCAGCCTTGAAAAGCAGCTCAATATCATTCAGGTGGCGGATTTGGTGCTGCCGGATAAGGAAACTTCGTTTGAAGAATACACCACAATGGAGCTGCTTTCCGTGGCAATGCTCATTGTAATCAGTACCTTTGCCCTCGACTTCATCCATACCGACCGCAGCGTGTTTAAGATTGTGGATTTGGATGAAGCATGGAGCTTCTTACAGGTGGCACAGGGCAAGACCCTCTCTATGAAGCTGGTTCGTGCCGGACGTGCCATGAACGCAGGCGTTTACTTTGTGACACAGAACACGGACGATTTGCTGGATGAAAAGCTGAAAAATAATCTGGGCTTAAAGTTTGCGTTCCGTTCCACAGACATCAACGAAATCAAGAAGACCCTCGCCTTTTTCGGGGTGGATTCCGAAGATGAAAACAACCAGAAGCGGCTCCATGACTTGGAAAACGGACAGTGCCTCATCAGTGATTTGTACGGGCGTGTGGGCGTGATACAGTTCCATCCTATCTTTGAAGACCTGTTCCACGCCTTTGATACCAGACCGCCCGTAAGAAAAGAGGTGGAATGATGGTGATACATAGAACTTCCAACCGACCGCAATTCCCAGTTCCTCATCACACAAAAAAGGGCTTGTCTTGGAAGACGGCAGGAAAAGTGATTGGCAGGGTGCTTCTGGCACTCCTGCTCCTCCTCCTGCTGCTTACAGTTTTCGGCACTGCCGCCCACGCTGCCGGACTGGTGGATGATACGGTGGACGCTGCCAACGAATACAGCAAGTATCCGCTGGACAACTACCAGCTTGATTTTTATGTGGACAGCGGATGGGACTGGCTCCCGTGGAACTGGCTGGACGGTATCGGAAAACAGGTGATGTACGGGCTGTATGCCATCACAAATTTTATTTGGACAATCAGCCTGTACCTTTCCAACGCCACAGGGTATCTGATTCAGGAAGCCTACTCGCTGGACTTTATTTCCTCTACGGCGGATTCCATTGGGAAAAATATGCAGACCCTTGCAGGCGTTACCACAGGCGGCTTGTCCTCGGAGGGATTTTATATCGGGTTCCTGCTGATTCTCATTCTGGTGGTGGGGATTTACGTTGCCTACACAGGGCTTATCAAACGGGAAACCACAAAAGCCATCCATGCCGTTGTCAATTTCGTGGTGGTGTTCGTGCTGTCCGCTGCCTTTATCGCCTATGCCCCTGATTATATCGGAAAAATCAATGAATTTTCCGCAGACATCAGCAATGCCAGCCTGACCCTTGGTACAAAGATTGTGCTGCCTAACTCGGAAAGCCAGGGAAAAGACAGCGTGGATTTGATACGGGACAGCCTGTTTTCCATTCAGGTCAAGCAACCGTGGCTCCTGTTGCAATACGGCAATTCGGATGTGGAAAGCATTGGGGCTGACCGTGTGGAAAGCCTGCTCTCGACCAACCCAGACGAAAACAACGGGCAGGACAGGGAAGAAATCGTGGTGGAGGAAATCGAAGACAGGGAAAACACGAACCTTACCATCACAAAGACCATCAACCGCTTGGGAACCGTCTTCTTCCTGTTCCTGTTCAATATCGGTATCTCCATTTTTGTATTCCTGCTCACGGGGATAATGATTTTCTCACAGGTACTTTTTATCATTTACGCCATGTTCCTGCCTGTGAGTTTCCTCCTTAGCATGGTTCCCTCTTTTGAGGGGATGTCAAAGCGTGCCATTACGAAACTGTTCAACACCATCCTTACCAGAGCCGGAATCACCCTGATTATCACGGTAGCGTTCAGTATTTCCACCATGCTCTACAACCTGTCTGGGGAATATCCGTTCTTCCTGACGGCGTTCTTGCAGATAGTGACCTTTGCCGGAATCTATTTCAAGCTGGGGGATTTGATGGGGATGTTCTCCTTACAGAGCGGCGATTCCCAAAGCATGGGGAGCCGTATCATGCGAAGACCCCGTATGCTCATGCACGCCCATATGCACCGTTTACAGCATAAGTTAGGACGTTCTGTGGCGGCTCTTGGGGCTGGAACGGCTGCTTACCACGCAGGAAAACAGGCTGGCTCAGACCAGAGAACTGCTTCCCACTCCGGTTCTTCCAAACGGACACAGGCAGACCACAGCAGACCTGACGGACAGGCAGCACCTGAAAAGGAATCCGTATGGAAACGGGCTGGTTCTGCGGTAGGTGCGGCGGCAGATACCAAAGATAAGATAGCCGATACTGCCGGACAGCTTCGGGAGCAGGCAAAGGATTTGCCTGTCAATGCAAAGTACGCCCTTTACCACGGGAAAACACAGGTATCAGAGGGAGTACGGGATTTTACTTCCAGCGTGACCCAGACCCGAACTGCCAGAGCGGAACAGCGGAACGCACAGGCAGAAAGACCATCGCAGAACGCAGGGCGGAACTGGAACAGGCAAAACAGCCGCAAAAGACAGCTTCCGAAGTACCCAAAGGAGCGGCTCCTGTCCATGAACGTCCTGTTACTGCAAAGCAGCCAGAAGATTTCCGACATCATGCAGATACCGCTCATGCAGGAAAACCAGCTATGCAGCCTGCTTCCTCATCCATCAGGGAACGGGGACAGGTTCCTTATGGGGGAACTGTGGCGGAACGGGCTTCGGTTCCGGTGGTAAAAGCGGCTTCTATCCACCATGAACAAACGCCTCTTGTAAGGACAGAACGCCAGATAGTCCCATCTGCTTCCCTATCCCAGTCGGATGAAAGACAAAAGGCGGCTCTCACTATCACACCGGCTGCTCCCCGTCCGGCAAGACCTGTCCAGAATGATACGGCTCCTGTGATACCGGAAAGAAAACGGGCTGCCTCTGCGATAAAAGAATCAAACTTTACCATCCGGCGTACCACCGCCAGAAAGGAGTGGACAAAAACGGTAACAGCGGCTGCCAAACAAAAGAAAGGGGAGAAACCATGAAATTAAGACACCTTTTCTTTGCCTGTTCCGGCGTGTTCGTGATGATGTTCTCCCTGCTCCTTTTGGTGGTGATTGTCTTCTCGGATGAGGAAGACGGAGGAAGCGGCGGAAATCTTATCTATGGGGGCGTGAACGTATCACAGGAAGTCCTCGCCCATAAGCCTATGCTGGAAAAGTATGCAAGGGAATATGGCATAGAGGAATACTTAAATGTGCTGCTCGCCATCATTCAGGTGGAATCCGGCGGCACGCTGGAAGACGTTATGCAGTCCTCGGAATCTCTGGGGCTTCCCCCGAACTCCCTTAGTACAGAGGAATCCATCAAACAGGGCTGCAAATATTTCTCGGAACTGCTCGTAGCGGCGGAAACAAAGGGCTGTGACTTAAACAGTGTGATTCAGTCTTACAACTACGGCGGCGGCTTCCTAGACTATGTGGCAGGGCGTGGGAAAAAATACACTTTTGAACTGGCAGAGAGCTTCGCAAGGGACAAATCCGGCGGAAAGAAAGTCACCTACACCAACCCTGTTGCGGTAGAGAAAAACGGGGGCTGGCGGTATTCTTACGGAAATATGTTCTATGTCCTCTTGGTATCGCAATACCTGACCGTGGCACAGTTTGATGATGAAACAGTACAGGCTATCATGGAGGAAGCTTTAAAGTATGAGGGCTGGACGTATGTGTACGGGGGCGATTCCCCCTCCACTTCCTTTGACTGTTCGGGACTGGTGCAGTGGTGCTATGGCAAGGCAGGAATCGCCCTGCCACGGACAGCACAGGAACAGTACAATGTGACGCAGCACATCCCCCTGTCCGAAGCAAAAGCAGGGGATTTGGTCTTTTTCCACTCTACCTACAACGCCGGAACCTACATCACCCATGTGGGGCTGTATGTGGGAAATAACCGGATGTACCATGCCGGAAATCCCATTGGTTACGCAGACCTGACAGGCTCCTACTGGCAACAGCACCTTGCCGGAGCCGGACGAATCAAACAATAAGAAAGGATGAACCGATATGATTCAGATTAGAAAAGAGGAAAACCAGAAAAAGCAGAAAGAAAAGAAACTGAAAGTTTACAAAGTCAATACCCACAAAAAAACTGTGATTGCCCTGTGGGTGCTGCTGGCGGTGAGCTTCCTATTTGCCGTCTATAAGAATTTCACGGCAATAGACATTCATACTGTCCATGAAACCAAAGTAATTGAGGAACAAATCCTCGACACCCACAAGATAGAGAATTTTGTGGAGAATTTCGCAGAAGTCTACTATTCATGGGAACAGTCCGCCGCTTCCATTGATAACCGGACAAATGCTTTAAAAGGGTATCTCACCGGAGAACTGCAAGCCCTGAATGTAGATACTGTCCGAAAGGACATCCCCGTATCGTCTGCCCTGACCGATTTTCAGATATGGGAAATCACAGAAGAAAAGGAGCAGCATTATCAAGTGACCTATACCGTGGAACAGCGTATCACAGAGGGAGAATCCGGTAAAACCGTCCGTTCCGCCTATCAGGTGACCGTCTATGTGGACGGCTCTGGAAACCTGACGATTATCCAGAATCCAACCATTACCAGCGTTCCCGTAAAATCCGGCTACACCCCAAAAGCGGTACAAAGTGACGGTACGGTGGATTCCATCACTACGGAGGAAATCAACGAATTTCTCACCACCTTTTTTAAGCTGTACCCTACGGCAACTGCAAAGGAGCTAACCTATTATGTAAATGATGGTGTGCTGAAACCTGTGGGGAAAGAATATATTTTCTCCGAACTGGTGAATCCAGTCTACAACCGAAGCGGAAATCAGGTGACGGCTTCCCTAGCAGTGAAATATCTGGATAACCAGACCATGACAACACAGGTATCACAGTTTGACCTTGTACTGGAAAAGAACGGGGAAAACTGGAAGATTGTGAAATAGAGTTATATAAAGCAGAAGACACATTGTATTTCCTGAAAGATTACAATGTGTCTTCACGTTAAAATTCTGTTCTGGACATTCCCCTGTCCTCTGTTTCGACTTCGGCTATCTCTTTTGCTGTGGCGGTGACTACCCGTATTCCTTTCTCACTCATACTATCAAGCAGTGTATCAAGCTGCCTACGTTGTGTATCTTTTTCCGCTGATTTATCTGGGAAAAAGAATTGGTCTACGGATATATCATAGCGTGTTACAAGCTCATAAAAAATTTGTAAACTCGGCTGTTGTCCTTTATTCTCAATATTAGCAAGATAACGTGGTGAGATATACATTTCATCACTTACTTTTTTACGGCTCTCTTTTCGTTCGGTTCTCGCTGCTTTGATAGCTTGTCCGAAAGCCTTAAAGTCATATTTAGCTGTTGGTCTTTTTGCCATATTTATTCACCCATATACATTCTACTGTTCCTCTTTCATACTGAATACGTCTATACAGTTCCTATTTATAGCCATAATAATTCATATGCTTGCACTTGCTATTATTCGTATGCCCGACTATAATTATACTGATATGATTTGTAGAAAGGACTTGGGTGTTATGGAATATATGTCTTGCCCCGAAGCAGCGAAGAAATGGGGAATTTCTGAAAGGCGGGTACAGGTACTTTGCAGAGAAAACCGCATACTGGGTGTTTCAAAACTTGGATATATGTGGCTGATACCAAAGGACGCGGAAAAACCGATTGACGGGAGAACAAAACAAGGAAAGGAGCTACACCATGAATAAAGTTTTGATTATAGATGATGATAAAGAGCTTTGTGCGCTGATTAAGCGAAGCGTTTTATCAGAAGATATAGAAGCTGATTTTTGTAATACAGGAAAAGAGGGATTACAAAAATTAAAAGAAAAAGAATATCAACTTGTGATACTGGACGTTATGATGCCCGGTATGGACGGATTTGAAACACTGGAAGAAATCAGAAAAGAAAACAGTCTGCCGATTTTGATGTTTACCTCTAAAAATGACAGTGCTTCCAAAGTGCGCGGCTTACGCGCAGGAGCCGATGATTATTTGACAAAGCCTTTTGATATGGACGAACTAATAGCCCGTATTATTTCTCTTATACGGCGTTATACCCGTTTCAATCAAACAGACGGAATGACACAGCAGCTTGAATTTGACGGATTGAAAATAGACCTTGAAAATCGTTCTATTATTACGGAAAATGGAACTTTTGAGTTGCCTCCAAAGGAATTTGACCTGCTTTTATACTGCGCGAAACATCAAGGAAAAATTTTGACAAAGCAACAGATTTATGAAGAAGTGTGGGGAGAAGAATATGTTTATGATGACAGTAACATTATGGCGATTATTAGCCGACTTCGTAAAAAATTAGAAGTTAATCCCGGAAACCCCAAATACATTCAGACAATTAAGGGAATTGGTTATCGCTTTAGCAAGGAGGTTTGATTTTTATGGAAGCGATTATTTTTCTATCAATTATCATTGCACTTTTTTCTATTTTTGTTTCTTGCCTTGTTATCCGGCGTGTAAAAAAGCAGATAGCAGAAATAACAGACGCATTGGCTGATGTAAAAAATGGGAATGGAAACAGGCGGATTTTATCAGCAACAAATGAACTGGTAGCTCCTCTTGCTTATGAAATCAATGAGATTGTTGTATCTTATGAGAAAAGGCTGTCTACTGTCCGGCAGGCAGAAGAAACGAACCGCCAGCTTATGACAAGCCTTTCCCATGATGTTCGGACACCGCTTACAACACTTATTGGGTATCTTGACGCCGCACATAGAGGAATTGTCACAGGAAAAGACAAGGACGACTATATCGAAACTGCCCGTCGTAAAGCTCACGATTTGAAAGAATATATAGATATTCTTTTTGACTGGTTCAAATTAAACTCTAATGAGTTTGCTATGGATATAAATACCGTTGAAGCTGCGGAACTAACACGAAATATTTTGATTGACTGGATACCTATATTTGAAGATAGGCAGATAGATTATAACATTGATATTCCCGAACAGCCTTTCCGAGTAAAACTTGATACGGACGGTTATATGCGGATATTGAATAATCTTATTCAGAATGTAATTTCCCACAGTCATGCAGACAAAATAGAAATATTCCTATCAAAGCAGGAAAAAAATATGCAAATTCGATTAACTGATAACGGGATAGGCATTGAAAAAGAAGATTTGAAACATATTTTCGAGAGGCTTTATAAATGTGATAAAGGGCGTGCTGAAAAAGGCAGCGGTCTTGGCTTATCTATCGTTCATCAGCTTGTGGAAAAGATGAATGGCACAATAACAGCAGATAGTGTACCGGAAAAAGGAACTAAATTTACTTTACTTTTTCCGTTGATAGATTAAGGCTTTTCCGTCTTTATGGCGGGAGCCTTAATTACTTTCGGAAGCTGTATTTGAAATTGCAAGGTTAATGCAAGGTTGTTGCAAGGTTAATGCAAGATTGGAGTGATAGAATACTTTACAGAACAGGAGGTTTGAATATGGACAAAAAATATATCATTGAAACAAAAAATCTTACAAAGCAGTACGGCTCACAAAAGAGTGTTGCTGACTTAAATATCCATGTACAGAGAGGAAGAATTTATGGACTGCTTGGAAGAAACGGAGCCGGAAAAACCACTACTATGAAAATGCTGCTTGGATTGACAAAGCCTACTTCCGGCGAAGTCAAAATATGGGGAAAGGCTTTGCAGGGGAATGAAAAGAAACTTTTGCCCCGTATCGGTAGCTTGATTGAGTCCCCCGGCTTCTATCCTAATCTGACTGCTACGGAAAATTTGCGTATCTTTGCAACCTTACGAGGTGTGCCAAACAATCATGCGATTAAAGACGCTTTAGATTTAGTAGGACTGCCTTATAAGGACAAAAAACTGTTTTCCCAGTATTCGCTTGGTATGAAACAACGTCTTGCGATTGCACTTGCTGTTATGCACGACCCGGAACTTTTAATTTTAGATGAACCTATCAACGGGCTTGACCCTATCGGTATTGCGGAAGTTCGCTCTTTTATTCGTGAGCTTTGTGACGCAAGAGGAAAAACAATTTTAATTTCCAGTCATATTCTTTCAGAAATCGCACTATTGGCTGATGACATTGGTATTATCGACCATGGCGCACTACTGGAAGAAGAAAGCCTTGCAGAACTGGAACAAAAAAGTAGCAAACATATTCGATTTACTCTTTCTGATACCGCACAGGCAGCAAGAATTTTGGAACGTACTTTCCACGAAAGCCATTTTTCTATACAGGACGACCATAACTTACGCTTGCATAACCTTGACTTATCCGTAGGAAAAATTGTAACTGCCTTTGTGGAAAATGGATTGGAGGTATCAGAAGCTCATACCTGCGAAGAAAGTCTTGAAGATTACTTCAAGCGAGTGACGGGAGGCGAGGGAATTGCTTAAACTGATAAAATGTGAATTTTTGAAATTGAAACGGAAAAAGTTTATTCCACTGGTTATCTTATCAGCTTTTATGTTCCCTATCCCTCTGACTTATTTAATGACAACTCCCTCTATGATGGAGCGATACACAGATAAGGCAGACGCATTTGATGGACTTTTTAATATGGTACTTGGGTACGGAATACAGTTTTTACTTCCTTGTATTATTGGTGTCATTGCAGCTATGTTGTTTTTTATGGAACGGGACAATGATACATTCAAAAATTTGCGTACTATTCCTGTAACCAGTACCCAAATGGTACTTGCTAAAATTTTTGTACTATTTCTATTTGGAATTATCTTTTGCGTTGCGTCCACTATTGCGACAATTCTTTGTGGTTTGGGAACATTAGAAGTTTATGGACTTGGTTACAAATTATTTTTAGCCGTTGAAACAGGGATTTTTATTACAGCAGGTACATTGCCGCTGATTGTGCTTGTAGTCTTTTTTAGTAAGACCTATGTGTTTTCAATTTTGCTATGTGTTTTTTATAGCGTATTGAATATGAGTGCAACCGCATTGTTTGACGCACTTCCAAAAACAATATTGTGGTTCCTACCTACACCATTAACTACATTTTGGAGTGCCGGAGATATGGCAGCACATGGAATAAAAATGGACTTGGAACAAATGACAGGACTTATTCCCTCAACATTTCAAGTCGTAATGATACTTGGAATTATGGCGATTATTTCATTTTGGTTAATTGACCGATTATACAAACAAAGGGGGGAATAACTATGGTTCGCATTGTGAAAACAGAGTTTTATAAACTAAAAAGGTATCATATCCTTTGGGCTGGGGTTGCGCTCATGCTTCTATCTGTTTTGCTGACTTTATTTACTTCTATGGCAAATGATGGTTCAGTATGGGATTTTGCTTACCTCACAGAACAGGTTATCAAAAACAATATGTCCATGATTTTCCCTATGTGTATTAGTTTGATTGCTGGATATATGATTTCCCGCGAACAAACGGACGATACCTTAAAAAATATTTTAACTGTACCGATTTCATTTAAATGGTTGTTGACCGGAAAATTGATTGTATGTGGTGTACTGTCTATTATCTTCGGTTTGATATGCAGTCTGTTTACAATTATCGCAGAAATGATTGTAGGATTTCCGGGTTTTCAAATATCCTTAGCCTTAAAAGCGGCATTACAAATAACCGCAGTCAATTTCTTTTTGTATATTGCTGTTCTGCCGATTATTATAATTACCTGTCGTAAAGCAGGCAGCTTTTTAGTCGGTGTTATTATTGCCTTTGTTTACGGATATGGAGGTATGTTTGCCGCAGGAAACATGACGTTAGCAAATCTTTATCCGATTACGGCAAGTCTTGGAATGATTGGCTACCGCAGCTATGATACCGCAGTCAACTGGAACATATTAACTTGTATTTGTAGCCTTGCAGTTATTGTTGTCATTTCCGCAGTCTTGATTCTGTCTCTTATACACATCTCCGAGCCCACGAGACATCTCAGGATCTCGT
>ENA-OZWW01000481-OZWW01000481.1-human-gut-metagenome-genome-assembly--contig:-NODE-481-length-16272-cov-4.961954_pt1 | contig 16272 bp, 15 predicted proteins | sample MGYA00243534_ERZ654079 | MGnify/ENA primary metagenome ERZ654079 (study PRJEB26926, sample SAMN06164994) | human gut metagenome | biome: ENVO:00009003; feature: ENVO:2100002; material: ENVO:00002003...
CCGGTAAAATTCAGCCCTTTTTCCTCGGTCAGCATCAAGCGTCCATCTTCCGTCAGTTCCAACGGCTCTGTCAGCAGAACGGAGCCTGCATGGTTTACAACTACTCGTTCTTCCACACAGACCGGATCTCCAGGATCGTAGTCAGAACCGCGCAGGTCATAGCAATAAACGCCCTCCGGCAGATTATCACGGACAATCCGCCCATTGGAGAACAGACCGGGTTTATCAAACAGCTCGATCTCCTGATATTGCTCGTCATTGGCAATCTGAATCTTTTTCTGATTGTGGAGCTTGCTGTGGGCAATCTCGTGTACTGTGGCCGAAACCGTCTGCACCTCACTCATGCCCTGACGAATGGCGATTTTCTGATGATCGGCAGAAAAATAGCCGTCCGTATCGGCGGCCATTGCTTCAAAAGTGATCGGCACCGGCGCACTGCGGCGCAGAGCCTCCATGAATACCTCATAATTTGGCACATTGCCGGAAAGGGAGGAAGCAAGCTCCGGCAAAGGTTTCCCGTCGGTCTGGCTCACATCAAAAACCTTGACCGGACGGAACATAGGGATCTCGATTTCTTTTTCCTCTGTGACGATCTTTCCGTCTTTATCCAGAATCGGAGCCTTGGTATCTGGGTCCAGCTTCTGCTCCTCGATTTTCTTCTTATACGGTGTGGGAGCGATGATGGTAATGCCATGCTCGCCCTTTTTTACATGACGCTCAAACTGGTCTTTCCACTTATTGTATCCGGCTACCAAAGTGGCGTCCGGCTTCTGCATATAGATGAGCATGGTGTTGTTTACCGAATAGCGGTGGAAGCGGGACATGACGGACAGATAGCGCATATACTTTTCACTCTCAAACAGTTCCTTGATCCCCTGCTCGATGCCATCTGTGATTTCCCTTAGCCGTTCTCGGTTGGTGGGTTTATTCTCAGCCATGATTTTCAATCTCCTTTCCAAGTGTGTGATTTCTGCTGTGTGTTCTGCAATCCATGCCTTTTGTTCTTCTTCACTTTCATAAAGAAAAAGGTCCAGCAGGTACTCTACATAGGTTTTCTTCTGGATTGCTTCCACAAAGCGGGGGTGCGGTTCTTCCTCCGGTGTCTGGGGAGAATTGTCGGCCTCCCATTTTTTCAGCAGATAGTAGTAATCGGACAGTATGCGATAACACCTCTGCCGGTCCTCCCGAAACTGCTGTGCCTCGGTTTTCTGCCGGACATACCTCCTGCGGGGAGGGGCCTGACTGTCATAGATCAGGCCAAAGTCCTGTGCCAGTTTCTCCGCCGCTTCTTTTGGGGAGAGGTCAAAGAGCTTTGCGGTAAAGTCGATCACATCCCCATCTTCACCGCAGCCAAAGCAGTGGAACCGCTGGTCTACCTTCATGCTGGGGTTCTTATCATCGTGAAAGGGACAGCAGGCCATGCCAGTTCGACTGACTTTTATCCCGTAAAACTCTGCCGCTTCTCTGGTGCTGACCGACTGCTTGACTGCTTCAAATACATTCTCTGTCATGTGCCTTTAACTGCCGGACTTTCGCATAGGAGGCTGGTATCCGGCGGCTTTCGCACGCTCACTGGCAGCTTTGCGACGCTCGGCGCTGTATGGCTCCCGGACTGATACACACCGCTTGGGGACGGTAAAGTTATGGGCGTCCTTTCGGGTGATCTGGTCGGGGTGCTTTTTTGCCAGCAGTTCCAGCTTCTCCATCAGACGGGGATCGTGGGTGTAGACCTCAGCCATTGGTTCTGCCTGGTTATAGAGGAGAATGGTTTCCCGTTCCACTAAAGAGAGCTTCATCGGCTGCCTCCTTTCCGCTGGTCAAATTCCAGCTTGAAGTTGGCGTACTGTCCATCATCCTCCAAAACCACAGCGGCATCGTAGGTCTTTCCGGTTTTCTCCGAATATAGGCCCGTCACACGGACACGGCCATCGTTAAGCAGTGCAGACACCACAGCCTTGGTCGGCTGTTTTTTCTTGGCAGCCCACCATTTGTTGTTTTTCCAGATTGCAAATTTGCAAGAATCATTCTGACAGAAGAAGCCTTTTTGCAGTTCTGCAACTTCACCGCCGCAGCGAGGGCATTTGCCCACCACCTCACGGGGCGGAGTGAACAGGTACTCGGTTCCCTTGATGACCTGATAAGTCCCCACCAGATCTTTCAGCATGGTGCTGATCCCGTCCAGAAACTCCTCCGGGGCAAGCTGCCCGCGCTCGATCTCTCCCAGGCGGTACTCCCACTCGGCAGTCAGAAGCGGCGATTGCAGCTGTTCCGGCAGAACGGTGATCAGGGAAACTGCATCGTGGGAAGGGAGAAGCTGCACCGTTTTCCTGCTCTTTTTTCGTTCCAGAAAACCGGCAGATACCAGCTTTTCCAAAATACCGGCACGGGTGGCCGGTGTCCCCAGACCTTTTCGCTCGGCATCCTCCGGCATATCCTCTTTTCCGGCAGTCTCCATCGCGGACAATAGGGTGTCCTCCGTAAAGTGCTGAGGCGGACTGCTTTTGCCTTCTTTGACGATTGCCGCAGCAACCGAAAGGGTCTGTCCTTCGGTCAGCTCCGGCAGGGCTTTCTCTGCGCCCTCTTTTTTCGGCTCTGCATCCTTCATTTTGGCACGGTAAGCGTCCTCCAGTGCTTTCCATCCGGGGTGCTTCACTGTTTTTCCTTTGGCGGTAAACTCCCCACCGGCACACGCTGCAATCACAACGGTTTCCGAATAGATATGGGGCTGGGCTACGGCGCACAGCAGACGCAGGGCCACCAGCTCCAGCACCGCTTTTTCTCCCGCAGGAAGGGCAGAAAGGTCTGCATCCTTGAGATTTCTGGTAGGGATTACTGCGTGGTGGTCAGTTACTTTCTTATCGTTGATGACCGCATGGGAGTCACAGGTAATGGCGATCCCTTTGCGAAACGGCATAGCATTGGCAACCAGATTCACCAGCACCGGCAGGCTGTCTGCCATATCGCCGGTCAGATAGCGGCTGTCAGTACGGGGATAGGTGCAGAGCTTCTTTTCATACAGGCTTTGCAGATAGTCCAGGGTCTGCTGGGCTGTAAATCCAAGCAGGCGGTTGGCATCTCTTTGCAGAGTAGTCAGGTCATAGAGGGCAGGCGGCTTTTCGGACTTTTCCTTGCGCTCCATCTTTTTGATTGTGACATTTGCACCCTGACAGGCTTCTTTCAGCTGCTCGGCAGCAGCCTTATCCGCCATGCGCTCCCCGGATACGGTAAGACCGGGCAGCTCCAGCGCCACGGTATAAAAGGGAACCGGCTTAAAGGTGTCGATCTCAGCTTCTCGCTGGACAATGAGTGCCAGCGTTGGGGACATCACGCGCCCGATGTTGAGGGTGCGGTGGTACAGCACGGAAAACAGCCTTGTGGCATTGATCCCCACCAGCCAGTCGGCCTTAGTGCGGCAAAGAGCAGCATCCCGAAGCCCGTCATAGTCCGCACCGGGGCGCAGGTTTGCAAAGCCTTCCCTTATGGCGGAGTCCTCCATCGAAGAAATCCAGAGGCGTTTCATGGGCTTTTGGCAGCCTGCCAGCTCGTAGACGCTGCGGAAGATCAGCTCGCCCTCGCGTCCGGCATCACAGGCATTTACCACTTCCGTCACATCCGGGGCATTCATCAGCTTTTTGAGAATATCAAACTGCTTCTTTTTATCTTTGCCCACCACCATCTGCCAATGCTCCGGCAGGATAGGCAGGTCATCATATCGCCACTTGGCGTACTTGGGGTCATAACTGTCTGCATCCGCAAGCCCGGCCAGATGGCCCACGCACCAGCTGACACGCCAGCCGTTGCCCTCCAGATACCCGTCCTTACGGGCGGTTGCACCAATCACCGCCGACAGACTTTGTGCAACCGATGGTTTTTCAGCAATCACCAGCTTCATAATCTTCAACCTCCCATTCATTCTGCCAATTATCAGACAGTTTTTTTGCAATGCTGTGTTCTGAGGCAAGTGTAATGTCATAGCCAAAGCGATAATCATATCGGTACAACCTGCCAATCAAATCATTGATTATGATATTGCAGGCCATAATCACACGCTCTTTATCCACCTGCATCAGTTGATAGCGTTGATAATTGTTGTAATATTCTCGATGTCTGTGGGTTCTGCTGACCGTATCTTCCATCAGACAATCTATGGCATCTTTTTCACCATCTTCTTTGCTGCCCTGTGTATAAGACAACAGTTCCTTAACCATGGGAAAACTTTGTTCATCTACCGTTGCTTCTTCGCTCAAAAAACCGATATAAGCTTTTAGTAACAGGCTAACTGCTGTTTTTTCAGCTTCAGATAAAGCGTTCATGGTCTCCGCTGCATCAGGCAACAGTTCCTTTTCCACAAATTCATCTATCTCACCAGAATAAAGCATTCGGATTGAGTCCACACATAAAGAGCGCTTTTGGGGTGCGGTCTCAATTTCAAAATCATAAAGATCCAAGTCATCGTCCTTCTTTGACTTTTTTTGAACTTTGCTGATAGCAGTGAAAAGAATGTCTCCTCCAAAGTAAATTCCGAAGGCGACCAGATCAAAAATAATCAGAAAGTGTAATAACCAGTTCCAGGTGTTCATTGTGAGGTCCTCCTTTCTTTGACCATGTGCTGCTGATTTTGGGTGTGGATTTACAGTAAGAGAGTGAGTAGAGCAGCAGAGGACAGGAATTTCTCCCTGTCCTCTGTCCCTTATCCCGCAATGATTTGAAATACGCTACGCTCAAATAGTTCAATCTGCTCTAGCGCGTTCCTCATTAGGGTCAGAACCCTCAAAACCATCCTCAAGGACTTCCTCATCTTCGGTTTCCCATTCCTCGGAATCTTCCTCGCCATAATCATAATCGTCCAGACTGTCATTGCCCTTGGTCTTAGGCTTATTCTTAACGAGCTTCAAGTAGGCAAATACGCCACCGCCGCCCAGCAGAGCCAGCAGAAGGATCAGGGCAGCCGGGTTCAGTCCGGCAGGCTTCTCTTTTTCCGGCTCCGGTGTTTCTGCCGGAGGTTCCGGTGCTTTTCCCGTACATTTACTCTTATCAGTTACACAGACCGGACAGGCCGTATTAACTGCCCCTGCTTCACATTTCTTCGTGCAGCTGCACACAGCAGGCGGCTCCTCTTTGGGTTTTCCATCTTCCATCAGTGCCATCAGGTCCGCTTCATCCACCTGGTTCAGAAAGTGAACAGCAGTCTTTTTATCTTCGTTGGCCCTGTCGATCAGGATATAAAAATAGTTGCCCGCCTTGGTGGTAACGGTAATGAGCTGTTTATTGCCCCCGAAATCATCCACCAGAGCGGCGTTGCCCTCCGGGGTCAGCGGAGGTGCTTTTTCCGTTTCTTCCACCACCACATTGCTGTCATTGGTGGTATCCTCTGCCGGGGGCGGCGCTGCGCCCTGGGCAAAAGCGGGAACAGTAAAGCCCGATGCCAGAACCAGCGTCAGGCAAAGGGCGGAAAGTGTTCGGAGCAATCGTTTATTCCTCATAGCTGTTTTCCTCCTGTTCGTTGTTGTCATCCACCATACTGCCGGAAACTGTGCCGCCGGACAGCATGGCGCTCAGCTGGGCAGGGGTCATACGCAAAGCGCGCACCATCTGGACGATCTCCAGATTTTCTGCCTCGGTTTTCTGTGCTTCCAGCGCCTTGAGCTTTTCCTGATACTCTGCGATCTTCTCGCGGACCTTAGCAATCTCCTGGTCAATGCGTTCAATTTTGTTCTTTGCCATCGTCTATCACTCCTTCTAAAAAATCTCTGTTACCAGTTCATCAGGCCGTAGCCCTTGATACTCTGATAATTCAGGTCATAACTTTTGATCTTGCAGGCATCGCCGGAATTTCCCTCCACGGTATAAACACGGCTGCCATCGGTGCCGACAACAATTCCCACATGGTCTGCGGAACCATCCAGATCCCAATCGAAGAAAATGGCATCACCGGGGGCGATGTTTTCATATCCTCGTGCGCCCCACTGTCCATGAGACTGGAACCACGGAACACCCTGAGACTGACAACCAGCAAAGCGTGGTTCCGTTCGACCGGATTGACCATAGCACCATGATACAAAGCAGGCACACCATTCCACACGGGAGTCAAAGCCGTACCAGCTCCAATAAGGTTGTCCTCCCACATTGCCCACCTGACTTTTCGCCAGTTCCACCAGCTGCGGATTGCCGGGGCGGGAGCCATTGATAAATTCAACACCAGTCAAATCTTCAGAAACACCTGTATCGGGAGAACCGCCACCAAATAACAGCGGCTTATTGCCCATAGTCTGTCGGTAGACCTGGTACATCTCCATCTGCTCCGGAGTCAGTAGTTCTGGCGCAAGAGAGGCAATGGAACGGCTTGTTAAAGTTACATGGAGAATACGATATTCATATTCATGCTCATCACCATCTTCGTCAGTGTAAGTGCGAATCTGAATTTCTTCTCTCAGCGTAAGCTGATACTGTGCATCAAACACACGACTCAACTCTGCCTGTGCGCTGTGGCGTGTATAGCCTTGCAAGACAGCAGAGAGAACTGCCGCCAGCTCATGGGGGTCATGGCCAATCATATCCAGGTTATAGCGATACTCGTCATACCCTGGGTGGCTGCTTTCGATGTTGTCGATTTTCTCCTGCAACCGAGCTTCTCTGTCTGCATAATCTGCCTCCACCGCCAGCATTTCCGGGTCATCCGATGGATAGGTAGTGCCGGAAATTACAGAACCAATACTCTGTGCCATCATAGAGCAGGAGGACATGGTATTCATCAGCATACAGGCGATGAGGAAAAAAAACCCTGCCATCAGGAAGCCCTTCTTGTGGCGCATGACGAATGCCCCTGCCTGCTGTGCCTTTTCTTTTACCGTCCTTGCGGCTTTTCCGGTTTTGGACGCAGCCTGGGCGGTATTTCCGGCAGTCTGACCGGTGCGCTTGGCGACGGCATACTGCTTTTTGATACTCTGTTTTTGCTGCCAGCGGGAGAGAGGGTTGCTGGTAAACTGAGGATTTTCCCGTAGGGACTTCTGGTACAGGGCATTTACATTTGCCTTTTCCAGCTTCTGCTCGGCCTGGGCTGCTTTGCGGTACGGCTTCAGCTTGTGGCTGCGATAGCCCTCCCGCACCAGATAAGCGCTGGTCTCCACCGCCTCCTCGGACTTGTGGGCGCTTTCCACGCCCACATTGTCCTGTTCTGTTTCCCGGATCTCTTTGTGAAACTTGCCCGCGACCAGATGGACGGGAGCTTCCTTAACCCCTTGAGAAAGTTTGGAAGGTGGTTTTTTCTTGTCCTCAAAGGTCAGCTTCGAGGTCTTTTTCCCGGTGTCCGGGTCAATGACCGTCTGTCTGACTTTTTTCTTTGGAATATTGGCCTGCGCCTTATCTGCTCTGGCCGTAGCTTTCTCCGTTTTGCGGATCGGCTTTTCCAGTGCAGGGTCAGCCCGTTCCTCATCAGTAAAGCGCAGGCGCGGCTCTTTATTCAAACCAATCACCCATTAGGATAGCATCCATCATGTGGTGCAGCTCCACATAGAGGGCCAAACCTTCCGGATCATATAGCGGATGCACGGTGAGATACGCATGGACTTGCGCCAGAATCTCAGAGAGCATTGTGATAGGTCTGCACCCTACAATGGTTCCTGCACCAGGGGCACACATCATATTCGCCCAAATCGAAAAGAGACGGGCAAGACCAATTTCGCCATCCTCATTCAAGGTTTTGAGTTCTTTGTCAGCGGTACGACACTCAACAACAGCGGAGGCCATTACCGGAAGCAACATGAATTCGTGAGCCTCCAATGCCTCACGGAAAAAAATCATGGTATCAAGTTCGCAAATATTCTGTTTCATAGTTATTCATCCTCCTTTTTCAGTTCCTGGGGTTTGGTGGTCATAATGCGGTAAAGCTCAGTATTCTTCGGGAAGTGGTCAACGAAGGGCAGGATGGTGGAGCCATAGAACAGCAGGCCCTCGCCCTCACCGGAGTGGGTCACATAGCTAAGCTGGTGCGTGGAAATGCCCAGCTGCTTGGCGAGAATCTGACGGTCTCCGCCTGCCTGGTTGAGCATATACACGAAGTCTGAGTTTTATAGTGATAGGTAAGCCCCTGATATCATCTCAGGCTTTTCCCCCACTTCACACCGTGCATGCGACTTTCACCGCACACGGCGTTCCATCGGTTAGTAGATTTCGTTGTCTAAACAATCAAACCTGTCATAGAAATACTGTGTTGTGTTGATTAGTGAGAGATTAGATTAACGGCAGAGACGCCAACTCACGGAGCGTATTTACCTTTTTGAGCTGGCTCTTGTCAAGCTGTAGGAGTTCCAAATATTTTGCGATTGTATCTGCATTGATGGCATGAATCAACTTGTGTACAGAATCCTTCACTAAAATAAGATTCCCATAGGAATCATCGCCTCCAAGATACCGGGGCAGTTTGTGATGACAGTGAATCTCATGTGTACTTGAGAATTCTTCACCGGTAACAGCACATTTTCCCCATTGAGCAGAGAATAGTGATATTCTGTTATCTGCATATTCCGCGCTATAGCCATAGGGTGGCTTCCGCATAAGCGAGAGCAGAATGGCCATATTGATTCGTAGGTTATTGTGAATGCCTTCCCGCCCCTCTGGAGTGTAGTAATTCCATGTTTTTTTACGGAATAAAGGATTCTTGTGTTGCGTGTAGCCAATAGGATATACTGGCTCATTTGTGCCTGCAACATATCGCATCATTTTGGATTTTCCAAATCGGCTTCTTTCAAACTCAGTCAATTCCCGTCCGGTTTTAACCAATCGATTCCCGTTACGGGTACTAAGCCTATTTGTGAGCAGTGTCATAACTGCACGATTTAGTATTGCGCAATCATGGTTGATATGGGTGGCAATGCAGTAATAATTCTGCATTCCTGTGACCATACTGTTATAGAGCCTGATTTCACCCTGTTCTCCATAGATTTTTCGGGGATGGACAATCCGTTTTGCCTGTGTTTTCAGCTTCTGGCGCTTGTGGTCAAAATTCTTATCAGCGATGTATGAAATTACCACCAGCTTGTTGCCTTTCCTGTGAACTTTCATCTTGAACCCAAGGAAGTCTGAGTAATGATTTCTGACATTGATAATCCTTGTTTTCTTTTCTGAGATTTCCAGTTTCAGCCTTTCTCTTAACCACTGTATAACTGCGTGCATTGTCCGTTCAGCAGTATCTTTCGTTCTACAGTAAATCCGAAAGTCGTCCGCATATCGAACAATGAACATCTCTTTGAGGTTGGACTTTTTCGCCTGTCTGTACCCGTTTTCAGGTCTGACATTTCTTTTGCATATCGGACTCCATTGCCATTGGCTTTCAACCCAGTGGTCGAGTTCGTTAAGAACGATGTTTGCAAGGAGTGGAGAAATGATTCCACCCTGTGGTGTTCCCTTATCAGGCGTAATAAATGTTCCGTCCTCAAGTTTTATCTGTGCTGTCAGTATTCTCCGAAGCACAAATATAAGCGCCTTATCGTGAATCCCCATTGCCCAAATCTGCCGAATCAGCTTTGCATGGTTCACATTGTCAAAAAATCCTTTAATATCGAATTCAATGACATAGTGCAGGTTTGCTTGCTGTAACAGTTTATAACTTCTGGCAATAGCGTTTTCTACGGAATGGTTCGGTCTAAAGCCATAGCTGTTCTCACTGAACTTAGCTTCACATACCGGCTCCATTACCTGCTTAATACATTGTTGGATTAACCTGTCCCAGATGCATGGAATGCCTAAGGGTCTTGTCTTGCTCGGGTCGTATGGCTTCGGTATCTCCTTTCGCCTGACTGGCTTAGGACGATAACCATGCTCACTTCCGTTTACAATAAATCTCACTTTTTCAACTACTTCATCAGGGGAGCACTTTCCAATGTCCCTGATTGTGAGTTTATCTGTTCCACACGTTTTACTTCCTGTGTTTTTCTTGATATTTCTGTATGCCAGCAGAATGTTTTCCCTTTGAAGGACGATAGACATGAGGTCTGTAAACACCTCACCATTCTTACTGGCAGCATATAGATTATCGAAGGTATCTTGCATTCCGTAATACTCGTTATGTCGCAGATTTTCCTCACATAGCAGTTGTTTCTTTTTTCTGGTCATAAGGCATCACTCTCCTTTCGCGGGAAAGTGTCCCTTTTTGTCTTACTCGTAATCCTTATACGATTGAATGACAACAATAGTTTCTAACCGACTAAAGCCCATTCCTCAAGCCCGCCTTTTTCGTTGGGCTGTCATAGGTTCGAGCTTCGCTTTTCAGCACAGATTAAGCGGCTTATATGATTCGTCCGCAGATTGCTTATGAGCAACTCTGTACCTTTCCACGTTCCGATAACCCTATCTGTACATATATCCTTAGGTGTCCGCTATAGTCCTGTCAGCTTGATTGTGCCTGTAACACAATACGGAATTTCATATTTTCGATTTTTACTTTACCGCACTGACCCACATTTAAGTGTCCGTACATTTCTATACGGTAAACATCTAGACCCGTACATTCGCGGTTTTCGTCAGTCCGTCGTAGACATTCTCACCATAGATATTTTATAGACTCCCGGCGTGTCATCTGCATACAGTACCTCTACTGCACTTTCGTCAGCCGTGTTGCCACGCTGTTACGACAAACTTCCGCCGACTTTATCGAGCTCCAGACTCCAGCCATTACAGCCGAAGCCGGTCGAAGTATCAGAGTAGGCATTTCAGGGCGTTACTCCTTCATTCTACCTATCGGGTTATCAGTTGTTGCTCATCCCTGCCGAGATAAGCCCGACGCTTTTAGCATCACATGGCCATAAGTCTATGAAGTATTACCCTCATAGCGTGATGTTTGTGCGTCAACGTGTCGCACCAAAGATGTTCTCCACCTCGCGGCTGCTCAAAAGGTCTTTGACATTCTGGGTGATACCTGTCGGAATACCGCCCCATTTGCGGAATCGCTTCCAGATTTCCACCGTATAAGCGGCGGTCTGCTCCTCCTTCAAAAGCAGGTGCATCTCGTCGATGTAATAACGGGTGGACTTGTGGGCAGCGCGGTTAATGGTAACGCGGTTCCACACCTGATCCTGGACCACCAACATACCGATTTTCTTGAGTTGCTTGCCCAGCTCCTTAATGTCATAGCAGACAATGCGGTTATTGATGTCCACATTGCTCTGGTGATTGAACACATTGAGGGAGCCGGTTACATAGATTTCAAGGGCCGTGGCGATATACTGGGCTTCCTTTTCCTCCTGTGAACGGAGCAGGTTATATAGGTCCTCCAGTATGGGCATATTCTCCGGGCGCGGGTCATTGAGGTAGGTCTGATAGACCAGACGCACACAACGGTCGATGATGGTTTTCTGCACCGGCTGCAATCCGTCCTTACCGCCCACGATCAGCTCACACAAGCTGAGGATAAAGTCAGACTTGAGGGACAGCGGGCTTTCATCATCCGAATAGTCCAGGTTCAGATCCATCGGATTGATGTAGTTGGTTGAGGTAGGCGAGATCTTGATGACCTGCCCATGCAGACGATCCACCAGAGGTGCGTACTCCGCTTCCGGGTCACAGATGATGACATCATCATTGGTAAGCAAAAAGCAGTTGGCAATCTCACGCTTGGCGCTGAAAGACTTACCGGAACCCGGCGTACCCAAAATCAAGCCGTTGGGGTTTTTCAGCAGCTTTCTATCCACCATGATGAGGTTGTTGGACAGGGCATTGATGCCGTAGTACAGGGCTTCTTTGCCGTTCTGGAATAATTCCTGTGTGGTGAATGGTACAAAGATAGCCGTAGAACTGGTGGTCAGCCCTCGCTGAATCTCGATCTGATTGAGTCCCAGGGGCAGACAGCTCATCAGCCCTTCTTCCTGCTGGAAGTCCAGTCTGGTCAGCTGGCAGTTATACTTCTGGGCAATAGAGCCTGCCTGAAAGATGTTGTTGCCAAGCTGACGGGGGGTGTCCGCTGTGTTCAGCACCAAAAAGGAGACCAGGAACATTCTCTCGTTTCGGCTCTGCAAATCCTGCAACAGCTTTTTCGCCTCACTGCCGTAGGTGGCAAGGTCAGAAGGAATGATGTCCATGTCGTATCCGGCGCGGACTGCTTTTTTCTGTTCCTCAATCTTACTGCGGTCCAGATCGGTAATCTTACGCTTTACCGTTTTGATGGCTTTCACCTGATCCACCGACTGAATGTGCATACTCACAATGAGCGAGCTTTCCATATCCAGAAAATCAGCCAGCAGACGGTCATTCAGCTCTGGGGCTAAAATCTGCAAAAAAGAAACAGCCCCGTATTTCTTGCCCATACGGAACTGCTTGCCGGTGCGGAACTCAAAGGAGCTTGGTGCAATAAAATCTTTTGTGGACAGACCGGAAGGAGCCAGCCAGTCCCATTCAAACTGAAACGGGAGCTGTTCATCCATGTGGAATACCGCATGAAGCTGGGAAAGCCTTTCCTTACCGTCCAGTGTCCTGGCAGCTACGCCAAGACGCTTGAAGTTGTTGAGTATATCGGTCTCAATACGCTCCAGACGGGGCTTGGCGGCTTTGATGCTGTCAGCGTTGATACCAAAGGTCAGGTATTTGGTCTTGATGAGACCGTTGTTGCCTCTGACCAGCTGATTTTGCAGCATCGTGGTATATTCCTCACGGATACTGTCAAAGGCATCCCCCTGGGGCGGAATGGAAATGGAGTTGGCAAAGGTCTCCTCCGATGCCGCAAGGTTCAAAAAAGACAGCTGGAAGTGAATCGAGCTGTCGAAATAATTGAGGAAATCACACCAGCCCTCAAAGATCGCGGTCTTATCTTCATTTTGGGAGAGCTGATAGTTGATGTCCTGAAACTGAATGGTCTTTGTGTAGTGGCTGTCCGATACGCGGCAGATCCCGTCCGGCCACATTCGTTCATAGGGGATACTGTCCTGTGCCGATTTTCCTTTTTTGTCCGTGCGGTTGGCGCGGGCAATGGCCGCTTCGATCTGCTTCTTATCGGCGCGGGACAGCTTTTTCTTTGTCTTTACCGGATGCACGGTCTTTTCTTCCGGTTTTCCCAGCAGACGGCGCAGCCAGCTTTTCATTGCGGTGAACAATGTCATACACCTCCTTATCGAGCATTTCCTGCCGCTTTAATACGGCATAAAAGTTATTGGTCTGGTAGGGACGCTGCTTGGGACGGATCACAGCTACTTTGAGGATGTTGCCGACGATCTTTTCCAGGGGCTGTCCATGCTTTTCATACATTGCCAGCAGGAAGAAGGGCATCATGACCAGCATCATACACATGGCAGCCATGCTGTTTCCCGCAGGCTCACGGAGCCACAAGAACAGCGGTACACCTACAAGCGCCCCGGCGGTAAAGCAGACCAGCTGCCTTCGTGTCAGATTGAACATGACCTTGGTTTTGACTTTGGTTAAATCTTTGGGTACGGGTACATAAGCCATATTATCCACCTCCTTTATGGGAATGAAATAGAGCTGTCCACTTCATTTCCCCACACATCCCAACCGGGTGTGGATTGACGAGCAAACAGTTCTATGCGCGGGAGATCACCCATCAATGAGACAATGCGTTCTCTGGCTTCCTGCGGTTTTTTTGAATGTTCTTCAATGTGAGAGACAATGACCTGATGAACAGCTGCGTTTATACGCTTGGGATGTCCTTTCGTTGCGAGGATACAAAGTTCCACATTGGAGCGCGTCCAATATCCCATTCCCCAGAACAAGCTATCTGCCTTTCGATTTTGCTTTACCCAAACAAAGCCGACGGTTTTATAGGTAAATCCCCATGCCTTCAGAACTGAGAGACCTTCCAGTAAACATGGAATCGTGACCCATAAAAACAAGGCACAGTCTTTATCCGCCAAGTTGCCTACTGGCAGCGCACAAATATCCTCGATACTCATGGTCGGATAGTGACTTTCTGCACTGCGTCCCAATCCTTTCTTGGAATATACTTTGTAGTTCCATGGCGGGTCTGCGTAAATGATTTGATATTTTTTCATACAGAACCCTCCTTTAGTGCGCCTGAAAGACTGATTTTGCGAGACTGCCGGTTTTGAACAGCGTAAAGCACAGCAGTACGGTGTAGCCCACGCAGCTCCAGATTGCCATGATGATGTCATCTTCCAGAGCGATGTTCTGCACCAGCACAGCATAAATTGCCACGCAGACGATAATGAGAAACGCCTGAAAGCCCAGCGCCAGCAGGGATCGGAGGTAATTCTGTCCCATACCGCCCCATTCTTTGCCCATCATTGCAGCCATTGGAACGGGAGCCACCGAAGTTACAAGGTAAATCTCGATCATACGGCCATAAATAACGATAAAGATACAGATATATAACGCCCACATAGTAATGCCAATAAAGAGGGATTGGAACCACAGTCCGAACAGCGGTCCCAGATCCATTTCCATCAGCCTCGGTTCCAGATCGGTCATAACTGAGGAAATGTCAATGGACGCATCCGAATTGATAATCCCTGCCGCCTGCGCCACTACGCTCTGCGCCATATCAAAGACGCCCATCACGATATTCCATGTGTTTGTGACAATGAGGATGGCGGCAGCTGATTTGAACACCCACTTGAAAATCATCCAGGTGTCCACATCATGCAGGTTGTTCTTGTCTGCGATCATCTGGATCAGGTCTACGGTCATCACGATAGCCAGGATCACGCCTGCAATCGGCACCATGATGGAGTTGGACAGATTCTCAATCATGCTGAAAATACTGCCATTCCATCCCTGTGGGGTCTGGCCTACCTGTACGGATATATCCGCGACCTGCTGGTTTACACTGTCAAACATCCCCGAAAGGTTGCTCATAATACCGCCCACCAGCATTTCTTTCAGCCAATTTGTCAGGGCTTCAAGTAAGAAATCCATACGGTGTCAACCTCCTTTCCGCCGCCCCCGCAAAACTGCGGGAGCGGCAAGGATTTCATACGGAGACGCTTAGACAGAGAAAAGCCCGGAGAGCAGAGGTACAAGGACCATGCCTACCACGGCTACACCAGCACCGGCCATGAGCTGCTTCATGCCCTGGCTCTTGGCGCCGGGGTTGTCGTTGCCGTAACCTTCCAGCAGGTTGATAACGCCCCAGATACCGAGACCGGCACCGAGCGCGATAACGAGGGTCTGAAGAACGGTGATTGCCTGTTCAAAAAATGCCATATAGTTTGTTAGCCGGAATCTGATTAAAAAATAGGTTTGTCATGTTTCATAGGCATACAAAAGCCGGAACAATCTGCCGCCCGGTTTCCGGGGGCATGATTCCGGCTGTCCTCCTTTTTCATTATTTTTTCTCGCGATTGTCCGCTTTGTACGCCAATGGCCCATAGAGGGCAGATGCGGCGAATAGATAAGATCACTCCCTTCTAAAGCGGAACGAAATTAAGCGCCCTTTGTGTCTACTTCATATACATCGCAGACCTCATTGGGCTTGAGTTTCAGCCTTGCGGACAAGAATGCTTCAATATCAAAAGCGTTCTTGTCATCCGCGTCGGCAGTGTACTTGAAATTGGGGTGCTTGGTGATGTCGTACTTATCCGAAAGGAACGGCCGCACACCACGCAGCTGGAGGATGCACTTGCCGCCATCCATAACAGCAAGCTCATCCTGGCTCATCAGCTCTTTCCCCAATTTTTGATAGTTGAGAGAGTGGGAAGTTTCCCGGCCACGGCTCTCTCCGGTGTTGTAGGTGTCGATGGTTTCCTTTCCCAGCACGGCAGCCAGCTCCTTGAGGGTAGTTGGCTCCTTACCGCCCAGGAAGATGGAAGTATCCATGTTGCCGATGATGGTATCTGCGTTATCCTTATAGATCGCCTTCAGCTGACTCTGCGCCTGCAACACCAGACAGGCTGAGATCTCACGGCTTCGGATAGTGGCCACCAACTTTTCCAGACGAGGAATCTGCCCGATATTGGCGGCTTCATCAATGAGACAGCGCACATGGACTGGAAGCCTGCCGCCATACACATCGTCCGCCTTTTCGCAGAGCAGATTAAACAGCTGAGTGTAGCACATAGAGATTAGGAAGTTAAAGCTATCGTCCGTATCACTCATGATGAGGAACAGGGCAGTTTTCCTGTCTCCCAAAGTGTCCAGCTCCAGCTCATCATAAGCCGTGACCTCACGCAACTCTGCAATGTCGAACACGGCAAGGCGAGCGCCGCAGGAAATCAAAATCGACTTGGCTGTTTTTCCAGAGACAAATTGTCAAGGACTTTTTAATCACTTCCACAAAGAAGTTACATTTTGCGGACTTCCTCACGAAGCATACGC
>ENA-OZWW01000505-OZWW01000505.1-human-gut-metagenome-genome-assembly--contig:-NODE-505-length-15688-cov-6.417578_pt1 | contig 15688 bp, 10 predicted proteins | sample MGYA00243534_ERZ654079 | MGnify/ENA primary metagenome ERZ654079 (study PRJEB26926, sample SAMN06164994) | human gut metagenome | biome: ENVO:00009003; feature: ENVO:2100002; material: ENVO:00002003...
TGCCAAAGGTCTATCATTGATAATTAAAAATTAAGAATTAAGAATTAAGAATTAAAAATTAAAGGGGGAGGGGCTCTTCCTTTATTATTTCATGAGTCCGTCTTTTCCGAACGGGCTTGCATCGTGGTTCAGATTCGTCTCGATGCTACCTATGATACCGTCTTTGATATGGATAATCTTGTCCGTCTGGTTGGCAACACCGCTTTCGTGGGTCACGACTACGATGGTCATGCCCGTATCGTGCAGTTCCTTTAGAATCTGCATCACCTCTACGGAAGTCTTGCTGTCGAGCGCGCCGGTAGGTTCATCGGCAAGGATAATCTGCGGTTGGGTAATGAGGGCACGGGCGATGGCTACACGTTGTTTCTGTCCACCGGACATCTCATTTGGCATGTGGTGTGCCCACTCTTTCAGCCCCAGGCGGTCCAGATATTCCAGTGCCAGCGCATTACGTTTGCGGCGGCTCACTCCTTGATAAAAGAGAGGAAGCGCCACATTCTCCACTGCATTCTTGAAGGAAATGAGATTGAAGGACTGGAAGATGAAACCAATCATACGGTTGCGGTACTCGGCTGCCTTCGTTTCGCTGAGGTTCTTGATGAGGGTACCGTTCAGATAATATTCCCCCGTGTCGTAACTATCCAGAATACCCAGTATATTGAGTAAAGTGGACTTTCCCGAACCCGATGAGCCCATGATGGAAACAAATTCGCCTTTCTGAATGTCGAGGTTGATACCTTTGAGCACATGCAGCGGTGCTCCGTTGTTGTAGGTCTTGTTAATGTCTTTTAGTTGTATCACTGTTTTCCCTGTTTATTGCTTTACTCTTATTAATTTTCACTATTAGACGCAGCAATGCTACGAAAAGTTGCAAAAGTTGCAAACTTTTTTAAAAAAAGATTTTGCAGTGTCGTTTTTCTTTGTGATTTTTGTAACCATGAATGTGATTAACTAACCCTTTAAACAAAAGTAATATCATGAATTCAAACATGGAAAAGCCCTATGTAGTGGGCATTGACATAGGCGGAACAAACACCGTCTTTGGTATTGTAGACGCACGCGGAACTATTATTGCAAGCAGTTCCATCAAAACCGGAGCTTATGAGGACGTCAATGATTACGTAGACGAAGTTTGCAAGAATCTGTTGCCGCTCATTATTGCCAACGGTGGAGTAGACAAGATAAAAGGTATCGGTATCGGTGCTCCTAACGGAAACTATTACAGCGGTACTATTGAGTTTGCCCCGAACCTTCCCTGGAAGGGTGTAATTCCTTTGGCTGCCATGTTTGAAGAGCGCTTGGGTATCCCTACCGCTTTGACAAACGACGCCAATGCTGCCGGTATCGGTGAAATGACTTACGGTGCGGCTCGTGGTATGAAAGACTTTATCATGATAACTCTTGGCACCGGTGTAGGTAGCGGTATCGTTATTAACGGTCAGATGGTATATGGCCATGACGGTTTTGCCGGAGAGTTGGGACATACTATTATCCGTCGTGAAAACGGACGTCTCTGCGGATGCGGACGTCACGGCTGTCTGGAAACTTATTGTTCGGCTACGGGTGTGGCGCGTTCTGCACGTGAGTTCTTGACCAAGAGTACCGAACCGAGTTTGTTGCGCGACATTCCGGCAGAAAACATTACTTCCAAGGATGTGTATGATGCAGCGGTGAAGGGTGACAAGATTGCTCAAGACATCTTTGAGTTTACCGGAACCATCTTGGGTGAGGCTTTGGCTGACTTCATCGCTTTCTCCAGTCCGGAAGCTATCGTGTTGTTCGGTGGTCTGGCAAAAGCGGGAGACTATATCTTCAAGCCTATCCAGAAAGCTATTGACGACAATGTATTGAATATCTACAAAGGTAAGACCAAGTTGCTGGCTTCCGAGTTGAAGGACTCTGATGCTGCAGTGCTGGGTGCCAGTGCGTTGGGCTGGGAGCTGAGAGATATCAAGTAATCAATATTAGGGAAACTGATAAAGGAGGGGATATGTCAAAACTCCCCTTCTATCGAAGTCACCCTCGCTACACCTATCTGTGGCGAGGGTGATTTTTAGTTTATGAGAGTTTCGACACACCTTTTTTTCTTTGGTGGCACATATTCCTCAGCAATAAAGTTATGTCACAAGTTGCTTCCACACTTCCACCCATTCTCTGTATCCCTTTATTCATCGGGGTTGCGGATGCTGTGGAAGCAACTTGAAAAGGTGGAAGCAACTTTTGCTTCCACCTTAAATTTACGCCAAATAATCTATTAATGTCTTGTAGTACAATAAATTAATAGGATATGGGGCAATTTGCCAATATCGTGTAAACAAGCTATTGGTTTCCTGCAAACACGGTATTAACTTCGTAAAAGCCCGTGCGATAATAGGTGGAAGTCAGGTTTTTGGTATGGATAAGATAGGTATTCAGTATAGGCAAGCTATGCATATGAGAGCTGTTTAACGGCCGTGAGGCGTTCGCCTAACGGCCATAAAGCACCTTGTTGACGGTCGTTAGCAGAGCGTCTCACGGCCGTTGGGCGCTGATAAACTAACATATCAGCAAGAAGGAAGGCTTATGTGAAAGGAAAGGAGCGCAGGCTTACAATGTTTTGAATGAGGGAGTAGCAGTAGAGTATCGCATGGTGTGTATGCCTACTGTGTATATCACTAAAAAAGGGAAACTGACAATGTCGGTTTCCCTTTTTTATTTCGAAATAGGAGTCTGGAATTAACCGTTAACTCTTTTTTCTTTGATTCTTGCTTTCTTACCGGTAAGAGCGCGCAGGTAGTACAGTTTAGCGCGACGAACTTTACCCACCTTGTTCACTTCGATGCTGTCGATAGCCGGTGATTCAATCGGGAAAATACGTTCTACGCCTATGGTTCCTGACATCTTACGTACTGTAAAACGCTTCTTGTCTCCATGTCCGGCAATCTTGATAACAACACCACGGTACAGCTGTACACGTTCCTTGTTACCCTCGACAATACGATATGCTACTGTTACAGTGTCACCTGCCTTGAAGCTCGGGTGCTGTTTTCCGGTAGCAAATGCTTCTTCTGCAATTTTAATTAAATCCATTGTTTTTATTATTAAATTGTTTCATCGTTACAACGCAACATACCAGGCTTCTCTCTTGGTGTCCTGACAGCGATTGCGCGAAAGCGGTGCAAAGGAACGAATTATTTGCCAGATACACAAGTGCTTCAAGCTTTTTTTCGCCAGTTGGGATGATTTTTGAGCGTTTCATTCTGCTAAACGCAAGTCTAAATAATCGGTTAATTGTGTGGCTCAGTCGCAAAAGAAAAGTATATTTGTAGCAATTTAAAACTAAATGAATATGAAGAAACAAACTTTCAGTCTCCTTGCGGGGGCAGTGTTGGCGGTTGCGCTTCTATTGGTTTCCTGCCATTCTTCCTACGAAGTGACCAAGGTAGAGGGAGGCAGAATTCCCATGAACTCTGTCTGGGATGCCGAGCCGGATGCCGAAGCCGTGGCTCTGCTGGCGCCTTACAAGGCCCGGATGGACAGCGTTATGTATCATGTGGTGGGAACCGCAGAAATGTCGATGGACAGATTCCGGCCCGAAAGCCTTTTATCCAATCTGATTGCAGATGTACTGCGTGAGGCTGCGGTGGAAGTGCTGGGCAAACCGGCCGATATGGGGCTAATCAATATCGGTGGAATCCGGAACTCCCTGACGGAAGGAGACATCACTACCGAAAACATCTATGAGATATTGCCTTTTGAGAATTCGCTCTGTGTGCTGACGATGAAAGGCTCTGCCATGAAGCACTTGTTTGAAAACATTGCGGTGAGACTTGGTGAAGGGGTGAGTGGTATACAGTTGGAAATCAGCAAGGATGGCAAGCTGCTCCAGGCTTCCATTGCCGGCAAGCCGGTGGAGGATGACCGTGACTATACGGTTGCCACGATTGATTATCTGGCTGATGGAAACGATGGAATGACGGCTTTCCTGCAGGCGGATAAAAGGGAGTGCCCGGATGGGGCTACACTGCGTGGTCTGTTCATGAAGTATGTGGAGAAGCAGACGGCAGCCGGCAAGAAGGTGACTTCGCGCATGGAGGGAAGAGTGGTCGTTAAAGAGTAAGCATTAAAAAAACAGAAGTTCTATGAAACATATGTATTCCTTGGCAGCCCTGCTGCTTTTCATGCTCCCCGCATCGGCACAGCAAGAGGAGCGTGTCATTACTGAAGAACCCCTTTGCCTGGTGTCCGCCGATTCTGTATCGTCCGGCCAATCCGGAAAACAACTGTTTATCCTGCACACCAGCGATACGCACAGCCGTATAGAACCCATCAGCGCCGAGGCTGCCGACGAGTATGCCGGGATGGGCGGTGTGGTGCGCCGTGCCGGTTTTGTAAAGCAGTTTCGCGGCAAGCATCCGGATATGTTGCTGCTGGATTGCGGAGACATCTCGCAAGGCACCCCTTATTATAACTTTTTCAAAGGCGAGCTGGAGGTCAAGATGATGAACCTCATGGGCTATGATGCCATGACGATAGGTAATCATGAATTTGATTTCGGACTTGAGAATATGGCGGAATTGTTCCGTATGGCGGATTTTCCCGTGGTCTGTTCCAATTATGACGTGACGGGTACGGTACTCGAAGGGCTGGTGAAGCCTTATATCACCTTGGTGCGCGAAGGGGTGAAAATCGGAATCTTCGGCCTGGCCCCTAAGATGGAAGGGCTGGTGCAGGCGGATAAATGCATAGGCATTGTCTACAACGACCCGATAAAGGTGGCCCAAGAAATGACAGACTTTCTCAGGGAGAAGGAGAATTGCGAGGTTGTGATTTGCATGTCTCATTTGGGTATCCGCAGTGCAAATCCCGAAGGCGCTTCCGACGAGAACCTGGTAGGCAAGACGCGTGGCATTGATGTCATTTTGGGAGGACATTCGCATACTTTTATGGAAAAGCCTGCCGTTTATCTGAATGCGGACGGCAAGAGCGTTCCCGTGCTGCACACCGGAAAGAGTGGCATCTACGTAGGAGAAATGGTACTTACTTTAACTGAAAAATAGCATGATGAAAAGACTCACCCTCCTTTTATGGGTTGCAGGATTGTTTATATTGGGATTATCTTCACTTCACGCCCAGACGGGAGGCCCGTTTCTTCCTTCGGCTGCAGACAACCGGTGCCGGCAATGGGTGGACTCCGTGTTGTCAGGTCTGAATGTACACGAAAAAGTGGGGCAGCTCATCGTTGCCACCATTCCGGCCAGAGCAGACAAGGCCACGAAAAAGCAGATGCGCGAGCTGGTAAAGAAATACAAGGTCGGTGGCTTGCTGTTTTCCGAAGGTACTCCGGAAGAGCAGGCTATCTTGACCAATATGGCCCGGAAGGATGCCAAGATTCCCGTTATGGTTACTTTCGATGGAGAGTGGGGACTGTCAATGAGGCTGAAAGGCGCTCCGGACTATCCCCGTAATGCCGCCTTGGGATGTATCGAGGACAATGGCCTGATTGAAGAATATGGACGTGAGGTGGCCCGCCAGTTCCGCGAATTGGGGGTACACGTCAATTTTGCACCCGATGCGGATGTCAATACGAATCCGCTGAACCCGGTGATACACGTACGCTCCTTTGGCGAGAACCCGCAGCGGGTGGCGGAAAAGGTGGTGGCATACAGCCGTGGGCTCGAAAGCGGGGGCATACTTTCCGTTTGCAAGCATTTCCCCGGGCATGGCGATACGGATGTGGATTCTCATAAGGCGCTTCCTGCCTTGCACTACGACCGTGCACGCCTGGACAGTGTGGAACTTTATCCCTTCAAGGAAATGGTACGTGCCGGATTGGGGGGTGTCATGGTAGGCCATCTGCAAGTGCAGGCGCTGGACCCGGACGGGGTGACTCCTTCTTCCTTGTCGCGGAATGTGGTGACCGGGTTGTTGAAGGATGAACTCGGCTTTAAAGGGCTGGTGTTTACCGATGCCTTGGACATGAAGGGTGTGTCTGCCATTCCGCAGGTAACTACCAAAGCGCTGCTGGCGGGAAATGATATGGTGCTGGTACAGTTCAATACGAAGAATGCGGTGCAGGAGCTGGTAGATGCAGTGGAGTCGGGACAACTGAGTAAGGACGAACTTGATGCCAAGTGCCGCAAGGTATTGATGTACAAGTATATGCTTGGTTTGAGAAACCGCCAGCCGCAACTTCGGGTCAGCGGAATGAGCTATCGCATCAATACGGAGGAAGCGCAGGCGTTGGCTGCCAAGTTGCGCCGTTCGGCAGTGACTGTATTGAACAATTATTTCGATGTCCTCCCGCTGGCACCGGTGGAAGGTGATATTGCCGTGCTCAGCATCGGAGAGAAGGAGGCAGATGCTCCCTTTGTGGAAGCTATGAAAAAGAATGCAGGCATCGTCCATTTCCACTTGCCTTGGAATGCCGATGAGGCTCTCTGGCAGGAAGTGCAGGGGCAGTTGGCTGCTTTCCGTCGCGTGGTTATCAGCATCACCGGTTCGGCTTATGTCAGCGACCGTGATGTGGCCTTTCTGGAAGGCTTGAACCTGCGTGCTCCGCTGGTCTATACTTTTTTTACCTCTTACCGTACATTGCAACCTCTGATGCCCGCACTTGCCAAATCCAGCGCTGTGGTGCTGGCACATTCGGCAGAGACGGATTTGCAGCAATACGTGGCTGATGTTCTTTTTGCCAAAAAGCCGGCCAGTGGCAGAATGTCGATGAGTATCGGTAAACTGTTTCCAGCGGGAACGGGCTGTATGATTGAGCCGGGCATGAAACCGGGGAAGACTGTTCCGGAAGATTACGGCATGAAATCGTATGTGCTGCAAAGTATCGATGCCGTTGCCCGGAAGGGACTGGAAGCGGGAGCTTATCCCGGTTGCCGCGTGCTGGTGTGGAAAGACGGACTGCCAGTATATGACAAAGGCTTCGGAACCCACTCTGATAAGGATACCACTACTGTCCGTTCTTCGGACCTTTTTGATTTGGCTTCGCTGACCAAGACTACGGCTACGTTGCTTGCCGTCATGAAACTGTATGATGAGGGCAAGATAAAACTGGATGACAAGGTTTCCGCTTATCTGCCCTTCTTGCGCAATGGCAACAAGCGGAGCATTACCATCCGCGAACTTTTGTTCCACGAATCGGGGCTTCCTCCCTATATCCGTTTCTACCTGGACATCATAGACCCGAATTCGGTGCACGGCCCGTACTCCCAGAGTTGGGTGGACGAGTGGCATCGTACGCAGGTAAGCGAGCATAGCTATTATTGTTCCGATTTTAAGTTCCGGAAAGGGATGGTGTCCGACAAGAATACACCGGTCTATACCCTGCACATGGCAGATGGCATGTGGCTGAACAAGAGTTTCAAGAATTCTATCCTTCAGCGGATAGCCAAGTGCGAGTTGGATGGTAAACGTTATGTTTACAGCGACCTTGGCTTCGTGTTGCTGCAGCAGGTGGTGGAGAAGGTGACGGAGCTGCCGATGGATTTGTACCTTGCCCGTGAGTTCTATGCCCCGATGGGATTGCAACGTACTATGTTTCTGCCTTTGACGAAGTTCACCAAAGCGGAAATCATGCCCACGGCATCCAATGACTTCCTGCGTCGCCAGGATATATGCGGATATGTGCATGACGAGACTGCTGCCTGCATGGGTGGGGTGTCCGGTAATGCAGGACTTTTCTCTACGGCCGAAGAGGTGGCAAAGGTTTATCAAATGTTGCTGAACGGCGGTGAATTCAATGGCAAGCGTTTCTTGAGTGAGGCAACCTGCCGTTTGTTTACGACGGAGAAATCTGCCATCAGCCGTCGCGGTCTGGGATTCGACAAGCCGGATGTATCCATTGTGAAGCGCAGCCCTTGTGCTCCTTCCGCTCCGGAAGCGGTATATGGACATACCGGATTTACCGGTACTTGTGCTTGGGTGGACCCGGAAAACAAGACGGTGTATGTATTCCTCAGCAACCGCTTGTGCCCCAATGTATGGAACACGAAACTGGGTGACATGAATATAAGAAGAGATATCCAGGAATTGATTTATAAAAGTATTATTCCGCAAATCCCCTAAAAACAATCTATCTATAAGGAATGAAGAGAATATACCTGCTTGCCATCACTATATTGTGTTGTCTTTGTCCGCTTCTGAAAGCGCAGCTTGGCCCGATGCCGTTTACTCCGGTGCCGCCGAACGACCCTTCGCTTGTACGTCTCTTGAACAGTGACGTGCGGTGCAGGCAGTGGGTGGATTCCGTCATGCAGCGTCTGACTCTGAAAGAACGCATCGGACAACTGTTCATCTATACGATTGCCCCCCGGCAGGACAAGGCCAACAAGGAACTGCTGCGTAAGGTGGTGGAGGACTATAAGGTAGGCGGTCTGTTATTCTCCGGCGGATTGATGCAGAACCAGGTGATGTTGACCAATGAGGCGCAGCGGATGGCGGAAGTTCCGCTGATGATTACCTTTGACGGTGAATGGGGACTGGCTATGCGCCTCCGCGGTACTCCGAACTTTCCGCGAAACATGGTGCTGGGCTGCATACAGAACGATACACTGATTTATGAATATGGGCGCGAAGTGGCCCGCCAATGCCGTGAACTGGGGGTGCAAGTGAATTTTGCTCCTGTAGCGGATGTGAATATCAATCCCAAGAATCCGGTTATCAATACCCGTTCCTTCGGTGAAAGTCCGTTCAATGTGGCGAACAAGGTTGTTGCCTACTCCAAAGGGTTGGAGGATGGTGGTGTACTTTCTGTCAGCAAGCACTTTCCGGGGCATGGGGATACGGATGTGGATTCTCATAAGGCGTTGCCCGTGCTGCCTTTTACCCGTGCCCGTCTGGACAGTATAGAGCTTTATCCTTTCAGAAAAGCCATTCGTGCCGGATTGGGAGGAATGATGGTGGGGCACTTGGAGGTGCCTACCATAGAGCCGCAAAAGGGGCTCCCGTCTTCGCTTTCGCGTAAGGTAGTTTCCGGTCTGTTGGTGAATGACCTCGGCTTTCAGGGGCTTGTCTTTACAGATGCCCTTGCCATGAAAGGGGTATCGGGCAATGAAAGCATCTGTTTGCAGGCGCTGAAAGCCGGCAATGATTTGCTGCTTGTCCCCCGGCGTATTAAGGAAGAAGTGGAGGCTGTGCTTGCCGCTGTGAAAAAAGGGGAGCTGACAGAGAAAGAGATAGAGGCGAAATGCCGTAAAGTACTGAAATATAAATATGCCCTTGGGTTGGAAAAGAAACCCCATGTACAGCTTTCAGGTTTGGGGACCCGCATCAATACTCCGAAAACGCGTGATTTGATGCGCCGGCTGAACTTGGCGGCCATCACTGTGCTGGATAACCGGGACGAGGTACTTCCGCTGGACCCTTCCATCGGTGAAGTTGCCGTGCTCAATGTGGGAGAAGCGCAGGAAATCCAGCCGTTCCTCAAGGAACTGTCGCAGTATACCCGTCCTGTGGAGTTCCGTTTGGGCAAGAATCTGCCGGAGGCTGACGGGAACCGTTTGAGAAATGCGCTGGCCAAGTACAAACGTATTCTGGTCTGTGTCACCGAACACCGTTTGACGCCCTATCAGAATTTCTTTGCAAAGTTCGCTCCTGACGTACCGGTGGTTTATCTGTTCTTTATTCCTGGCAAGCAGGTATTGCAGATAAAACAAGGGGACGCTGCTGCTGAAGCGGTGATTTTGGCACACTCCTCCAACGAGGAGGTACAGCGGCAGGTTGCCCGGATTGTTTATGGCAGCGCTTGTTCAGAGGGACGCTTGTCTGCCAGTATCGGTAGTCGGTTTGCTGCCGGTGCGGGAGTGACGCTGACTCCTCAAAGCGCCCCCCGCTTTGTACCCGAAGAGCATGGTATGAATTCCCGTCTGCTGGCTGAAATAGACAAGATAGCTGAAGAAGGCATTCGTGAAGGGGCTTACCCCGGCTGCCAGGTGGTGGTGCTGAAGGATGGTAGGGAGATGTATAATAAAGCTTTCGGTACCCACGTCTGGAACGAGGCCGGAAGCAAGGCGCTTCCCGTAAAGAAGACGGATGTATACGACATCGCTTCGCTGACAAAGACCACAGCCACGCTGCTTGCTGTGATGAAGTTGTACGATGGCGGACGCCTCAATCTTACAGACCGGGTGTCGGATTATCTGCCTTTCCTACAGGATACGGACAAGAAGAATATTACGGTACGCGAACTGCTGATGCATGAATCCGGTCTACCTTCTACCTTGCTATTCTATCAGGAAGCGATTGATGAAGAGAGCTACACCGGCACTTTGTTCAAGGCACGTCCCGATGCCCGGCATTCCGCACGCATCGGACGGCAGACTTGGGCGAACCCTAAGTTCCGCTTCCGTCAGGGACTGACGTCGAAGGTGCAGACACCGGAATATACGATGCAAGTGTCCGACAGCCTTTGGCTGAACCGTTCTTTCAAGCAGGAGTACTTGCAGAAGATTGTGGATACTCCGCTTAGAGATAAACGTTACCGTTATAGTTGTGTGGGCTTTATCTTGTTGCAGCAGTTGGTCGAGGCGCGCACCGGCATGTCTATGGACGAATATTTGGCCAAGGAATTCTATACTCCGATGGGATTGGAGCGTACGGGGTATCTTCCTCTGCGCTTCTTGAAGAAGGAAGATATTGTACCTTCATCAACAGATCCTTTCTTGCGTAAGACTACCTTGCAAGGATTTGTACATGATGAATCCGCAGCTTTTCAGGGTGGCGTTTCCGGTAATGCCGGGCTGTTCTCCACTGCCGAAGAAGTAGCAAAAGTCTATCAGATGTTGCTGAATGGGGGTGAACTGGACGGTAAACGCTATTTGAGCAAGGAGACCTGCAGGGTATTTACTACCACTGTCTCAAGGATAAGCCGCCGGGGGCTGGGATTTGATAAGCCCGACCGGCATAATCCCCAGAAGAGTCCCTGCGCAGAGTCTGCCCCTGCTTCTGTCTATGGTCATACCGGTTTCACGGGTACTTGCGCCTGGACAGACCCGGAGAACGGCTTGGTTTATGTCTTTTTGAGCAACCGCACCTATCCGGATGTGTGGAATAACAAGTTGATGAGGCTGGATATAAGGACGAGGATTCAGGAAGCTGTATATAAGGCGATGCTGGGAGGAAAAAAATAACTGGTAGAATTAAAAAGAGCCTCCCTTGCTCACGCAGGAAAGGCTCTTTTCTTCTTCAATTTTGAAACAATTAAATTCTATCTGTTAAGCTTTAAGTGTGTGTCTTATCAGAACGCAATACCTACGCGCAGACCGAAATTGCTCAAACCGTCTACGCTGTACGTAAAGAGGTCACCTTTGTTCGTACCGTAGCTGTAATAGGCTGCGAAATGCAAGCCCGGTCCATAAGCCCAAGGATACACATTGAAACCAATTTCAGGAGATACATAGAAACCCCATGTATCCTTGTTGGCTTCGAATACGTTGAAGGTTGACTTCAACTGTGCATATTCAGCACCCAGTTTTACACCGGCATACGGCTGGAATGCACCTCCACGGTTCCATACATAGCGGGAGGCCAGACCGAAAGGCAACTGGAATGCAGTGTGCTGCTGGTCGGTATTCAGACTGCCGCCTTCGCCTACGGGAAGTGTCTGGCGACCGAAATACTCATGGTTGCTATGGTAGTTCAAGAAAGCTCCCAATGCAAAATTGTCTGTCAGGAAGTAACCGCCTTCAAAATTCATACCCCAGCCGCTTGATTTGTCGGCGAAGTTGTTGCTGAGGGGAAAGTTATATTGCCAGTCGATATTGGCATAACCGTTATCGGTCATCTGTGCCTTCGTCGGTAGGGCGAAGACGAGAGCAAGAGCGGCAACCGCAAATACTCTCAAGGAAAGATATTTTATTGTTTTCATACTTTGTTCTTGTTTTTTGGTTCAATGGCAACTTCCCAGTCCGGAAAGGATGCTGCCGTATTATTCTTGTTACCTTAATATTGGGTAACCCGTCATTTGTCACTTATAGCTCGTAGCTTGTCACTACTTGTTAGTCAGGTAAGTTGATTGAGTGAAAGCTTGGTTCACACCTTGCACGGCAAGTTTGGTATTGACAGAAGTAGAACCACTCAGCAAGCCGCTCATATAGCTGGTCCACAGAACAGGAAGTTTCTCGCTCTGGCCTTGCGGCGCCTCCAGATTCAACAATTCGCTGATAAAGGAACCGGTACTGTAGGAATAGTTCACGGCATAGGGATAATACCATCCGCCCCAGTTGCCCCAGTAAGGAGCATCCCAGTAGCCTGGATAGTTCCACCACCATTCGGGACGTCCGTAGTCGGTGAAGTAATAGGTACTTCTGACATAGCTTACCTGCAAGCCAAGGTCGGCTTCTTCCCGGTCATCCACACGGATGTAGCCGCGGCTGTTCATGTTAGCAACATAAGCGCTGAGAATTTCCTGGGCATTCTCATCTTTCCAGTATTCGGCGTTTTCCTTATCACCGATGACCAGAATGCTGTCCGGCAAGTAATAAGTTTCGAAGGTTTTGAAATCCGCCTTCTTGTCATAGTTGGTATAAACCAGATAATTATTGTCCAGCTTATCCATGTCAGGGTCTTTTTCGCAAGATGCAAGCGTCACTGCAAAGACCGCTAATAATAGGGGAATAAATTTCTTCATACTTTTATAATTGTTTAGGTTTAATATAAATTCCTGCCCTATGGTACCTTAGGCTTTTGTGAGAAAAAACAAGATAGGATATAAAAGGTTCACGTAGAGGTATGTTAAAAGTGATAAAGGGCATAAAATGATAGGGCGATAGGGGATGGAGTAATAAAGGAATAGGGTGACAGCACTTTTAACGTAACTGTCACCCTATTGCACTTATCATGTCATTACTTTATCACCCTGTCATCTTTTCCATATCCGTGCTGTCCATCCTCCTCCGGGTGCCATGTGTATGTTCAGCTTGTCTCCCGAGGTCACGGTGCGTACTTCTTTCTTGTAGTCGGTTGCTTCCCGGTCGGCATTGATGCCGTCGGAAAAGATTTCGGCTTCGTAACTTCCTTCTCCGAGGAAGGAAAGGTCGATGGTACAGTCGCGTGGTGTCCAGTCGGTCATGGAGGCGATGTACCAGACGTCTCCCTTGCGGCGTGCCAGTGTAAGGTATTCGCCTACTTCACCGTCCAGTGCCACGGTCTCGTCGAAAACGGTAGGCACTTTGGCAATGAAGTCCGTGCATTCCTGCTCCTTCATATATTTGCTGGGGCTGTCGGCAAGCATTTGCAGCGGGGCTTCGAAGAGGGTGTACATCGCCATCTGGTGGACGCGCGTACCCTGGCTCATCGGATGGTCGTTGACGGCACGGAAGGTTTCGCGGGTTGCGTTCATTGTGGCTCCCGGTGTGTAGTCCATCGGGCCTATAAGCATACGCAGGTAGGGAGCAGTCACGTCATAGCGTGGGAAGTTGTGGAGGGGGGCTCCGTTCACTATCGGTTCCCATTTGGCGTTCTCTAATCCCTTTACACCTTCAAAGTTCAGGACGTTGGGATAGGTGCGCTGTATACCGTATGGCTTGAGGCCATGCAGGTCCAATACCAGGCGGTGCTCGGCGGCGCAGGCTACAATACGTTCTACAGACTGTACCAGTGGCTGGTCGTCACGGTCGAAGAAGTCTATCTTGAAGCCTTTGATACCCATCTGTGCATAGTGGCTGAATGCAGCTTCCGTATCTTTGGCAGAGTTTCGCCAGCTTGCCCAGAGAATGATGCCGACGCCCTTCTGGTTTCCGTAGGCTACCAGTTCCTTTAAGTCGATATCCGGATTCAGGTCTTTCAATAAGGATTCGTTTCCGCTCCAGCCGTCATCGATGATGATATATTCCAGGTTGTTGTCGGCGGCAAAGTCGATGAATGCCTTATAAGTCGGGGTGTTCATGCCGGCTTTGAAGTCTACGCCAGTCAGGTTGCAGGTGTTCCACCAGTCCCAAGCCACTTTTCCCGGTTTAATCCATGACAGGTCGGACAGCGAAGACGGCTTGCCGAGTAGAAATACCAGGTCATTGTCCAGTAATTCCTTATCATTTTCAGAAATAGCGAATATCCTCCAGGGGAAAGAGCGCTTTCCGTCCGTTTTAGCAATATAGTCATGTCGTTCTTTCACCATCTTCTGAAGCAGATTATGCCCGCCCTGTTCGGTTACTTTAGGGGCTGTGGCATAGACTCCCTGCATGGAACTGTTGTCAACATTGCTGCGTAGGAACATGCCCGGATAATCATAAAGATCACTTTCTGTGATGCAAACCTTTGTGTTGCTTCCGGGAATTTCTGCCAAAAATGGAAGAGTAATCAACCGTTGGCTGTTTAGTGACGGAAGCGGTTGGTAATCGTATGTATTTTCAAATGAGTTCAGGAACTGGCTTTCTATGTTTTCGTCTTTTCCGCGATTGCTATAAGCTGCGTATCCTTTGGCTTGTTTCGGGAAATTATAGACAGCCTTCTCGTTGTCCACAATAATCTGCCCGGATTTAAGATCAGTCACAAAACGGTAGGCCACTCCCTGATTATAGCAACGGAATATCACCGAATAATTCCCTTTGAAACTTGCGGTCAGTTCATTATAGGTCTCATCCACTGTACTCTTTTTGTAGACAGGTGACGCAATTTTCTGTCCTGAAACAGAACGTTTCTCAATTTTCTTGAGTTTGGGAGCTTCGCCCAACATTCCGGTTTCCCGGATATTCATCCCTATTGCCGACGGTTCCAATACCACTGTCCCATTTTGAGAAATGCCAATAGACAAATCTTTATCAATGGATATTTGTAAGGTTGTCTTTTTATTCGGCGATTGTAGTTGTAACACCTTTTGGCCCCATCCCATAAAGGAATGGAGCGTTAAAAGAAGGAAGATTGCTTTTTTCTTATTCATAAATAAATGATCGTTTTTAAAAGGTAATAGATGGATTGTTATTTGCTAAGTTCTCCATGTGCTTTTAATTCATGTACGGAGACTTGCGTTCCACGGTTACTTCCGGTTATTACCATCTTTATGTATTTTCCGGTTACTGCTGTCGGACAATAGAATGAAACATATCCCGATGATTTTTCAGTTCCGAAATCAAATGTTGCCGCAGGCGTCCAGTTGACATTGTCCATACTAACTTCAAAATATCCAGCCTTCAAGTCAGTGTTGTATTGGTCGTTGCGTCTCAAAATCTCGAACTCGGATATTTTGTAGGCTGCGCTTAACTTGAATACAAGTGTTTGTGGAAGAGTGGTCGTACCTGTTCCAGTGCTGTTCCATCTGATGTGCCATCTGGTATTTTCATTGTCATCAATCATGTTTTTAGGCACCTCGTTGTTAAAGTATCCTGTATAGCTTTCTACTGCCCATAGTGAATGAGGAATCTCTTCCATGCGGTTTAGTATGGTGACAACACAGGTGCTTCGTTCTTCGTCTATCTCAAATTTAGAAGGATTGCTTAAGCGGACAGGAACTGCAAACCAGCCATAGCCTAATTTCTCTTTGTCAATAACCAGTTTCAATGTTTGGCTATTTTTCCCAGCTACTAGTTTTTGATCTCCTACCAGTTCATAACTTCCTTCGACAGGCATGTGGTAATTGACCCCGTTCTCTTCATTCCATTCGTCCAGTAAAGTCTGATCGAAAGATGCTGTAAAGTCAATGTTCCATTTATTAGTAAATGGAGTCCCTATAGGCAACTCTATCTCTATCTTGCCTGTGGCAGTAGTA
>ENA-OZWW01000511-OZWW01000511.1-human-gut-metagenome-genome-assembly--contig:-NODE-511-length-15530-cov-7.999742_pt1 | contig 15530 bp, 8 predicted proteins | sample MGYA00243534_ERZ654079 | MGnify/ENA primary metagenome ERZ654079 (study PRJEB26926, sample SAMN06164994) | human gut metagenome | biome: ENVO:00009003; feature: ENVO:2100002; material: ENVO:00002003...
CGAGATCCTGAGATGTCTCGTGGGCTCGGAGATGTGTATAAGAGACAGATTATATACAGCATCCATTCAAAGCACCTCCTGTCACAGATTTTGATATACTATATTCTATATCGTTATATTATCAAGTGTTACCACTATTGTCAATAACATACTCTAATATCATACACGTTCTAATAAAATTACATACGTCTTTTCTGTGAACTTCCAGAAATTTTACAACGCCTGTTTTGCGTTCATCCAGCAGTTTTTACCATCCGAAAGTTAAAATAGCAAGGAAAAGTCTCTGGACGCAATTATCTCATGCAAAGTTGGTAGCGACAAACCGGTCGATTATTGAGCGCTTACATCATAAATTCCTCTATCTAATCATTTCATCCAGAAGTTTTTCCACTGATTAGCCCTCATTGCTTTTCTGACCAACTTCTCAACTTCTTTAGCCTGTGTATTTCTTACTTCGACAGGAAGCTTCATATCCTGTTCAATCGGATACTTACTATTGTACGTATCGACAAAGAGTTTGATAAATGTTGGATCATACCCCAGATAATCAAAGAGAGCCTTCCAATACACAGCCATGAATTTCAAATCCATAAAGTAGGTTGGCAGTATGTTTCCAAGTTTTATCAAATCTTCTTCATTTTGATTCTTCTCATAACGTGTAAATATCTCTTCAATTTCAGGATACTTCTTTCTCAAATTTGGCAAGCGGTTCTTTACATGGTTAACGATACTAAGCAACTCAAAATTTAGGTTAATGAAAAAACATGATTGAATCGAGTCTAATAGCAAATCATTTCCATCATATGCCATTGCCAAGTTCGCTACAAATACCTCTCCCTTGTACTTTGAATAGAAATCCACTAAGACCTGTGCATTCTTCTTCCTTAGTAAATGGTAATCTTCATCCGTTTTACAGCCATCAGATTGTTCTTTTTTAGGAATCTCTTGATAGAATTTGACAAACTCTTCGATACCATCATATACACCTTCAATGACTTCATTACATCTAAAGTCAGCTTTCAACTTTCTTTTGCTATACCACACTTGCCATTTGTAAATCAGGTACACGGCAATGATGCTACAGCAAATGCTACAAAACCACGAATTATTAAGCACACTCTTAATTACCGGGAAAAATGGTACTGCCATAAGTATCTGGAATACTTGAACTTTCCAGGCAATAGCTATTAAAAGAAGGAGTGCTACACACAACATAATGAAAATCACTTTGCGATATACTGATTTTCTCATCATAACAACATACCTCCGTCTTGGTTTATAATGTTTCTTTATCAAAATAATGAAGATTCCTTTTTAAGTCATGCATAGATTATAAGTTGTGACTTTATAGAAATTTAATTCCCCCTGTCATTGCCATTTCTATACTTTTTTATAAATTTTATATCTTCTTTATTTCCACAGGCATTGTGATCTTCCTCAATACACTTCAAACTACAATTTTCTCACAATCCCCATGGACAACATTTGAGTTACCTGATTATCCGCATAATCTTTTGACAATTCATCGGCAATTGCTTTTATTTCATAATATATTTTGTTTGCCTCGCTTATATTATCAAGGCTGTCCATATAAAGCCATTTCTCAAACAATATGAAAGAGTAATACTCCATCAATTCAAGTTTATTTTCCGGGAACTTTCTTATCCACTTTTTGAACAAAGAGATTAATTCTTCATCGATCGGTCTCGGAAAATCAAGCCAAGTGACATAGTTCCACGAAACCAGATACGAATAACCAAGCACAACTTTCCCCTCGTTCGGAAATGCTTCATAAATCTCTCTTAGCCTTTCTTCTGTCGAAAGAAGAATCTCAGCTTTGTTAGAATCAAATACGGCAGGAGGATCATAAATAGCGTGTTCATTTGCCTCAAGAATCGCAAGTGTATTCGCCACATCCACATTATGTGTTTCGTCAAAAATCCGCTCCATATCTTTCAGTAATTTGCGTCTTCTTCCCAGCACTTGATTCTCTCTGTAGATATCATACAGATCATTGGCAACCATCGCTATAGCTTTTAAAATATCTTCATCGTCCGTAAACCTCTGCTGAAACTTCATCATCTGTTTCCAGCAATTAGCTGCCGCACGATAATCATTTCTACGTAACCAAAGCACTATTAACCTGGCATAATTTTCTGCACACCAAGTTGCAATATAACCATTTCCAGGAATCTTGTCGGCGATTTGATTATACTTATTCATTAAATCGGCAGCCTGTTGTGTTAATTCCGCATTATGAACACCAACAAAAAATACATCCCACACATCTTCTATATATTTATATACTACTTCATTGTTCAGTCTATCTGCAATATAATCAGCGCTTTGCAATCCAAGTGCATACAAACGTTCCAGTTCGCCTCTTTCTGTCAATACAATTCCTATATCCTTCCAAACCTCCATTTCATAGGCACAAATAATCTCTGGCACTTGAGATACACACAGGCTGTCTGCAATTTGCTCAAAATTATTCAAGTTCCTTGCTGCAAGAATAACAAAAATCCATTGTCCGAATCTGTCACGGTCATCCTCTAACGGAGCGAACTCCATTGCCATATATGATTTTTTGTCTGGAAAATCTTCTATTGCGTGCCATAAGAACATATCAAACTCTGTGACTGTTCCTAATCTTGCGGCTTGAGCAAATCCAATCCACTCATACTCAGGAATATAGTAATCCACAAGAAATTCTTTTATAATGTCAGGGTACTCTGGGTCGATTATAGTAAGAAGCTTTGGGCATCCTTTTTCATCAAGTCTTAAATATTTTGGATCATTAGCACGTCTTAGTATTTCTTCCTGAATCTCCTCCAGTGTAGAAAACTCATCCATTTCATAATCACGCGCATATTCCTGATAAACAAACAAATCCGAAAAATCCGTCTGCTTCTTTCCGGGACGTTGACTTGCATTGATATACTGCAGAAGATTTTGTGCCGCCTGTTGATAAATTCCTTGGTCATCATCCAGGCATACAAAAACCGATGCTGAAGCTAATGCAAGCAATTTAACATAATCCTTCAGCAAGTTTGAATGATTATCGAGGCACAACAGCCACCTGTCCTCTTCTCTCTTTAAGAAAGCCGCCAACATCTCATCAAGGCTGGTAACACTGATGCATCCATCCTTATAAATCCACAGTTCAGTGTATACAGCTACAAACAGTGGTCTATCACACTCTTCTTTCAACGCAGTCTTAAAATTGCTATATATTTGATCCGCAGTATCCGGCAGTACAGAGGAGTATTTTACTTTTGTTTCATCATCTGCCACATTATTTAAATATGCCTCAAGATACACATTTATAAATTCTAATTCTTCCTCTTCTGAAAGTTCAGAAATGTCTAAAGGCGAAAGGGTAGTTTTATTGTTATACGAACACTCCTGAAACCAAAGCCTCGTTTGCATATCCATTTTTTCAACAATTCGGTCATACCAGTTGTTTTCATTATTCTGATATCTTCTGTCAACAAAAAGAAGACGGAGTTTAAATCTACTGTATTCAAAGCGCTCGAACAACGTAGTCACAATAGTAGCACACTTATCTTCATTGCCTAACACATAATCAATTACAATGACCGTATCAGAAAATGGTTTAAATTCTCTGTATCTTTCAACGTCAACATCCGTCTTGGCAAAAAAGCCAAACCAATTATTGGAAAGCTGCTTGAGCCATTGATATACTAACCGGCTCTTCCCAATACCTCCCTTTCCCACTAGCGACCACCACAGCAATTCTTTATCTGCTGAACAAAACCTATTTAACTCAACCAGTTCTTTTTCTCTTCCTACAAATTTGCAGAACTCATTTAAATAATGCAGACGATATGATGCTGTAAATGACTTTCTGGTTTTTACATATGGGTTTACTCTAATAATTCCTGAATCTCTATACCGTGTGCGAATCCGATAATTTGCCATGTCTTCAACGGCATTAGATAAATCACTGTATTCCATTCCATAGCAAACCGGTATCACATTAGGTCCTAAATCTGACAAATCATCTCCTGCTTTATGCAGATAAAAATATGGAATATTTAAGTGAAGCTGCTTCGAAGCAAATGACATAAACCCCTTCAGATTTGGATCATCCACGGTTGCTCCACAGCCAAGTATAACCAATGTGCACGTACTGATAAGGTTCTGGATAAACTGTGCACCCTGATTCGTTATGACATCTTCGTACTGTTTTTGATCAGCAACTATATCGTCCGTATTTGTGGCAGCATCATAAATACCATGAAGGTGAATTACACTCATCTCTGCCTGCCCGCTCAACATCTGAACTATTTTTCCCGGCATATTATATGTATAATAACCCAGACCGGTAACTTCCTCCAGAAGCTTATCATAGTTCGTCGTCGCAAAATAATCCCCGCAGCGCACAAATAAAGCAAGGGCATTCGCCAACTTTTTATTCTGTACTCTGAGACTGCCAATCGTAGAGTCCATATAAGCCGTATAGTTTCCATTTTTTCTCAATGCTTCTATCAAAAAGCTTGCTGCGTCAATCAGTTCGGATGCACTATAAGAACCGAATCTTCTATCCAATTCCTCCGCTTCGACATCAGAAAGATAAGCTTTGCCTTCCTTAAGCCAACCAACCCACCCTTTTGCATGATCGCCAAGTGAAACAGACAAACCTGCACCACAAAGGAATATAATAGGTCGCCCTTGAGAAAGAGCACTTTCAAATTTGGGATAATCCGATATTTTCATAAACTATTCTGCTGCGAGTTTCGTTTGCACACATATGCAATATGCAGTAATACCTCGCGACCTCCCTTCTCACAATATTTATGTACAGAACTCATTTTATCGAAGTCTGACCCCAATGTGGTCAACTTAAGCCCCAAAGCCTTGATTTTTCAGACATCACACAGCTTAATGTATTACGAGGCAGCACGCCCATATAAATAAAGTGCTTTGCATAGATTTCGAAGCTGTATATCATCCCCCTGTACAGCCCTTCGGATATAAGAATACGGACCTACAACGCCATAACTGCTTACGCCACTATTTGAGAATGTAATTGTATAATCAGTTGACAAAAGCTTCGGCAAAATTGACTTTATTCTGATGCAAAACAGCTTTCCATCAAGCTCAGCTGAAAATTCGCTGCTGTCAAGTCTGCCGGTTTTCTCATTAGTAACATCTATATTATATTTCTGCAGTATTTCATCAAGTGCAAGTGAGTTTTTATTAATGAAATACAGCTTCATATCAGTTCCGTTTCTACATACAAGTGATGAGCCTATATACTCCAAATCATCATTACTCATTGATGCAATATTTCCATCCACTGTCATTTTAAGGATTTCCTCAGTCGATAAAGCACCCACTGCATCATCTGTCAGCTCCTTATTCGCCAGATCAGATGTATCCACATTGAAATATAACTGCGCATACGCTCCATAATCCAAAAGAGCCTTTGCTATATTTTTCGAAGCAGAATCAGAATCTGTTTTGATTAAATCATTCAGATAATCTGCCGGTGCGAAGGCAAAGCTGTTGCTTTTCGTGCCATCACTCTTTATGACGCTGATTTCAACCTTTTCAGTAAGCTTCGCAGGAGCAGCCTCGTATGTGATTTTCTTTACCTGAGTATTATTGTACTCAGTTGTCTCAAACGCTGACAAAAGCCTATCTGTACAGGTGCCATCCGGGTATACAAACCTAACCATTGACCCTGCGTCATCCATAATATCTGTCGAAACGGCAGCATATAGATTTGCACGTACCAGCGTTGTCAAATCTACAGAATAGCCCTTTGCCGTAAGCTCATTTTCCGGCTCTGCATGTCTGGTTTCATCTGACGTAAAAGCTTTAATACAGAAATTGCCATATGGATATACTCTGTATCTGCCACTGCTATAATACAAGCTCTTTCCATTTCCCTGGCTCACCTGTCTGTCCCAGAGGAGAGTGTCACCGGTTGTTATCTTTGTTGCCTGCTCATAATCCAGGGCACTCTTATCAACCGATACCACTACAGCAAAGGTACTTCCCGGCTTAAGCTCCACCGGTTCTGCCAGCTCCACACTGTATATACCCGCAAAGACTGTATTGCCTGTCGTTGTAGCCTGAGTCTGTTTCTCTCCACTTAATGGATCAGACGGATCCGTAAGATTTGTATACACATCTATTGTATAGCCTACATCCGCTATTCTGGTAAATGACAGCGATACCTCTCTTAGCTTCTCATACTCTCCATCAGCCTTATTTGGTACCGTAAATACGTTTGCCAGCCTATTGGTCAGATTAGTATTGTATACCTGAATTCCACCATCCAGCTGATAGTTGTGGTCTAATCCGTCATCATCCGAGAAATCAAATACCCACGCTGTATCTAACAGTGATTCATTATCATACGACATCCAAAAATAATCACAATATGTTCCCCAGCTATTTCGCACAAGCCAGGCTCCATCATTTTCCGGTCTCAATGACTCAGGGAAGTTCTCTTTTGAAAAATTATCATCCCAGCCTACAAGCATCACTGCATGTCCGGAACCTCTTTTTGCAGTATCATAGTAGGTATAATGCCCTGCACTGTCAAATGAATAAAACCTCATGGCACTGTCATTATGATAATACATCACACCGGCAGCCCCATGCTCCATAATATTAGCCTTCACCTCATCAGTATTTTCATGGATATTTATCTCATAAGCATTTTTCAGATGAGCCTTGCTGTAAGAGTATGCATATTTATCATCCAAGCCACTTTCCAGTGTACTGTCAGCCTGAGAATATGGCACCACGGCCTCGTCAACCGGACCTATCCACTGCGCCAGACGCCTTGAGCTGTATTCAAAATTGCCACCTCGTTGCAGGTATGAGAGTCCATTCTCATTATGGTATTTAGCCACATCCCCTGCAGTACCGCCCAGCGGATCTGTCACAAAATTGTATGCAAAATACGCAAGTTGTAGCTCACTGAAGTCGACATTCTTATCCACGGTTCCATCATTTATCAGGTCATACTCGGCAAGCCCCATACTGGCAAATGACCAACAGGTACCATATGGATTTTGGTCTCGTGCCTGTGGATACATGGTATCAAACACCGAAGCATCATCCGGAAAAGCCAAAGGCAGCTCTGCAAAGGTCGAAATTCCCGAGTCATATACAGGAGTATTGTTGTCCAGCTCACTCTCTATATATCCTCCCTGATATGACTGCAACAGATTTTGAACCTGTGTCCTCTCAGTTCTTCTTCCGTCCTCATTTATTACAGACTCCGTTGCTGCCACCGGTGTGGTTGATATAAGCAGTGTCGCCACCATAGCTGAACCGATTATTCTTGTTAAAAGTTTTTTAAATATCATTTACCTTTCTCGCCATCTCAGAATACATATACAACGCATTCATCAGATTCTTTAATTCTATTGATGAGTCTTTATCGTTTGCAACGCTGTATGCATAGCTTAACGGGCCATAATTAAGCTCTATGATTTGTGAGCTGTCCATACCTGTAACCCTGCATACATAGTTCTTATACAGGCCGCATGCCATTATTCCGCTTATATCTACACAGTATACTCCGCCGTCTGAGGCTTTTTTAGGTGTCAGACTAACCTCATAGCCATCTGCATTAACATAGCTGAACTTGTAATTGTTTATATCACAGCCTTCGTTCAACATAAAATAATGCCTTACCGTCATCTCCGACTTACATATCAGAGAGCTTCCGTAATAAGTCAGTCCATTACTCTGACTATTTGCGCTATCTGTTTTAATAACAGCCTTATATGCAGCAAAATCAGCATTTGCTACAGCTTTATCTGTATCGCTCAAACCAGCATTTGCCGGCTTGTCAGTGTTATATTTAAAGAAGTTCTGCGCTGCGGTTCCATAGTTTAAGAGCGCCTTCACAAGCTTAATGGTCTCTGCCGGATACTCGTTTGATTTTGACAGGAGCTCGGTGGCATATTCTTTTACACTGTAGGAATACTCTTCCTCGGTCTTGTTATCAATCACTATTCTTGTCTCGATAGTATCAGACATCTGTGCCGCATTCACCGGACATGAGAACTTGTATAAGGTTTTACCGTTCTCATTTACCTCAGCAGCGTCACACACATTAAGCTTATATGTCTGATCACCGATTTTGAATTCCAGATAAGCATCACTCTCAAGCACTGAGTCTGATATTTCCAGGTAATAGTTTACATCTATATTATCCTTAAGGGTTATGCTTCTGCCATACAAGCTGACTGCAGGACTCACCGAAGTGTATTCGGCTGCAAATGTAAAGCTCTGTGCACTTCCTGTTGCATTTAATGTTACCGCTGCTTTGTCTGTAGTCCACGTCAATTGGTTAAGCGCATACGCTGTAATACCATTTTGAATACCTGAAATACTTGGTGGATAAGAAGCATTGTCCGCTGTTATTTCAAACTCTGTCTTTCCTGCATCCAGATTCTTCTGAATCCTGTCTGAGTATGCTTTTGCCCACTTTGCGGCATCTCCTGTCCTTACAAAATAATTGTCGGCAAGGCTTGTCGAACGCGTTGCATACGTGTCTGTGGTATAGATTTTGCTATGCCCCGGATGTGCTATGGCCATCAGCTCATCCGTCAGCCCAAAATACAAATGTCTCTGGTCAAAGCTATACCAGTTATCGCTGCTGTCATCCCAGGTGCAGTCCGTCTGATACCAATGTCCGTCCAGCTTCATGGCATTCCAGGTGTGTCCATCATAGGTATCCCTTGTCTCGCTGTTTTCTATTCCTGCTGCAGTAAGGAGCTTTGCATATGCACTCTCATACGACTGACATGTGCCAAGTTTTCTGGTCAGCGCACTCTCAGCCGAAGACCATTTCAGGGTGTTATCATACTCAAGCTGGTCAAGCAGCCAGTCATGCAGCCAAAGGGCTTTTGCATACTCTGAGCCATCAGTTTTGCTGTTACACTCAGCTACTGCAGATTGAACAATTGAGTCAACACTCGGATATTTACTATCAGATACGCCTATATTGAAGTTCAAACGCAGATAATATACACCTGCTGGTTTATCCATCACATAAAACCTAAAGTTATAAGTACCGGTAGCAGTCATGGTAAATGTATAATCGTTTGAAGCACACTCTGATGTATAATTCATCCACTCACCGCGACTTGGATCCGCTACTGATTCGAATGCCCATTGATTTGGGCTCGAATAGCTCGGCGCATCCATTCTGAATTGATATTTTCCTGAGCCACCTGTTGCAGATACATGGAATGTGGTCGGCTGTCCAAGTACAGGATCATTCCATTCTGCTTTTAGTGTCACAGCACCTGACGAGGTCTCCTCACTATGCGCATATGTAGTTTCTACAGAATCGTTGCTGTTATCCGACTCATCCCATGATTTTTCAGTCATAGGATACTGAGCGTTAAACTCAGCTGATGTATAGTATAGATAATGGTTGCCCACCACTTTCCATGATTTGCGGGTATGATTACTAAAGTCAGCTTCTGATTTCAACAGAAAATTATTATAGGTGGCCGCACCCTGTCCATCCCAGGTACAGTCCACGTTATAGTATTTGCTGCCGATTCGCACTATATTCCACGCATGCGCTCCTCCATTGCCGGTACCGCTGATAATCCTAACCGACAGTCCTGCTTCCTTGCACAGTCTGTAGAAAAGCACAGCATACCCCTGACAGACAGCTTTTCCGGTGCATAGAGCTCCATAAGCTGTATATATCTGCTCCTCTTTTGAATTATATGCATAATCGACATGATTGCAGATATAATCATGAATCTTTATAATCTTTTTGGCTTCGCTCAGTCCATTAAGCTGCAGTGTTGTCATTGCCTCAGCCACAGCCGCTGTCAGCTTTGCTTCCTGCTCTGCATCAGAATGATATGACATGGTATATTGTATATATCCTGCATTACTGTATGAAAGACGACAGCCAGCAAATCCATATATAAGCGCATCCCCATCCTGTCCGGTAGAGCTTTCATCGCACTTCATTGCATCATATAATAAATCCCAATATAGCTCATCTTTGTGAGAATCAAACCAGGATGCAGGGAAATTCAAGGTTATTTCCGTCTCTCTGCTAACCATCTGCTTTCTGAGATATGAAACGGCACTGTCATAATCTGAAAAATACTGTCCCGTGGATGCCGCAAATAGCTGCACATCGTTTGAGGAGTCAAGCTTTTTCTTTAAATCATCAATGCTGATAACATCCTCATACAGCGGATTTACCATGTAGATAATATTTTCCTCCGATTTATCGACCTCAGGCCGGTTGCATTCGGATTGCTTGCCCGAAGCTTCAACCCCTTCCATTGTCCGAACTTCACTTGCTGCCACAATAGTTGATGGAACTATTGTAATCAGCATAATAAGTGTTAAAATAAGGCTAATTATTCTTTTGTACATACATAATCCTCCCAGCATGTTCTATTGTTAATAAATACTCTATTCCACAATGTAAAAATACATGGTAACCTATTAATTAATCTATTGGTATAATCGGAAGCTCTATCACTCCGTTATCTGATTTATTACTATTTTTATTATCGGTTTTAGTATCGGTTTTATTTATTTTGATAATCAGGACCATCAGTTTCCCTTTTACACTGATCTACCGCTGACTGAATTATAGAATTTATACTTGGATAATTAGGATCAGATAAATGTATATATGTATTTACACGTAAATAATAAATATTATTTGCCTTATCCATTAAGTAAAAACGAAAATTATATGTACCTGAGGCAGTCATAGTAAAAGAGTAGTCTGTACTCATACACTCACCAGTATAGTTCATCCATTCACCGCGACTTGGATCCGCTACTGATTCGAATGCCCATTGATTTGGGCTAGAATAGCTCGGTGCATCCATTCTGAATTTATAGTTTCCTGAGCCGCCTGTTGCAGACACATGGAATGTGGTCGGCTGTCCAAGTACAGGATCATTCCATTCTGCTTTTAGTGTCATAGCACCTGACGTAGCTTCCTCACTATGTGCATATGAAGTCGTCTGATTATTTGATGATTCCGTAACCGCTGACAAACTTACCGTCTCTCCATCATCCGCCTCTTCCTTCTCTGCAGAAGTCATCTTTGTCATTTCTTCATCCACTGCCGGGGAGTTAGGTACTGCACTGTCCGTATTTTCAAGTTCTGTTACCTTTGATTTCTCTTTTGTTTCTTCACCCTCATAATCTCCTACAGAATCTGTAACCTGCCCTGTTTCTGCCGTTACAGATATAGTCGGTTGCATGGCTAAAACAGTTGCCATCAGCAGTGCTAATAGTTTTTTCTTTCCCATATAGCTCTCCTCATTTGTCGTTTTGGTAAATTGTCAGTTATTAACAACAGACAATTTTGTTTTTTGTTGAGTATTATTTTAGCAAAAAATTTATAACTCATCTAGCATAATATACTGAAAGGATAATTTCTTACTGGCTGTAAGAAATTATCCTTTGTATTATTTTTTTCTGGACACGCTCCGTAACTCTTGCATATCTTCATATTAATTGACTTAAGTTTTGAGCTTTCACTTCAATTTAAAAGTTTACTACGGAGGAAGGGGTAAAGTCTAACCACGGTTTTATTGAGCGTTTACTGTCTTACTGCATTCGGTTCCATTAAATAAAATCAGAAATCCGTAATATTCTCGCATGTTTTAGACCTCTTTCTTTCTATGGATATCACTTCTGCCCATAATAGGCATTCGGGCCGTGTTTTCTCATATAATGCTTGTCCAACACATATTGCTTCATCTCTGCCTGTGAATTGAGTAACAGCGTTTTGATATCCATCTCCGCTACATTTTCCATAACAACCGCATTGTATACAGCATTGGCAGGGCTTGAGCCCCAAGCGAACGGGCCGTGATTCTTTACCACAATTCCCGGTATAGCCATCGGATCATAGTTCATCTTCTCTATTGTCTCGATAATGACCTTGCCTGTATTCAGTTCGTAGGCTTCCATTACTTCTTCTTTGCTCAGCTCTCTCGTGCATGGAATATCTCCGTAGAAATAATCCGCATGAGTTGTACCAAGCGCTGGAATTTTCATGCCAGCCTGTGCAAACGCCACGGCATTGGTAGAATGTGTATGGACTATGCCTTTAATCTGTGAATACTTCTTATACAGTGCAAGATGAGTCTTGGTATCAGATGATGGCTTCCATTTACCTTCCACAGTTTCACCACTCTCAATATCCACAACCACCATGTCCTCAGCTGACATTCCATCGTAGTCAACGCCAGATGGCTTGATGACCATGTACTTTCTGTCGTCAGAGATTCCGCTGACGTTGCCCCATGTATAAATGACTACACCTCTGGCAACCAAATCGAGGTTGGCGTAGCAAACATCTTGTTTTAATTGTTCAAGCATAAACTTTTTTGTCCCCTCCGTTCGTTTTTCCTCAACTCATCTATGGTTTCTGTAAAGCCCTCTTCCAGAGAATATCTTCCTTCCCACCCCAAAGACTTTAGCTTTTTATTATCAAGTATACAGTTTTGCGGTTTAGAAAATCCTTTTGATTCGACAGTATCCGGAATACCAAAAAACACCTTTGTTCCCGCTATCTTTGCACAACATGAAGCAACATCAGCAATTGAAGCAACTGAATTTTCATTTGCAATATTATACGCTTCTCCAATCTCTCCTTTGGAAAGCACCATAAACAAAGCAGAAACAGCATCGAGAACATAACAATATGTTCTTCTTTGTTCCCCCTTGCTCTTCAAGGCAATATTCTCACCGTGCAACGCATTTCTGATAAATTGAGCATGTGCTTTACTATCGTTTAGCAACATGGTAGGTCCATATATACTAGCCAATCTACAAATCACAGCGTTAATTCCATATTCATCAATATAGCTGTTGACAAGCATCTCGGCGCACCGCTTACTTTCTGTATAGCCGTTTCTGAGCATATGAAAGTCTACTAATCCGACCATATTTTCGCTATACACATCAATGCCATCTATTTTCCCATAGACCTCGAAAGTTGAAGTTAACAGCAACCGTGTATCTATGTTTTTCTTACAGTATTCAAGCACATTTTTTGTTCCAATGACATTTGTAAGAATTGTCTCTGCAGGCTGAAGAGCATACATCTTAGGGTCGGCATTGCTTGCCGCATGAATAATATAATCAAATACGACATCCAGCGTCAGAGGCATAACAACATCCTGTACAACAGGCGTTACTTTGCCTTTAAAACGCTTAGAGATTTTTTCTTGTGAACGTCCCAAAGCGAAAATCTCAAATCTACAACCGCAATATTCATTGGCATACAAAAGAGCATCTATACAACATGATCCAATAAGTCCTGTAGCACCTGTTACAAGTATTTTTCCCGCTTTTATTGGCAATGTTTCAGCAACTTGCCTTAATCCATCATTGTATCCCATCAGTGCATCCACACATCCTTCTTGGCATTTAGAAGAGCCTTAAAAATCTCAATATCCTCGGCTGTGGTGAGCTTCAAGTTTTTCTCAGAACCCGCAGACATATATAGTTTTCTGCCAAGTTCAATATACATCGTACAAGAAGCAACTGAATTTGTAATTCCCTTTTCCAAAGCTTCTTTATGTGCTGCAATAATATCTTGAAGGAAAAACGCCTGTGGTGTTTGAGTGATTTTAAGATTATCTCTTGGAACCTGTTCTTCAGTTGAAAGAGAATCAAAGGTTTTTAACATTGCCGCAGTACACGGAACAACAGTAATTGCATTTCCGTATTGTCTGCAAACTCGAATATTATCCGAGATAATATCGTTGCTTACCATAGGACGAATCGCATCATGAACCAATACGATATCATCAGAACCATTATGTCTTGAAGCAATGTCATAAAGTCCGTTTCGGATTGAATCCTGACCGTTCTTGCCACCTGAAACAATGTTCTCAAGTTTGGCAATTCCAAACTGCTTGGCATATGCCCATAAGACATCGTGCCACCCGTCGAGGCAAACAACTTCAATCGCATCAATGCTTGGATGCTTTTGAAAAGCCTCTAATGTGTAAACAATAACTGGCTTATCATACACATTGATAAACTGTTTCGGTATATCTTGGCCCATACGAGCACCAACACCGCCAGCGATTATTAAAACTATGTTTTTCATTATTTTTTCTACTCCTTATATTGAATTTTAAGTAAGCTCTATAGGGATAAGTCTACAGGACATATCCTCAAATATAAGTCCTCATGAATTGACTCCATGAACTATGTAAATATATTCTCTACAGATCTTGCATAATCTGTGTTAATAAGTTGTTTAAGAACTGTCTGGTTCAGAATAGTCTACTTGCTTAGCAATCACAAACCTAGAACTTATACACGCTTTAAATTATCCGTTTAAAAGCCTATCAACAGCTTTTTCCGTTGCTGTCCCATCATAATTGTATCTACCCCATTCTTTAAAGAACTGCTCAAGCCGTTCTTCATATTCTTTGCGATTGAATTGAACGATACGTTCAACTAACTCATCATTATTTCTCGCAAGCGGAAAAGGCAACATGTCAATAGGATACAAGAAGGCACCACGTTCATCATTGATATATCTATCTATATCGGATGCATAGACAAAGCATGGTTTTCCCATCAATGAAAAATCCCACATACATGAAGAATAATCTGTTACAAGTATATCGGTGCACATCAGTAACTCTTGCATATCTTCATACGTACTTAGATCAATGCATCCACTCGGTAAGTTTCTTTTCTTTTGCAGAGGATGATATCTAAATGCAACTTGCCAAGAACCGCCAAATCTGTCTTCAAGGTGTGCCTTTAATTTCAAGAAATCAACCGAAAAACAATCAGCGTCTCCTTTATCCCTAATTGTGGGAGCATATAACAACAAATGTTCTTCAGGAACTCCTATTTTTTCTTTTATATTCTTTATCTGTTTTTTAGTAAAATTAAACAAGCAATCATTCCGAGGCATACCAGTTCGCAATATTTCTCCCCGATACATCCATATCTCTCTGATAACTTTATATGTCAGCTCATTTTCAGCTAAAAAGACATCATACTTATCGAAATTATACTCCATGTCACCAGTTCCCTTAAATGCGGAACCATGCCACGTACACATCTTCACTTGATGCCGTTTATAAGGCATAAATCTAGGAATTGTTATATTTGATACAATATATTTAGCCGTAGCCATAGCTTCAATATAGCCGAATCCATCGAATTTTTTCCATGTTATCCAATCACAGTTGTTTCTTTTTACCACAGATTCATCATTGTAAAAAAATATAATTTCATATTGACTGCCATAGTTTTCATGTATGTACTGCGCCATATATTTGGGGTTGCAACAAAAACCACCCCCTCTATTGCATATAAAAACAATCCTATTTTCTTTTATTGGCAATAAGCGAAGAGGTGCCAAGCACAGCTTCAATAACTTTTCTTTAATCATAAATCCTTGTATGATAATTAGGAAGTTAATTATCACACGTTCCCTTTCTTTTAATATCGTGGTTCAATACAATTCAGATACTATGGACTTTTGATTT
>ENA-OZWW01000560-OZWW01000560.1-human-gut-metagenome-genome-assembly--contig:-NODE-560-length-14013-cov-10.104098_pt1 | contig 14013 bp, 9 predicted proteins | sample MGYA00243534_ERZ654079 | MGnify/ENA primary metagenome ERZ654079 (study PRJEB26926, sample SAMN06164994) | human gut metagenome | biome: ENVO:00009003; feature: ENVO:2100002; material: ENVO:00002003...
AAGGGAAATATTGATTACAGCTATATTGAAGGTATCGTAGAATAACAAAAATTCCAGACTTCTGGTGAGTCTGGAACACGTGAAGCTTTGAATTTCCCGAATTTCTTAATACATTTTTGAACTGAAAAACTTGATTGAAACCGTTGGTTGACACATTTCCAAGCATAGGTGGTGGTAATGCAACTATAAAAGATGCTATGATTTTGTCAAAAGGAAAGGAGAACTGACAATGAATATAGCAGACAGAATACAATATTTACGAAAACAAAAAGGATATTCGCAGGAGGAACTTGCTGATAAGGTTGGTGTATCAAGACAGGCTGTATCAAAATGGGAAAGTGAACAAAGCACACCAGATTTAGAAAAAGTAATCGCTATGAGCGAACTTTTTGAAGTCACAACGGATTATATTCTTAAAGGAATAGAACCAGTATCAACAACGAATAGAAAGACTGTTAAGACGTTGTACTGGGGGTTTGTTTTAATATTTGCAACCATAGCAGGAATATGGTCTTTTGCTGCAAACCGATTTAATTATGATGAAATTATTATGATTATTTTAGCAGGCGGCGTAGTTGGTTTAGGAATGGCTCTAATTGTTCAGGTAATCGGCAGTATAGTTTCAAACAAAAAACAATAATAAAAGTGAAACTTTCAGTTCTACGGAGCTTTTAAAATTGAATATTGGATGATTTTACATAGCCGTTAAGGAGTAATTAAGCTCCTTAGCGGCTTATTTTATTTCACGATAGGAGGTGAGGAAAATGAAAATTAAAAAGCTGGATGACAAGCCAATGGTCATTCACACCAAGGAGAAAGCCAAGATTCATGCCCATGAACCAAAGGGAGCCAAGATTAAAGGCAGCAACATCTATACAGTAGAGAGAGGTCCTAAGACTATCGGTGCAAAGGTATCTGATGATAAAAAGAAGTCCTATCGCAAGAGTACCATTCATCAGTCGGAGCCGAAGAATAAGGGATTATCAAGATTCAAGCAAAACCTTAAGGAATCAAACACTTCCATCAAGACCAAGAACACGAATCTTCACATTGCAGGAAGAACTGGAGCACTTGCAGCCGGGGCAGTAACAGATCAGGTGGAAGGCGGTCAGGAGGTATCGCAGGCAGCATATCTTGCATATGAAGCAAGCCGCCCTGTTACCGGAACTGCTTCTAAGGGGGCTGCACTTTTCAGGAAAAAGGCGGCAGCCGAGGCAAAGAAGCGTATCAAGAAGGTAGAGGCAGGAAAGAAGCTGGCAAAAAAGACAGCAAAGAAAGCTGCCAAAGATACAGCCAAGACTGTAGCTAAAGAGACGGCAAAAGAAACAGAAAAGACTACTGCCAAGGTTGCAACGAAAACTGCTACAAAGGCAGCTGCTACGGCGGCAGGAACAGCGGTTGCACCGGGAGTAGGCACGGCAATCGGCATGGCAGCCGGATATGCGGCAGGTGTGTCCATAGAGGTCAAGGATGAAAAGATGACAAACCGGAGCAGGAAGATAAAGTTCTTTCTGGATAAGATGAAAGCACAGGAGAATCAGACGGATAGTGTGGCAAAGCTGGTAAAGGATCTGATTGTGCGAAAAGCGATTACCTGGGTAAAGGCAGCTGCACCGATTATCGGATTGGTGCTTTTATTACTTGTTCTTGTAGTTGCCATGATTGCGGTTCCGGTTATAGCGGTGATAGCAATCCTTTACAATTCTCCATTTGCTTTATTCCTGCCACCACTTGAATCAGGAGATACCGTGCAGACAGTAACGAGTGCCTATGTGCAGGAGTTTAACCGGGATGTGAACACGAAAGTGAATGAGCATACCGGATATGACCTTGGAGAGCTTGTCTATGTGGATTATGAAGGTATGGAAGAAAATCCAAGCAATTACTATGACATCATGGCAGTCTATATGGTCAAGCATGGTGTCGGAGATACTGCAACAGTCATGAATGATACTTCTAAAGGCTGGCTGCAGGCAGTTGTAAATGATATGTGTTCATACACCACAAGCACCGGAACAAAGGATGTGGAAGAAACAGATGCAGACGGTAATGTAACTACTGTCACGAAGTCGGTTCTGTATGTGAATGTCACACTCAAATCTTATCGGGATATGATTTCGGTGTATGGATTTGACGCTAACCAGGTGGAAATGCTTGAGCAGATTATGAGTGCTGACTTTATGGGACAGCTTGGATATGCCGGAAGCGGAAGCGGTGGTGGAGGCGGCAGTCCGGGAGTAAGTTCCATGACAGAGGATGAAATCAATGCTATTCTTAGTGGAATCACTGACAGCAGGCAGAAAAAAGTCTGCTCATACGCACTTCACAGAGTTGGTTTTCCATACAGTCAGGATATGAGAGATTCCGGCAATTATTATGATTGCAGTTCTCTTGCATATTACTCATGGAAAGATGCAGGCGTGGATATTAGTTACGGCGGTGCAACCACAGCGGCAGCGGAGGCACAGGGACTGGATGAAGCCGGAAAGACAGTCGCCTTTGATGAGTTACAGCCGGGAGACCTTATTTTCTACAGTTTTACAAGCAACGGAAGATATAAGAACATCAGCCATGTGGCAGTATACGTCGGAAATGGCAAGGTGGTAGAGGCGCTTAATGAAAGTCTTGGTGTGGTCTACAGGGATGTGGCAAGCACAGGAAAGATTGTTGTGATAGGAAGACCATAACAGGAAATTTGCAGAGAGGGCATAGTCTCTCTCTGAGACTGGAGGTAAGAATGGATTTAAAAGATATGATACTGGTAACAGAAAACGACAGGGGAACAGAGACAAATATGCTGATGACTCTGGATGATTATAAGAGTTTTATAGCAGTTGATGACATGTCAGAGCTTGCAGACAATTTGTTGCAGCTTGGAAGGACACTTGGTGAAGCAGATAACTTCGCAGAGTATTACAGGGCAGCAAATGTAACTGTATCTGCGAGATTCTGTCTGGATGATATTCAGCTGGGGCACTTTCTTCAGGGACTTTATAACGATTCCAAAGAATTTCGGTTTGATAAAGAAGCCAGTTCTTCTGAATGTGTTGCAAAGCTTAAGGAGATTGGAATGACCGATAAGGGCTGGGTGGATGATTTTAACCTGCATTATGAAAGTGTGGACAGATCATTTGAAAGGGGACAGACATTTCATAACTTCAATGACCATGATTACATGGTGCTTGAAGCATTATCACCAAGGAATCTCGTGGTGATGGATATGAAGTCAGGTTCCCTTACAATCGCCCTTGGTGTGACAGAGTATAAGCGTTATCCGAAGGATGAGAAGCCTACAAAGGACAATACCACAATCGGAGTATCGTGGGAGCATGGCATTTATCTCGGTTCCACACTCTCAACCACGAATTTCAAGGCATACAAGAGGGAGTATGGCACACCGGAAAAGATAGAGGATATCTATGATTACAGGGCAAAGCTAAAGCAGAAGTTCTATTTTTATCAGGATATGTCAAAGGATGATGATGTACCAAAGAAGCTGCAGAATGACTTCCTTCACCAGATGTATGAGGATTTTGGAACGATTGAAGAGGACTGTTTTTACGACAGGCTGGAAGATGGAAAGTACGATGAAGGCTTTAAGGAAAGACAGGTAAAGGAAGAAAAGAGCCGGTGATGAGATTTTTACAGGAGGCGATATCATATGGAACAGGAATTTGATGTTGAGATAAAAGAAGTGCTTTCACGAGTACAGAAAGTAAAGGCAGAGTCGCTTGACGATGCCATCAATAAGGCAATGGATATGTATTATGCAGAGCAGATAGTCCTTGGAGCAGAGGACATGAAGGGAGTTGATTTTGCGCCTATCAGCGAAGGTCAGCTCCCTTCTTCATTAAAAGAAAACGGAGGAAAAGCAAGATGAAAAGTGATTCAACAACAGTAATTAAGAACATGGAGTTTTTAGTAAAGGAACTTCATAAGGAGTGGGACAGATCGGGTGCTTCTAAGGCATCCGTTATTATTTCCCTTGAGGAAGTAGATGGTATCAATGATAAGTTAAAAGAGATTATCTATCACACACAGAAGTCAGTCGATGAGGATGAGCTGACCTTTAAACAGAGCATTGCAAAGTCCAAGGAGTGCTATGTGCTTCTTCGTGTGGTGCGTAAGATTGCAAAGAAAAAGGATAAATGTGAAAAACAGGCAATCGACAATGAATTTGCAATCGAGCTGGATAAGGATGAGTTAAAGCTATTTAAGGGATTGTTTGCAGAGATGTTTAAGTAGAGGAGGACAAAGGTATGGGCGTTGATATGAAGGTCAAAGCGATATACGATTCTGAGATTGGTAACATCACCAGATCAGAAAAGAACTGGAAGGATGTGTTAAAGGTCGCAGGTCAGTTATACCGCTATGAATTTGACAATATCGTTATGGTAACAGCTCAGAGACCTCCGGAAAAAAGCACACTCATGGCAGATTATGATACCTGGAAAAAGGTGGGAAGATATGTGAAGCGTGGTGCGAAAGGCTGCGCTATCTTCCCGTCAAGGGCACTGAATCCACGCATGAGATATATCTTTGATATCAGTGATACCGGAGGGAAGAATGTTAAGCTGACATGGGACCTTGAGGGAGAAAATCTTAAGGATTATGTGGATTTTCTTGTGTCAGAAGGTCAGATTGAGCAGTACGATAACAGCGACAGGGAGTCTCTAAAAAATATATTAAAACAGTTTACAGGAACAGATGTTTGGCTTATAATAAAAGAAGAGTTCGGAGACCGAATGACCGAGCTTATGCAGCTATCAGGTAGTGTGATAAAGGAAGAAAGTAAGAAACGCAATGGCTTACAGCAGGAAATGGACATGGAGCAGCTTGTATATGCAAGTGTCATGTTTGCTGTAGGGACGAGATGCGGATTTGACTTATCTGTGCAAGAACAGGATTTCAGTCAGATCGTAAATATCAAAGACGAAGAGATCATTTACCGTCTTGGTTCCATTGTATGCGATGTCTCCTGTAGTGTTCTTAGAGAATTTAGTCGTAACTTAAAGGCAATCGAGAGCGAAAGGAGAATTGGATATGTTAGAAGAAATGACTTACAAGGAAGTGGACGGACTGCTTTATCCGCAGATAGAGATGCCGGACGAGACGGAGGATCTCACGAAGCTGGGCAAATACGGAAGGATGGCGATGAACTATCTAAAGGAGAACGAGCCGGCAAGATACAAGACGCTGATGAGATTCGGGAAGATGTACGAGAAGATGTCAGCGGTAGAGGAGGAAGCGAATCAGCTGTACGACCAGCTAGAGATGCAGTATCTGGCGAAGCACAAGCCACAGGATCCGTCATCGACAATGGAGATGTGGAAGATAAGAGAGCAGGCGAAGATGCAGGCAGAGGAAGTGGTACTGAATCAGATAGTGATGCGATTCCACTAGAATCAGATGATACAGAACTGAATAGGGAACTTGATGAAATCAATTCATTGGGTGTCAGTAAGGAAGCCGAATATACACAGGCTTCCTTTTTTTTCGACCAGAACGGGCAGGCAAGCATTGGCACCATTCATACTGAGGATGAAAACAATAATCAGTTTATGCGTCAGTTCGAGCAGGACAGAAAAGCTGCATTAGCAGGTAAATACAATTACCTGAATCCCAAAAAGTCTGCAACAGTACCAAGTGAGTATATCAAACAGGTGCTTATGAGAGGTACAGGTTTTATCGGTGGCAAGGGCAGGGTATGCAAGATTTTTGAAACAGAGATTGATGCAGGAACCAGAGCAAAGCGTATCAAAGCAGAATATGGTCAGGGAGGTGCAGGCTGGCCGGTTGACGGACTGGGACTGCACGGATATGACACATTTCATGGGAATGGACTGCGTTTTCAGTGGCGAGATGAGTATGGAGAGGTTGAAGGATATGTTTCGTGGAAAGATATCGAAAAAGAGCTTGGTGTCCTTATTCTTACAGGGGAATACCAGCCTGAGACACCTCGTATTGATGAGCTTGCGATGGACGGACTCCGTGAGGATGATGAGGTCATTGATGCCGAATACCGGGAAGTGGAACCGGAGGAGGCAGAATCAGAGATTGATGATTATGCAATACCGGATGAGCCGGAGAGCTATGCTTCTAACAGAGATTATGTTAGTGCAAAAGGCATGACACCACAGGAAGCTGCCGATGAAGACCGCATGGTAACACAGGCAGAATATGGTGCCGAGATAGAAGCTGAAACAACTGAAAAAGATCCATCAGAGCTTAAGTATATTACACCGATTGATTATGCCAAGCGTATTGCAGAGCTTGATGAAGACCTGCGTGATGCGGCGGAGATTCTTGTAACAGATTGCAGCTGCTACACTCCGTTTAGGGCATTCCTTATGGATGTGGTGCAGTCTGATTTTGCATTTATGCCCAATAAACTTGACCTTATCAGGGATATTGCATTAGGGACAGATAATGCAGAAAGAAAGGCATATTCCAACAATAAGTATGGTCTTGTGGAGTACTCAATCAGAAGCGGATATGTGAAGATCAGCTATAAGAACAGGAATGGTGTGCGTAAGGAAGGTGCACTTGACTGGCGTGAGTTATATGAAATCTTATCTTATATGGTAAAACAGCCATTTTACTGCGGAGAAGACCAGAAAAAGTATTATCAAGAGATAAAGCAGAAGGCTGACAGGGATAAGATGAATCCGGTCTATAAGAGATTCTTTGACATCGAGGATAGTGTAAAAGCTAATCGTCTTGAAACCAGGGAAAGAGCAATAGCGAATGGATGGGAAACCAAGATTGATGAGAATGGACATGTAGTTTCAGATGATGTGGTATCAGTATCTGTGGATGATATTCAGGCTGATACAGAATCACAGGAAACTGTAGATTTTACACCAAAGCAGGAACCAGTACAGCAAGTAGAAAGTCTTGAAAATGAGAAGAATGTTGCCGGGCAGACGAAGCACAACTTCCATTACAATCTCTGGGAAATGGAAAAAGGCGGTGCCAAGACCAGATATCAGTGGAATATGGATGCAATTCGTACTTTAAAGCAGATTGAATCAGAAAACAGGCTTGCAACACCGGAGGAACAGAAAACCTTGTCGAAGTTTGTCGGATGGGGCGGACTGTCACAGGCATTTGACGAGGAAAACGCAGGCTGGAGCAAAGAGTATGCAGAGCTGAAAGAACTTTTATCTGATGAGGAATACAGTGCTGCCAGGGCAACAGTAAATAACGCCTTTTACACTTCACCGGAGATTGCCATGTGCATGAACTCGGCACTTGTCCAGTTTGGTTTCAGAGGCGGCAATGTATTAGAACCATCTATGGGTATCGGTAACTTCTTTGGGAGTATGCCGGCACCTATGCAGAGAAGTAAGCTGTATGGGGTGGAGCTTGACAGCATTTCGGGAAGAATTGCAAAGCAGCTTTATCAGAATGCCAATATCAGTATCACAGGATTTGAGAATACCACATATCCGGATAACTTCTTTGATGTAGTTGTCGGAAATGTGCCATTTGGTGATTATAAGGTTTTTGATCCGAAGTACAACAAGTATAACTTCCGTATCCACGATTATTTTCTGGCAAAAGCACTTGATCAGGTAAGACCGGGAGGCATGGTTGCGGTGATTACCACAAAGGGAACACTTGATAAGGCAAATCCTACTATCCGAAAGTATCTGGCTGAAAGAGCAGAGCTTGTGGGAGCGATAAGACTTCCGAATACTGCATTTAAAGATAATGCAGGAACCGAAGTGACAGCAGATATCCTGTTTTTGCAGAAAAGGGAGAGAAAGATTGATATTGAGCCGGACTGGGTACACCTTGGTGTAACTGAGAATGGCATTGCAGTCAACTCTTATTTTGCAGAGCATCCGGAAATGATGCTTGGATCTATGGAATATGACACAAGGATTTACGGACAGGACAGCAGATACACAGTCTGCGTGAATGATGATGAGAACTTCAATATTTATGAAGCATTAAACAAAGCTATCGGTAATATCAAAGCCCAGATGACAGATTTTGAGAGAGTGGCAGATGAGGCGGAGCAGACTAAGGAAGTTATCCCGGCTGATCCGGATGTGAGAAACTACACTTACACATTTTTTGAAGGAAAACTCTATTACAGGGAAAATTCCGAGATGGTAAGAAAAGAAGTATCACAGACTGCCGAGGAGCGAATCCGAAGCCTTGATGAAATCAGACAGATAACAAGAGATCTGATTGATATCCAGATGGATGGCTGCAGCGAGGAGGAGCTTTCTGATAAGCAGAGACTTCTTAATGTAAAATATGATGCCTTCGTAAAGCAGTATGGAGCCATTACTTCAAAAGCAAACAGAATAGCTTTCAGAGATGACAGCGATTACCCACTTCTTTGCAGTCTTGAAGAAGTAAATGAAGACGGGGAGGTGAAAAAAGCGGATATGTTTTATAAGCAGACGATTAAGGCAAAGACTGTCATAGACAGGGTTGAGACTGCTGTGGAAGCATTGAATGTATCCGTCAATGAATTTGGATATGTAAATCTTGCCTATATGCTCTCTATCTATGAGCCGGATATTACTAATGTAAAGGAAGAACTTGCAGAAAAGTCCGGGCAGACAGCTGATGAGATAACATTTAGTGATGATGCTTTGGCAGAGCTTAGAAGGGCAGTTCTTGTGGAAGAGCTGGATGGATTGATTTTCCTAAATCCCGACCGCTACAACGAGAACAATCCCGACATCGGCTGGGAGACGGCAGACGAGTATCTTTCCGGCAATGTGAGAGACAAGCTTCGTGTAGCAAAGGCTATGGCAGCGGATACAGGCAATCCGCAGGCAGAAAAATTTGCAGGCAATGTGGCAGCACTTGAAAAGGTACAGCCGGAGTGGATTGAAGCCTCGGATATTGATGTAAAGATTGGCACGACATGGATTGAGCCGCTTGATTATGAGCAGTTTATCTATGAGCTTCTCAATACACCAAGACGGGCAAGGGCAGTCAGAAGCCAGTTTTACAATACAGGCATTCAGGTACACTTAAATAAGATGAGCATGGAATGGTTCATCGAGAATAAAAGCATGGATAAGCATTCAGTGGCGGCTACTAAGACCTATGGTACAAGCCGCATGGATGCTTATTCTATTTTTGAGGATACGCTGAATCTAAAGACAGTAACAGTCAGGGACAGGATTGATGACGGTGATGGCAGGTATCATTACGAAGTCAATAAGAATGAGACAATGCTTGCAAGGGAAAAGCAGAACATGATCAAGGAGAAGTTCAAGGAGTGGCTGTTTGCAGAGCCGGAGCGAAGACAGAAATATGTGGAGTATTACAACGAGACATTTAATAACATCCGCCTGCGTGAGTATGACGGAAGTCACTTACAGTTTCCGGGAATGAATCCGGCGATTGAGTTAAAGCCACACCAGAAAAATGCGGTGGCAAGAATTCTTCTTGGGGGAAATACTCTGCTGGCACACTGTGTCGGTGCCGGAAAGTCATTTGAGATGATGGCTGCCTGCATGGAGCAGAAGAGACTTGGACTTGCCAATAAGACAATCATGGTTGTACCAAAGCCGCTTATCGGTCAGACGGCATCAGAGTTTTTAAGGCTTTATCCGTCAGCAAATATCTTAGTTGCCACGGAGCGTGATTTTGAAAAAAGCCGCAGAAAGCAGTTCGTATCAAGGATTGCAACTGGTGACTATGACTGTATCATCATGTCACACTCACAGTTTGAGAAAATCCCAATCTCCGCAGAGAGAAAGGAGCGAATGCTTAACGAGCAGATTGATGAAATCAGCTATGCGATTGATGAGATGAAGGAGCGTAACGGAGAGCGATGGACTGTAAAGCAGATGGAAAGCCAGAAGAAAAAACTGGAGGAACAGCTGAAATCCTTGTCAGATGAGAGCAGGAAGGATGACCTTATTACCTTTGAGGAACTGGGTGTAGATTCTATTATGGTAGACGAAGCACATAATTTTAAGAACCTTGCGATTTTTTCCAAGATGAATAATGTGTCAGGTATCAGCAGTAGCGGAGCTAAGAAGTCAACGGATATGCAGCTTAAATGCCAGTATTTGTCTGAGATAAATGATGGCAGGGGTATTGTGTTTGCAACAGGTACACCAATATCCAATACCATGTGTGAGATGTATGTCATGCAGCTTTACTTACAGAAAGCGGCACTTGAAGAGATGGGGATTTATCACTTTGATTCTTGGGCAGCAAACTTTGGTGAAGTGACAACAGCACTTGAGCTTACTGTAGAGGGAAGCGGATTTCGTTTTAAGAGCAGATTTAATAAGTTTACGAATCTGCCGGAGCTTATGAATATCTTCCGTGAGGTAGCAGATGTGCAGACCGCAGACATGCTTGACCTTGATGTGCCAGCTCTCCGTGGCGGCAAGCCTATTATAGTGGAGTCGGAGCCTGACTGGTATGTGAAGCAGGTCATGGAAGACTTTGTTGTGAGGGCAGAGCGTATCAGAGGCGGTGGAGTTGATCCAAGCGTGGATAACTTTCTAAAGATTACCCATGAGGCAAGACTTCTTGGAACGGATGCCAGACTGATTGATAAGGATGCGCCGAACAATCCGGATGGAAAACTCAATAAGGTAGCGGAGAATGTATGGAAAGAATATGAGAAAGGAAATGCTGATGGTCATATAGGCTGCCAGCTTATTTTTTCGGACATCGGCACACCGGGACCAGATAAGGACTTTACCATCTACGATTATCTGAAAGAAACACTGATCCAGTATGGTATTCCGGCAGATGAGATAGCTTTTATTCATGATGCCAAGACGGATGCACAAAGGGACGCACTTTTTAAGGAGATGAGGACAGGTAAAAAGAAGGTTCTTATCGGTTCAACGGACAAGTGTGGAACAGGTGTCAATGTGCAGACACACCTTGTTGCAATGCATCATGTGGATTGCCCTTGGAAGCCTTCTTCTATTGAACAGAGGGAAGGACGAGGCATACGACAGGGTAATGAAAATGAAGAGGTGGCAATCTACAGATATGTCACCAAAGGGACATTTGATGCATACAACTGGTCGCTTGTTGAAAATAAGCAGCGATTCATCAGTCAGGTCATGACAAGCAAGGCTGTAAGCCGAAGCTGTGAGGATATCGACGAGGCAACACTTTCCTATGCAGAGATTAAAGCGGTTGCCACAGGCAATCCTTTAATCAAGGAAAAGATGGAGATTGACAATGATGTCCAGAGATTAAAGCTCTTAAAGGCATCCTATGACAATCAGAGATATGGCTTGCAGGATAACTTTATGATTAAGTATCCGAAGCTGATTAAGACAGCAACAGAAAAGCTTGCCAATGTAAGAGAGGATGTAAAGGCAAGGGATAAAGAGCTGATTGATAATCCGGAATTTGCCATTACCATAGGCAAAGTAACTTACACAGAGCGTGTGGATGGCGGAACGATGATGCTTGAAGCAATCAGTAAATGTAAGACCGGAGAGACAACTGTAATCGGTAAATTCCACGGATTTGAGCTGCTTGTGGAAAAGAACTTCCTTGGCATCAATTATATGGTGCTTCGTGGAAAGACAGAGTATAAAGCAGAGCTTTCCACAAGTCCTGTCGGCAGCATGGTGAAGCTGGAAAACCTGTTCAATGGACTCCATGAGAACATTGATTTCTTTGAAAAGAAGATTGAGCAGTACCAGAATGACCTTGAAGCATCAAAGGCAGAGTATGACAAGCCATTTGCGTACAGCAAGGAACTGGAAGAAAAGCTGGCTAGGCAGTGTAAACTGAATGCCCAGCTTGACCTTGAGAACGCAAAGGCTGTGGATGCAGACCTGAGCGGACCGGAGGAAGAAAGAGAAGCTGATGACAGAATGGAATCTGCAGCAATTGTAGCAGAGGATAAAGGTGCTTATCCAGCCGACAGAGAGGGCAGAACACGATAGGAGAGTGAATAATATGAGCATAAGAAAAGTGGTCGCAGGACTACTGATTACAGCAGGGATTGCCATTATGGCAGTCCCTTTTTTCTGGCGGGCAACAGGAGAAAAACAGACAGAACAGCTCATAAGTGAATTTGAGCAGACATTGGAGGATGATTACGATGAAGAAACAGATGTGGAGGAAGAGCAAACCTCCATTAGTGAAGAGGATGAAGCCATTCTTAAAGAAGGCGGTGTTATCGGCATCATTGAGATACCGGGCTTAGAAATCAGGTATCCGGTAATGGAAGGAACCACAAGTAAAGTGCTTAATGCCGGGATCGGTCATATAGAAGAAACAGCAGGGATTGGGGAGAGTGGCAACTGTGTATTGTGCGGTCACAATGGCAGCAGATATGGCACATTTTTTACACCACTAAGTCAGATATCCATAGGTGATGAAGTAATGATAACCGACAAAAATGGGCTGAAGCATATCTATGAGGTAACAGAGACAGAGGTAGTAAATCCGTATGATAACAGCATCAAGACACAGGGCGATGAAAAAGAACTAACTCTTTTTACCTGTTCCCAGAAAGGAACCATGCGTTTTGTAGTCAGGTGCATTTATAAGGAGGCGGTGATGGATGAATAAGAGATATCGGTTAGGTGAGATAGAAGAGGCAGTATCGGAAATGGAAGAGCTAATTGACATCGAGGATGATATTGCAGAGATTGATGATGACTTTCAGATAGTCGTAAGCGGCTGGTCTGTGTATGTCGAAAGCCTGAATCTGACACTCGGGCAGGGAATAGCCTGTGTATGGGATGCAGAGGAAGGATTATTTATGCCTGATTTTGATGTGACCATTGTGTATGAGGGGAACATTGAAACACAGGAGTGGCTCTACTATGAGCAGGACGGAATGGTCGTTACACTTGGCAACTGGGTAAATGGCAGATTGTCTTGTGAACAGATAGAACAGCTTTGGTGTGAGTTTATCATACCGGAGCAAAACAAAGAACAAAAAGAAAGCGAGGAATAGTATATGAAGTATTCAATTAAGGTAAACGAAGTAAGGGCAAAAGAGGGCAGCAATATCAAAGGATTTGCAACAGTAGTATTTGGTGATTCATTTAAGATTACCAATATTGCAATCCTTGAGAATAAGGATAAGGGAGAGCTTTTTGTATCAATGCCAAGATACCGCTCCAATGAGCGTGATGAAAGCAACGGTGTGATCTATAAGGATGTGTGCAATCCTATCACAGCAGAGTTTCGAGAGGAACTCTATACCAATATCCTTGATGCCTATGCAAGAATTAAGGAACCGGAGAAAGAGGAGACACAGAAGCAGGAGCGTACACAGGAAATGCCGGAGTTTTCCGTAACTGTAACACCTTATGAGAGGGAAGGTAGTAACATCAAGGGACTTGCACGCATTTATTTTGAAAACAGTTTCATCGTAAATAACATCAATATCGTGCAGGGCAAAGAGAAAATCTTTGTATCAATGCCTTCTTATAAGACAAAGCAGGTGGACGAGCAGGGCAAGCCAATCTACCAGGATGTCTGCTATCCGGTCACAAAGGATTTCAGGGAAAAACTCTATAATGAGATTATCTCTGAATATGAGAAAGCAAAGGATAAGAGCAACGAAAATGCAAGAGAGAGTGCAGAGAAACATCATGGCAATCCCGATAAAGAGAAGGACAAAGAGGCGACGCCCTTTCGATAATCAGTAATCAGAGTACAGGGGCGGCCAAGGCTGCCCCATTTACAGAATGGAGGAAACAGAATGGATATGGAAGCAGGAAAAACACTTACCAATGAGGAGGTCATAAGAGAACTTCTCGACTTATTAAAGAAAAATGCCATGAAAGAGCAGGCAAACGATGTATTTGAGATATGCAGCTATGTGGATGGACTGGAGAAAAAGATTGATTCCATGACGGAAGAACTCACCAATATGCAGAACCAGATCAAAGAAATGCAGGAAGATACTCTTGTCAATAATGCTAAAAAGGGCTTGACAAATAAAGGGTTAAGGAATATAATTAGATTCAGTTTTATACAAGGAGTTAATAAATATGCGGCAAGGTATTCTTAAATAAACTGTCAATT
>ENA-OZWW01000574-OZWW01000574.1-human-gut-metagenome-genome-assembly--contig:-NODE-574-length-13686-cov-11.159709_pt1 | contig 13686 bp, 10 predicted proteins | sample MGYA00243534_ERZ654079 | MGnify/ENA primary metagenome ERZ654079 (study PRJEB26926, sample SAMN06164994) | human gut metagenome | biome: ENVO:00009003; feature: ENVO:2100002; material: ENVO:00002003...
CCAAAATTACGTTAAATCACGCTTGTGGATTTTCACTTGCGAAACTTTAGTTATTGACATTGTAGGTGGTATTGTCGGTTCCATTTTCATTGAATCCCCAAGTTTTGTTGGCTTCATCCCAGGTTGCTGCATTTACAGCGTTAGGGTGATTGGTCCATCCACCATACATGAATGTGATGTCCTCTACACCAGAAGGAGCATTTCCTTCAGTATTTTCCATCTCCTTAGGACTTTTTCCGTATTCTATTTGTCTGTGAACAACAGGCTTCCAAGGGGTGAAGAGTTGTGTATCATCCACGTCGAAAGTAAAGCCGCCGAGAGCGAATTCCTCTGCAGAAGACATCCAGATATAATATTCTTCGCCAGCCTCTGCATCAATTTCTATTAGAATAGAGTGGTCTCCAGCTGAGGCCTTTATTTTAAAATATCTGTTGTCACCTGATTGTGGTTCTTTAATTGTTGTTCCTGTTGAAGTAACCTGCGTTTTATCAGAGCTAATGCCTATTTTTGTAGTATAGTTATTACCTTTATTAGTTAAAGTGACATTATTTTTCGTGGGTTTCTCTATATAAAGATTTTTAATTGTTTCCTTTGTATAGTTCACATTAAAGGCAAGATTGATTTTACCTTTGGTGTGGAACAGAAAGTGGAAATAGTTACCTGTGTTTGGAAGAGCGATGCAACTTTTGGTTTTATCAAAACCGGCATCTATTTGTTGATTATTATTAGAACTGCCATCTTGTTGGATGCCTGGATTTCCTTGAGATTTGAGGTAGTATTTGCCACCTATTTGTTTAGGATCTTCCCATACCTCATCAGCACCAATGAACAAAGAGATATTAGCACTGGCATAGTATTGGTACTCTGTACTCTGTTTTGGAATTTTTGTACTGCTGGTGATTTCAAAAGTCTCAGTACCAGCAGTAATGCTACTTATGCTACCCTGTGCATAAGTCTTGCTTTCCCAAATAGTCAGGAAAATCAAGCATGCTAAAATGCGTGAAGTAAGTAATCTTTTCATATTTTCTTAGAAATTTAAATTTTATGTATAGTGTTATAGTTTGTGTCGATTTGGAGCAGTATCATTTACTGTTTATATCGCAGTATGAATTACTGTTGAATCATCTTTTAACCGACTGCAAAACTATAAATAATTGATGAAAAGTGCATATTTTCTGTCGATTTTCTTTCGAAAAGTTACGAAAACGTTTGCAGAATATTACAAATCGGTTACAAATATTAACTGTCATGTCGGTAAAAGCTTCGTATCACAATTATAGTTGATTCGCTTGGCATTGGAAAATTCCAGCAAATTAAGAGAAATATGAATAAAAAGAAAGCTTACGGTAAATAATGTAAAATACTTTCTTGGTGTCGTGTGGGTGACAAAGGTGTCGCAGGATACAGAAAACTCGTGTCACAGGTGTCACCCTATAAACTGGCTCCAATAAAGGGCTCAGCAGAAAACGGTGACAGGTGACACTTTTGATAAGTATATTTATATGACTTACCGCGCGAAAATATATAAAAGATTGATAATCAAAGGGAGACATCCAATTGGAGGGTAGTGTCTCCAATGCATAAAATAAAAGTTGAAAAATAGGTGTCACTGTCACTTTTTGGCAATTTTGTAAACTTATTTGTTCTCGAATTAATTGCTCAAAGATTTTCTGTGACTTGTTTACTGATTACAAATGACTTGTTTACTGGTTGTAAATGACTTGTTTACGACCTCTAAGTGACTTGTTTATGACCTCTAAATGACTTGTTTACGACCTCTAAATGACTTGTTTACGACCTCTAAGTGACTTATTGGCGACCCTTAAATGACTTGTTTCGATATAGCAAATAACTTGTTTGTGTATTCTTAAAGACCGAATAATGTAGACGATTTTTATTAATTTTATTTAATTATTTATTTTTTTTTGGAATTTATGCTTGATTTCTCCTAAAAAATATTACCTTTGCACTGAGAAAAATCTATTGATTACTTTCATAAGTCAACGAGAAAATAATAACATATCAACGAGTATAATTTATTAAAGACAAGGTTCATGAGAAAAAATCACATGATGATTGCAACTTTGGCCATGCTCTCTGTTGTGGGTTCTGCGCAGTATGCCAGGGCACAGCAAACAGGAACAAACCAAAATGCAAAAGAGTTGAGTGGAGGTACAATTCTCTCTACTGTAAAGGAGTCGTAATCTCTGCCGAAGATGGTATGCCTGTTATAGGCGCCAGCATTATGGTAGGAGGTGGACAGGCACAAGCTATAACAGATGAAAACGGATGTTTCCAGTTGTCAAACGTCCCAGCTAATAGCAAGTTGAAAATCTCTTATATCGGTTTGGTAACAGCTTTTGCAACCCCTTCTGCTAACATGAAGGTAACGCTGCAATCAGACAGTAAGCACCTTGATGATGTGGTGGTTACTGGTATGTTCAACCGTAAAAAAGAAGGTTTTACGGGTTCTGCAGTAACTATCAAGGGAGAAGATCTCAAGAAATTCAGTACCAACAATATTGCGAAGTCTATAGCAGCAATGGCTCCAGGTTTGAATATCATGGAGAATAATCTGGCTGGTTCAAATCCAAACAGTCTTCCTGATATGCGTATGCGTGGTGGTGCCAGTATGGATTTGAGTACGACATCTTCTGATGTACAGGCTGTACAGGGAGAATATGAGACTTATGCCAATCAGCCGCTTCTTATCATGGACGGATTTGAAATCTCCGTACAGACCCTTTCTGACCTCGACCCTGATCGTGTCGCATCGATTGTTGTCTTGAAAGATGCTGCTGCTACTGCTATCTATGGTTCCAGAGCAGCAAATGGAGTTATTGTAATCGAAAGTAAAACTCCTAAACCAGGTAAAATTTGGGTTACATATGGTGGTGAGATGCGCATCGAGGCACCAGACCTGACAGGCTATAATCTGATGAATGCTCGTGAGAAACTGGATGCAGAATATAAGGCTGGAGTCTATACTGATGGTGGTGAAACGATTGATAGATGGAATCTCTACCAGTCTAAACTTAAAAACGTTCTCTCTGGTGTAGATACATATTGGCTCAGCAAGCCATTGCGTACATCCGTACAGCAGCGTCATACTGTAACCTTGGAGGGTGGTGATGAGGCTTTGCGTTATCGTATGTATGTTGGTTACAATAACTCACCTGGTGTGATGAAAAATAGTGGTCGTGATGTACTTACCGGTATGCTCGACTTCCAGTATCGCATGAAGAAGGTATTGTTGAAAAACAGTATCACTCTCGAAAATTCTACTGCTAATGAGTCTAACTATGGAAGTTTTAGCGAATACACAAAATTGAATCCATATCTGACTCCATACGACGAGAATGGTAACATGAAGAAGATGCTTGATGATTTCTCTGCCACCAACTCTGCTACCGCCTCTTATCCTAACCCACTTTATAACACAACTTTCCACAGCAAGGATAAGAGCAAGAACTTCTCTGTGCGTGAATTGTTCAAAGTAGAATACAATCCTACCAATGAACTTCGTTTTGAAGGTGCTTTCTCACTCTCTAAGAGTGTGGGACATCATGACGTGTTCCGTCCTGCACAGCATACTGATTTTGATGTAATTACTGATCCGACATTGAAAGGTGATTATCGTCGTACACAGAATGAGGCTGTCAATTGGGGCGTGGATTTGACTGCCAGTTGGAATAAGCAGATTAAGGATCATTACATTACTACCAATGCCCGCATGAGTATTCTTGAGAACAGTACTGATTTTTATGGAACTTGTGTGACTGGTTTCCCAAATGATAATATGGATGACCTGCTCTTCGGTAAGAAATACAAAGATAAGTTGACGGGAAGCGAGAATACAAGTCGCTCTATCGGTTGGGTGCTCAGTGCCGGTTATTCTTATCTTTATAAATATTCTGTAGATTTCAATGTCCGTCTGGATGGTTCTTCTGAGTTTGGTACCAACAATAGATGGGCACCATTCTGGTCTGCCGGTCTTCGTTATGATGTAAAGAAGGAGGCTTTCTTCAAGGATATTCCATGGCTTTCTGACTTTGTGATCCGTGGTACTTATGGTACAACTGGTGCGCAGGGCTTCTTACCATATCAGGCTCATAGCTACTATAACTATTCATTGCTTCTGCCTTATCTGTCTTCTGATGGTACAGGTGCAGACATCAAGGCGATGCATAATGAGAATCTGAAGTGGCAGACAACCAAGAATACCAACCTTGCATTGGAGTTGGGTTTCCTCGATCATCGTATCACAGCAAGAATCGAACACTATAACAAGGTAACCAACAACTTGGTGACCAATGTGACATTGGCTCCATCTGTCGGTTTCACCTTTTATCCAGAGAACGTAGGTAAGATAGAGAATAAGGGATGGGAAATCAGTCTCTCAGGAATCCCATACCGTAATGCTGCTAAGCAGTCTTATTGGACAATTACCGTAAATGGTTCTCACAACAAGGATAAACTCGTAGAAATTTCAGAGGCTATGCGCCATATTAACGAGTCGAGTACCAAGAATCTGACGGACAGTCCTTTACCACGTTATGAGGAAGGTTATTCTATGTCCAGTATTTGGGTTGTTCCTTCTCTCGGTATAGACCCAGCGTCTGGCGATGAAGTTCTCGTAAAGCGTAATGGAGAATTGACAAGTGCTTCCAACTATAGTGGTGTGGATGCCGTACCAATGGGTAATACAGAGCCTACATGGCAGGGTTATATCAACTCATCCTTTACTTATATGGGATGGGGAATGGATGTAAGTTTCCATTATAAGTTTGGAGGACAGTTATATAACCAGACTTTGGTAGACAAGGTAGAGAATGCCGATTTGGTTTACAATGCCGACCGTCGTGTGACACAGTTGCGCTGGCAGAAGCCTGGTGACCATTCCCAGTTCCGTGCACTCAACCCACATGGTCAGGGTACCAAGGCAACCTCCCGTTTTGTGATGGATGAGAATGTATTCCAGGGCAGTACCCTTTCATTCTACTATCGTGCAGATACCAAGAATACTAAGTTCCTCAAAAACTGGGGGTTGACATCTGCTAAGTTGGGCTTCACCATGGAAGACCTCTTTTACCTCTCATCGGTAAAGCGTGAGCGTGGTCTCGACTATCCATTCTCCCGCCAATTTACTTTCTCATTGAACGTAGCATTCTAATCAATAAATTACGAATATAATTATGAAGAAATATTTCTATATATTGGTGTTCGCAGTCTTGATGGGAGGTTTGACTTCCTGCAATGATTGGCTTGATGTATCACCAAAGGACAGAATCCCTGCCGACAAGATGTTTGAGTCGGAGTCAGGATTCAAGGATATCCTTACGGGCGCTTACCTGAAGTTGGGTACTGCTAATCTTTATGCAGGTGACATGAAATATGGTTATCTGGATGAATTGGCAGGTCTGTACTGTGATTATCCTGGTTATAATACAAATAGCGTGTACAACCAGGCTATCGTATTCGATTATACCAACCAGTTTTTGAGTAAGAAGGATAATCTCTATCTTGAGATGTATAATGTAGTGGCAAACCTGAACAATCTGCTGCAGAATATTGAGACCCATCGAGATGTATTGAAGACCCCTCATTACTATGAGTGTATCAAGGGAGAAGCATTGGGTTTGCGTGCTTTCATCTATTTTGATCTCTTGCGTCTTTTCGGTCCTATTTATAGTGAGCATCCAACAGATGCAGCTATTCCATACAAGACTACATACGATAAAGAACCGACACCGGTTTTGCCTGCTAATCAGGTGGTAGAGAAAATCTTGGAAGACCTGAAGGCTGCAGAGGCTCTCTTGAAAGATAATGATCCATGTGATTTCCATACAGCTATAGATCAGCGTACAGATTTCCTTTCAAACCGTGAGTTTCGTATGAATCTTTATGCTGTCAAGGCAATGATGGCTCGTGTATATTGCTATTCTGGTCAGAACGATCTTGCAGTCCAGTATGCTCAGGAGGTTATCAATGCCAACAAGTACTTTACTCTGTATAAGAGTCAGACAGCATCCAATTACAATTCCATCCGTTATGGTGAGCAGATTTTCGGTCTCTCTGTAAATCAGTTGAACAATACGCTTATCAGCAACAGTATGGATATGGAAAATACAAGTGTACAGCAGCGTTATGGTATGACTGCAGATATGTTTACTAAGGTGTATGAAGGTATCACTTCTGACTGGCGCCAGAATGTTGTAGCATTCAACTGGGACGAGAGCCATCAGTATGCATTCTGTCTGAAGTATAATCAGGCTCCTTTGGCCGATATTAGCGGTGCAGATGCAATTCCATTGATTCGTTTACCGGAGATGTACTATATCATTGCTGAGTGTGCAGCAAATGCTGAAACGAGTGCTGAGGCTCTGAATACAGTCAGACTTTCACGCGGTATTCCATATAGCGATGAAATTCATACATTGGGTTATGATGATAAGGATGTTACTTCTGAAGAAAACAAACAGCAGACTCGTCGTATCAATGAAATCATGAAAGAATATCGCAAGGAGTACTATGCTGAAGGTCAGTTGTTCTTCTTCCTGAAAGCTCATCACTATACCACCTACTATGGTTGTGGTGTAGCCAATATGACCAGTAAAGAATATCAGATGCCATTGCCAGACAATGAAAAGATCTTTGGCAATAATACTACAAAATAAGAAGATTGAAAAATATGAAAAAAATATTGTTTTATATGTCGGCGCTGGCACTGTTCTTAAGTCTTACCAGTTGTTCGAAAGAAGAAATTGACATGTACAGTCAGGAAGCTCGCATCAACTTCGACTATCGTACAATTTATAGTGAATTGCGCGATAGCGACTATGTGAAGATGAAAACAGACCCTTATCGCCGTGATAGTGTACGTGTGAGAATTATGGGTGATTTGCTTACTGCCAATCGTGATTTCTGCATCAAGAAGACAGATAACAGTTCCTATGCCAATACCCTTGACATTCAGTTGGATGACAAATATACTTATTCGGCTCTTGATACTGTATGCCAGTATGTATATTTCAAGGTTAAGCGTCCTGCCTATAAGACAGGTAGAAAAACCTATGGTTGTAATCTGGAATTTGATCTTACTAATCCAAACCATCAGTTTGAAAAAGGATTTGTAGAGGATAATTCGGTAGAGGTCAACTACGTTTGGGATATTACAGAGCCTAAGACATGGAGCGACTGGTATTGGTTAGGTGATTTCAGTCCTATCAAGTATTGCTATATGATGGACGTATGGGGAAGAACACTTGATTCTTTCATTACTCCTGAAGGTGATGCATACGATTATGATGAGGCTAATGCTGCCCTCCAGCAACTGGATGCAGCCTATAAGGCTTATAAAGCGGAGCATGGTCCAATACTTGATGAAAATGGTAACGATATCTTCCCAGATGAAGAAGAATAAAAAAAAAGAGTAAATCATGAAAAAAATATATTTATATATTCTGGGCCTGGTGTCTATGACGCTTGTCCAGAGCTGCTATGATGACAAGGGTAACTATGATTATCATGCAGTGAATGATATGAAGGTGGAAATCCCTGAGGCAAAAATCCGCATGCCAAAGGATAACCCTGCAACGGTTACGTTGACGCCTGAGTTGACACAAACTCTTGCCGAGAATGAGGACAATCTTACTTTTGAATGGAAAAAATTGAAGCCGGATGCTAAGATTGGTTCTATGCGTTTTGCTGACTATACGGATTATTCTACAGGAAAGATTTGTCAGGTAAAAGTAGAACCAAATAATCCAGAGAGTATTGGTATGATGCTCATTGTTACCGATAAGACCACAGGTCAGAAATGGTATCAGTTGGGCAAGGTTGCTGTAGTCAAGCCTTTGAATCCTGCTTGGTTTGTGCTTCAGGAAGATGCCGATCAGAAGGGCATTGTAGGAGCTATTGAGGGTAATCCAGATGGCTTCTTTGCCTATGCTGATGTGTTTAAGTCAGAAACTGGTGAGTCTTTTGCTCTTGAGGGTAAGCCATTGGCTATTGCTGCCAAGGGTAATTATGGTTATGGTTCTATGGGTGGAACGAAGTTTGCCAACCTGACAATTGCCACGGATAAGAATATTGCAACGTATTCTCCAAGTACACTCACCATGAAGTATGGTACTAATAAAATTCTGTTTGAGAATGCACTTAACAATGTACCAGTCAATTTGTCTTATTACAAAATGGACAAGAAGGGTGAGATGTTTGTGACAGACAAAAAGGCTTATTTCGCATACGATGACGGTTGGTGTGTTCCTTATTCCGTTTATGATAAGCAGGTTAATTCCGATGGTGAGGAAGAACAAGTAGCATTTCTACCTACATGTTCTGCTACTTTCAGTAATTATGTCCTGGCATATAATCCTGCAACTCATCGCTTCCGCATCGGTAGTGCTTTTTCTTCTATGATGGATTATTTCGGCACATCTTACTACTACTCTCAGTATTATCGTAAGGGTTCCCAATGGAAGGACAAAAAGCCATTGGTGTTCCGTGATTTGGCTGAGGATGCCGACGGTAATTATGCCTTTGATCCAAGTAATGTAGATGCGTCTCTGCAGATACTTGATATCTTGCGTGGTGGAGATAATGGTAACTATGCTTATGCTGTAATGGCAAGTGAAGGGGCTTCACAGATTACTGTTTTCCGTTTCAGCAATGCGGATGATCCGCTTTGTGCAGGAAAATATACAATCGATCTGGATCCTTCCATCGATTTGAAAACTGCCAAATTTGCAGCTTCTCAAGCATATTCAGCCCATTTCATTTTCATGGCTGCTGGTAATAGCGTGTATCGTATAGATATGGAGCGTCAGAAGATTGAGAAAATCTACAGTTATGATGCTGATGCTAATGCCAAGATTGCTTGCCTGAAATTCCGCGACCCTGAGGATGCAGAAAATGGTAATGGCATGATTCTCGGATTCGGTATCAATACTTCTGCAGGTCAGGGTTTGCTGGGCGAATTGAAACTGACTATTGCGGGTGATGTTGATAGGAGTGAAAATGCTTCTTACATTTTCCAGGATGCAAATAATAGATTTGGCAAGATTGTAGATATCTCTTATAATTATGAGTAATCTCAAGATTTGTTTTGAGATAATCCTAATGACTGAGAATAATCCATGATGAAAATAAGAATATTATTATCTATAGTATTTAGTTCTGCCTGCTCGCTCATAGCGAGCGGGCAGAATCCGTTTGTTGGTACTCTTCCTGCTGATGCGAAGTTGACAAAAGGAATGTTTGATACTTTTGAGTCTGATGGTAAGATGTACTGGTCGATTCCTGATTCGCTTTTCGACCGTGAGTACAGTGTTACTACTACCATTTTGAGTGCTCCCGAAAATCCAAACCGAAGTAGTGAAACTAAGTATGGTTATGCAGGTGACCTCATCGGTCCCCTTTTCTTTTCGCTTCGTAAGCAAGATGGGGAGGTGTATATGACGGATCCGCAGCATAAGTGGATACTGGCAGATTCTACAAGTGTTTTTTCCAAGATAGCGATGCTCACTCCGCAGGAGCGTCTCTACAAGCGTTTGCCTGTCATACAGGAAAGCAAAGGGCATACGCTTATAGAGATAGGAAATACATTGAAGAACTTTACTCTCTTTGGTATGGAACCTGCTTATTACGACATGAAGATCAGCATGCGGAATAAGGAAAAAGACCGCATCCTCGATGTGAAAGGGAAAAATGATTGTATTCTGTTGCGTATGTCGCGCACCTACAGTAATTTAGCAATGCCTCTTCCTGGTAAGCCAATCCGGAATTATCAGGGCATTTGGGAAACAGGAGTCTGTATCAGTCTTATGCCTAAACAGCCTATATCTGTGAAACGTGGTGACGGAAAATCGTTTTTTGAAATCAACAAGTTTGTGCTTTCTGCAGATGGTATCCGAAGTCGCCTTCCTGTCATTAAACGTTGGCGATTGGAAATCCGTCCTGAGGATAGAGAACGGTATCGCAGGGGAGAATTGGTGGAACCGGTGCATCCTATCATCTTCTATGTAGATCGGCAGTTCCCGAAGATGTATCAGAAGTGTATCATTGAGGCGGTCCGTGAATGGCGTCCTGCGTTCGAACAGGCAGGTTTTAAAAATGCCATTGATGCCCGTTTGGCACCTACACCGAAGGAAGATCCTGATTTCTGTATGTATGATAGCAGATATCCTTATATCTCCTGGAAGATATCGGCCACGAGTAATGCTTATGGACCTACGCCTTGTGAGGGAAGAAGCGGAGAAATCAATGGTTGTCATGTCGGGGTATTCAGCAGTGTGATGAATATCGTACAGAATTGGTATTTTGCTCAATGTGGTGCTGTTGATCCAGAGGCTCGTAAGATTATCTTGCCAGAGTCATTGCAATGTGAGCTGTTGAAGATGGTGATAACCCATGAGGTGGGTCATAGTTTGGGATTAGAGCACAATCATAGTGGTAGTAGCCATGCTTCTATAGACAATCTCCGTGATAATGATTATCTGGACAAGCATGGTATGGGTAGTTCTATTATGGACTATGTTCGTTTCAACTATGCTCTTCGTCCGGGTGATCATGTAGCGCTTCGCAATCGCCGTATTCAATTGGGTGAATACGACCGTTGGGCAATAGAATGGGGGTATCGGGAGTTTGAAGGTAATACACCAGAAGAGCAAGAAAATGCCAGATGGAAATGGTATGAGCAAAAGAAAAAGGAATGTCCAGAATTAGCTTTCTATGACGCTCGGGATATCCGTTCGCAACAAGAAGACTTGGGTAATGATCATGTGGCTATCAACAGTTGTGGTATCGAAAATCTCAAATACTTATGTTCTCTTGATATCTGGAATCCGAAAACGAACTTGGAAAAGCAAGTGATGGAAGGACGGTATAAGGCTTTGATAGAGCATTATAACCTCTGGACTGGTCATGTGTTTGCACATCTGGGTGGTTATTATTATGGTGATAATCATTATGATACCCCTGAATATACACAAAAAGTCTTGAAATTCTTGCAAGATTATGTGGTAACTCCTCCCGGTTGGCTTTTTGATTCCAAAATCATGTCACATCTTCATGTAGATAGAAAGAAGGAAATCAAACATTTTAAATCAGAGCAACAACAGCATTTCGATTATGCAATGGAGCGAATAGAGAAAGCCATGGCAAAAGAGAAGGATGAGATTCTTGTCAAAACATTGGAGACGCTATTGACTGAGGTGAAAACGATGAAGGAAAAGATGGAGACTGCTTATAAGAACTGGTAATCCTGGCGCATATTCAGTCTTCTATTTTAGACCAGAAAAAGATATAAATATCATTTAATATTGACTCATAATCAAATGATGAAACATTATAAAAGCTTTTTAATTATGTTTTTCTTATTCTCTTCTTTTAGCCTGTTACAGGTTATGGGAGAAGAAAAACAAACAGTTGTTCCTAAGCCATTTGCTGAATTCTTATCGGAAAATATGAAAAAGACGGATGGCGCTTTTCCTGTTTATCAGGAAGGTAATCGTGTTTATATGGAATTCCCAAGAAAGTGGAACGGTCGTGAGATAGAGGTAAGTGGGCAGATAGATCATGGCTTTGGTATGATCAACCGTTCTGTCAATTCATTGGGTGTAGTGCATTTGTCCATACCAGATTCGATGACCGTTGAGTTTCTTCAACCGTTCTACACTGAGCGCATCATGGATAGGAAAAGTACATACTGGGATGCATTCAGAGCTTCTAATGTGCCTGTTGCTGGTGAGGAATATCCTGCAGTCGCTATATCTAAAGAAGGTAATCCGATTATTGATATTACTGATGTTGTGAAGGGTGAAAAAGAATGGGTGAGTTATTCACAGTACCCGGATGTTCGTTCGTTGGACCCAGATATGAGTAAGTTGAATTCTGTTCAAGTTATTTCACCGCAGAAGGGGAACTCTTCTGGAAGAGAAGAAGTTGTGCTGAAGATGGTCAGATACCATGAGGCAGAGTCAGAGCAGTATGCATTCAACAGTATGGCTATTATTTTGCCGAATGGAAGTAAACCCTTATATTTGAGTATCTGTCTCCGACTCTTACCGGAGAAGGATATGCCTATACGCTTAGCTACTGAGGGTCTGGATATTCAGACTATTCATTTCAAGGATTATTCACAGAATCCTTATACGGTTGTTGATGATTCTCTGGTGATGAGGCTACAGCCGAAGTGTGCTTGTATGGTCTATGTTGATAGTCTGGTTCCTAATAAGTATAAAGAGGCTTTGCAGAAGGGAATTTTATCATGGAATGAATCTTTGGCTAAGGCAAAAGTTAAATTGAGAATTCATTTGAATTCCATCAAGTCAGGAATCGATGCAGCCTCTGTACCTTTTTTAGTGTCTTACGACATGGGAAAGGTTGGTGTTTCCTCTCAGAAGACAGTGCATCCACGTACTGGTGAAATATTATCTTTTCGTATAAATGTTGGGCATGATTTCAAGAAATCATTTAAGCCAGTAGAATTACAGAAATTAATCCATCAGGAATTTGGTCAAGTTTTGGGATTGAGTAAGGTCTCTGATGATGCAGCGCAGGTGAATGCTTTATCTTATCTTTATTGTGTACAGAAAAGTAAAAATGTGTATCAAGATAGGGAATTCATTACTAAAAAGTAAGTGACTATAATTCCTGACTGTAATGACAGCAAAAAATGGTATTTGCCAAAACTCATAGCCAAAATATCAAAACCGAAGGTAGGCAAAACGGAGAAATCTTTAATTTTGCACTCGAATTTAAATATGACTAAAAACAAATAAATATATTATTTAAAAATGAGTAGCATTTTAGAAGGTCGTCCTGCCTTGAAAAAGGAGGTCGAGAAGATTGCAGAAGTTGCTGGATACCTCTGGCAGAATGGTTGGGCTGAGCGTAATGGTGGTAATATCACTGTCAACATCACCGACTTGGTGGATGACGAAATCAAGGCTTTGCCTGCCATCAGTGAGGTGAAGCAGATCGGTACTGCATTGCCTGCCTTGAAGGGATGTTATTTCTTCTGTAAGGGTACTGGTAAGCGTATGCGCGACTTGGCTCGATGGCCTATGGATAATGGTTCTATCATCCGTATCTTAGACGATTGCGCCAGCTATGTAATTATTGCAGATAATCCTGTAATGCCTACCTCTGAACTTCCAAGTCACTTGAGTGTTCATGCTCGTTTGATCGAGAAGGGAAGCAACTATAAGGCTACTGTTCATACTCATCCTATCGAGCTGATTGCCATGAGCCACAACAAGGCTTTTATGGGCAAGGATGTGTTGAGCAACTTGCTCTGGAGTATGATTCCAGAGACCAAGGCTTTCTGTCCGCTCGGTTTAGGTATCGTTCCTTACCAGTTGCCAGGCAGTCTGAAATTGGCTGAAGAGACTCTAAAGGAATTGGAGGAGTACGACGTAGTGATGTGGGAGAAACATGGCGTCTTTGCTAAGGGTTTGGATGTGATGGATGCTTTCGATCAGATTGACGTGCTTTCTAAGAGTGCGAAGATCTACATTGATTCCAAGTGCATGGGATTCGAGCCTGATGGAATGAGTCAAGAGGAGATGGCTGAAATGACTAAGGCTTTCAATCTCCCTCGATAATTGTCGCTTCAAGTCTTCATTATTATTTAAATTGTAACAAATATATAGTATCCTCAAATACATCTGTCTCTTATACACA
>ENA-OZWW01000581-OZWW01000581.1-human-gut-metagenome-genome-assembly--contig:-NODE-581-length-13487-cov-9.766081_pt1 | contig 13487 bp, 10 predicted proteins | sample MGYA00243534_ERZ654079 | MGnify/ENA primary metagenome ERZ654079 (study PRJEB26926, sample SAMN06164994) | human gut metagenome | biome: ENVO:00009003; feature: ENVO:2100002; material: ENVO:00002003...
CACCTATTAAGTCGTCGGCAGCGTCAGATGTGTATAAGAGACAGGATAGGATTTGATAACGACAAATATTTAAAAATGCAGTCTGAGCATATTAAGGAGAGAATTGCCAAGTTTGACAATAAGTTATATCTTGAGTTTGGCGGAAAGCTGTTCGATGATTATCATGCTTCAAGGGTTCTTCCAGGATTTAAGCCGGACTCAAAGCTTCAGATGCTTTTGCAGTTAAAGGACCAGGCAGAGGTTGTTATTGCAATAAGTGCAGAAGATATTGCAAGCAACAAAATTCGTGGTGATTATGGAATTACTTATGATCAGGAAGTATTAAGACTTATAGATGCATTTACAGAATACGGACTTTTTGTTGGAAGCGTATGCATTACCAAGTATTTCCAGCAGCCAGAGGTTGATAATTTTATCAAGGTGTTAGATGCACATGGAATTAAGAATTTCAAGCATTATAAGATAGCAGGCTATCCTAATGATGTTGCTAAGATTGTAAGTGATGAAGGCTACGGAAAGAATGAATTTATTAAGACTACCAGACCACTTGTAGTTGTTACTGCACCAGGTCCGGGAAGTGGAAAGATGGCTACATGCCTTTCTCAGCTTTACCATGAATATAAGCATGGAGTTAAGGCTGGATATGCCAAGTTTGAGACATTCCCAATCTGGAATATTCCACTTAAGCACCCTGTCAATCTCGCTTATGAGGCAGCGACAGCAGACCTTAATGATGTCAACATGATTGATCCTTTCCATCTTGAAGCATATGGAAAGACAACAGTTAATTATAACAGAGATATTGAGATATTCCCTGTACTTAACGCAATGTTTGAGCTTATTGCAGGAGAGAGTCCATACAAGTCACCAACAGACATGGGAGTTAATATGGCGGGTAACTGTATTGTTGATGATGAGGCATGCCGTTATGCTTCTAATATGGAGATTATCAGAAGATATTACAAATGTTTATGCGACCAGAAGAGAACTGGTGTAAACAGTCAGGAAATATATAAGATTGAGCTTTTAATGAATCAGGCAGGAATCACACCGTCTTCAAGACCTGTTGTTAATGCTGCACTTGAAAAGTCAGCAAAAAGCGGTGACAAACCGGCGGTTGCAATTGAGTTGGAAGATGGAACTATTGTTACCGGAAAAACAGGTGATTTGTTAGGTGCTGCGTCATCAGCATTGCTTAATGCATTAAAGCAGCTTGCTGGAATAGATGATTCAGTTGACCTGTTATCACCTGAGTCAATCAGTCCAATCCAGACTTTAAAGACTAACTATCTTGGCAGCAGGAATCCAAGACTTCATACTGATGAGATTCTTATTGCACTCTCATCTTCAGTTGTAGCCAATCCTTTAGCTGACAAGGCATTAAAGCAGATTCCTAAGCTTTATGGCTGTGATGTTCACTCAACAGTAATCCTTTCATCTGTTGATAAAGATACATTTAAGAGACTTGGAATGAACCTTACATGTGAGCCTGCATATGAGGAAGAGAAGAGATTTCATAAGAATTAGTTATTGACACACATGCACGCATTTGATATTATTTATCAAGTAATTAAATATTCCATGAGGGAGTAGTTAGCGCGTAAGTGTGATTTGTCAACATTCTGATTATAATAAAGAGTATAATCTGGCAAATCTTAAATAATGAGACTCATGTATATCAATTATTTTCAGTGTACCAAGGCACTGAATCTGGTTGATATACATGAGTTTTTTTATACCCCTCGGAAAAAGAAAAATAAGGAGATTTATATGGGTAATTTTATTAATAACGCGCCATTTGCGCTTGTAATTGTGTTCCTGATTATTGGATTTGTGCTGCTGATTAAAGGTGCAGACTTTTTCGTGGAAGGAAGCTCAAGTGTAGCAAAAAGACTGCATGTTCCGTCTATTATTATTGGACTTACAATTGTTGCAATGGGAACTTCACTTCCAGAAACAGCGGTCAGTGTATCTGCATCAGTTACAGGCAACAATGAGCTTGCAGTAAGTAATGTAGTTGGTTCTAATATATTTAACCTGATGGTTGTTATTGGCGTGTGTGCAATGATTGCAACAGTAAATGTTGCAAAAGAAACAATAAAAAGAGATATCCCATTTTCGCTTATCTGTGCTGGACTTTTATTGCTTTTAGGAATCCTCGGATTTGGTGATAAGTCAGGTATGACACTTGGACATTTTGATGGTGTAATATTTATCGGTGCATTTGCAGGATACATTTTTTACATGATTAAGATTGCACTAAAGGCAAGCAAAGAAGGTAAAAAAGTTGAGATTGAAGGCGGTTCTGATGAAGATATTAAGCTTATACCCGTGCCACTCAGCATTCTTTTCATAATAGGTGGTGCAATTGCGATTGCGATTGGCGGAGATATGACAGTAGACGCTGCCTCAAGGATAGCTAGTGACCTTGGAATGAGCCAGACACTTATAGGACTTACAATTGTTTCAATAGGAACATCTCTTCCGGAACTTGTAACATCAATTGTTGCGGCTAGAAAGAATGAAGTTGATATGGCACTTGGTAATGCAATTGGTTCAAATGTATTTAACATACTTATGGTACTTGGTATTGCATCAGCAATCAGCCCAATCAGCATAATTACTGAGAATATTATTGATTTGTGTGTGCTTATTGTATTTACAATATGTGTATGGATATTTGCCGGAACAAGGAAGAAAATCGGAAGAATCGAAGGTTTTTCAATGGTTGCACTTTATGTGATATATGCAGTTTATATCATAATAAGATAAATGAGGTAACATACAAATGTTGTTGTTTTTAAAAGTGTTTTTTACTGAATTCATAGCTGAGATGGGTGATAAAACCCAGCTCATGCTTATTGCTCTTACTTCTAAATATAAGTTAAGAGATATTATATTAGGAACTGCTGTAGCAATTCTTGTACTTAACGGACTAGCTGTTTTAGCAGGTGGGCTTGTCAGTGAATTCATTCCTGACTGGCTTATAAAGACTATTGCAGCACTTGCATTTCTTTATTTTGCTGCATCAACAATTGCCGGGGATGATGATGACGAAGAAGAAGGCAGCGGCAAATCAAAGATTAAGTTTGCACCACTTGCAGTTTTCTGTACATTTTTCATTGCAGAGCTTGGTGATAAGACACAGCTTACAGCTATAACATTTGGTGCTAATGAAGGTATGAGTGCAGCTCTTGTTGTATGGATTGGATGTTCGCTCGGACTTTTTGCGGCTGACATTCTTGGTATGTTAGTCGGATATCTGTTAAAGAGCAAGACTCCGGACGGACTGCTTAATACACTTGCATTCGCAATATTCTCGATATTCGGTGTATATACACTTTATCAGGGACTTAAACTTATAAGGGCATCTGTCTGTCCGATTCCGGTATGGCCAATACTAATAGCTGCAACTGTTGTTTTTATTGTTATATGTGTCTGTCTTTTTATAAGAAGAAAGAAGAAAGAAATTAATTAAAATGAAAGTAATCGTATCATTTTTTATGTGATGCGATTATTTTTTTTGTAAATGTGTCGATATAATAATTAGAAAAGTCAAGGAAGACTTTATCCAATACATTTTCGTTCAAGGAGGAATGAATTATGAGTAGTATATCTTCAGGGAATTTTTCCCAGATAGCCGGTTCGTATGCAGATACAGCGGCTGTTTATTCTAAGTCAGAGACAACTAAGACCGATGAGACAAGCGGAAAGAAAAAAGTCAGTGGTCAGACTATCGGTAATCCCCAGTTAAGCGAGAAAGCAAGCAAATATTATGAACAATTAAAGAAAAAGTACTCTAATATGAACTTTATTCTTGTAAGTGAGGATCAGAAAGAGAATGCCAAGGCTAATGCTGCAGGTTATGCTAATTCCAATAATATGGTTGTACTTATTGATGAGGATAAAATTGAAAGAATGGCTTCTGATGAGAATTACAGAAAGCAGTATGAAGGAATTATTGCAAATGCTGCCAGTGGAATCTCACAGCTTGCAAGCAGTCTTTCAGCAACAGGAACTAGTGTAAAGGGCTTTGGAATGCAGGTTAATGATAATGGTACAGCATCATATTTTGCTGTGCTTGAAAAGTCAAGTGCTGCACAGAAGGAGCGCATTGAGAAGAAGGCTGTAGAAAAGAAAGAAGCTAAGAAGACAGCACAGAAGAAGGCAGAAAAGAAAAAGAATGAGGAGCGGCTGGAAAAGAAACGTAAAGAGACCGGGGATGTCGATGATACTGACGATGCAGAGACCGTAACAGTGACAGCTTCATCAATAGAAGAACTTCTTGAAAAGATAAAAGACCAGGAACAGCTTTTCTTAAGTGATACAGTAAAAACTCCACAGGAGAAGAATGTGGGTCAGAATGTTGACTTTTCTGTATAATGTCAGGGGGTGTGCCTAGTGATATTATCAGGAACAATAGCAAGTACCGTACAATTGCAGATGCTTAATAACAAGTGGATGCAGAAAAAGGAATCTGGCAATGTTTTATCTAAGCAGGAGTTAAACGAGCGTTCTACATGGACATCCGAGCAGTTTATGATTGCAGATTTTCAGGACCAGTTAGAACACAATCGGGAAGCAGAGAAGCGCCAGAAAATAGATAATAAGATTATGTCAGGTGGGAGTCTTTCGCCTGAGGAAATATCTTATCTTGAAAAGAATGATCCTGTTGCTTTAAAGAAATATCGTGAAACTAAAGAAGAAAAAGAAAGCTACAAGGAAAAACTGAGACAATGCAAGACTAAGGAAGAGGTTGACCGTGTAAAGCTGCAGAAGCTTGGAGAACTGGAGAGCTCATTAAGCAGTATCGTCAATGACCCGGCAATACCTAAAAGTGCCAAGTTAGCGAAAGCCCAGGAAATACTTGCAAAGACTAACAACATTGAGGCTGCACATCTTGAGTTTGTCAAATCCGCAGATTATCAGAGTATGCCAACTGATGACGAAAAGAAAGAACAGGATGCAGCAGATAATGATATATCAGATGAGATAACAGACAGCGAGAAAGCTGATGATACTGAACTTACTGATGCTTCCGAAAATACACAGGATAAAGCAGATAATGTAACTGATGATAATAATAATCAGGTTTCTGATATTAAAAATCCGGATACTATGGATACAAAAGCATCTGAGAAAACATATGAAAAAGATAATCGCAAGAAAGAATACAATACAGAAATTAAAAAAGTTAGCCGAAAGCTTAAGAAAGGTTTTGAGGCGGCTGACATGCATGTTGACATAATTGTATAATTATGTATGATAGGGAATCCACTCAGATATGACTAAGAATAGTTATGTCTGGGTGGATATTATTAAATCGATTAAATATTTTGTCACATGATAATCACTTCGCTAAAGCATAGTTTAACGAAGTGATTCAGAACACTCCGTTTGCGTGGTTCTGTTTGTGATACTAAATTGATACTAAATACTCTAATTAATATTTACACTATACCACATAACCCCGATTCTATGATATAATATCCTAAGAAATTTCTCCGAGGAGGATAATGTATGGAATACGATGTAATTATTATTGGAGCCGGACCGGGCGGAATCTTTTCTGCGTACGAGCTTATGAAGAAGTCACCTGAAACCAGAGTGGCTGTGTTCGAAGAAGGCAATACATTAGAGAAGAGAAAATGTCCTATAGACGGCAAGAAGGTCAAAGCTTGTATCAAATGTCCAACATGTGCGATTATGAACGGATTTGGTGGTGCTGGTGCATTTTCAGATGGTAAATATAACAAACTAATGATTTCGGTGGAACTCTTTATGAGTATATCGGCAGGGATCAGGCAATCGACCTGATGAAGTATGTTGATACAATCAATACATCACATGGTGGTGAAGAGACTCACATGTATTCGACAGCAGGCACTAAGTTCAAGACTTTATGCATGCAGAACAAGTTAAAGCTTCTTGATGCGTCAGTAAGACATCTTGGAACAGATATTAACTATATTGTTCTTGAGAATATGTACAATGAGATGAAGGACCATATAGACTTCTATTTTAATACTCCTGTAAGCAATATTGAGGTGATCGATGGCGGTTACAGAGTTTTCTATAAGGACGAGCACATGGATTGTGACAAATGTATTGTTTCCGTTGGCCGAAGCGGAAGCAAATGGATTGAAAATGTCTGTCAGAAGCTTGAGATTCCAACAAAGTCTAACCGTGTGGATATCGGTGTGCGAGTTGAGCTTCCGGCCGTTATATTTGCACATCTTACGGATGAATTGTATGAAAGCAAGATTGTATACAGAACAGAGAAATTTGAGGATCTTGTTAGAACATTCTGTATGAATCCTAATGGAATTGTAGTTAATGAGAACACTAACGGCATTGTAACAGTTAACGGACACAGCTATGAAGGTGCTGAGAAGCAGACAGAGAACACCAACTTTGCACTTCTTGTTGCAAAGCATTTTTCAGAGCCATTCAAGGACAGTAACGGATATGGTGAAAGTATTGCGAGACTTTCCAACATGCTTGGCGGAGGTGTTATTGTCCAGAGATTCGGCGACCTTATGAGAGGAAGAAGAAGTACAGAGAAGCGAATTGAAGAGGGACTTGTAAAACCTACTCTTGCTGCTACTCCGGGTGATTTGAGTCTTGTACTTCCTAAGAGAATTCTTGATGGAATTATAGAGATGATTTACGCACTTGATAAGATTGCACCGGGAACTGCCAATGATGATACACTTCTGTATGGTGTTGAGGTTAAGTTTTATAACATGGAAGTTGAGATTGACAACAATCTTGAGACAAGATATAAGGGCTTATACATAATTGGTGACGGAAGCGGCGTTACACATTCATTATCACACGCTTCTGCCAGTGGTGTATATGTTGCAAGAAAGATTATCGAAGAAATGTAGTCACATAATATTAATATAAGGGAGATTGCCATAAGACAGTCTCCCTTTAATAGTTTAATTAATATTTTTATTAAGCTTTATTATTTCAGCCCCTAACAGATTGGCATCATCAGTTCCATGAGTTGCAATAAGCAAAGTACGGTTATTACGCATTTTTAATATATAGTCTATTACATTTAACTTAGTATCCTTATCTAAACCTGTGAATGGTTCATCAAGTATTATAAGTTTGCCGGGATATGATAATGCTCTTGCAAGTGCAACTCTTCTTTTCATTCCACCGGATAATGAACTTACAGGCATATCAAGACTATCATCTGGAAGAATTGATAACAGATTATTACGGATTTCATTCCTATTGTTTTTTCCATGAAGCACTATTCTGACATTTTCTATTGCAGAAAGGTAAGGAATAAGCCTGTCCTCCTGAAACATACAAGATATGCTTTTAGTATCTATACCGGATACACTGCCGGAATCTGCATGTTCGAGTCCCATTATAATTCTTAAAAGTGTTGTTTTTCCTATACCGGAAGCACCCATAAGACAATATATAGAATTATCTTTAAGGGTTATATTGACATTTTTAAGAACTTCATTGTCATCATAGATTTTGCATAAATCAGTGATTATAATACTCACAATAATTCTCCTGACATTTTAAATTTATTGGATAGAAAGCAGGCTTGTAACACAGTAAAGTGTCTGACCGTTATATACAACCCTTGACCAGCCAACCTCTGTATTATAACCGGTTCTCGTAAAAAACTCGCCTTTTTTAGCAGTTGCAACAACAACAGAATCTGCATCTGTCACACTAGGCTTATTCCTAAGATTAACCTCTTCCTTAGGAGTTACAGTATCGTTACAGTCTGTGAATTTCGTGTTAAATCCGGTTGTAGGATTTTCTGTTGCTTTAGGTGTAAGGTCTGTTGTTAAGTAACTTGTAACAGCGTATACAGTCTGTCCATTGTATACAAGTCTTGACCAGCCACTGCTGCTTGTTCCAGTCCGTGTAATTGTTTCACCATTGATAAGTGTTGCAATTACAGTTGCGTCTGTATCCTGACTAGGCTTGTCACGAAGCCTTACTTCATCTTTGGCAGTAACGGTGTCATTAACAGAGGTGAATACCATGCCTGCTTCTACATCTGGCGATGCGGCAGCTGCAGTTTCACCGCTTAGAGAGCCGTTACTTTCTGAATAACCGAAATAAGCAACGTTAATATCAACATTTGTACCAATTCCTGCTACCCTGCCCTGATTAGTATACTGCCACATGCTGTATGTTCCTGTATATGATGTGGATGGAGTCTCTGGATAAGGCGTTGACGGATATTGTGCAACCCATATCTTAAATGATTTTTCAAGACTTGCAATGTTCCACTGGCTGTTATTGGTAAGTTCAGAGCAAGCGGCATAGAACATAGGTGTATAGCCTTTATCATATATTTCCTGTAAAAATGCAACAGCTACGTCAGTTCTTTCAGCCTTAGTCATGCTCTTCTGCCTGCTTTCAGATGTGTTGAAGCCTTCACAGTCAAATGCTACAGGGTAAGTTATACTGTAGTCTGCTATGAAATCAGCAACCCAGTCTGCTTCTTCAATAGCTTCAGCTTCATTAACTGCTGATGAGAAGAAGTATACACCAACTTTAATTCCGTTGGCTGCAGCCTGCTGCATGTTGTATTTTGCATTGGTGTCAGCATAGATAACACCTGTTTTCTGCGCTCTGTAGCCAACTCTTATCATTGCAAAATCAACACCTGATGAAGCAGCCTGTGCCCAGTCGATAGTTCCCTGAAATTTAGAAACGTCTACGCCAATAGTTATATCTGATGTTTCATTAGTGCTGTTAGAAAGAATTACAGAAGCACCATTACCGGCTGACTGATTCATCGCTCCATCATTGTCGGAATACTGCGGATCCTGTTCTTTCTCATCTTTATCGCTTAAAGTATTATTGCCGTCGGTATCTGTTTCACTGACAGACGAAGTTTCTTCGGTTGAAGATGCATTTGCAGGTACTTTTTTCCCTCTATGACCGAAAGAAACAATAAGTACAATTATTAATGCAATTACTGCTGCTGCAACAATTATGATTGCAGGCAGTAATTTCTTCCAGTTAATATGAATAGAATCATCAAGATATCCAAGATCATCGTCATCAGAATTAAACAGCTTAGACATGTTATACATCGCCTCCTAATTTAAATAATCCCTGCACAGATAATTAAGAAGCAGGGCTGCACCATTACTATCCATTGCAGTACCATTTAGTCCCATATAGTTAATTGTCCAGTAACTGATGGTTTCATCATATGTGAATTGAATCTTCAATGAAGAATTCATGTTATTATATACTACTTTACCGTTGAATTCTACAACCTTTTTATTATCAGCAGAACTGAAAATAGTCCATTCGGGGTCTGTACATTTGTTATCAAGACATTCACCAAATGTTATAGATTCATCCTGAAATATCTGTTGTTCTTTTACTGTATCTATTCTGGAATCCTGCATTGCACTGGCTTTAGTACCTATGCCTGCACTTGTCACACCGATAAAGCATATTATTAATGTGAGTATGACAGCAAGGAGTGTTGAAATTGTTCCTGAAAATGCATCATCTAAACTGTCATGGTACAGTATGAATACAAGAATACCACCTGCTATTCCACCGCCAAGATGACCGAGGATATCTACATTTGCACCATTAGATATAAGAGCATATACAACAATTAACGCAATAGATACGATTACAGTAGTCTTATTAGAATCAGTTTTTGAACTGAAATTAGTAAAAAGTGTTGCGCACATTACACCAAATATTGCACCTGATGCACCTGCTGCAAAGCGGATTACATCAGGATTGATAAGATGTGATATATATACGGATACAAGGCCTGATGCAAGTCCTGAACCGAAATATATAATTGCAGTACGAAGTGAACCTATACGCGGTTCGAGCCTCGAACCGAACAGATACAGCGCAACCATATTATTAATAAAATGTGGTAAATTGGCATGCAGGAACATATAAGTAAGAAGTCTTATATACTCTTTGTTGTTGTGGATGTACTGGTAATTAAGTCCACCTGTTTCAAAATGGTCACTGCCTGCTATTATGCACATAATGCCTGCAAGCAGATTAGCAAGGATTATAATAAGCACAACAGGCATATTCCTAAGACTGACTTCTGAATATCTTTTCTTTCGACTGTGTTGATAAAAATCCTCAGGATTAATTCTGTCAGACTTAATCTCGTATATTTCATCATCAAGATGAAGGGCATCAAATCCATTGGGCTGAAAACCGCTTTGAAAGTTGTTCTGATAGTTGTTATTGTAATCTGGTTCCATAAAATATTTCTCCCCTCATGTTAATTTTCCACTCTACAAAAAAGAATTCAGCATTACACTAAATTCTTTTTCATTATAACATATTGGGTCAATATGTGTTATTTAATATGAAGCTGAGCTTTAATAATAATTCTGTGAGAACCATCCATTTTAGCTTTAATACTTCCATTATGCTCGGAAACAATAGCCTTTGCAATCGAAAGACCAAGGCCATATCCGGTTATCTTAGCGGATGTTGAATCAGCCCTGTAGAATCTGTCAAACATTCTGTCAGTAAGATTCTTATCAATATTATCAACATCATTGCTTACGATTAAAACAATATAGCTTCCTGAAGAATATAATTTAAAGTCTATGTTACCTTTACCTGATGAATATTTAAATGCGTTATCAAGAAGAATTGTAAATAGCTGCCGTACTGATGATGCGTCACCGCAGCATGTAAGGTCAGGTGTAATATCGTAAGTAAAATGTTTACCTGAATCAAGTGCAAGTGCATTATAAGAGTGCACAGCTTCTTCTGCAAGGTCAGAAACAGGAAAAACCACACGTTTTATATGACCGTTGCGCTCATCCATTCTTGCAAGTGATACAAGACTGTTAGTCATAGCTGTAAGATTTTCTGCCTGTTTCTTTATATCTTCAATCCATTCATTATCAGGATTATCCATCTGTAATATATCAGCATCAGCTCTTATTACTGTAATCGGAGTCTTAAGCTCATGACTTGCAGATGTTATGAATTCTTTCTGCTTGCGGTGTGCTTTTGCAATAGGCATGACGATAAGCTTTGAAGTAAATATAAGAATCAGGAGCATAACCGCAATACCTGCACATGATGATTCTATAAGCGAAACAGCTGTTTTCTTAACATCATCTATCATATTACTTCGAAGTACGAATACAGCAATTGTACGTTTCTCTTTTTCATATATGCAATATCTGTAACCATTGTAAAATCCATCAAGTTCGCCTGTCTCATATGCCTCATAATATATTGCCAAAGCCTCATCTTCAGAAATATCAGATATGTTATCGATATTAATGGTTCTGGGGCGGTTATCTTTACCAAATGTAATATAGAAATACCTGGCATCTGCTTTAATTGGCTTCTTATCTAAAATATTAATATATATAGACGAAACAAGATGGTCGGATTTAGCGACCATCTTATTGTATGTGTTTCTGACACTTGTATACACTATAAATCCCTGCATAATTATTACAACTGCCATTGAAAGAACAATGAATTGTATTCTTAAGCGGGTAAGCATTTTCTCATTATAATTAGATGCTTTATTATTTTTTGACATTATATACCTTCTTTATATTAGTTGTTATTTTTTAAATAATATCCCATATTTCTTCTTGTAGCAATAGAATAATCAGACTTTAAAGCTTCAAGTTTTCTCCTGAGATAAGATATATAAGTCCATACGGTGCTGATATCAGAATCAGATTCACTGTCCCAGATTTTCTCCATAAAATGTTCTGCCGAAATAACCTGAGTTTTATTATTCATGAACATCAGCATCATCTGATATTCCTTATTAGTAAGAAGAAATGAACCTGAAGGAGAAGATAATTCACATGTAGTTGTGTTGAGCGAAATATTTCCAAGTGTAATAACATTATCTTGTTGTTTTTCAGAGCGTGTAAGTACACGGATTCTTGCAAGCAGTTCCCTTGTGTCAAATGGTTTGGTAAGATAATCGTTAGCACCATTATCAAGCCCTTCTACTTTATCATCTATTTCAGTCTTTGCAGTAAGCATAAGAACTGGAATGTTGCTGCCGCGTTTTCTTAAATTCTTTAAAGCTGTAATTCCATCCATTACCGGCATCATAATATCCATAATTACAGCATCATATATATCTTTTTCTAGATAATCAAGGGCCGTCTGACCATTTTCAACGCAGTCAACAGAATAATTATTCTTCTGTAATATAGTTGAAACTGCCCTTGATAATGAGCGGTCATCTTCAACTAATAATATTCTCATATATAATCCTCCAGTCGAATAATATTAATTCCAGTAGCCAAGTTCTATACCCTTTAAGTATATAGCTTTGGCTTTGGAATAATATCCATAAGAGTTAAAATGTGTGAAATCAGCACGAATCTGTTCAGGAAGATTGCCTGTCTGTATATCAATTATATCATTTTCGGTTGGTGTAAGTCCACAGTCAGATAGTGCATTTTCCATAAGATAAAGTCTTGTGTTAAGGAAATGTTCTCCAAATGCATCATACAGAGCTTGTTCCCATAATGTTGCATGAAGTCCTGCATAATTACCATTATTATCGTATACATCCTGATATATGTCAGCTGATTCTCCCGGATTATCAGTATCACCAACAATTATATAATCAGCATAATAGCTGTTATCAATTATATTCTGATATTGTTTTATAAGTTCATCATAATCATTCTCCCAGCCACCATTACTTCCCATCTCAAGAATAAGAATATCATTGCGATGGTCATAAGCTGCTTTAGGAATAACCCTTGTCCATGCGTTAATATACATTTCAGTTACAGAATCACAGTCTGCATCAGAACATATAGAAATATATAAGCCTTCATCAGCTCTTTCGACACAACATAAAACATCATTAATATATACTGTGTCTGGATATGTGTTATCTTCATATCCATATCCGCTGTAGTCATCCATATCGATTGTTTCTTCATTTTCATCAACAAATTTTACATAAGCTAATGAGTGGTCGGTTATATAGATATCACGGTCAGTGTATATTGGAATTCCGCCCGCACGTAAAGAAATCTGATATGAATTCTCACCACCTACACCAAAGTTGTAGGTATTGATTGATGTAAAATATTGCAGAGCAGATGGAGTTGTAAAGTAAGATATGTCTTCAATACCATTATCAGAGTATATATATGCTTCGTTACATCCAGCTCCCTGCATCATACTATCACCCCAGCATGATATGCTGCGTTCAGGGATTTCATCATCTAATACGGCTTCAGTAGTGAAAGATTCAAGAACCATATTATTATTAGATACTATGTATGCGGACTGTGAGCTGTTTAATATTATCTTAGATTCTTTTCCAGAACATCCTGTTAAGAACAAGCTTAATAATATAGTACATATATTTAATAAAGCAAAAAGGTTCTTTTTCATATGAATTCCTCCAATCTGATATCTTTTATCTCTGTCTCTTATACACATCTCCGAGCCCACGAGACATCTCAGGATCTCGT
>ENA-OZWW01000621-OZWW01000621.1-human-gut-metagenome-genome-assembly--contig:-NODE-621-length-12638-cov-10.370897_pt1 | contig 12638 bp, 8 predicted proteins | sample MGYA00243534_ERZ654079 | MGnify/ENA primary metagenome ERZ654079 (study PRJEB26926, sample SAMN06164994) | human gut metagenome | biome: ENVO:00009003; feature: ENVO:2100002; material: ENVO:00002003...
TGGTGCTTTGGGAAGCTATGTTCATTTTAGAATTACATTCTGCGGAAACTCAAGAAGTTTTTGTTGCCATGCAATCGTAAATGTGTATAATGGTATATTATATAAGGTAATTTTTATAACATACATAAGAGGATATAAAATGAAAAAAAGTAAATTACCAAAACAGGCCTTGATCATTCTGAGCATTGCTCTGGTGCTGGTAATTTCCACAGTTATGTGGAGTTCTGCCCAGATCACACAGGATACAGAGGAAGAAGTACAGTCCACTCTCCGGGATGTTGCCACGCAGAACGCCCTGATCGTACAACAGGAGCTCCGTGAAAACTTCAACTTATTATACAGCCTTGCCGATGCGATCAGCGTTTCCCCGGATGCAGTCAATGCAAAATCCATTGCTGCACAGTTGGGATCTTTTGTCTCCACCTATGAGTTTAAACGGATCGGTTTCGTCTCACCGGACGGTCAGGTGATAAGCACCGATGGCTATGTACAGGATCTGTCCAGCAGAGATTTTTTTAAGGATGGTATGCAGGGACTTCCTGGTATTACCAATACCCTCCAGGATCGCCTCGGTACTCCGGAACCCATCAATGTATTCAGCATTCCTGTGTATGATCAGAGTGATTCCATTATCGGTGTTTTATTTGCCACCTATCGGAACCAGCATTTTGAAGAAGTTTTAAGCGTACAATCCTTTAATAATCAGGGCTTCAGCTGTCTGGTAAATCAGGACGGTGACCTGATCGCCACATCTTCCAATGCACCGGCTTCCCTGCAGGAAGCCGACCGTATGTCCGATTATCTGACTCAGAATGCCCGTAACGACCAGCCCTTGCAGGATCTGCATACGCTGCTTCAGAGTTCTTCTTCCAACGGTGGTTATTTCTATGGAGGCAGTCAGAAGTATTATTACTATGCGGCTGCAATGGACAATCTCCGCAGCGACAGACAGTGGTTCGCCCTGACTATTGTTCCCGATCAGGTACTTTCCAGTCGTTCCGCTCCGATATTGTTTCAGGTGCGGCTGCTGATCCTGCTGATCATTGTGATCGCCGGAGTCGGTACTTTTGCTTTTGTGCACAGTATCCGGACACGGCGCAGGCAGTTATATCGTCTGGCTTATGTGGATCCTCTGACAAATGGTGATAATTTTGCCTGCTTCAAGGAGAAATTATCCCACCGAGGCGGAGACAGCGGCTTCTATGTTGCCCTGGATCTTCAGGATTTCAAGCTGATCAATAATACCTGTGGTGTGGCCAAGGGTGACGAAACACTGTTGGAAGTATGGAAGCTCCTGCAAACCGGTACACATCTGGGTGAATTTTCTGCCCACATCAATGCAGACCGGTTCATCCTGTTCCTGCGGGATAATGACCGGTGTACCTTAGAACCCAGATTGGAGTGCCTGTGTCAGGATATTTCCAATTTGTCCACAAAGCTTAATATTCCGAAACTGTTCCCACTGTGCGGCATCTATGAGACCGCCGATCATAAGGAAATCGAACAGAATTACGGCAAGGCTGTACAGGCCAAGTATCCGATAAAAGGAAAACGTACCAGACATTATGCTTTTTATGATGAGCTGGATATCAAACAGCTCTCCGAGGATCGTCTGATGGAAGATGTCTTCGAAGACGCCCTGAAGAACGGAGAATTCCAGCTGTGGTATCAGCCGAAAGTAGACCCCGTCACCGGAAACATTCTGGGAGCGGAGGCTCTGATCCGTTGGAAGCGCCCCGACGGCACCATGCTCTCCCCCGGGAAGTTCATTCCATTATTTGAGAAAAACGGTAATATCACAACACTGGATGAATATGTGTTCCGCACAGTGTGCGCACAACAGCAGAGATGGCTGCAGGCCGGAGCAACATTGTATCCGATTTCTGTAAATATTTCCAGAGTCAGCCTATACTACAGCAATGTGGTAGATAAGTACCGGGAGATTTTGAATTCATTCCGGCTCGATCCGAAATATGTTCCGTTAGAGATCACTGAGAGTGCTACCATTGATAACAGTGATATTTCCTCCCTGATCGAGCAGTTCCATGAAGCAGGATTTACTTTACTGCTGGATGATTTCGGAAGCGGTTATTCTTCTCTGTCTTCGCTGAATGTCATGCATTTCGATACAATCAAGCTGGATAAGAGTCTGATCGATTACATTGGTGACCGGAACGGTGAAAAGCTGCTGTTGCATATCACGCAGCTGCTGCAGAGCTTCGGTATGACTATTACCGCAGAGGGTGTAGAAACTTCGGATCAGGTAGAGTTTCTGAAGAATCTTCACTGTGATGATATTCAGGGTTACTACTTCTCGAAGCCGTTACCGGTAAACGAATTTGAAGATTTTGTAAGAAAGCATACAGGTCTGTAGGGTTCGCCCACAGACCTGTTTTTGTTCCTGTATTCTGTTTTGCTCGTCTTATTCTTCTCCCAGGATCAGGATCGAATAAGCCGGAAGCGTAACTACAGTACCGGCACGCTCCGCGGTCTCTTCTCCGGTATAAAGTTCCCCCAGCAGTACCAGTTCCTCCGCTGTGGTGCCTCCTACGGTAAGTCCGGTCAGATCCACGCTCACAGCCTCCGCAGAGGTATTTCCCAACAATAATAAGTTACTGCCTTCATAGCTTCTTGTCAGGGCAAAGCATTGTTCACCGGAATACTGCTCCAGATAAGCGGTGGTGCCTCTGGCGATCACCGGGTTCTGGTTGCGGACACGGATCACCTGTTTCACATAATTATAGATGGAATCGGGATCCTCCTGCTGTTCTTCCAGACTGTCAAATTTCATCCGGAAATCATCCATATCTGCCGGGCCCTTACACATGCCTTCCGCATTGCCGTCCTTGCTCCAGTACATGGGGGCCCGTTTGTTCTCGTCTTTGCCGGAGCCCTTCATGCCCAGTTCTTCCCCATAATAGAGGAATACATTGCCATTCATTAAGAGATTAAGGGCATTGCCCATTTTCGTCTGAGCTTCGCTATTCTCCCCGGCATAGTAGCCTGCACTGCGTCCCATATCATGATTGGTGTAGAAGGGAGCATTGATATAATCCGGATTGTACTGCGCATACATGCCCTGCTCTGTTTCCAGATTCTTTGCATAAGATGTTGCCGATGCCTTACCGTTCATCACATTGGCAATGATACCGGACTTGTCGGCAAAAGCAAAATCAAACATGCTGTCCACGCCGCTCTCATAATATTTGGCATAGGTATTCTGATCCGTCCAGCATTCACACACCAGATAATTCTCCGGATCTTTGCCATGAACATAATCCGCGAACCAGCTTAGAATTTCCACATTGTCCTCCACAGAGCCGGTGACGTATTCCTTCACTGCATCCAGGCGGAAACCGTCCACACCCATATCCAGCCAGAAGTCCGCCACCTGCTCAAATTCCCGGCGCACCGCTTCGTTCTGCAGATCCAGATCCGGCATGCCGTCCCAGAATCTTGCTTCATAATACCAGTCTGTCCCATTTACCTGCGCATATCCGCTCTGGGCTTCCCTTGAAAAATGGTAATAATCTACATACGGACATTCTGAGGAATCAGGCTGTGCTCCCTCCGGCAGATTTTTCAGATACTCCGTTGCCTGTAAAAACCATGGATGTCTGCTGGAAGAATGGTTCATCGCCAGATCCAGGATCACGCGGATCCCACGGTCATGGCAGGCTGTCAGCAGCTTCTGGAAATCATCCAGGGTACCGTACTGCGGATCAATATTCTCATAATCCGTAGTGTCGTATTTATGATAGGTCGTGGAGGGCATTACCGGCATGAGCCAGATGCCGTTGATCCCTAAGTCCGTATCCGTCGTATCGTCGCCATCATTCAGGTAGTCCAGCTTGTCCAGGACTCCCTGCAGGTCACCGATGCCGTCACCGTCACTGTCATAGAAGGAATAAACAAAAAGCTCGTAGTAGGTGCGGTAGTTGTCGTCCGGGATCTGCAGTACCCGGTTGTCCTGCACCAGAGACGTGGTACTGCCGGTGCTGTCAGTGTTACTGTCCGTGCTCTCATCCTGTACGGTGGCAGTCTCATTCTGTGTACCGGCAACAGACGCATTGCTGTTTTCTCCTTTGCTGCCTCCACAGGCAGTCAGAGACGCTGTCATTCCCACCACCAGTATTGCTGCCCATATTTTTCTGTTCCATTTGCTCATAGTTATCGCTTACTCCTCAGATCCGCTTTTTTCAAACCGGAACCATTTGAAATCAAAATTGCATCCCGGCAGGAAAACAAAGGTCACATTCTGCTCTCCCGCCACTCTTTCCAGAGGGAAACGCAGTTCCCTATATTCCTCGCTGTGCGGGAAGGGAAGTACCTGTGTAGCTCCATCGGTAAACCTAAGCTGGATCGTATTCTGCTGTAAAGGAGTTCTTCCGCAGATGACAATGCTATCGGTTCCCGCTTCTCCAAAGTTCATATCCGTAAATTCGAGAGAGACATTATTGCCGATCTGTTCAACGGCATCCCCGGTTCTCACAAAGCTGTCACCATAGGTAACTCCGTCCGTGAGAGCACTCAGTCTTGCATAAGCTTTTTCCTGTCTGGTGAAATGAAACTCTTTCAGGAAAATTTTATCTTCTGACACTATTGTCAGTTTTGTTACACCCTTTAATCTCCGGGGCAATACGAAGGTATCCGGCTGGAAGACTTCCCAGATGCCCGGCTTCTGATAGGTTATTTCACCCACCAGTGTTCCCTGTGTCCCGGAGCCGCTCTCTTCGGGCTCTCCCTTCCATATCTGAATCCGGTGGGGATCATTATCATTGGCAAAAATGGACAGCGTGATCTCGTCACTTCCGAATTCACCAAAGTCTAACGCTTCATAGACCAGTCCGGTAGGCAGTGCCTTGTCCGTTCCGGCACTGTTCTCCACTCCGCGGCTTACGTCTCCGCCAAAACTTCCGACATAAGAAATACCCGTCACCGGCTCATACGGAGAATGGAACGTCTGTCCCATGCCCTCCACTGCAAAGTCAAGTTGGGAAATCATTTTAATATTGGTTGTTCCGTTACAGGTCATACACCTTACCTGAAAACTGCCATCACTGACGCCTGTGATCCGGATGCTCTCGCCGTCTTCCAGTTCCTCCAGTTTTGCCACAGGGCTGGGGATACCGGAAGCGTCAGTAATGCTCCAGAGAAGCTTACGGTCTGTGGCTTCCATGGGATAGATACGGGTATGTAGCAATGCATACGGCTTCTCCGGTGTCAATCTCATATAGGGAGCGCTCATTTCCAGTTTCCGCACCGGAACAAATCCGGGATCCACAAAGGCGGGCGGATATTCTCTGTTTTCTTCTGTTGCGCAGACACCGGGACGAATCGGTGCTTCGACTGCCTGTAACATCACTGTCGCCGTGCGGTGCCCGGTAGCTGCCTTTGCTGTTCCGGTGCCGGTTTCATTGGTCATGCTGTTCACTGTGGCTGCCCATGCATCCTCCACAGTCACACGAATCTCCCCCGGCGTAGTTTTTGCTGCGATCATAGCCAGTAATTTCCCCTGGAACAGCTTACGGACAGTTCCCTTATAAGCATCGTAATCGGTACTGTCACCATTGTCCAAGCCTACGAGACGTCCGGCGCCTTCCACGGTCACTCTCACATAATCGGAGGCATTTTCCACAGGATATCCGTCCCGGTCCTCCGCTGAGATCTCCACAAAGATCATATCCTCGCCGTTGGCGCACATGGTAGATTTATTGGCTTTTACTATATAATGATCTGTGTTGCCGAAGGAATGTCTCTCCTGTCTGGCGATTTCCCTGCCGGTCTCGTCATAGGCCACAGCACAGATACTGCCGGGTACATACGGTACTTTCCAGGAAGGCTGTAATACTGTTCCCTTCTGATGGTCGATCTGCTGTTTTCCCTGTGACACTCCGTTTACGAACAGTTCCACCTCCGGAGCATTGCTGGTGATCCGCACGTCCACCTGCTGTCCCGGGTTAAAATCCCAATAGGGATATACATGGACCATGGGATCTTTTTTCCCATCTGTCCATTCCGAACGGAAAACGTAATAAGAATCTTTGGGAAATCCCGCCGTGTCCATCTGTCCGAAATAGCTGTTTTTCGTCTGATAGGGAGTCGGCTCACCGATATAGTCAATAGCCGTCCAGATGAACTGGCCGCAGGAATAGGGAGTATCTCTGTCCATAATAATACAATATTCCGTATTTTTTGCTGCCCAGCTTGTAGTACTGTTACCCAGTGCGGAGCACTGCTCATCCGCTTCGATCAAGGTCGCCCGCTCCAGGGGAAAATGATACACCCCTCGGCTCTGTACCACAGAGGAAGTCTCACTTCCGTAGATGATCCAGTCCGGATGCTTTTCATGGTGTTCCGCATAATATTTTTCTGCGTAGTTATAGCCCGCCACTTTCACGATGTCCGCACATTTCTGGGCATTTTCCCAGGGCATGTAATTGGAACCGATCGTCACCGGTGCCACCTTCCGGTAATCCCACTTTCTGACTACTGTAAGGAGGCTACGGGTGATCTCCTGTCCATGGGCATCCGCATGGGTATCCGGAATCTCGTTGCCAATGCTCCACATGATAACGGAAGGATGATTGCGGTCTCTGCGGATCCAGCTGCGTACATCCTTCTCCATCCACTCCTTGAAAAATCTGGCATAATCATAAGGATTCTTTGCCATCTCCCACATATCGAACGCTTCGGATACGATCAGAAATCCCATCTCATCCGCCAGTTCCATCAGTTCCACAGCGGGCATATTGTGGGAAGTCCGCACAGCATTGACACCCATGGAACGCATGAGTTCAAATTTCCGGCGCATGGCTTCTTTGTGAAAAGCCGCTCCCAGTGCTCCGAGGTCATGGTGATCGCAGGCACCGTTCAGGCGCACTTTTCTGCCGTTTAATAAAAAGCCCCTGGCAGGATCAAATTGCATGGTGCGGAAACCGATGCGAAGATGTTCCTGCTGACATAGTTCCCGGCTGTTGGTCTCCTGCTCTCTCCACAGGCATACCTGCAGATCATACAAGTAAGGATCCGTAATATCCCATTTCCTAGGATTATCCACAGGAATCGTCATGGATATCTTGTTCTGTCCACGGGTGAGAGGCTGTTTTACCCGGAAAAGCTCCTGGGTTTCTGTTCCTATGGGACTTTTGCTGTTATCAGTATCTCGCAGACAGTATTCCAGTTCATAGTTTCCACTATCGGTTCCCCATTCCAGTTCCGTGTCGATGGTCAGGTCATAACCCTTTTTTGTCTCAACAGAAGATGTGTAAATACCGTCCAGAGGAATATGTGTCTCCGGCAGCCGGATCATCCACACATTCCGGTAGATTCCGGCACCGCTGTACCATCTGCTGTTGGGCGCCTGAAATACGACGCGCAGAATGATTTCATTGTCTCCCTCATGTAAAGCATCCGTAATATCCCAGTCAAAGGTAGAATAGCCGTATTTCCAGTCACCAAGGTGCTCACCATTTACGTAAATAGAAGAATCCATGTAGACACCTTCAAAGCGGAGGATGACACGGTCATCATTTTCTGTTTTATCCGGGGCATAGGCAAAGTTCTTCCGATACCAGCCGATGCTGTCTTCATAGAGATTCTTCGTATCATAGATCAGCCAGTCATGGGGCAGATCCACCGGCTGCATTTTGGCTTCCCAGATCTGCCTGTCTTCCCAGTTCACACCTAATTCCGTTTTGGCAAAATACCAATTATCATTCCATAACGTTCTGCTGTTCATCACCGTTTTTGCCCTTTCTGTCTGATCCCGGTTTCTGTCCCATTATTTTATTTTTCCTGCACGTGTTCGGATTTATCTGCGTTCGATGCAGACTGCGCATCCGCCCGGTTCTCCAGATGTTTCACAAGCCAGACCGCCAATAGTGCATCCAGCGTTCCCAGCAGGATTCCACCCAGGATATCCGTCGGGTAATGCACGAAGAAGTAAAGTCTGGAAAATGCAATAAGTGCCGCCATGAGCAGACTTAAGAGTCCTGCTCTGCGATAATAGCAGAAGATCGTCACTGCACCGGCGAATCCATTGGAGCTGTGTCCCGAAGGGAACGAATATTCAGAAGGAAACGGGATCTTCAATATGACACTGTTGTCGACTGCGCAGGGTCTGGGTCTGGCGATCACATTTTTCAGAAACAGATTCCCCACCAGATAGGTAATAGCCATTGCGATCATCATAGTCAGACCGCATTTTCTGGTCTTCGGTATACATGTCAGGACGATGGCGATGGCAATCCATACAAGCCCGCTTTCTCCTATGGTGGTAAAAAGACGCATGACGTCCGTCAGCCATCCCTGATGAATTTCTTGTATTGCGTGTAATATCTGTAACTCCATATCAATCTCCATTCCGCAGACAACTGTCTGTCCTTCCGTCACCGTCTGCCGGCAGTCTGCGCCTTCCATAAGATGTTCCCCGCCTCGTTCCTGCCTATAGCGATGTCACTGCATCTTCGCAAGAAAAGCCTTCGCATTGGCTGCAATGTCATCCTTGAATACAGCAGAGCCTGCCACGATAACATTTGCTCCCTTCTCCAGTGCCAGCGCTACATTGTCCAGATGAATGCCGCCGTCTACTTCCAGATCAGTAGCAAGCCCTCTGTCCGTGATCATTTTACGGATCACCATTACCTTATCCAGGCATTCCGGAATCAGCTTCTGTCCGCCGAAGCCAGGTTCTACAGTCATCACCAGCACCATATCCACCAGTTCCAGATAAGGCTCCACTGCCTCTGCCGGAGTGGCGGGTTTGATGGTGATGCCGACCTTTTTGCCGGTGGCACGTATTTTATCAATGCATCCCTTCACATCTTCTGTGGCTTCCAGATGGAAATTCACCAGATCCGCGCCGCAGGCAGCGAACTCTTCCACATAACGCTCCGGCTTCTCGATCATCAGATGTACATCGAGAAACATATCTGTGTGAGGTCTTACTGCCTTCAAAACAGGCATTCCGTAAGAGATCGAAGGCACAAACAGTCCGTCCATCACGTCTACATGCAGCCAGGGCACGCCGGCTCCTTCCACAGCTTTGATATCTTCTCCCAGCTTCCAGAAATCCGCCGAAAGAATTGAAGGTGATAAAATATTCATGATACTCCTCATTTCTGCCCTTTCGGGCTTTGTCTGCAGCACTTTTCCCAATGAATAGGAAATCGTATTCCATATGCGTCTATTCTAACAAACTTGCATTCTTAAAACAAGACAAACTAAAAGGAACCTTTCCTTTCGGGAAAAGTTCCTCTTTTCTATAGATTTTTGACATCCTCTTTTAACCGGTCCCAGGCATCCTCGTGTTCCGTATAATATATGGGACATTTTTTCCCACCGCAGTCATAATGGCGGAGAATATCCTCCGGTTCCAGTTCATAGGCGTCGATCAGCCATCTCAACAGCCTGATCAGGGAGTCGTAGGTTTCCTGCGTGAACTGTCCGTTGTCCGCCTTATAGCAGCATTCGATAGAGATGGAATCCTCGTTACGGGTCTGCACCGCATAAGCGATCTCATCCAGAGGAACGCACTGGAGGATCTCCCCGTTATAGCCGATGATAAAATGCGCACTGGCACTGCGCTCATGATTGTCCTTAAGCTGTTCGAAATAACTGCGGTTCTGTGCTGCACTGGTGCCGGGGTTGGCAGTATAATGCACGAAAATATTATTCACCTCCGTCAAAGGATCTCCCGGTCTGGAATATTCATTTACCGTGAGGAAATCCTCTGTCCAGTCAGGGTGCGCTGCGTAAGTCTCCGCCGACAGTCCCTGAATCCGGGTTCCTATAGTATTCTCAATCCCTTTTTCCACCTGCTGCGCCATGTCTATTGCTTCCATCGGTGTGCTGGCTTCCGCAGTACCGGCAGGCACATTCAGAAGCTTTGTCAACGCAATGATTCCTACCAGAATTCCTGCACTAAGCAGAGTCAGCCGAATATATCTGCGGATTCTTGCCCGTCTGCGGCGGCGCTGTCTCTCCGCCCTCGCCAGACGGTGCCTGGCACGGGTATTGTAGGTATTGTCTTTGTATACATTTTCCCCATATACCGCATCCGCAGTTCGCTGCTTCTGCTGGTGGGTTCTATTTTCCTGCCGGGGTGCTACACTGTGCTGAGGATATGTTCTTGTCCTTGTGCCCTCCTGCGGCATTGCAGGTGTGCTGTGTTGTGACCGTTCTGTGCGCCTTCCCATATGTCTGCCCATATTTTTCCCGGTTTGATAATCCACCAGATACGGATTCCTCCGCATCTGCGTTATATGGATCTCTGCCTGTCTGCTTGAACGATTTTCCTGCGTCATATTGCCAGCCCCTCCAAATGAATTACTTTCTATGGGTTTCAATATAGCGCGGAGTTGTCACATTTTACGTCACATTTTTCTTAAGAAATTATAAATTTCTTCTATAACAGTGCTTGCAGATATGTTTCGATCTCTTTCGCGGTGATTTGATGAGCTTTCACTCCGGGATGCAGGCGGCTGCCAACGGTATCCGGTGTCGTGTCGGGGAGATGTAAAAAGTGAATCCGGGAATCGGCGGTCTGCTTCGCATAGCCTTCCACAGCTTCCCGGATGACGGACAGAAAGTTGTCTCCCAGCATGCCGTAACCCCAGATGATCTGTGCTGTGGGGTTGCTGTTCCGCACTACTTTCAGGAAATCGCAGATAGCTGTTGTCAGAATCTCTTTAACTTCTTCTATGTCCCGTGTTCCTGCCCATTCCTGCCCCAGTTCCGCTGCGGACTGAATCGCTGTGGCATCATTGGTTCCCAGATTGATAATGACCGCATCTGGCTGCCATGCTTCGAAATCATAGTCTTCCAACGCTCCCAAGGAAGCATTCCTCTCCCCGGTGAGTAATCCACAGACCTGTGTGTAAAACGGAGGAATCTTATTCTCCACATTTCCATCCCATCCGGTGACAATTCCCCAGCCGCTCTGGGATACCACACGATACTCCGCAGAAAGCGCGTCTGCCACCACACAGGGATAAGTATTCACTGCTGAGAAAAAAGCGCTGATCCAATCCTCTTCGCAGGCGGCTCCCACCGTACCTTCCCCACTGGTAATGCTGTCTCCCACGAATTCCAGCCGGTACTTCGGCTCCGGCAACTGCAGGAATTCACCGTCTGCATATTGCAATCCCACAATCTGTAACAGATGCCCGGGATCCTGATGCATTGCCTGTACTTCCTTCAGTATCCGTACATGCTTCGGTTTTCCTACCGTCATCCCCCGGAACAGGCACACTTCGTTTTTCCCTTTATTTAATGGAACTCTACTGATCTGCACGCCGTTCAGTTCCACCGCAAGCCAAGGTTCATAAGCGTCGTAATCGGCATTTACCTCCACCTGAAGTTCACTTCCGGTATAGATAAATTCTATTCCGCTGCCTGTCCAGAATAAATTCACCACGTCCGTTCCCGTGGTGCGTCCCAACACCCGTACCTGCGGCAATGCTGCCACACTGACTGTCCTTTTTTGCTCCATCTTTTCTCCCACACCTCTCTGTGCATTGTCTTATCTGTCGTTCTGATTTTCGCTGTCCCGCCTTCTTATCACCGGTTCTTGGCACAACGGCTGTATTCTTCGGCGATCACAGCCTCCGCAGGGCGACCACAGACCGCATAAGGACTCTTCCATTCCATACTTCCCGGCCAGTCCCAGATTCCGAAGCCTTTCACCCAGTCACGTTTTTGGCAGGCAGAAAATATTGCCCGGTACCAGTCTGCCTGTTCCGCATCATCCTCTTTACCCTGCAGTTCCCAGTTATTTGGCACCTGCGCGGAACCATGAATATTCATGCATCCTGCTTCCGCGAACAGAAAAGGCTTTTGATATTTTCGAACCACTTTCTCAATACGATCCAACTGATTCTCCCAATCATCGATAGGATAATATCCGCTGGAAGCGATCACATCCACTGCATCCCACCATGTAATATGATCTTCCCCGTATTTGTCACAATTATAACCGACAGGCCCGTCATATATTGTGCGGACCTCTGCGATCAGCATTCTCCACTCCGTCTCCCGGTGCTCTGTCATCGTCATCTCGCAGCCTGTAAGAAATAATTCACACCCTGTCCGCTGTGCGATCTGTGCATAATGCTTCTGAAAAGCAATATGGCTTTCAAACCAGTTGCCCCACTTCGGTTCGCAAGGAACATCATGATCAAAAAAGCTTATCCTTGCTCTCCAGACACCATTGTCACAATTCACGGTAGGCTTTAATGCCACCTTTAATCCCAGACTCTGTGCATATCGGATCATATCACACAGTTCCTCATCCGTGCAGCTTTTCTCCCCATCGAAACGAATTTCTTCGCTATAAGGGGTCTCCTGCATCCCCGAAGGAGTGAGTATCACCCAGTTAGCGTGGGTCTTATGTATCATTTCCTCCATACTTTTTCTGGCTTCTCCAGATCCCAGTACGCCTTTGTGCGGAAATACCGCAAAATTCACCCCATGAAATTTTTCTGTACCAAATTTCTGCATCAATAGTTTTCCTTTCCATAATTGTTTTATCGTAAAGCTTTTCCAATCTCCGTTCTTGTATTGTATCATTATTATCTTTATTTAGCTAGCTATTTTAACTTAATTTTAGTTAAAATTATTTTTGTTTTCTCACTTTT
>ENA-OZWW01000633-OZWW01000633.1-human-gut-metagenome-genome-assembly--contig:-NODE-633-length-12533-cov-7.244350_pt1 | contig 12533 bp, 10 predicted proteins | sample MGYA00243534_ERZ654079 | MGnify/ENA primary metagenome ERZ654079 (study PRJEB26926, sample SAMN06164994) | human gut metagenome | biome: ENVO:00009003; feature: ENVO:2100002; material: ENVO:00002003...
AAAATAAAATAGATTTTTTCTCATTTTACTATTGACATTTATTAGCTGGACTTTACAAAATTTCCTTATAACTATTGATATTGCCAAAGGCTACCTTATTGATTGAATATCTCTTTTCCGGAAGATCAATCACGTCTTCAACATTACCTTTGAAAATATTCTTTGCTACTACTTTCTCATCAAGAATAAACTTCAAGTTATCATCACTCTTGGCGTTATCGCCCAATACAAGCTGTATCTTCTGATAGTCCTCATAGAAGTATTCCTGTAATAATGGAATTACAGATTTTTCAAATATAGACTGCAGCTTTGAAAGTGATGCGTCATCCTTAAGTCCAGTAAAGAAGGCATGTCCAATCGTGTGCTCTCTATCATATAAGAATGTAATTCTTTCATTGATTTTATCAAGCATTGCTGCAACATCCAAATCCTCTACCTTATCCGCATGAATCTTTCTAAGCACATCTGAATCCGGCATCATTTCAATAAACTGAAACCTTCTACGAAGGGCTGTATCCATCAATGCAATTGATCTGTCTGCTGTATTCATTGTTCCAAGTATATACACATTAGATGGTACACTAAATTCATCTCCTGAATATGGTAATATAGCTGATGCTGATTCAGACATCCCAGCTCTCTTTGTACTTTCAATTAATGTAATTAATTCCCCGAATATTTTTGAGATATTTCCTCTGTTAATTTCATCAATAATAAATACATGCGGCTCTGTATTTTCTTCAATTACTGTACTTTCTAAGCCTGGATTTACTTTCTCAGCTAACTTAATAACATCCTTTACATTCATATTAGGGACTTTTGCAAAAGTCATTCTATGAAGTAACTTACCATTATTTATATCAGTAATATCCTCATCAATATTTTTTGCAAGCCATTTCACTGCTCTTGCAGTCTTATACATACTCTTATCTTGCAGCACAGCTGCTTCATCTGTTACTATTGCAATTCCGTCAATTGTCTTTCGAGTTTTAAATGACAAAATAATATCGCCAAGCCTCACATCTTCCACAAAAGAACGCGCTTCATCCGAATCTATGTCAAATCCCATTCGAACATTATTTTCTTCAAAGCATTCCTGTTTTACTTGATTCAGATCTCCATTCATAATGGTTAACTTCCATATTCTAGCCCCTGCATCAATAGAATCACCGTTCTTTGTTCGAACAATGCTTTTCGCTTTTTCACAAAACTCCTTGAACACTCCTGATTCTATCGTATATCCAATATCTTGCTTATTCTCATCAATAATCGGTTTAATTCCCTCTATGAATTCTTCATATCCATATGATTGATGAAATGTAGTAAATGCTATTCTTCCAGCTTTTTTTAATTCGTTATATCTTGTCATAACTGCATCATAATCTGTAAGTTCATCTACAGACTTCCCGTCGCAAATTGCAACAGCGTATGTGGCAGAATTATATGTCTTTCCTGTTCCAGGAGGTCCATATAATATTAAATTCTTATCAAACTCTTTATTTGCTTCTTTCATCTCCTGGAACACACCTCTTTCCTCTAATGCTTTGATTGCCTCCATCAAAGTCTCTCTCATTTTATAAGAAAATACACCATCGGCACTGTCTGCCAAATCTCGTCCATAGAACAAAACTGGCCAGTATTGATTTTCTCCTGTATCTCTTGCACATAACGGACAGTTTGTTTCCTTATGTACAGCCTTAGCCACATTGATTGCATTCGTGTTATAATGCGCGGCGCCATTTCCATATTTATTCGCTATCTGCTTGCAGGTTCCTATTCCACCCATCAAATACAAATAATGAAGAGTATCTAACCATGCGCTTTTTACAATATTCTCATCACCCAGAATTCTTTCATATTCTTCTGCAGTAATTCCTGGATCATATTCAGCAAGACTTGGATAATACTCTATCTTTTCAATTCCAAGTACATGGTCATAATATGGCAGTATAGCTGCTATGGCCTTAGTTATTTCTGTATGATAATAAGCGTTTGTTTCATCCGGCTTTCTATCAATGTACTTACATATTTGCACTTTCTTGAGCTTTCCAGATTCAACTTCCTGCTTTATTTCATCTTGCGTCTTATTCAAAATATCTGGAGTTCCCCACTCATTGCTACCAGAAACAGAAACATAAACTAGGCCTGCCGCCACATTAAGAGGAATGTCTAAATGTGAATGGTACTGTTTCATTATGTCTTTGTCATCACCATCATTTTTTATTTCCAAACTTACTCGATAACAAGTATCGCTGTTACGTTTTTCTACAAACACCGATACACTTACTGGATTATCCGCATATTTTCCGTATTTTAATGGTGCCCATAAATAGCGGCGTGTTTTTGTATTTGAACCATCCAGCCAAGACATAGACATGCATTTTTCTAACTTAAATCTAACAGCAAATGCTTCTGCCATCTTTTTCAACTCAGCTATAGCATTCTGTCCTTTTTTCTTTACTTCCAAAAGACGACTTACTTCTTCTGCTGCAAGCCCCGGTGCATCTGGCTTAGAATACGGAACATCTGTGTTATCTCGTAGATAATCCAGAACTCCTATGTAATCAATTTTACTATCATTTCCGATAATCGTTGGATACTGCTCTCTGACAAAATAGAACAGTTCTTCCATTGTTATTTTATTTCCATTCATGGTCAACTCATCCGCCATGTTGAGCCCTTCCGGGTGTGTTTTCTCCGGAAATTCATCCAGAAGACTTAATCTTCTCAATGAACTATTTTCTTCGGAATCTCCCCGGAGATAATTATTAGATGAGTTATCATTATCCGCGCAACACCACTGCGAACAACGAGCATTTGCCACACTGCTTTCCGCCAACTTTTGTGCACGCTGTATGATTGCTGTTTGTTTAAAATACATATCCTTTTTGCTACATACCGGATTACTATCAAACGATTCTGCTGAAAGCAATGCTGTCGCAATCCATACAGCTGTATTTACTGGATATCTATGTTCAAATACACTTATTGATTCTAAATACTGTTTAACCGACTCTGGCATGCGTATTGGCCCTTGTGGTGACCTAAATCCATGTTTCATCAGTTCTTCCCTGGAATATTCATCACCCACGTACTCTTCAAGTAACTCTAATTCCATATAGCGGCCAGCTGTACCATCAAACTGGCCTGAAAGATCATATTCTCGATCATCAATATCCGATTCGTCAAGATCAGCCTTGTTTACTCTACATTTAAATTTAATTGCTTTTACATTTCCTGATACATAAATATAAACTATATCACCAGCCGTCATATTTGCCTTTTGTGCCCAATCCACTCTATGCAAATTATGAAATGCATCTACTACATTATATTGTTCTGGATTACCTGATATAATCCACTCTGTTACTTTCGTCTGCTTCAAATATATCACCTCTATCCCCAAAAATGTATAAATATCCAATTTTTATTCTATCATATTTGTGCAGATTTTACATCCACATTCTTTTAAGCAAAAATGCCGACCAGAACATCTCTGCTCCAGCCGGCTCAATTTGCCCATTATATTTTTCTGTCTGCTTATCCTTATTTGCAATTATGCCCTTTATCGTGCTTCCTCAATATTCCTAAATTTATCCCATATGAAGCATATAAATATCTACTTTTTTATATTCAATATGAATCTACATTTAGGGAAGTTTGAGCATCCATAAAACTGTTTTCCTGCATTTTTCCCTTTATTTGCAGTTCTAAGCACCAGTTTCGAACCACATTTAGGACAAATCAATTTGTCATCATTTACACTCTGCTTATTATCAGGAGTTTCCTTTTTAGTATCTGCTGAATCAGAAAGCTCATTTTCCTTGACGAGTTCTTCATACTTAGCTGCATAATCTTTACGACTTTCAATATTCATGTCAAGAATTCCCTGTGCAATTGACATCATTTCTTTTTTAGTAGATGCAAAATCATTTGACGCAGCTATAATATTCTTCATATTTGAAACAAGCTGATCTGCTCTAATAACCTGACTTTTGATTTCTTTTGGAGCATATCGGTCATTTACGATTGTTTTAGGATTAGCTAATACTACTAATGATTTATAAGAGCTGTCAAAATTTCGTTTAATTGCAAGACTTGTGACAAGCCCTGCATTATCCAGTTTGGCCTCTTTTAAAACAGATAGATGCCTTTCACCCTGAGTAATTGGCGAATATATTCCTTCTTTCTGTTTCTTTGTTCCGTATGTAACAGTTCTGATAAATGCTCCTTTTGAATCAATATCTATATTTCCTACCAGATTCTTACACTCAATCAAAAATATAACCTTTGATGTAACTACGATAAAATCTATCTGTGCTCCTAATCCACTTTTAGTTTCTAAATAAATATCATGTAAGACTACCATATCCATATTGCTATGTTTAAGTTCAAACATTATATTATCTTCACCAGCTATGCCGGCCTTCGTGACTGCAATTTCTTTTTGTATTTTATCTTTTACATCCTTATTAGCTTTTGGAAGTAATGACTCAAGTTTATCTAAATGTTCTTTTGCGTCATTTGACTCCTTTAAAATAATAACTTCCGGTTTTGAAAAAATTCCCATATCAACAATCCTCTCTTTTTATTCCTATTAGATTTTCTGTGTATATCTGCATCTGGGAAAATTTGAGCATCCAATAAATTCTCCATATTTTCCATTACGCCTCACAAGCTCTCCGCCACATCTGGGAATATTATACCATTAAACATTGAAAAAACTATGTTTACAATACTATCAATTCACTCAATCCGTCATAACAAGTCACGATTCCGGCAGCAACGCTCCCCCCAACGATTGTGCCATTATATGTTTAAAGTTTTATATGTGTGCCATCGCTTAGTAATCTAAACCATAGTAATTCCAAGGCTTTCCACCAAATTCTGCCCTGTGTTGCCCCGGTCTGCGAAGATATGCATTATCATAAAACTGGAGTGCCGTGGCAGATGAATAAAACTTTAATCACAAAATTTCCCCTTCATAATCTGATAAATACCGCGTAGTTTTGCTAGGTTTTGCAAGGTCTTTCGACCTTTAACACTTTCTGCTGAAAATGTATGTAAAAATGTAAATTGTAGCAAATCTACGCAATACACGGACGTCAATCGTAGTAAAAACGTAGTAGAACTACTCAATAATTACTACTCATACTTTTGCATTCTCCAGTCCTTATATATCCAATAGCATGCTGCTATTTCAAGTATACCCACATCTGGTCTTCCATCTCTATTTTCTTTTTCAAGTATGTGTTGAATTATGGCATTTTTGATTAATTTTTTTCTTTTATGTTCAACATTTTCATAACCACTTTTCTGAAACCATTCTTCAAATTGTTCAAATTCTTTTTTATTATCAAAAAACATTACTGGAATTTCGATTCCGCTTCTATTACAACAATAATTTCTACGATTAATTACTGAATTCAACTTTCCATTCATACTATCTTTCAAAAAATAGTAAAATAAACCTTTACCAATAATATACCGTATTTCGGGTTTAGGGATAATGCAACGTCCCATATCCATAAACCATAATTCAGATTCATATATTATAGTCGTAAGGTACTCAAATTTTAGTTCGGAATATAACATTCTCTCGTCGTCATAAAAATAGGCAAGTAACTCATAACCATCTTTATGTTGACCAGATACTATTTTATACTCTGGATGATTTATGTAGTACATGTAGTTAACAGTATCCCAATTACAATCAGACCACCCTTTAACATCACTCAAAATAAGATCAAATCTTTTTGAAGGACTTAAGTCATATCCAAAATGCTTTCTCCATAAATACTCTGTATGTTCAACATTTGCAGTACACTCCTTAGGAGTGTTTATATCGGCAGTTCTAGTATAAATAGCGCCAGCTCTCAATTTTTCTTTTGGGCTTGACTCATAATAGTCCTTTTGTAAATAATATGGTGTATGTTTACCTCTTCGAATTATCAAAATATCAAGCTCATTATTATCAATAACAATAGTTTGGAGTTTTATGTCTGGGATAAATCCTCCTGCAAAGTTCTTATCCCTAAGAAATTTAATAAAATCTGCTGTTTTTAGTCTTTGTTTTTCTGTATTCTGTATTCCTTTTATTGTTCCATCATCGTTTGCACCATAAATCAGATATGCATCCCTATCCTCTAAATTATTTGCCATGCATATGATATCATGTAATTTATCTTCTTTTTTATTTTTATCTGGTAGTCCGATTTAAAATCCCAATATCCGCCCTCATAACCTAATTCTAGAAGACTCCTTATTTCACAAATTAAATCATCCATCAAATCACCTTCCTATACCTTGAATATCTTACTATGTTTATTCTTCTACTCCCAATAGAATCAAATCCTTTTTTAACGATTCAACAAAATTACTAAGAGCAATTTTTCTTGTAATTCCTCCTTGTTTCACTATATCATCATCCTTGACACCTTCTATAATTCTCTTTATACCCTGAACATCAGCCATATAAAAATCTTTAAGATTTCCCATGAAATATACAGTTTTAAATGCTTGAAGTATTGTATATATATCTTCATTATTACTTATATTAATCAATGCAAGCAGTTTATCCAAATCCAAGTATTCAATAAATGATTTATGGATACAACAGTAATTCGCCATCTTGCGGCAATGCTCATAAAATACATCCGCACTTCTATATATGTCAGATTCTTCTTGTTCCTCTTTGTTTATTTCACGATTTCTTATTTTTCTTTCTTCTGCAATTGGACGATATAATTCGTTATATTTATCTCTTATCTCTTCCGACGAAAAATTTTTATGGAAGTCATTTTCTTCTTGAACATCAAGATCTTTCTTTATCATATCAATCATCTTAGTTTGAATTTTCTTTATGTCTCCTGTAAAAAGTCCATTTACTTGAAGATATAGTAGTGTTGAAAGTATATTAGAATAGTCATAATACGCATATTTGCCTTCTTCGACTTCATGAACTAATTTTTCTAATACTTCCTCAACTTGCTCGTCTTCCATAAGATACCAGTCTCTTAACTCATTTAGTGCTTTGCCTGTTGAATGTATTTTAGGTGGATTATCAACATCTTCTTGTTCTCTACGCTTAATTATCGACTTACAGGCTTGCGACAAATCTTCGTCACTCCACACATCACGATTAATCCAGGCATCAATAAAACTATATCTGAAAATATGGGTATACTCATGGCCTTCAAAATACACCATATCTTGACTTCCATAATTTGTACTACAAGTTATCTTTTTATTTTTCTTTATTGCTCCTGTTACCCAAATACTATAACGCAGAAAATCGTTCAAAATTTCTTCATAATATTTACTACTGGAATAATACTTTGTTGTTGCTTCATATATTTTTCTAAATGAAAAAATCCATGACCTTATAATTCGTAAATTTCGATTTTCTGTTTCTGTAAATGCACTTACAATATCATTTATGCACTTTAATAAATATTCTTTATATTGACCTTCTTGAATTATACCTTTGCTCTTTTCATTTCCGCATATTACTTCTTTAATAACATCTTTTAATGCCGGATAGTACAGCATCGTTTTACCAATTACTTTTTCCTTGATATCTTTATATAAATAATTTTCTGAATATAACATTTCATTTAGTTTTTTCACTTCCTCAACTGTAATCTCTCCATTTGTATCTTTTCCCAGTCCTTTATTTTTTGTTTTAATATTTTTTCCGTCTCCTATGTACTCAACCACTTTACGATTACCAGAAATCACTGTGAGATATTTTTCTTCTATATTTGTATTTGCATATATTTTTCCAATATTTTTCTCATCCGCCAAGATAATCACCTTGCAATTACAATGTTCTATCAAATTATTAACAAAACCAAAGAACTCATTAATTGGAATTGTACATCTTTCTAAATCATCAAAACATATAACCATATCTTTAACGTCTATACTTCCCTCAATTTTTTCAAATACATTAGATAAATCTGTCGATATCGGTCCTATTGAAAATGAAAATGCACTACTAGCTATGCCTATAATTCCTGCAAGTGGTTTTAATCCTTTTTTTACTAATTTATTTCCATTTCCTTTGACATATATCAAATAATTTGTAATTAACTGCTTTGCAAGTGAATCAATGCTCGAAATTCCATAAAGAGAAATATAAACATTTTGCTTCCGTTCATTTTTTCCTACTTCTACTGAATCAATTGCGTCAACCAAATAGTTTTCGTATAAGTAAGTTTTTCCGCTTCCCCATGTTCCATCAATCAAAATGGCATACTTTGCATTTTCATCGCGAACATAACTGATTACAGCATCTACTATTTCTTTTGATGTCATTTTTATCCCTCCTACAAACATAAACACGCACAAGCCATTTCTGCAAGCAAATAATCATTCTCTACCTTAACTTATTACCCAAACTTCAACTGCAATCCCTCAAACAAGTCCCCAATAGTACAGCTCAAATGCTCGTCCGACTCCGGAAGTGCATACTTGGCAATCTCATACTCCGGATTCAGCTCCAGCTTCTTTATCAGAGCTCCGGTATTTACTGCATCGTCCAGTCCGTCATGAAATCTGCCTTCCGGCTCTATCTCTGCACTTTCAAGAGCATCCTCCAAGCTGTAGCACCTGTCTAAATAAAATCGCTTCTTAAACACTTCCTGGTAATCAATCCAGCGGTCTGCTTTCATAAAGTCATCTATCTTTGCGCTCTCTATATTCTTTGCTTTTATCTCATGCAATATCTGCGTTCTGTCAGAATCACTCCAGGCATAAACCTTGTATTCTCCGTCTCCAAGCCAGTCTGTCAGATGCTCAAGTGCCTCTGTCAGCTTCGGAGCCTGTTTGATATCGCGGTTTTTTATGCCTGTCATGCTCTCTATGAAATTGTCCAGCACGCCGTATTCAGGATTTACATACTCGCACATTGTGGCTATTCTGTTGAATCCTTCATCTAAGAGAACTGCGCCAATCTGTATTATTTCACTGGCGTATTTATATGTTTTTCTATAGAGCTTCTTTACCCTGCACATTTCCAAATCGATTACCAGATAATTCATATGTACCTCCCCAGTGTCCTGCTTATTATTTTACCACATAGTACTTGAGTCATACAGTTTTTTAGAGATTTTCATCATTTATTTTATCTTCCTCTATCATCACCGGCTTGTCCTTACCATCACTAATTACTTTGCAAATCACTCCGCCGTCTGTCACAAACACAATCTTTCCTTTTGCCTTACCACCGATTTTGTCATAAAGTCTGCCTGCACTCATTGACTCACCCTTCACGGTGTATGGGCTATTGGCTACGTAGCCGACCTTGCCAAGTCCTTTAATCTTTACCTGTATTGCCTCGTTGTCATACTCATTGTCCGGCTCCTTGACCAGCTTGACCTTCATGCCTTTTTCCATGAAGTCGCTTCCGTAATAATGGTTACATCCTGCTATTGTAAAATACATTTCTTTCATTGTCGTGTCCTCCTGTCTTTTTTACCACTCTTCATAATCCTCATCCATTGCATCATCTACACCAGCCGCATAGTCATCATCACTGTCGTACCTGTCATAATCATAGTCACCATTCATATAGATATCATCATATCCTTCATCATATGAATCATAAGAACTCGAGCTGCTGTGATATGATGAACTACCTGTTGATCCACCTGAATAGCTTCCGCTATTGTCATCGCCATATGCATTTGATGAGGAACCTGCAGAGCCTGAGCTGCTATTATATGATTTATCCGAATAAGATGAGCTACTGCTTGATGAACTGTTTCCTGATGAGCTGCTTCCTGATGATGTATATCCGCCTGAATACGGCTTATGCAAGTAGCAGTAACTGCTGTTTTGGGTCTGTTCATTATTACATCCCGGCTTTATGCATTTGGGTGTACTCTCTTCCATAGCATTACCAATAAACGCAAATATGGCTATTACAGCAATTACTACGAACACATTTATGCCAAAAGATGAGCCGCTGCTATATGAACTGTGATTAGTATTTGAATTATTATCATTAGTGCAGTCCTTGTAAATCATATACTCTAAATAATCGTCCTGCATGTCATTTTCTCCGTTGTGGTTCCAGTCGTACATTGCCATAGGTATTACCTCCTGATATTATACCGGTCCGTCAATTTTACATTCATCATAATACTTGCACAGCATACATAAGCTGTTGCAGTGTTTTGAATGATGCAGTGTCCTTTTTATCCAATAAATAAATTTTTCCATTTTGTCCTGTCCTCCTGTTTTCGTAAATTAAATGCTTGTTTCTTATGATGGCTATAGCTTAGCATTTTACGAGTCCCAAAGTCTGCCCTCGCGCATCGAATCTTTGTTCTTTATTGCAATAAAACTACAAAAAAGGACGCGGAATCTCTCCCACGTCCTTAAAACTATCTGGCTTTATCTTCTCTTACCTTCGCTGTTTCCCTCATACACGATAGTCACATCAAAATTAGCAGATTATTTACCATTATTTCAATACCCATATTCATTCTTTTAACATTTTGATATACATATGTATTACTATAACAATATCCATCGTTTTCTGTTCCTCTTGAATTTATTTCTCTATACTTTACCTTATTATTGTTTCAATCTTTTCCTCTAATGCCTAAATTCTTGTAAACAATTTGGCAATATTAGTATTATGATTAATAATTCTCATGAACCTAGTTTATATTTCTTTTAAAAGTTATGTAACCTTCTAATTTACAGTAAGCTTATGCACTTCTTCTTGCAATGCATTCAGATAATTTAATATTTCTTCAAATTCCGGTATCTCCCCATATATCATATTCCTCATTGCATTATAATCTGCCTTTAATGCATCAAGTACACCATCACTTGGCATAAGCTCAATACTATTTAATGTTGCTGTCTCATAATGTGCACTTTTTGTGTAATAGAATTTCTGCTTAAATGCAACATCCTTTTCAAGCAATTCTTTTCTTGCAAAAGCACTTTCTTTCACCCAGGAATTACCTAGATTATAAACATCATATAAATGTCTTGCATATCTTGCTGGTAACACTTTTCCTTCTGGAAAATTTGCTATTTTATGTAATATAGTTAGTTTCTCCCAAAATGTACGCTCTACATCTATGGTCAAAACACTTGTCTCTTTCTGTGTAAATACATCTGGATATTTCTCAGCTGCAAAAGGACTTACTACAGTCTCATGTGATGGCATCCATTCAGCTAATGGACCTATTTCCAATCTTACGCAGGAACGAAGATATTCACTCTCAAAAATCTGTGGATAATAGAAATTAACAACCATTTCATCTTCTGAATCAACTGCTACCCATTCTCCATCCCCTAGTTTTTTCTCCAGTTCTTTATTGAGTTTCGGAACAAATTCATTTTCATAAAACTTTGCCGCCTCTGCATTAATTTGCTTATTAAATTGATCCTGCTTTGTTTTTGACCTTTCACTCCAAGGATTTCCCTCATCAGTAATTATTTTTCTCCAATCCAAAATTAGATCGATATCTTCTGAAAATCTCTCTATTACATGATATGATTTCGAAAGACTCGTTCCACCCTTAAATACAAAAGCTTTTTTATATTGGCAATCATGAAAAAGGTGGTCTAGCATAAAGCATACCCAAAAGTCTTTTTCCACTACATTAGGTAGCATTCCCATTTTTATTGCCGTTGCCTGAAATAGTTCAGTCCTATCTTTTACTGGTAACTTTGCAACTTCTCTCATATTATTCTAAACACACCTTTCTAATTACTTCGTATATCCACTCACTTACGCCAGTTGCCTCTTCAAGAAGCTGTTTCCTTTTATCCTCAGGAACTCTATTCTTCAAGTTGTTAATAACACCTTCATCAATTCGCTCTTTTCCAAGTGTTTTTATAGCCTCTACTACCAATGTTGTTGACTCTGACATAAATGAAATCTGACGGTTAGTCCTATGCTTAAATTCGATATTAACATTATCCCATGCAAATTTTCTATATGGACCATCACTTATATAGGACCATACAACAGGAACCTGCGTTGACAATCCCAGTTTATTTAACGCTACATCTCCACATGGTGCTATTGTCCAATGATATCCTCTTGCAATTGCATAGGCTACTTTTTCCGGATTAGCAGGAACATATTCCTTAAGTAAATTGCTATATACAGGTTTTTCGTAAACTCCATCGATAATTCTTCGAATTGCTTTCTCTTCTACCTGTCTACCTAAACATTTTCGTATTGTTGTAATTGTTGCAATATCAGTAAAATCTGATGTCACAAATACTGCGCCATATTCGGCATCTAATATTCTCTTTTTGATTTCTGCATAAATTCCACTTGCCATAACAACACGCTCCTTAAATTTGTCACGATTATTATACATTTTTCGTGACAAAAAACAATTCATTTTTTATTTTGATTACTATCTTTCCTTTATTTTCTACGCACTTAAGTGTATTTATTCCCTAAATAACAAAAAGACAACAGCTCGCTTGGCTTTTCCTGTCGCTCTTGCTACCTCTCTTGTTCTTTCAATTGAATCATAAAGCCAGCCTGC
>ENA-OZWW01000637-OZWW01000637.1-human-gut-metagenome-genome-assembly--contig:-NODE-637-length-12471-cov-8.040351_pt1 | contig 12471 bp, 7 predicted proteins | sample MGYA00243534_ERZ654079 | MGnify/ENA primary metagenome ERZ654079 (study PRJEB26926, sample SAMN06164994) | human gut metagenome | biome: ENVO:00009003; feature: ENVO:2100002; material: ENVO:00002003...
CGTGGGCTCGGAGATGTGTATAAGAGACAGGTTAAATGCAGACTTAATAAAAATGATATGGAACAGATAAAAGAACAACTAACTGACATCAAATCAATGAATATGGACGAGCTCACAGAGTTTATCATATCGCTCGGAGAGAAGAAATTCCGTGCGAAGCAGATATATGAGTGGATTCATGTGAAGCATGTGGACAGCTTTGATGAGATGACCAATATTTCAAAAAAGTTCATACAGGTATTAAAGGACAATGCAATACTCATCTCGCTAAAAAAAGAGGAGGTGCAGGTGTCAAAGCTCGACGGCACGAGAAAATATCTCTTTGCACTCGATGATGGCAACGTCATAGAAAGTGTACTTATGAAGTACAAGCATGGAAACTCTGTATGCATATCTTCGCAGGTTGGCTGCAGGATGGGGTGCAGATTCTGTGCATCTACTCTTGATGGTCTCGTTAGGGGGCTTAGGCCGTCTGAGATGATTGACCAGATTTATCAGATAGGCAAGGACATAGGAGAGCGCATCTCAAATGTAGTTGTCATGGGGACAGGTGAGCCGCTTGACAATTACGACAATCTGCTGCGCTTTATAGAGCTTCTTACTGATGAAAACGGTATCAATATCAGCCAGCGCAATCTGACAGTTTCCACATGTGGTCTCGTACCGCGCATGAGACAGCTTGCAGATGAAAAGCTTTCTATCACGCTGGCGCTTTCACTGCATGCCTCCAACCAGGAAAAGAGAAAAGCTCTCATGCCGGTTGCAAACAGCTATGATATACATGATGTGGTCGATGCATGCAAATATTATTTTGCACAGACCGGCCGCAGAGTCACCTTTGAGTATAGCCTGGTAGGCGGAGTGAACGATACAGCCGAGGATGCAACAGAGCTTTCGGCACTCGTGCATGGCATGAACTGCCATATAAATCTGATTCCGGTAAACCCGATAAAGGAGCGCGACTACGTGCAGTCCAACAAGGGTGTTATAGAGGCTTTTAAAAATAGGCTTGAAAAAAACGGAATTAATGTTACTATTAGAAGGGAAATGGGCAGAGATATAGACGGTGCCTGTGGACAGCTTCGCAAGAAGCATATAGATAAAGAGAGAGGAATAAACTAGATGAAGACGTTTTCCATTACGGATGCAGGTGCTATTCGTGAGATGAATCAGGATTTTTATTTCTCGTCTGACACTGCAGTAGGAAATCTTCCGAATCTTTTCATCGTAGCAGATGGAATGGGAGGACACAAAGCCGGTGACTATGCTTCCAGATACACTATAGAGCGTGTGGTTGCATCGGTATCGAGAAATGCCGGGGATGAACCGGTATCCATCATCAAAGAGGCTATCAACAAGGCAAATGAGCTTTTGGTGGCTGAGTCTCGTGAGGATGAAGCTAAGCGTGGAATGGGTACCACCTTAGTCGTAGGAACTATTATAGGAAACAAGCTTTTTGTGGCCAATATAGGTGACAGCAGGCTTTATATTGTAGGTGGCACAGAGCAGATCAGACAAATTACCAGGGATCATTCACTGGTTGATGAGATGGTCAGGATGGGTGAGATAAATGCCGACGAGGCGAGAGTTCATCCGGACAAGAATATCATCACGAGAGCTGTCGGGGCAGCAGATCATGTGGAGGCAGATTTTTTTGAGGTCGAGCTATGTGAGGACGACAGGATTCTTCTGTGTACAGACGGACTTACCAATATGGTGAGAGATAAAGAAATATGCGATACTATTAGGCAAAATGATAATATCGAGACAGCAGCGTCACAGCTTGTCGCCATGGCCAATGCAAACGGTGGCCGCGATAATATCACTGTAATGATTATTAAACCATTTTAAGACGAGGTAATAACAGATGTTAGAGATAGGAAGTTTTTTATCGGATCGATATGAGATCCTAAGCAAGGTTGGCGCAGGCGGCATGTCTGATGTATACAAGGCAAAAGACCATATACTGAGCCGTTTTGTAGCTATAAAGGTTTTAAAGCAGGAGTTTTCGGAGGATAGTTCATTTGTGACCAAGTTCCGTGCTGAGGCACAGTCAGCAGCAGGACTTGAGCATCCAAATATCGTAAATATCTATGATGTAGGCAGCGAGAATGGTCTGTACTACATTGTCATGGAGTATGTCGAGGGTATCACACTTAAGACTTATATCGAGAAAAAGGGCCAGCTGTCATTCAAGGAGTCTGCAAGTATTGCAATCCAGGTGGCAAGGGGCATAGAGGCCGCTCACAATAAAAATATCATTCACCGTGATATCAAGCCGCAGAATATCATTATTTCTACAGATGGCAAGGTAAAGGTGACAGACTTTGGAATTGCAAAGGCTACATCTTCAAATACAATAAGCTCAGATGTGATGGGCTCAGTACACTATGCATCTCCGGAGCAGGCAAGAAACGGCTTCGTCGATGGCAGAAGTGATATTTACTCACTGGGAATCGTAATGTTTGAGATGGTTACAGGCCGTGTGCCGTTTGACGGTGATACCACAGTGGCAGTTGCACTGCAGCACCTACAGGAGGAGATTGCAAGGCCAAGCATCTACGCACCGGATCTGCCAATCAGCTTTGAGAAAATCATCTTAAAGTGTACACAAAAGACACCGGACCGCAGATACCAGACTATTGAGGAGCTTCTCACAGACATAAGGCGCTCTCTTGCGCATCCTGATGAGGATTTCGTTACAATAGCACCACTCGTTGACGGTGGCAAGACCAAGGTTATAAGCCCGGAGGAGCTTGACAAGATAAAAGAAGGCAGAGGTGTTGCAGAGGACTTAAACGATGATGATACCGATGCAGATAATGGTGATGAGTATGCTGACGATGAAGACGATGATGATGAATATGATGAGTCACTCTTAGACGACGATGATGACGAAGAAGACGAAGACGACGAAGACGATGATGATGACGGCAAGCTTTTAAATCCAAAGATGGATAAAGCAATCACAATCATGGGTATAGTAACAGCCGTAATCATTGTAATAGTTATCATATATCTTGCACTTTCAGTGGCAGGAGTGTTTAAGTTTGGCGGCAAAAAGAACTCAGAGTCACAGCAGACAGAGTCACAGACACAGACCGAGTCTGAATCAGAGTCAGAGACACAGACTGAGACAGAGGGCCAGATGATTGACATCAGAGGCATGTCAGTGGAGGATGCTCAGAAGGCAGTAGACCGCTTAAAGCTTGACCTCACAGTATTTGCATTTGAGACAAAGCAGTCAGATGAAAAGGATGGCACAATCCTTGAGCAGGATGTCAAGGCCGGAGATACAGTAAAGCGTGGTTCACAGATTAATGTAGTTATCGCAGGAAAAGGTGATAGTACATCAGAGATGGTCAAGATACCAAGTGTAATCGGAAAGACCAAGAGCTCAGCAAAGAGTACACTCGAGTCAGCAGGCTTTAGTGTCACCTTCGAGTATGGAGATTACAATGACAGTGTAGCAGCAGATGTAGTAACAGCACAGTCACCATCAGCAAAGAAACAGGCCGCAAAGGGCAGCACAGTAACAGTCACCCTCTCACCGGGCCAGAAGCCAATCACCGTGCCAAACGTAGTAGGTGCCTCACAGTCACATGCAGAAAGCGCCCTCGCAGGAGCAGGGCTCAAGTACACCTATGCCGACTCCCAGTACAGCGACACAGTACCCGCCGGCAGCGTAATCAGCCAGACCAAATCCGGTGAAACCGTAGCCGCAGGCACCACAATCACACTGACACTCAGTAAGGGTAAGCAGGAGATATCGACTAACGTAAGTAAAGGAATTAGTTATAGTGGAGAGGGAACTGTAGTAAAAGCAGAGTATAAGCTTGTAGGTAAAAGTGGAACTGTATACGATAAGGGTTCATATGAAAATACGTCATCATTTACAGTTTCCGGAACAATGAAAGAAGCTACAGGAAGTATTGTGGTTACTTGGACAGTTCAGACAGGGGAAACAGATGAAGCAGGAAATCCTGCAACTGTCACACTTGATCCAGTAACGTATAGCGTGCCATAAGCATAAGAGAAGTTAAATAATTATTATAAACCGGAATAGCAAAAAAGAAGTAGATATTGCCATAGCTTGGGGCAGCACAAGGAAAACGAGCCGTAGCGCAGCTACGTCAAGTTTTCCGTATCGCCATCGTATTTGTAAATACACACAATACATGTCTTTATTGTAGCCACCGGATAGCACCCACGAAGTGGTGCAATCCGCACCCCACTACCACACCAACCCGCGGACGAAAACCTGAACTCGCGGAGAGGAACTAAGGAAGCGGGGCAGGCATGTGTTCCGAGAAAAAAATATGAATTGCCCCGGGGTGCCATAAACCTACCGAGGAAAGAACATGGCAGAGCAAGCCATAGCCTGTCCGTAGGAGAGCCCGGGGCTGGCTTCATATTTTTTTAGAGGAATATATGCCTGCCCCCGCCACTCACACAACCTCAAAGCGCGGCATGCACCCCGCCGAAAGCGTGACTCCTGCAAATACAAAAGCACACAAGGAAAACCATGACAGGAAAAATTATTAAAGGAATTGCCGGCTTCTACTACGTCTACGTAGAAGAAACCAAAGAAGCAAAAGAAACTGCCACAGGCGGCACTCTCTACGAGTGCAAAGCAAAAGGCACCTTCAGAAAACAAAAGATAAAGCCGCTGGTTGGCGATATCGTCGACATAGCAGTCCTCGATGATGAAAAGCACATAGGCAATGTCGAGCGTATACTGCCACGGAAAAACGAACTTATCAGGCCGGCTGTGTCCAATATAGACATGGCCTTGGTTATTTTTGCATCCGCAAAGCCGGATCCCAATTTCAACCTGCTTGATAGGTTTTTGTGTATGATGGAGTACCAGCATGTGCCGGTCACCATATGCTTCAACAAAAAGGATCTAATCACGCCCCAAAAGCAGCAGGAGCTTAAAAGCATATACGAGCCGGCAGGCTACAGAGTGATGTTTACCAGCACGAAAACCGGCGAGGGTATAGATGAGATAAAGCACGTTTTAGAGGGAAGGACAACCACGGTTGCAGGCCCCTCAGGTGTTGGCAAGTCATCTATCATCAACTGTCTGCAGGATGATGTGCAGATGGAGACAGGGCACATAAGTGAGAAAATAGAGCGCGGAAAGCACACGACCAGACATTCTGAGATTATTCCGATAAAGGATGGCACGTATATCATGGATACACCCGGCTTCAGCTCGATGGATGTGCCGGGCTTTGAAAAGGAGGATCTGTGGACCTGTTATCCGGAGTTTGTAGAATATGAGCCGTATTGCAGGTTTCAGGGCTGCAGTCATATAAATGAGCCGGACTGCGGTGTCAAGGAGGCTCTTTCAGAAGGGAAAATATCGCAGGTGCGGTATGATAACTATAAGCTTCTGTATGAGGAGCTGAAAAACAGACAAAAGTATTAATTTAAAGCATAATCAAACGGAGGAAAACATGAACTGCTTATCACCATCAATTTTATCAGCGGATTATTCAATACTTGGAGAGCAGCTTAAGCAGCTTGACGAGGCCGGAGCACAGTATGTGCATATAGATGTTATGGACGGCAGCTTCGTTCCAAGCATATCAATAGGACTGCCGGTCATAAAGACAATCAGAAAGTGCACAGAGCGCATGTTTGATGTGCATCTGATGATAGATGAGCCGGTCAGATACATAGATGATTTTGCGGCGGCAGGCGCTGACATCATCACAGTCCATGCGGAGGCATGCAAGCATCTTGACAGAACAATCGAGGCAATAAAGGAAAAGGGCATACTGGCAGGTGTAGCATTAAATCCGGCTACTCCGCTCTCAGCCATAGAGTATGTGCTTCCCAAGGTGGACATGGTGCTTATCATGACTGTAAATCCGGGCTTTGGAGGACAAAAGCTTATTCCGTACACTGTAGACAAGGTGCGCGACCTAAAGGCGCTTCTTGAGAAAACCGCAAATAAGGCTGATATAGAGGTGGACGGTGGTGTCAATCTGGAGAATGTTGAGACACTGCTTGCGGCAGGAGCCAATATCATTGTTGCAGGAAGTGCGGTGTTTAGCGGAGATATAGAAGAAAATGTAAAGGGTTTTCTGAATATCATGATGTAACAGATGCAGGTTAAAACGGAAATGCTTCCGGGGCTTAAGCAAATGTGGATATGTTATTAAGGAGAGGGTGGATAAAATGCGGTATTTGATTGTATGTGGTGGAAAAATAGATAAGGAATTTGGCTTAAACGAGATAAAGACTGACGGAATAGATGCTATCATTGCGGCTGACAGCGGAATGGATTTTCTGTACGAAAACGGTGTCACACCTGATATAATTGTAGGTGATTTCGATTCGACTACGACAAATGCATTGGAGTATTTTGAGAGAAAGGGACAGACTGAGATACGCAGGCTCAATCCCATAAAGGATGATACCGATACAGAGTATGCCATAAGACTGGCAATAAGCGAGGGAGCACGAAGCATAGTGCTGCTTGGAGCAACAGGCAGCAGAATAGACCATGTGCTTGGAAATATTTCACTTTTGGGAATAGGCCTGGAAAGTGGAACTGATATCAGCATTATCGATACAAACAACCGCATAAGGATGGCAGATAAGCCGGTAACCATTGAAAAATCAGCACAGTATGGCAGGTTTGTATCTCTTATAGCACTGACAGACGACAATGAGGTAAGCCTTAAGGGCTTTAAGTATCCTGTTACTGATTATTCCTTTGACAGGTTTACATCGCTTGGCATATCCAATGAAATAGTCGATGATCATGCACTGATTGATATCCATAGAGGAAAATTTATCATTATTGAGTCAAAAGATTGACTTTTTAGGAGTTTTGGTCTACTATGGTTTTAGGATTATTTCGGAAAAGCCTGATTACAGGAGGATTGATATACACTGTGTCGGCTTTGGAACATGATGGGGTAATTAGATGATAGAGAAGTATTATAGCGGGGTAATCGAGCAGATTTACAATCGCATAGGAAAAGAGACTCGAAATATGGTAATGGCGAATTATAGCAATGATTTTTCGATTGAAAATCTTGAGGTTATAAGACGTTATCAAAGCAATGAGGATAACGTCTTTTTTGCATACAGTGAGTTCTCTTACAATACGCTGGTCGGAGCTTATGAGCCATTTTTGGACATCATATGCAATATGCACAGGCGCTTTATAGGCGGAAGCTTTGATGATTTCCAGAAGGAGTGCGGTGTGTACTATCTGCACAGACAGGTGTTAAACAGCTATTATGAGACAGGTGAGTGCTTCAGAGAGGAGACAGTGCTGTTAAATGAGGTGGCATATGAGCAGAGACGCATGACGATGGCCATAGCTGACATGCTCAAGAAGCTTTCTGAGGTGAAGCCTTTGATGATTGTGATAAACAGATTCCAGATGGCGTCTAAGAGTTCAATTGAGACCATCAAGTATCTGATTGACAATCCATGCGCCAATATCGGTATCGTGTTAGGTGTCAATGCCATAGTCAAGGGTACTGACAGTACTGTTGAGGTGTGGGAGCGTATAGTTGAGTCGCTTGAGGACAGGAGCGCCATATACTATATAGGCAGTGCCGGACCGCTTAAAAATAACGTAAAAAATACAAATGATGATGAGCTGTATATCACTATGAACTTTGAGCAGAGCATCCAGGAAGCATCAAATATCATGGAGTTTCTGGATTTTGAGCAGGCAAGGAGAGGCTGCCGCATTATAGAGCATAAGCTTAAGTTTGAGGATGCATGGATTGATGAGAAAAGCCTGCGCCGCTTTTATATGGTCTATGCAAGGACGTCTGTTTTACTTGGAGAGATGTCCAAAGCGATTGAGCTCACGAATGAATACAAGGCGCTGATACCGGAAAATGACAGTGAGCATTATCTTTCGCTGTATTATTTCATGAAGGGCACCTGCTATATGTATCAGGGCAAGCTTGAGAAGGCCGGAAACAGTGCAAAGAGTGCCTATGACTATGCAGTTTTGGCAGAGGATGACACACTGATATTTAAGGCAGAGCTTTTGTCAGTCATGATAAAGATGTCAGGCTGGTACAATATATTCTTCTGTGTACAGGATATACCTGTCAGTGATGAAATTATAGAAAAGCTCATAAAGCACGGCTACAGGAATCATTTGGCACATATATATATTTACGCATACGACAATAGCCGGGATGTGGTGAAGCAGTCCTTTTATGATGAATCATTACTAAAGCATTTTACGAAGGGGCTTGAGCTTGCGAAGGAGATAGGAAATGAGCAGCTTGTGTATGATGCATATCAGAAGACTATTATGCTTGCCAGCACAAGCGGTCTCAATGAGATAGCCTTTTTATATGTTATCCGTACATACGAGTTCATGAAGGGGCACGGCAATATATATGTTGCGAGAGTGCTTACGTCTATAGGCTACAATTTAAGTGCCATGGGTAAAAATGAGCTGGTTGACAATTATTACAATGCTGCAATCAATATGTTATATTACCTGAAGATGCCGGAGGATATAGCTGAGGTGTATTATAACAAGTCTCTTAACTATATCATGCAGGGCAATTATAAGGAGGCTGTCCATGCACTTTTAGTTGCCATGAAGACTATTATAAAGCTTCATCTAAACAGCTTAAGAGTGTGCAACACGAGTAAGGTATATGCGCTTCTTGCGCTTGCATCTATATTTTCGGGTGACAGATTCAGCTGTGAGCGCTATCTGCTCAGCTGCAAGCAGTTTCTTAATTATGTCATCTACAGAGTAATTGACACCACAAGAACTGAGGCAGTCCATGACTATTCCAGATGCGATGATGAGATGTTCCTTTACTCCTTTGCATCAGCCATGCTCTTGTGGCACGATGGTGAAAAGGAAGAAGCCTTTTTACGTTTTGAGGATGCGGAGAGATATCTCGTTAATGCGGAGGGAAACGAATTTTTTGCATATTCGATATACAGGGAAAGCAGGATGAAGCTGTTTGAGCTGCTCGGCAAAAATGAGCTTATAGAGCATGAGAGAATACTTTTAGAGGCACACAATAAAAGGATGCATGAAATAGCAGAGGCAGCTCCGCTTGACATGTTAAAAAATATCAACCTAGAGTCACTGAGTGATGGCCATATCAATGAGCGGCAGATTAATATGCTTGTAAAGCAGCATGGGCTCGAAAAGGATTATCAGGGCTCAAAGCGTCAGATGGAGTTTATTTCCATATGGCAGACCATTATCGATGTCAATGACCAGAAGAAGGACACCATGATTGAAAATGCCATGAGCAATTTCATCAATCATTTCAGTCTTGACTGTGCGCTGATCATAGATCTGCACGCGAAGGAGCCACAGGTGCTTTATAATGATACGGGCTGTGATATGACAGATGAGGTTATAAAGGGCATATGTGATATCATGATAGACTATCCGGAGGGCATTGCCACATCAAAGATTGCAGAGGGCTTCTACGAGTATGAAAATGTCATCTCGTATTTCGGCGTGGATGATGTATGCTCATTTGTCGCAGTGCCTTTTATCAAGAATGATGCACTTTCAAGTGTACTCATAGCATATGTGCGCATGAAGGACAACTGGCATGGCTCAATCGAGCGATACATGCTCAATGAGGATGATCTGAGCATTTTCAAGCTGTTTTTCAGAGAGCTTGAGTATTCCATTGCCCATATTGAGGCAAATGAGAAGGCCAATGAGATGAACAAGAGGCTGAAGCAGGCAGCTGTCACTGACATGCTTACCGGTATCTATAACAGAGCAGGTATGTATCAGGAGATTGAAAAGCTTGAAAAGCGCATAAGTGTTACATCCGGTGGAATGGATGTGGGGCTTATGTTTATTGACCTGGACAACTTCAAGCATTATAATGATACGTATGGTCATGATGTAGGAGATTTGATACTTAAGGAGATGGCCTTTGTGTTCAGGGAAGTTGCTAAGGACAGAGGCTTTGTGAGCAGATATGGCGGTGATGAGTTTATCATAGTTATTGAGTCATGCGCCAGATACGAGCTTGAGAATATTGCAAAGGATATCTATGCGAGGATTGCAGAGGCGGATGGCTTCAGCAGCCAGATAAAGAAATATCTCAACCATGACGTTGAGTTTAATGAGGAGAAGAATATCACCTGCTCCATCGGCATTTCATATGAGAGAAATGTTACCAGTGAGAGTCAGATTACCGAGCTCATTAAAAAGGCGGACGATCTGATGTATACAGTAAAGACAGGCGAGAAAGGACACTATGCATTCTTTTAAATCAGATGAATTTAAGATAAGAGTATTGACAAAGGACGATGCGGAGGAATACAATGCACTGCTTCGTTATGCTTTTCAGGTAACAGAGGCAGATCTTGCCGAGACCGGTTGGAAGGATGATGAAATCAAGCAGTCGAAGTTTCCGGTGCTTGAGAGAGCTGATGTGCTTGGCTGCTTCAATATCATAGACAAAAAAGAGGAGCTTGTGGCTCAGTTTGCGGTATATCCGCTCGATATGAATATATATGGTGAGCGCTACGAGGTAGGCTTTGTCACAAGTGTGTGCACGTATCCTGAGTACACAGGCCATGGTCTCATGAAGAAGCTTATGAGAAAGAGTCTTACGAGGATGCGCGATAGCAACAAGTCGTTTGCCCTTTTGTATCCATACTCCATACCTCTTTACAGAGGGCTTGGCTGGGAGATTATCTCAAACAAGATGACATATGTGATAAAGGACAGACAGATTCCTACAAAGCTTAAGGAGCCGGGCTATGTGCGCCGTGTGCAGTGGGATGACGAGCAGTTTAAGAAGCTTCATACTCACTTTGCCGCGAAGACTCACGGCTGTCTGTACAGAAACAATCTGGCTTGGGAGGAGTACTTCCGCTGGGATGAGGACGATACGATGGTCGCCATCTACTATAACGAGGATGATGAACCGTGTGGCTATATGGTGTATCTTATCAGCTCCGATGTCATGCACATCAAGGAGCTCATCTACTTAAACCGTGAGGCGCAGCTTGGTCTGTGGGAGTACATTCATGCGCACGATTCCATGATTGATGAGGTCAGAGGCAACAACTATTACAGCGAGCCCATCGCTTTTGAGCTCGATGACAGTGATATAAAGGAGACAATAAGACCATACGCCATGGGTAGAATCATCGACGTGGCGCAGTTTATTTCACAGTACAACTGTGACCCTGATGGTCCAAGCGGCTGCTTTAGCTTCGAGATAGCAGATGACCTTCTTCCGTGGAACAATGGCACATTTGTCATTGATTTTGAGAAAGGACACTGTGCTCTCACCGACAAAAATCCACAGTATCACCTAAGCATGTCTATTGGCACGTTTACCACACTGCTTTTAGGCTACAAGAGTGCTGAGAAGCTTTTGCAGATGGGAAAAATACAGACTACGTATGATGCTGTTGCAAAGCTTGACGATATTTTATATCATGAGATACCATATGTATCTGACTACATATAATGATAAAAGGTCAAAAGGTAAAGGAAAATAATATGTCAAATTATGTGATTAGCTGCTGTTCAACAGCAGATCTTACCAGGGAGCATATGCTCGAGAGGAATATTAAGTACGCGTGCTTTCACTATGAGCTCGACGGCAAAGAGTATATGGATGATTTGGGACAGTCCATGCCACTGCCGGATTTCTACAAGGCAATGGAAGCCGGTGCCATGACAAAGACCTCGCAGATCAATCAGGAGGAGTACATGGAGTACTTCAGGCAGTTCCTGGATGAGGGATATGATGTGCTTCACTGCGCACTAAGCTCCGGTATATCAGGTACAGTTAACTCGGCAAGGCTTGCAAAGGAGGCTTTGGAGGAGGAGTACCCTGACAGGAAGATATATGTGATTGATTCTCTGGCAGCATCGTCTGGCTTTGGACTTTTGATGGATAAGCTTGCTGACCTTAGGGATAGTGGCATGGATATTGATACACTGGCTAATTGGACCATGGAGCACAGACTTGAGGTGAATCACTGGTTCTTCTCATCAGACCTTACATTTTTTATCAGGGGAGGCCGTATCTCAAAGACCGCGGGCTTCGTGGGAAATGTGCTGAATATCTGCCCTTTCATGAATGTGAGCAATGAGGGAAAGCTTATTGTGCGTGAGAAAATCCGCACCAAAAAGAAGGCGATAAAGGAGATGCTTGTGAAGATGCAGGCGCTCTGCAAGGACGGTGCCGATTATTCAGATAAGGTATACATATCAAATTCCGCATGCTATGAGGATGCTAGAGCCGTAGCTGATCTGATAGAGGCTGCTTTTCCTAAGATGAAGGGCAAGGTAGAGATAAATGATATCGGTACGACTATAGGAAGCCACACCGGTCCCGGAACAGTTGCATTGTTTTTCTGGGGCAATAAGAGAGAGGATTAGTCAGATATTTTGACCAGAATATCTGATTAGAATAATCAAAATCAATAAAGTCTGTCTCTTATACACATCTCCGA
>ENA-OZWW01000691-OZWW01000691.1-human-gut-metagenome-genome-assembly--contig:-NODE-691-length-11268-cov-4.526353_pt1 | contig 11268 bp, 10 predicted proteins | sample MGYA00243534_ERZ654079 | MGnify/ENA primary metagenome ERZ654079 (study PRJEB26926, sample SAMN06164994) | human gut metagenome | biome: ENVO:00009003; feature: ENVO:2100002; material: ENVO:00002003...
GCACCGGCACCGCCGCTCACACCGCGGATCAGGCAGGAGAGGAGGCTCTTTGCAATCGAGGTAATCGAGTTTGCTGCAACAGCATCGCTTCCCATGTGGCCCATGATAACGGAGTACAGAACGTAGGCAATTCCCCAGACGAGGGAGGCCGCAAGCACGGGAAGCGTGTAGCGCCAGAAGTCTTCTGAAAGTATTTTCCCTGCGGAAGAGAAGAGGCGGTTCCAGAGAATCCGTACACGCTCCGGTTTCTTTGTCTCGAGATAAGCCCAGATCAGTTCCACAACGCGGGCAGCTACCGTTGCATAAGCTGCTCCGCGGATCCCAAGTGCCGGAGCACCGCAAAGACCGTAGATGAGGATGGCATTTAAAATGATGTTCAGTACAACCGCAGTGGAACTGATGCGGGAGCTGACTGCTGCATGACCGGTGTTTTTCAGCAGGATTAGATAGACCTGCGAAATACCGCAGAGTACGTAGGAGAGTGCAACAGCGCGTAAATACTGGCTTCCGCTTGCAACCAGGGGCGCATCATTTGTAAAGATGCGCATCAGCATTTCGGGACAGAAACCGGCAAGGATGGTAAACAGGCCGGAGAACAGCAGGTTGGTGCGAAGTGCGATCGGAATCACTTTTTCGATCGAAGCGGCATCCTGTTTCCCCCAGTACTGCGCTGCCATAATACCGGCGCCCGCCGCGATGCCTGAGATAAAAAGGCTCAAAACAAACTGCACCTGTCCGGCCAGTGAAACAGCAGACAACGAAGTCTGATCAATCCAGCCCAGCATGATCGCATCCGTTGCGCTGACGAGAGCCAGCATAAAATTCTGGATCGCAATCGGAAGGACGAGGAGTTTTAGTTTCTGGTAAAATTCATCCTTAAAATTCATTCGTGTTTTCATAAAAATTCCCCCAAAGTATAAATAGTAGTTTTTGCTGTATTATAGCGGAAAGAAAATGGGAAAACAATGGCTAAAACAAGCTATTTTCTGGTCATTTTTGACATTCCCTGTATAATATAGAAGAAAAAGAACTTTTCCGGTGCCCGTGTCCGGTACGCCGGAAAGTGGAGAAGAAGTTTGATCAGAAAATCAGGTTTCCTTCAGCAGAAACTCCAGGATTTCTGCTATCAGAATAAATATGCCGGCAGCGGCTGTCTTTATAAAATCCAGAAATCCATGCAGGAGCTGGAGAAGCTTTTGAAAAAGAAAGATAAGAAACGGAAGTAGGTTCGGCTGCCATTGGAGCCGTCATCGAAACAAACGGAAATATACGAAAAAATTGTGAAATTTAATAGAATTATAAGACCTGTTTTCGCTGTTTTTAACAAAAGTAAAGAAACAGTGAAAAAAAGGTTGCTTTTTTCGGCAGAATCCTTTATAATCTTATTTGTGTTCAGCGAGTGGATCATCCAATGAAACACAGAAAAACAAAAGTAAGCGCCTTTAGCTCAGTTGGTAGAGCAGTAGACTCTTAATCTATTTGTCCAGGGTTCGAGTCCCTGAAGGCGCATCGAAAGCACTGTTTTTGCAGACCTGAGAGCTGCGGGGACGGTGTTTTTCTTGTTTTACGCACAAAAAAACGACAGCGGAGAGATCTTAAAAAAATAGATCTTTTCACTGTCGGTTTTGCATTCCAAGTAAAAAATATCAATAGTTCTTCAGCTCGCTCGCCGAATCAATAATAATCTGGCAGTCCGGCTGAACATTTTTCAGAATCGTAATCATCTGGTCTTCCGGAACAGAAATGCATCCGCCGGGAAATTCCAGGCTTTCGGCGTTGTCTTCGTCGTGACGAACTGATTGTAGTATCTGGAATTTACATCATCGACCCAGTAATACGTATCATCCACCTGGGTATAGGAAAGTTCCGTTCCGGGATTCGGGAGAATGCCGAAGGCATACGTAAAGCTGAACTGTCCGCGCGGTGTTTTGCGGTTCCACTCGGTAGTTTCGCCTACACCGCCGTATCCGACATAGCCGCTTGTACAAAGATCCTCGTTCCAGGTGCCGTCCGCATCTTTCGTTACCATGGCCACTGTCGCACTGGTGCCGCCAGAACTTTTCTTTTCGTTTTCAAATCCCCCTTACATGCAGAAATGTTTTTTACAGAAACCGTGCCTCCATCTTACAGATCGGGTTTCCGATTGAGGAAAACTTCTCCTCATATTCCGTCATTACATTTCCTTCTGAGAGAACCACATCGTGGTGCAGATCGTATGTGAATGCAGTGAGTTCCCATCCCTCTGCATTTTTCATCTCTTCAAGAGAGAAGTCAAACAGATCTTTATTATCGGTTTTGAATTCCAGTGTTCCGTCCTTCTTTAAAATCTTCTCGTACCGTGCAAGAAACTCATGCGATGTCAGTCTCCGTTTCGCATGGCGGTCTTTCGGCCACGGATCGGAAAAGTTGAGGTAAATGCGGTCTACCTCGCCCTCAGCAAACACTTCCGGAAGCTGGCGTGCATCCATGCGGATAAAGAACAGGTTTTTGATTTCCGTCTCCAGTTTTTCCCGTTTCTGTACTGCGCGGAGCAGCACGCTGTCGTACATTTCAATGCCGACGTAGTTGATTTCCGGATGCAGAACCGCCATATCCATCAAAAAGCGGCCCTTTCCCATACCGACCTCAATATGAATCGGATTTTCATTTCCAAAAATTTCAGCCCACCGTCCCCGGCAGCTCTCCGGCTCCTGCACAACGAACGGACAGGAAGCAATCACATCTTTTGATCCTCTGATATTTCTAAGGCGCATATGCGTAAAATTCCTTTCTTAAGTGATAAATATTAGAATAAAAGCCAATCATATCCAGTATATCATAGCTCCCGAAAAAGCAAAACAGAAAAATCCCGTTTTCAAATTTTCAAAGTTTTCAAAATACTGTATACAATATCAACCTGCACATAGCATTTCTTATCAGCAATATGACAATCGGATTGGATCCATATCGAAATCATATGAGGGACCATCTTTTGGCTATTGAGATTGGAAGAAAAAATATGACCCATTGTCTATTTTTAATTAAAAAGTCGATCGAAATCCCACTTTTTTTTACGATTTCAATATGTCAACTTTGGAAAAAAAGGTGTAGAATACTAACAGCAAAGATGCGGGGAGTTTTCCTCGTCTTTGTTGTCTTTTAAATAAATAAGGAGGGAAAGCGATGCTATGGAATCTGTAATTAACAAACTTGCAGAGATCGAAACGGCTGCTACTAAGATTATGCAGGCTGCCGAGAATCAGAAGAAGCTCCAGGACGAGCAGCAGGAAGAGCGGATTGCAAAATTCGATGCAGATCTGGAAGCGGAAACGGCAAAGCGGATTGAAGAGATCACAACAAAACTTCATTCTACTACAGATGCGGATCAGAAAAAGCAGCGGGACTCTGCCGCCGAACTTCTATCTTCACTGGACGCTTATTACGAACAGAATCACGGAACACTGTCCACGCAGATTTACGAAAACATTATAAGGAAGTGAAACGATGAGCGGTCTATTATCCTACAGCGGCCTTACCACAAAGATAAGAGCCATGCAGAGCCATCTTTTAAACGACCAGAATTTTCGGGAAATCGTGGAATTGGAGAGTGTACCGCAGGCAGTTTCTTACCTCAAGCAGCATAAAGGCTATGAGGATCTGTTTGAGGGCTACAACGAAGCTGACCTTCACCGAGGTCAGATCGAGAAAATGCTGCGCCTGACGGTATACCGGGATTTTTCCAAGCTGTACCGTTTTGCAAATGTGGAGCAGAGAAAGTTCCTTGCGCTCTACTTTAAACGATACGAAGTGTCCGTTATCAAAGAATGCCTGAACACGGTATTTGATCACCGTGATGTGGTATTGAACCTGTCCATATTCGACGAGTTCTTTAACAAGCATTCCCAGCTGGACATCAATCTTCTGGCGTCCTCCAGGACGATCGAAGAACTGATTGCGAACCTGAAAGGGACAGAATATTATGCCCCGTTGTCGCAGCTCGCGGATATCGAGCGTCCGACCCTGTTCGACTATGAGATGACCCTGGATCTGTATTACTTTGCACAGATGTGGAAAGACAGATCAAAAGTAGTGACAAAGCGGGATCTGGAAGAGCTGACCGCTGCATGGGGAAGCAAGTTTGACATGCTGAACCTTCAGTGGATCTACCGTTCCAAACGCTATTATCACATGACCAGCGCACAAATCTACGCCCTGCTGATTCCGGTTCATCACCGGCTGAAAAAGGATGTGGTAAAGGCACTGGTAGAAGCCGAGAATATGAGTGCATTTTCCCAGCTGCTGGAACAAACCTATTATGCGAAACGGTATGATTCCTTCAAAGTCGATACGCTGGAATCCATGTATGCAGCCATTATGAAGCACATACTTTCCAGTGAATCCAGACAGGATCCTTATTCCGTTGCCACCATATACTCATACCTCTATCACAAAGAGCACGAGGTAAACCGGCTTATTATTGCACTCGAGTGCGTACGTTACCGTATCAGCGCTGACGAGGCAATGCAGCATATCGCAAAAACTTAATACACGGGGAGGTGTACTCATTGATTGTCAAGATGAAATTTTTGAGCATCACCGGGCCGAAAGCCGACATTGACCGTGTGGTCAACACTTATCTCTCAAAATATGAGATACATCTGGAAAACGCTCTGACGGAGCTGTCTACGATGCAGAATATCACACCGTATATCCAGATCAACCCATACAAAGAGACCTTAAAACAGGCGGAAGATTTTACAGCACTTCTGCCGGAAGACAAGCGCACCACCACGAAAAGACTTTCCCTGGAAGATGCCATCAACTGTGTCCATGGTTTGGATCACACCCTTGGCCAGTTGAACCAGGAGCGTACAGAACTGGAAGCAAAAAAGAAAGACTTGATGGAAAAAGCACAGAAAATCGAGCCGTTCCAGGATCTGCACTGCAATCTTTCCTCCATTCTGGATTTCCGCTTTATCAAATTCAGATTCGGAAAGATCACAAAAGAGTATTACAACAAGTTTGAGAGCTACTGCTATGAGAACAGCGATACGGTATTCTACCGCTGCCATTCCGATGAGCAGTATGTATGGGGCATTTACTTCTGCCCGAGAGATCAGGTCACGAAAGTGGACGCCGTATTCTCATCCCTGCACTTCGAAAGAATCTACGTTCCGGACGAGTACAGCGGAACGCCGGAGGATGCTTACGCAGCACTTCAGGCAGAAATCAAAAAGACAGACGATGCACTCAGCGAGTGCTCACGGAAACTGGCAAAATGCCTTTCGGATTCCGCAGAGGATCTGGTTGCAGCAAAAGAGCAGTTAGAGCAGCTCTCCGGCAACTTTGATGTCCGTCGCCTGGCAGCCTGCACAAAATCCAAGAAGGAAACCTTCTATATTCTGTGCGGCTGGATGTCGGAAAAAGATGCCGCTTCCTTCCAGAAGGACATCGAAAACGACACAAATCTCTTCTGCTTTATCGAGGATGATGCAAACAACGTTCTGCGTCAGCCGCCGACAAAGCTGAAAAACCCGAAAATCTTCCGTCCGTTTGAGATGTATGTGAAGATGTACGGACTGCCAAATTACAATGAAATTGACCCTACGATTATCGTAGGACTCACCTATGCCTTTATTTTCGGAATCATGTTTGCCGATGTAGGACAGGGATTGTGTCTGCTGATTGGCGGCGCACTGCTGTACCACTACAAGAAGATGGATCTGGCAGCGATCATGAGTACCTGCGCGGTATTCTCTGTGATCTTCGGATTCTTGTTCGGCAGCTTCTTCGGATTTGAGAATGTCATACCGGCCCTCTGGCTGCATCCGAAGGAAGCGATGACAACGCTTCCGTTCATCGGTTCGATGAACACCGTATTTGTCGCAGCGGTTGCATTTGGTATGTTCATGATTCTGACAGGAATGGTTCTGCATATGATTAATGCAGCAAGAAACCATAAGCTCGGCGAGCTTCTGTTCAGCCAGAACTCCCTGGCAGGCTTCATTTTCTACGGAGCCCTTGCCGTTACACTCGTTCTCCTGTTCAGCGGCCATAAAGCTCCGGCTGTCGGCGTGATGGTAGTCATGTTCGGTATTCCGCTTCTTGCGATCTTCTTAAAAGAGCCACTGGAGCGTATGGTAGAGAAGAAGGGCAATGCATTTCCGGAGACCGGAAAGGGAATGTTCTTTGTACAGGCATTCTTCGAACTCTTCGATGTGCTTTTGAGCTACTTCTCCAACACAATTTCCTTTGTCCGTGTCGGCGCATATGCAGTCAGCCATGCGGCTATGATGGAGGTTGTCCTGATGCTCGGCGGAGCAACAGGCGGCGGCAGCATCAGCTGGCCGGTTATTGTTCTCGGAAATGTCTTCGTTGCCTGCCTTGAGGCACTGCTGGTAGCGATCCAGGTACTGCGTCTGGAGTATTACGAGATGTTCAGCCGGTTCTATGAAGGAGACGGAAAACCGTTTGTTCCGTTTTTGAAAAAAGGCGAGAAATAAAAGAGGATTCAGAGCCATGCAAAATGGAAGCGAATATGGCGGGAAGCTGTATCGGGAAAAAGTGAAAATGGCTCCGGATCGCAGCAAAGAGTAAATTTAATGAATTAACTTCAGGAGGAAAACTATTATGAACTCAGCATTTGTACAGGTACTTACTGCAATCGCAATGGTATTAACCATCGTTGTTCCTATGACTTATTACTTCAAAGGTGAGCACAACAAAAATCGTTACAAAAAATCTCTGGCAGCCAATGTAAGCGGCTTCTTCGGCCTTCTGCTGATCGCAACCGTTGTTTCCTTCGCAGGCGCAACAACTGCATCTGCTGCAACAGAAGCAGGCGCTGGTCTTGCAACCGGTCTTGGTTACATCGGTGCAGCTCTTGTTACAGGTCTTTCCGGTATTGGTTCCGGTATCGCCGTTGCATCTTCCGCAAGCGCAGCTCTTGGAGCAATCAGCGAAGACGGCAGCATCTTTGGTAAATCCATGATCTTCGTAGCTATGGCCGAAGGTATCGCTCTGTATGGTCTGATCATCTCCTTCATGATTCTTGGTAAACTTTGATTCCAAAACCGGAAGGTATTGATCTTCACCTTAAGTTGGAGGAATCATAAATGAAAATGTTCTTGATCAGTGATAACGTAGACACTCAGACGGGCATGCGCCTGGCCGGAGTGGAAGGCGTTGTCGTTCATGAGCGCGAGGAGCTTTATGATACACTGCAGAAAACACTGGCAGACAAAGAGATCGGAATTATTCTCCTTACAGAAAAGTTCGGGAAGGAATTCCCGGACATTCTGGAGGATGTCCGCCTCAACCATAAGCTTCCGCTGCTCATTGAAATTCCGGACCGTCACGGTACCGGAAGAGCGCCGGACTTTATCACTTCCTTTGTAAATGAATCTATTGGATTAAAACTGTAAGAATGCCCTGGAGGTGACACACATTGACTACTGAGGAAAAACTTCAGAATTTTTATAATCATTCCCTGGACAGTGCAAACCGTGAAGCAGAACGTGTGATCGGCGATCACCAGAAAGCTCTGGATAAGATCTTCGAGGAGCATAAAGCAACCGCAAGACGTCAGGCAGAAGAAGAAGTTGCTGCCGAGACCGAGAAAGCAAAACGCGATGTCAATAAGACACTGTCTGCGGATCAGCTTCATATCAGACGGAAGCTGTCCCGTAAAAATCTGGAATTAAAAGAAAAACTGTTTAAAGAAGTTCGTGAAAAACTTACCGCTTATAAAAAGGATCCATCCTATGAGGAGTATCTGGAGCGCAAAATCCGCGAAGCCGTTACGTTTGCCGGAAATGACAAACTGACCTTATATCTGGATCCGTCAGACGAAGCTCATAAGGCTTCCCTGGAGCAGAAACTCTCCGTAACCCTTACCATTTCGGCCATGCCGTTCCTTGGCGGCGTGCGCGCGGTCATTCCGGAGAAAAATATTCTGATCGATAATTCCTTCGAGACCCTTCTGAACGAAGAGCGGGAGAATTTCATCTTTCACGGAGGTGTAGAGCATGAATAAAACCGGAGTTATCTATGGAATCAACGGTCCGGTCGTATATCTGAAAGGAAACACCGGATTTAAAATGTCCGAGATGGTTTACGTTGGTAAAGAACGTCTGGTCGGCGAGGTTATTGCCCTGACAAAGGATACCACTACAGTACAGGTTTTCGAGGAAACCACAGGACTGAAACCAGGCGAAACAGTTACCGCATCCGGAGATGCCCTCTCTGTTACACTGGGACCTGGAATCCTGAACAACATTTTTGACGGTATTGAGCGTCCGCTGTCCGAGATTGCAAAGCAGTCCGGTAAATACATCAGCCGCGGTCTTACCGTAGATTCTCTGGATACAGAGAAAAAATGGGATGTCCATGTAACTGTTTCAGAAGGCGAAGAGCTGATGGGCGGCGCAATCATTGCAGAGACACAGGAGACCCGTTCCATCGTACACAAATCGATGGTTCCGCCGGATGTCAACGGCACGGTTATCTGGGCTGCCAAAGACGGAAAGTACACCATCCTTGACCCGATTGTAAAACTGAAACTGGAAGATGGCACCGAAAAAGAGATCACACTGGCACAGAAATGGCCGATCCGTGTACCGCGTCCAACCCTGAAAAGATATCCGGCATCCGTTCCACTGATCACAGGACAGCGTATCCTGGATACGATGTTCCCGATCGCAAAAGGCGGCACAGCAGCCATCCCTGGCGGATTCGGTACCGGAAAAACCATGACCCAGCACCAGATCGCAAAATGGTCTGATGCCGATATCATCATCTATATCGGATGTGGAGAGCGTGGAAACGAGATGACACAGGTTCTGGAGGAGTTCCAGGAACTGATCGACCCGAAGAGCGGCAACCCGCTGATGGACCGTACCACCCTGATCGCCAACACATCCAACATGCCTGTTGCAGCCCGTGAGGCATCTCTGTATTCCGGACTGACACTGGCTGAGTATTACCGCGATATGGGCTATGATGTAGCAATCATGGCAGACTCCACATCCCGTTGGGCAGAGGCACTCCGTGAGCTGTCCGGCCGTCTGGAGGAAATGCCTGCCGAGGAAGGTTTCCCGGCATATCTGGCATCCCGTCTGTCCGCTTTCTATGAGCGTGCCGGCATGATGCAGACCCTTTGCGGCGCAGAGGGAAGCGTATCCATCATTGGAGCTGTATCTCCGCAGGGTGGTGACTTCTCCGAGCCTGTTACCATGAACACCAAACGTTTCGTCCGCTGTTTCTGGGGACTGGACAAATCTCTGGCTTACGCCCGTCATTTCCCGGCGATCCACTGGCTGACCAGCTACAGTGAATACCTGCAGGATCTGTCGCCGTGGTACAAAGATCACGTAAACAAAAACTTTGTAGATATGCGGAACCAGTTAATGGGAATCCTGAACTCCGAGAGCTCCCTGATGGAAATTGTAAAACTGATCGGTAGCGATGTTCTTCCGGATGACCAGAAGCTGACCCTGGAAATCGCCAGAGTTATTCGACTGGGCTTCCTGCAGCAGAACGCATTCCATCCAGATGACACCTGCGTATCCTTGGAAAAACAGTACAAGATGATGGAAGTTATTCTTTATCTGTACAAGAAATCCAAAGCGCTCGTGACGATGGGCATGCCAATGTCCGTACTGAAAGAGGACAAGATCTTCGACCGCGTCGTTTCTATTAAATACGATGTACCGAATGACCGTCTGGATCTGTTTGACACATACAAAAAAGATATCGACACCTTCTACGATAAGGTACTCGAGAAGAATGGTTAAGGAGGGAGTTCATCATGGCAATTGAATATTTAGGCCTTAGTGAGGTCAATGGCCCTCTGGTTGTTCTGGAAGGTGTAAAAAATGCTTCCTACGAGGAAATCGTAGAATTTACCGTAGACGGCAATGAGAAAAAACTGGGACGTATCGTTGCTGTATACGAAGACAAAGCCGTTATTCAGGTATTTGAGGGAACCTCGAGCATGTCTCTTACCAATACCCATACCCGTCTGACCGGACATCCTATGGAGATCGGACTTTCCGAAGAAATCCTTGGACGTACCTTCGACGGTATCGGAAAACCGATCGACCGCATGGGACCGATTGACGCAGAGGTAAGAAGAAACGTCAACGGCCTGCCGCTGAACCCGGTTACCCGTAAATACCCAAGAAACTATATCCATACCGGTATTTCTGCAATCGACGGTCTGACCACCCTGATTCGTGGACAGAAGCTTCCGATCTTCTCCGCTTCCGGTCTTCCGCATGCACAGCTTGCCGCACAGATTGCAAGACAGGCAAAAGTAAGAGGAAAAGATGAAAAATTCGCTGTAGTATTTGCAGCTATGGGTATTACCTTCGAGGAATCCAATTTCTTCGTAGAGAGCTTCCGCGAGACCGGTGCTCTGGACAGAACCGTACTATTTGTCAACCTGGCAAATGACCCGGCTGTTGAGCGTATTGCAACTCCGCGTATGGCACTGACCGCAGCTGAGTACCTGGCATTTGAGAAAGACATGCACGTTCTGGTTATCCTGACGGATATTACCAACTACGCAGATGCACTTCGTGAGATTTCCGCAGCGCGTAAAGAGGTTCCGGGACGTCGTGGTTATCCGGGTTACATGTATACAGACCTGGCTCAGATGTATGAACGTGCAGGACGTCAGAAGGGCAAAGAAGGTTCCATTACCATGATTCCGATTCTGACCATGCCTGAGGATGATAAGACGCATCCGATCCCTGACCTTACCGGATACATCACAGAGGGTCAGATCATCTTAAGCCGTGAGCTTTACAGAAAAGGTATCAATCCGCCGATCGATGTACTGCCGTCTCTGTCCCGTCTGAAGGATAAGGGTATCGGCGAGGGCAAGACCCGTGCGGATCACTCCAATACACTGAACCAGCTGTTTGCAGCCTATGCAAGAGGTAAAGATGCAAAAGAGCTTATGACCATTCTTGGTGAGGCAGCACTCTCTGATATCGATCTGATCTATGCAAAATTTGCAGATGAATTTGAGAAACAGTATGTATCTCAGGGATTCCAGGCAGACAGAGATATCGAAGATACTCTGAATATCGGATGGAAATTACTCTCTATCCTGCCGAGAAGCGAGCTGAAACGTATCGATGACAAGTTCCTGGATCAGTACTACGGAAAGTAGGAGGTGACTGCACGTGGCATCTACACAGGTGAACCCGACCCGAATGGAGCTGACCCGCCAGAAGAAAAAACTGGTGACAGCGACCAAGGGGCACAAGCTTCTGAAACTGT
>ENA-OZWW01000747-OZWW01000747.1-human-gut-metagenome-genome-assembly--contig:-NODE-747-length-10380-cov-3.723777_pt1 | contig 10380 bp, 5 predicted proteins | sample MGYA00243534_ERZ654079 | MGnify/ENA primary metagenome ERZ654079 (study PRJEB26926, sample SAMN06164994) | human gut metagenome | biome: ENVO:00009003; feature: ENVO:2100002; material: ENVO:00002003...
CGTGGGCTCGGAGATGTGTATAAGAGACAGAAGTCAAACAGGGAGCCAAAACCGCTGCCGAAGTGCCGTTTGTGCTGGCCTTCGGCGTCAAAGAATTGGCCGTTATGGGGTATAATGCCGCCAAGAACAAAATCAACGGTGCGGTAAATGCCGTTAAAACCGGAATCAACAATCGGGTAACCAAAGTTAAAAACAAGATTAACAACGGTGTCAACAAAGTTAAAAATTTCGGCAAAAAAGTATGGAACGGCACCAAACAAGCCGCCTGGATGACTGCTTATGTTGTCGCTTCACCGGTCATTCTTCCCTATAAGGCCGCTAAGTGGACTTATAATAAAATCAAAGCCGGCGTCAGCTGGATTCGCAACGGCTATAAGAAGTTGAAGGCCAAAGCGCTGGGGGATCCGAATTTAGTGGCACAAGACACGAAAACCGCCATCAAGCAGGCTTCAAACGAGAAAAAAATTTCCCGCTTAAATGCGCAGCAGGTAACAGCTGCCTGGACTCAGCTGCGGGATGTCAATCTGTTTGACCAATATTCGGCCGGCAGCGGGGCTCATTATAATATGTCGGGCTATGCAGATAAATATCTGGATGCCATTAATTCCGGCAAAGTTCAGCTGACGCCGGAAAATGCCCAGTTAGCCGCGGCTTGGTTGGGAATCAGCAAAGAGGTTCAGGATAAGGTGAACCACAACCATGTTGTGGCCAAAGAAGAACGCAATCGCAATGTTGCGGCACAGTTGGAGCAGTTTGGCATAAAGAATCCCTATAAAACGGAAGAAACCAAAGAACAGGAATCCCAAAGCCAAACGCCTCCGGTTAAGGAACAGCCCAAAGAGCAGGAAGTTCCGGCTCCCCAGCCGACCGCGGAAAAACCGAAGGAAAAAGAAATTCCGCCTTTAAGCCAGGAACAAGACAAATTTGTCCAATCTCAGCTGGGTATTTTGAAGCAGCTGGGGGCGGAAAACGGTCTGAAACCCGGAGATGAAATGTATAACGGTTTGGTTAACATGATGGAAACGGGCTTTAAGGAAAAAGGCCTGACGGACGAACAAATGGGAGCCATACGCGAGCAAAATCCGACATTGTTCCCGGCCAAGGAAAAACCTGCGCCGACGGCGGGCAGAGAACAAGAGCAGACGGCACCCGGAGTCAAGCCTCAGACCAGAGAAGAAAAGCCTGAGACACGTGCCCCTGAACCGAATAATCCGGAAAGCTATAACTTTGCGGGTCTTACCGGAAATGAGGGCGTAGGGGAAGATTTGTCATCGCCGAAGGACAGCAAACCGACGCAAACAGCAGCCCGGACGCCTGACCCGAACAACCCTGAGACATTCAATTTTGCGGGAATAACCGGAAATGAAGGAACTGCCGGAACGGAAACTCAGCAACCGTCTAAAACGGAAAATAAAACTCAAACGCCCAAAACAGGAACCAGAATTCAAGAACTTCGGGGATTGGGAAAACCTACCCGAAAACCGACCAAAGTGGTCGAGATGGACACCAATACCCGAAATGCTTTTGTTTCTACTCATCAGCAAAAACGGGCATAAGGCAGAGATCAAAGGAAAATCCCGCTTCGGCGGGATTTTTTCCGTATTGAAGATTTTGCCGGACTTCTCTGCATTAAGTGCAGCTAAGTTTTTTAAGGCGCTGCGGCGCCTTTTTTTAGGGCTTGGCCGCCGCCGGCAAAAACTAAATAAAATTTAACCATTATCAGTTAAACTGGAAGCCAAATATTAAGGTTTGGTTACATTTTACTGAAATCGACAATATTCTTGACAAAATTTATTGAAAATATACTTGCGGTATGTTACCATTTATTTAATGCGAGTTATATTTAAAGGATACGGTTATGGCTGATAAGAATAATGAAGATACAACAATTAATCTTGATGCTCTTTCTCAGGGAACAGCGGACGAAGTTTCGGAAGTTAACGACGTTATGGGCAATAGTGACGGGCAGACGGCCCAGCCGGAACGGGTAACCTTTGAACAATGGCTTGAAGCTCAAACCAACCTGACACCGGAACAGCGTCAGGCGCTGCTTGACCATAATGCGGATGCTGCGGTAACTTTCAGCCCGGAAGCTTTTGATGGTTACCTTGCGGAATTGCGTTCCGCTGATGTTGCCGATTCGGCACCGGCAAACGACCGGCCTTCGGACGAGAATCAAACCTCCGGCGAAACACCCGCGCCGCAAGATGAGCAAAATCCGGAAAATGCCGATGCTCCGGCACAGCAGCAAAATCCGGAAAATGAAGCCGTTTCCCAAGAAGAATATCGGGCAGCCATAGCCCTCACCCGGGGAGACTTGAGCAAATTAAGTTATGAAGAAATCCGCCAGGCATGGAGCGTATTAGGTCTCCTTGACGATAAAATTGCCCAGGCCACCCGTCCGGAAGCTCTGCAGGCCAAACTGAAAATGGCCGACTATGCCGAACAGCTGATGGCTTCGGCCAATCCCGAGCAGCCCTGGACCATGGAAACTGCTCCCGAATATTCCGAATGGCTGAAAGTCAGCAACGACATTCAGGCCAATAATAACAGTCAGGAAAAGAAAGACCGCAATGCCAAAATCGGCGACAGCCTCAATAAATTCTACCAGGAATTTGATGCCGAATACGGCCTTTCCAATCTGACGCCGGAAAGCGCCCCGCACTTGGAAGCCAACCAGCAGGCGCTGGAGGCGTTGGGCAAAGATTTTGATCCCTTTGCCAAAGATGAGGAAGGAAAACTTCTTCATCCCGAGTTCAATGAGATTGACCGCTTTTATGACAAACTTGAAATCGAGAACGGCAATAAAGATTTTGATGCCGTAAACAAAGATGATTTCAAACAAAATATGGCTGAACTGGCTTATAACGAAGCCATGTTGGAACTCAGCCTGAATCCTGATTTTGCCAAATTAAGCAAAGAACAGCAGCAACAGCTGCTGACCGAGGCTTATGCAACTCACATGCAGGCCGGCATGGTCAGCCTGATTGCAGCTCAAATGGCGGAAAATGCCGCCAAAGCCGACCCTGAGCATCCGCAGAAACCTGAAGAATTTAACCAACAGGCGCAGGAATTTATTTCTGCTGCGGTAAAAGGGGAAAACAACAGTTTCAAAGTCAGCAATGCTGCGGCATTGACCACGCTGGCCTCCCGCACGTCCGTTTTAGAGCATGTTTCCAGACGCGTGGCTCAAAAAACCGGACATAAATCCCTGTGGAGCCGAATTAAAGACTTTGACAAGCGCTTGGCCAAGAAATATCCCAAGGCATATCCGTTCCTCAAAAATCTAGCTGTCAGCTCGGCAATCGGCTTAACGACCGGCGGCGTCGGTTTGGCTGCCCTGTCGGTTTATAAAACCGGCAAGGCAATCAGAGACAGTGTTAAACATTATCGGGAAGCCAATAAAGACGGACAGTATAAAAACTGGTTCGGCTATTTGAGAAAAAATCCGAAAGAAGCCATTGGTCTGGCTGTCAGTGTTGCCGGTACGGTAATGTCCGGCTACATGGTCGGGCTTGACGGATTGAACGTCAATGATTTCGGTCTGAGCGGACAAGTTTATCAAAACGGCCTGGGCAACACCTGGGATACGATGAAACAAACGGTCAGCAACGCTTTTTCCGGAACCGAACCGGGTAAAGACATTCCCTGGACCGAAAAAATTTCTTCCTGGGGCAAACGTTTCGGCGAGCAGGTGGCAGCCACCACTCAGGACGGCCAGCGGATGGCCCGTATGGGAATTTCTCTGACCGGCGGCCTTTCTGCCGGGGCAATTGATATGGTTGCCTCGTTCAGGGAAAAAGATCCCGAAAAAAGAAAGGAACTGCGCCGGAATGCCTGGAAATCCTTTGGCGGCGTTCTGACCGGTAGTTTAATCAGCTTGGGCTTTACCGGTTTTATGAAAGCCAACAATCCGGATTCGCCTCAGGCGCATGAATCGCCGGTAGACGGTGACGATTTCAAACATCAGGTTCAGCCGAAACAGGAATGGGATGCAAACCATAACGGAATTCCTGATTATCTGGAGCGCCCGGCCGACAAACCGGCTCATGACTGGTTAAAAATGCCCTGGTCAAATCAGGATGAGTCATCTCTGTCTGATAAACCGGCCCATAACTGGTTCAGAATGCCTTGGTCTCATCAGGAACCGCCGGCTCCGGAACCTGAACCACATTCTTTTGATACGGCCCGGCAGGACGATACGCCACGCGGATATCATGAACATCCGGCCGCGGAAACCGCTCAGGAAAACACAAGCTTCTGGCAGAACCGAGCCAATAAGTTTTTGGGCGAAGAAAATACGCAGCATATTTATAATATGATAGAAAAGGGCGAGATTAAACTGCCTGAAGGAATTGAAAGCAAAGAAGAATATGCCTATAAACTGGCCATGGATATTCAGCAGACCCCGGCAGAAATAAATCAGGCGCTGGGGCACGGCTGGCAAAGCTCTGCCAAACTGACGGAGAGTATCAAGTCATGGACGCCGGAAGATTTTGCCAAGTTGAACGGAAGTGTCGATGACTTCTCGGATCGCGGCTATCATAACGGTGAAATTCCGGGAAGCAGCCGTACCGTTCCTTCGGGAGATGAACAGAAGACAACGCCGACGGCACCGGAACAGACGGTTGTACCGCCGGAGGGCGGAAATCCGAAACCGGAGGAGGAAAAACCGGCTCCGGCAGCGCCTGAAGCCGTGCGTGATGAAGCTTATTACCAGGAAGAAAAAGATTCTTTAAGCAAGCCGGAAGATGAGAAGTCTCTCAAATCTCAGATCAATGCGGCCCGCAAAGATGAGAATGTAAGTGTCGAAGAACAAATTGATACTTATATGAGCAACCGGGTTGCTGCCGGTGAAATGTCCGAACAGCAGGGAAATGAAGTCGGCAACCTGGTGAAACATGAGCTTGACGGCAGAGACGGCAATCAGGATGGCAAGGTTGATGACGAAGAACTGAGCCGGAGAGATGTCCGCCGCGGCCTGAAAGAAGTGGATAAAACCCTTGACGCCATGAAAGAAAATGCCGAAGAAGTCCGTTTGGCCGAAAATCTGCAAAACGCTGCCGAAACCGGCACAGAGCATCCGGAAACTTACAGCGCGGATGTAAAAGACGCTAAATTTTATGAAGGAGCTTCCAAAGTCATTCATGAAATGCGTACCGGAGACCGGCCGGTCAGCGAGGTTATGAAAGAAGCTGTCGCCAACGGAGAAATCAGTGACAGACAGGCCGCTTTCATGAATGCCCGTGATGCCGAACTGCGCAGCAGAGGATGTTCAGAGGAAGCCAGCCTGAGACAAATGGAAAAAGACTTTGACCGCATGGCAAAATATTACGAAGCTCAGAATTTCGGCACGCAGGAGAGTGAGAATCAGTCGTCGGCTGCTAATGAGAGAGTTAACGCCGAGCTGCAAAATGCTCGGGACGTGGTTGCCAGAAAAGGTCAGTCATCGACGCCGCCTGTCTCTCAAGAAGCGCCTGCTTCTGAACAGCAGGTAAAACCCGCACAGCAGCAGGTCTTTGTTAATCCGCGTCAATACCATGTTGCTGAAAAATAAGCTGTAACAGCCGTCTTCGGGCGGCTGTTTTGTTACAGATTTGTGAAATAATAAAAAAATTGCCTAATTTGACAAAAACCTGTTGAACAATTGATAAAATTATGGTAAATTACTGCCAATCAAGCAAAATTTAGAGGAGTTAATGTTATGGACGCTAAAACTGCTGCTGCCAAAGTACAAAACGGTTTGCAAGATTTGAGCGATAAGGAGCTGGTTGAAATCTATTCGGCTTTGAAAGACAATGCCGAATACAAAGCTCAGTTCAATAAGCTGATGCATGTGGCAGGCAGCCGGCTGGAGGCTATTCTCGAAGCAGACGGGAATAACGGCAATCAGAACATCAGAGGCGGCGCTGCCAGAGTTGACAGCGATGAGGAAGCCTTGGTCAGAGATAACTTAAAGCAGATTGAAACCTTAAGCAAGGTTGATCCTCTGAATGCCGAAAACAAAGATTTTGCCGCCAGCCGCAAATATCTCGGCAATTTGGAAGTCGTTAACGAAAACGGCCAGAAAATTGACGTTGCGCCGAACATTATTGAAATTGCCAAATTAAAAACGACCTCTGAATTATATAACACGACAGAGCCGCTGACTCAGGAGAGCTATAACCGCCGCCTGCGTGACAACATTGACCTGAGCATTTACGGAATTATGGCCACCAACAACTGGGTAAAAGGTTCAACCTCGGCAGCTCAGACCAAAGACAATTTGCTTTCTATCCTTGCCGGACAAAAACAGAGTGTTTCAACGGCCGCCGTTTCCGGCGTGATGGCCGCGCAGGTCGTTTCGTTAAGCAATTTTGCCGACAAGCTGGCCGACAAATTCAAAAAGCTGTCTTTGGCTTCCCGCTTTAAAGACAAAGTTGCCGCCGCTAACGCAAATTTGAAAAACAAATTGAAGGAAACCTATATTAAAGCCCGCACTTATTCGCAGATTTTGGCGGAACAGGGCGTTTATAAAGATGTCGGAATGGCCTTTATTGCCGGTCTCGGCGGTCCGGCCGGTATGGCTGCTTTCGGTGCTTGGACTTATTATCGCCGGGTTCACCCGATGGTAAAGGCTTATCGTGAAGAAGCCCGCGTTAATCCGCAGATGAAAAATTTCTGGCAGTATATGAAAGAGCATAAAAAAGACACCTTGATGGCCGGTCTGTATATGGGATCTTCCCTTGCTTCTTTCGCCATCGCCGGTGCACAGGTTGCTTCTGCAATCACCATGAGTTCAACCGTAGCCCAGGCCGGCGCCGCATCAATTGCCCCGCTGACTCAGGCCAAAGCTTGGACGGCAGCCGGTATCGTTTTTGCTCGCGGCGCAACGGATGTCGCTCAGGCCTGGGACAATCCGGAAGAACGCGGCAAAGCCGTCAAACGTGCGCTTTTCTCGCTTGGTATGTATGGCGTTGGCTATCAAATTGCCGATCATCTTGCCCAGTCGCATCATGATACGGTAAGCACGCCGGTTCCCGAGCAGCCGGCTTCTGAAAATGTGACGCCGATGCTTGATGAAAACCACAACGGTATTTCTGATTATATTGAGCGCCCGGCTGAAGAGACGGCACCTTTGTTCAAACCGTTGCCTTGGCAGGACAATAATGTTGCCGCAGCGGACACTGCCGCAGTTAACAGTGCGCCTGAGGCCGTTGCCGGTGAAGATGTTGCCGCTTCCGCCCATGAATATACGGTAGGAGCCCGCGAGCAGGCCGTTTATGTCCGGAACCTGCGCATTGTTCAGGATTCGGATCTCATGGTTGCCAATGTCAATGACGATATTGTTAAACTTCCTGAAGGTATGACGCCGGAAATGGCCGTTAACCTCGGACGTGTTAACCTCTTGTATTACGGCGACGATACGGCTTTAAAACTTTTGAGAGACTGTGATGAAGTCCGCGATATTTCGTCGGTTGAATATTTCAGCCGTCTGGCCGATAAGTTTACCGATTCGGTTCAGGATCCGCACGGCGTCGGTTTCCCGAAAGATCCGAACTATGGCTATACTGACCCGAATATTTATACGCGGAGCGTTCATGTTGACTGTGATAAGACCACGATTATTCCGGGACGTATCGGCGGTCATGTTCCGCCGGTAACAACCCCGGTCGAACCGACGACTCCGACGGCTCCGATTCAGAATATGCCGCCGATTGAGCCGACTCCGGTTACATTGCGTGTTGATCCGACCCCAATGCCGACTTACATTGATCCGGTTTCCGTTGACCAGCCGGTAGTTACGACGCCGGAAGCTCCCAACGAACTGGAACAGCCTGTTCTGAAAGGTGTTGGCGGCAACGGCCCGCTGGATGAAAATATCAACAGTGAGGCTGCTCGTCTGAAGACAAATGTCGGCGTTGACGGTGATGGCAATGTTATTCGTGTTGACTCTCAGCAGAACTTCTCGGCTGAACAGGGACAGGGCGGCACGGCAACGAGAAACGCCGATGCGGGTGTCAAAACCGGTAAAGGGAGTGAAGAATTGAATCAGGCTCTCCTGAATAAGAAGTTCAACACTTTTAACCTTTAATTCTGATTTGACAGTATAAAAAAGCACCGCCGAAAGGCGGTGCTTTTGTTTAAGAGGCTTTAATCTTCGTCATCGCCGATATAGCGGCGGATAAAACGAGTATTTTTCCCGATTCTTGAAACGATTTCATAGCCGATGGTGCCGGCATCGCGCCCCATATCGTCCAGCGTATAAAAATCGGCAATCAAATGCGCCATATCCCCTGCTTGCAGATTGGATATGTCGGTGACGTCACAAATAATGTTGTCCATTGAAACGCGCCCCAAAATCCGCGCTTCATGCAGCTTGTCGCACAAATTGAAGAAAACTTTGCCCACATTGGACAGTGAACGCGGAATACCGTCGCCGTAGCCGATGGAAACAATGGCTATTTTACGGTTGGCATTGGCGCGGTAAGTTGCCGAATATCCGACAAAGTCGCCTTTCGGCAAGTCGGCAATCTGTAAAACCGGCGCCTTGACGGTAACCACGTTTTTCATCTGATTTTCCCGATACGGGGCGGTGTTAATGCCGTAAACCGCCGCTCCCAGGCGGACCATGTCAAACAGATAATCCGCTCCGAGAAAAGTTCCGTCGGAAGCTGAAAGGCTGGCGGGAAGTTTGGGAAAATAGGTTTCGCGCAGAAATTGGAACATGTCCAGTTGATGTTGATTCATAAAATGTCCTTGTGCGTCGCCGCAGGCCAGGTGCGACATCACCAGCGAAAATTCTTTTTTGTCCGCATCGGGCATTTCCGAAAGTTCATATTCCCGAAAACCGAGGCGGTTCAATCCGGTTTCGATGTTAACGGCCGGTTTGATGCCGGAAATCCGGTGTTCTTTCCAGAAAGCCAGCTGCTCCCTGTCGCTGATAACCGGAATTAATTTTGCCGCTTCAAAATCAGCCAGAGAATCTTCGCCGATTCCCTGCAAAACATAAATCTGTGCATCAGGCGCCGCTTCTCTGACCGCGCGTCCTTCAACCGCATGGGCCACAAAAAAATGGCGGCATTTGGCCCGGCGGTATAAAATACCGGCGACTTTTGCCGCGCCCAGGCCATAGGCATCGTCTTTCACCACGGCGGCCGCCGTGGCTTTGCCCGAAATTTTTTGCAGGGTCAGATAGTTTTCCGTCAGATTATCAAGGTTGATTTCTAAAATCGGTCTTGTCAAAATACTCATTTCTGCCTATTATCCTCTTAAATTTGAATAGGAAATTTAAATGCAGTTTATCGACACTCACCTCCATTTGCAAGATTATAAGACCGGATTTGCAACGGATATCGTTAAAGAAGCGCTGATCGGCGGGGTTGACCGGCTTGTCTGCGCCGCAACCGGAATGTTTGACTGGGATAAGGTTGCCCGCTTTGCCAAACAGTATCCGGGCACGGTAGTTCCGGCATTCGGGCTTCACCCGTGGTACCTGCAGGAGGCCAAGCCGGACTGGCTGCCGCGTCTGCGCGAATATCTGGCCCGCTTTCCGGAAGCGCTGATTGGCGAATGCGGGCTGGACGGCATTAAAAACCCGGACGACGAACCGCAAAATTCAGTCTTTTGCCAACATATACTGTTGGCTGAGGAGCTGAAACGCCCGCTTATAATCCATGCCGTCAAGGCGCAGGAGTGGCTGGAAAATTATTGGGATATGCTGCCGGCAAAATTTGTTTTTCATTCGTATAACGGCAAACGTGAAGTTTTGAAAAAAATTCTTAAAGCCGGAGGATATGTTTCTTTTTCGGCGTCAATTCTGCGCAATACGGATAAAGAAGAACTGGTCAATATGGTTCCGGTGGACAAACTTTTGCTGGAAACCGACGGTCCCTATCAGGGGCCTGACAAAAATGCCGAAGTGACGCCGGCATATATTCCGCGGCTGGCAGAAAAAATTGCAGGCTGGCGCGGTGAAAATCTGCCTGATTTCGCCGCCCGGGTTTATCAAAATTCATTGGAGTTTATACATGTCGGCTAACCCTCGTTTAATGCGCACCGAACTTTTGCTGGGCGAAGACGGCATCCGTCGTCTGCAGCAGGCCTGCGTGATGATTGTCGGCCTGGGTGCCGTGGGCGGCTATGCACTGGAAGCCGTTGCCCGTTCCGGTGTCGGCCGGCTGATTTTGGTTGATTTTGATATTTTTGACGAAACCAATATCAACCGTCAGATACTCGCGCTGACGTCAACCGTCGGCCGCAAAAAGACCGCCGTTGCCGCCGAACGGGTTCGTGAGATTAATCCTGACTGTGAAATTGTAGTAAAAGATATGTTTGTTGACGAAGACAACTTGCCCGAACTGCTGGATATGAAGCCGGATTTTGTCATCGACGCCATCG
>ENA-OZWW01000752-OZWW01000752.1-human-gut-metagenome-genome-assembly--contig:-NODE-752-length-10324-cov-8.663064_pt1 | contig 10324 bp, 5 predicted proteins | sample MGYA00243534_ERZ654079 | MGnify/ENA primary metagenome ERZ654079 (study PRJEB26926, sample SAMN06164994) | human gut metagenome | biome: ENVO:00009003; feature: ENVO:2100002; material: ENVO:00002003...
CTGCCGTAAGGATCCCGCAGGATCCATATTATTTTATAAAATTACTGTAAATCTGCTTCTGTGTAGTAACCGGAATCGATGAGCAGCTCTTTGTAGTTGCTTGCATCAGCGAATACGGGCTCGCACAGGTAAGAAGGAATGACACCGGTACCATTGTCATAGGTTGTGGTATCGTTGACAGGTGCTTCGCCGCCCTTCATGACTGCGTCTACCATCTCTACTACCTTGGATGCCAGAGTACGGGTATCCTTGAAGATGGACATGGACTGTTTGCCGGAGATCATATTCTTAACGTTGGGCTTATCGCAGTCCTGACCGGTAATGATAGGCCACTCGCCGGTGTAGTTAGCTTCCAGAGAGTTAGTTACACCCAGTGCAGTGGAGTCGTTGGAGCACAGAACGGCATCCAGCTTGGTTCCGTCTGCATAGTTAGCGGAAATGATAGCGTCCATTCTGGACTGTGCGGTCTCAGTAGACCAGTTAGCGGTTGCAACGGTTTCGAAATCGGTCTGTCCGGATTTTACTACCAGCTTACCTGCGTCAATGTAGGGCTGCAGCACATCCATGGCACCGCCGAAGAAGAATCTTGCGTTGTTGTCACCGGGATCACCGGTTACCAGCTCGATATTGAAAGGTCCTGCTGCATTGTCCAGATCCAACTGATCTCTGATGTATTCACCCTGTTTCGTACCTACCATGTAGTTATCGAAGGTTGCGTAATAAGTAACTGCATCGGAGTTCATGATCAAACGGTCATATGCGATAACCGGAATGTCTTTTTCCTTTGCCTGCTCCAGAACGGTTCCAAGAGAGTCACCGTCGATGGATGCGATGACCAGAAGTTCGCAGCCGGAATTGATCATATTCTCGATCTGGGATACCTGTGTGGGAATATCGTTAGATGCGTACTGCAGATCTACATCATAGCCTGCTGCCTCCAGCTGAGCCTGCATGTTGCTACCATCCTGATTCCATCTCTGCAGATCCTTGGTGGGCATTGCTACACCGACCTTACCGCCGCCTGTTGCACCAGAAGTCTCTGTCTTTGCTTCTGCGGAAGTCTCCGTCTTTGCTTCTGCGGAAGTCTCCGTCTTTGCTTCTGCGGAAGTCTCCGTCTTATTGTCCGTTGCCGGTGTGGTTGCCTGCTGTCCCCCATTGGATCCACATCCTGCAAGCATTGTAACAGCCATGGCTGTTGCCAGAAGTGTGCTTAATAATTTCTTCCTCATAAAAAGTAACCTCCCTTGTTTGGTTTGTTTTTGTTGACAAGTAGAGAATACCATAGATCAAATAGCATGATTTTATGACCTTCTGCACTTTTCTGTGCTGTCCGGAAGGCAAAAATAAGCTGTGCTAGCAATATTTTGTCTGCAAGCACAGCTATCTTACCAAATTTTTCCTGTTCTTAGTTTTCTGCGTTCACGATCCCGTCAGGGCATTTCGGCAGGGACATTCAGATAGACATCTTCCTTCAGATGGAATCCACTGCCTATGATCACATCATTGATATTGGTCTTATCCACGCTGATGGGTTCCAGTCCGATATAGGGCACCTGATAGTTTCCGCTTTCTATCGTCACAGTCTCTTCTGGAAGCTCCTTTCCTTCTGCCAGAAGCACCGCACATTCCGCAGCCTTCTGGGCCAGCTTCTCCACTGGCTTATAAACCGTCATGACCTGTGTTCCTTCTACGATCCGCTGACAGGCTTCCAGATCGGCATCCTGCCCAACGACCATGATGTCTCCCGCCATCCTCTTTTCCTTCAGGGCATGCACCACCTTACTTGCCAGGTCATCGTTGCCACACATGATGGCATCCGCTTCCGAGACAACATCCATATGGTCATAGACATAGGCCGCTGCGAGCTCCGCTTTCCATCCGTCCGCATGCATGGAATCCAGGATTGTCACCTGATGATCCTCCATCACCTTCCGGAATCCTTTCTCTACCATAGCCACGTTGCTGTCCACCGCAGAACCTCCCAGCATCAGCACTTTTCCACCAGACAGCCCGTTATCCACCAGTGCTTCTCCCATCATGGTGCCGACGCGCTCGTTGTCGAAAGTGATATACAGATCAATATCCGAATCCATGATCATTCGGTCGTAGGCGATGACTTTAATCCCTGCTTCCTTCGCCTTTTGCACCTGCTCTGCCAGCCCCTCGGAATCAATGCAGATGATGACAATAACGTCCATTCCCTTATCAATGAAATAATTGATCTGTTTCTTCTGCTGTTCCAGATCCCCGTTGGCATTCTGTACATTGACCTCCGCCCCCAGTTCCTTGGCTGTGGATACGAAGATATCCCGGTCTGTCTGCCACCTCTCGATGACAAAAGAATCGAAGCTCATGCCGATCTGGATCTTCCGGTCCTGTGCGGCATCCCCGGACGTTTTACTGCTGTCCAGATTACCGCAGGCGCCGAGTGTCAGCACACAGACAAGCACAACCGCTGCATATTTCCACATTTTTTTCATTTTACACACTGCCCTGTTCATATATTTTTCCCCGATTCTCCTTATAGACCGTCGGAGTGACCCCCACGTTCTTTTTAAAGCTGCGGCTGAAATAATTCGGATCTGAATATCCCGTTCTGACGCATATCTCCATCATGGAGCACTCCGTGGTCTCCAACAGTTCCTTTGCCTTATCCATTCGCAGATTCGTCAGATATTCGATGAAATTCTCTCCCGTGGTTTCCTTGAAAAGCTTGCTGAAATAATACGGGCTGATATTGACCTCTCTGGATACATCATCCAGGGAAATGTCTTTGTGGTAATTATTCTTAATGTAATTTTTGGCCATTTCAATGATACTGCCGGACTTCTCTTCTCTCTTGTTCAAAACATTGCGGCAAGACTCTTTTACCTTTTCCAGGAACCAGGTCTTCATGGCCGATGGCTCTGCCATCTCCATGACCTGCGGCAGATAATCCGCCCGGGAGTTCAATTGATAAGTCATACCGCCTTTCTCATAGGCAATGTGTTCCGACCACAGCACAAATTCCAGGATCTTCAGGCGCATGTTCATCAAATCCGATCCGATGTCCGTCATCCAGTCAAAAAATGCCGCTGCCGTTGCCGAAGCATTATCGATGTCTCCGTCCTCAATCTCCGCAAACAGCTTCTTCTCCAGTTTCACCGGATAGTTTCCGGCAAATTCGCAGCGGATCGGCAGATCATCCACATGAGCCACACTGCCCGTGGATGCCACCAGTGCATTCAGCGCCTCGGTATAGGACTCTGATGCCATGAGAAAATCCTTCGGTCCTCCGATGCCGATACGGAAGCTGATATCCGTACGCTTGCGCATGTAGCGCACCAGTTCCCTGGCTTTCTCGATCAGTTCAATACGTTCGTTGTAATCCATTATTTCTTTTTCGTAAGGAACCAGCACCGCCAGCTTATTGGCCATCACCGTTCCCACGATACAGTCAAAGTGTTCCTTCAGACAATCCCTTACCTCCTGATAATGCTTCTGCATCCGGACACTGCTGCCCACTGCGTTCGTCATATGATTGCCCTGCTGCTCGTCACCGCTGACCACCGCGATCATATAAGCATACTGCCGCGTAATCCCCAGAATGGAACGGTAATTCTCGATATCCTCCCTGAAATGCTCCTGCAGGAGAATATTGTGGATCAGTCCACTTTCAATAATGGGAACCACTGTCTCCAGCTTTTCCTTGATCAACAGCTCATTTTTCCGCTTCAGACGCTCGGCATCGATATTTTCCATGGCCTTGCGAAGCGCGTTCACGATCCTGGTCTTCTCCATGGGTTTGGTGATATACTCCATAACTCCCAGCTTGATTGCTTCCTTGGCATAGTCGAATTTATCATAGGCCGACATCACAATAAACACCGTGTGATTATTGGTCCTGCGGATCTCTTTCATGGCATCGATGCCGTTGATCCCCGGCATCTGGATATCCATGACTGCAATGTCCGGTCGGAAGCTCTCCGCCAGTTCGATGACACTCCTTCCGGTTTTGGCATACTGCACTTCACAGATATCCTTAAATTCTTTCTCAATAATGAACTTCAGGGAATCGATCACGATTCCTTCATCATCTGCCAACATGATCTTATACATCTGCTTTTTCTCTCTCCTTTACCGGAAGATACAGGATCACTTCCGTGCCCTGGTTCCTGCCATCACTGCGGATCGTCATGACATCTTCGTTCTGGGTGAACAGCTTCAGTCTTGCTATGACATTTCCCATGGCGATACCGTTGGAACCGGAGCTCTGCCGCTTTTCATGGTAGGTTCCGTTCTTCAGCTTCTCTATGATCTCCGCATCCATACCGATGCCGTTGTCCCGGATACTGATGACCAGCGTATCTTCTTCCCCGTGATACACCTTCAGCCAGATCCGTCCTTCTCCACTCATCTCCCGGATACCGTGATTTACACAATTTTCCACAATGGGCTGCAGGATCATGCTGGGCACGGCACAATCCAACAGATCCTCCGAAATCTCCTTTTCATAATGAATATCTCCGGAAAAGCGGACATTCAGGATATAAATATAATGATCGATCAACTCCAGTTCCTCCCGGAGCGTGACGATATCATTGCCCTTTTTCACATTATAGCGGAAGAAATCCGCCACATTCTGTATATAATCATAGGTTCGGTCCGCCCCCTCCATCATCGCCAGCTGAGCTCCGGCATTGAGGGTGTTGAACAGAAAATGGGGATTGATCTGCGCCTGCAGATATTTCAGCTGCGCATCCTTCAGATGGGATTCCATCAGAAGTTCCTTCTCCATCAGTGAACGCTGGATCTCCATACTCTGCCGCAGTCTCTCCAGATATTGTCTGATACTGATAACCATCTGGTTGAACGCTCCGGTTACCACGCCGATCTCATCCTCCGACTGCACCGGCAGAAGTTCCGTATCAAAATTTTCACCCGCCACTTCATTGGCCATTACCGTGAGCCTCTTCAACGGACTGATGATTTCTCCCGTCAGTTTTACCACAATGGCCACGCTGATCACTGCCACGATCGTCAGGGTAATGACACTGAACAGTTCAAAGCTGCGGAATGCCACTGACAGGCGGCTGTAGTTCTCGGAATTACTGCGGAACTGTTCGTTATTCAGACTATATATATAAGTATTTATGTACTCATACATCTGGGTGGCATTTTCATAGCGCACCCTGTATTTTTCCACGTTTCGTCCTCTCTTGGCTTCGATGGTCTGCCCCACCAGATCCAGATACTCCTCAGACATATGCCGGATGCTACGCTCCATCCGTCGAAAGGCGGCTTCCGTCACGTCATCACTCAACCCCTGTACCATCTGGGCATAAATCTGTTCACTGCGATAGAATTCCTCCAGGGAATCACTGGTCTTGGAATCCAGATACTCTGTCATGCTGTCCTGTACTGCCGTCAGGGCATCCGACAGTTCATTCAGCCGCAGATTCCCCTGATAGACCATATCGATTTCAGAGGACATGCTGTTGATGCCAAGGATCAGAATTACCGTCACTGCAAATACCACCAGATTTACCAGAATAAAAATGCTGCTCATCTTCGCCTGAAGAGACAGCTGCCGAAATTTCTTTGTCATACCCCGCCTCACTCTGCCTCTTCCTGTTTGCCTAAATACTCTTCCACGTTGCTCTGATCGATCACGGTAACATCTGCCGTAAAATACTGGCTCGTATAACCGTAATTGTAATATTCCTGCAACGCATCCACACAAAATGCTCCCATCTGTTCCGTGTCAATGGAGATCGTTGCTGTGATGACATTGCGTTCGATGGCCTTTAATATAGTATCCGTGTCATAATATCCGAGAATGGCGATCTCTCCCACACAGTTGTAATCCACCACAGCCTGGTAGACACAGGTCGTACTCAGTTCGTTCAGACAGATGATAATATCCGGAAGAGTCTGATCCATAAAAATATCCCGGATGGACTCCTCAACGGAGAAGGTATTGGTGTCATCCACCGTGATCAGAGACATCTGGATCTCCGATCCCTGAAGCTTCTCCTGTTCCAGAGCATCCTGAATTCCGGAACACACGATATTCTGGGTAGAATTCAGTGCGTGAGCATTCATCAGTACCGCTACCTTTAACGGATCTTCTGTATCCTCTGCCGCTGCCAGTTTCAGCACCTGTCTTCCATACTCTCTTCCCAGATTATAACTTCCCACACCCACAAAGCTGCATCTGGCACTGTGGGTATTGTCTCCATACAGGGTAACTACCGGAATTCCACGGTCTACCGCCTCATCAATCAGCTCCGACATCTCGTCACTTTCATCGGATTCCACCAGAATACCGTCCACACCGGATGTCATGGCGATCCGCATAAGGTCGGATCTGGAATATTCCTGAGACAAGTGCTCCCCCAGCAGGTCCACATATACATTTTCCGCCTGCCCCCGCTCATAGGCTCCGCGGTATACCGACTGCCAGAAGTCCGGCTTCCGATCCTCCGTGATCATCACATAATACTGGTCATATTTTTCCTTTTCTGTTACTTTATGAAACTCCCGCACATAGGAACGAAAAATAATTGTGCATATCGAAATGACTGCAATGACAAACACCAGAAACCCTATAATGATCCCCTGGCCTCTGTTTCTGCCCATTTTTTCAGCCTTATGACGCATATGTATCTCTCCCAAACCGGAATCCCTGACAGAATTCCGCCCAATCTACTGTTAAAGATACCATATAAAAATGCTATTTTCCACATTCATGCAAAAAAGTCCAAAAATATACAGATAGTCCACTAAAAAATGCTAGTCCCCGGAACTAAAATACGGAAGGCTTATCGCCTTCCGTATTTTTATACTCTTGCATATAATTTTGCCATTTTATAAATCTTCTTCGCCAGCTTTGGATCCAGTGCATTCTTATCCATACGCCATTTCCAGTTGCATCCCAGAGTGGAGGGAGTGTTGATCCTGGCGCTGCTGTCCAGCTCCAGATAATCCTGCATGGGAATGATTGCGGTATCCGCACAGCTGGACAATGCTGCCCGGATGATCTCAAAGCAAAGCTTCTTGTCATTCTTATGTCCCAGATATTTCTTTGCAAATTTCTTGTCCTTCTCCGGCATATTCTGTAAGAACCCCACCGTAGTATCGTTATCGTGGGTTCCGGTATAGACCACACAGTTCTTGTCATAATTGTGCGGCAGATATTCACTGTCATTTCCGGCATCAAAAGCAAACTGAAGAATCTTCATTCCGGGATACCCGGTCTTCTTCACCAACCGGATCACGCTGGGAGTCAGAAATCCCAGATCTTCCGCGATCACTTTCTTCCTGCCCAGTTTCTTCTTCATGACATCGAATAATTCGTAACCGGGGCCTTTTTCCCAATGGCCGTTCTCCGCCGTCGGATCTCCGTAAGGAACGAACCAGTATTCATCAAAGCCGCGGAAATGATCAATACGAAGCACATCATACAGCTGATAGCAATAGGCGATCCGCTGCATCCACCACGCATAACCGGTCTTCTTATGATAACTCCAGTCGTAGAGCGGATTACCCCATAACTGTCCGGTCTCGGAGAAACAATCGGGTGGACATCCCGCCACTCCGATGGGCCGGCCTTCCTTATCCAGCTGGAACAGCTTCGGGTTTGCCCAGGTATCGGCACTGTCAAATGCCACATAGATGGGAATATCCCCTACGATCCCAATGCCTTTCTTATTGGCATAGGCTTTCAGTTCTTTCCACTGTTTTGCAAACAGGTACTGTTGGAAGCAATAAAATGCGATTTCTTCCGCCAGCTTCTTACGGTATTTGCGAAGTGCCGCTGCTTTTCTGAGACGGATGTCCTCGTCCCATTCCATAAAGCAGACACCGCCAAAAGAATTTTTCACCGCCATATACAGAGCGTAGTCATCCAGCCAGTACGCATTTTCCGTAAGGAATTTCTGATAGTCTCCGGTCTCTGTAAGGCCCTGTTCCCTGGCATTGTCAAACGCAATTTTCAGGACTTTAAAACGGGACAGATAAATCTTCTCATAGTCCACATAATGCTCATTGTCTCCGAAATCATAGCTGTCACAGATCTCTTTTGTCAGATAGCCGTCTTCGATCAGAAGCTCCAGGTCAATATAGTAGGGGTTCCCCGCAAAGGTGGAAAAGGACTGGTACGGAGAATCGCCGTAGCCGGTAGGGCCTAACGGCAGGATCTGCCAGAGATGGTTGCCTGATTTTTCCAGGAAGTCCACAAAACGGTAACTTTCCTTACCGAAAGTTCCGATACCATATGCCGAGGGAATACTGGATATCGGCAGCAGAATTCCCTGTTTTCTTACATTTTTCTTCATAGCTTTTGTATTCCTTTATATTTCTGTGCTTTCGTACATTACTTATCCGATGCTCTCTGATTAAAAAAATAACTATTCAGTCCTTGTCATGAGCTCTGAATAGTTATTTCGAGTGGAAGCAAGGGGGCTCGAACCCCTGACCTTTCGCGTGTGAGGCGAACGCTCATCCCGGCTGAGCTATGCTTCCATAATTACGCAATGCGGATAACAGGACTTGAACCTGCACGTCTGTTGACAATAGAACCTAAATCTATCGCGTCTGCCACTTCCGCCATATCCGCTTACTAACTGCCATATCTGACGATTAGCTTAAAACCTTGACAAACGGGAATGCTCTCTGCCAAAGGACCTTGAATAATTATACTCTTCCTTCCTTTTGCTTGTCAAGCATCCCCGCCGCATCTGTTTCTATTTTATTCTGTAATCTCTCTTGTCGTTACCGGTTCTCCAATGTGGCATATGATCTTTTTATAGATCCTTACGAGGAAATAGGTACTTAAGAGCAGGCTGGCCAGTTCCGCGATGGGAAAGGCCCACCAGATCAATGTCACTTCACCGCTTAAGGACAAAAGCTTTGCCACCGGAAGCAGCACGCACATCTGTCTGGCCACGGACACGATCATACTGTAGACGCCGTTACCCAGTGCCTGGAATACGCTTCCCACCACGATACAGAAGCCAGCAAACACAAAGCTTAGGGAAATGGTCTCCAGCGCCGGAACACCGATGGCGATCAGGCTTTCCTCCGCATCAAACATACGCATGAGCTGTGCCGGGAAGATGTGCATTACAATCAGTCCCACGCACATGATACCCACACCGTAAGCCACACTATGCTTAATCGTCCTAATAACCCGGTCCTTATGCCTTGCGCCATAATTGTAGGCAATAATAGGCACCATGCCGTTATTCAGTCCAAACACCGGCATAAACACAAAGCTCTGCAGCTTAAAGTAAATGCCGAACACTGTCTGGGCGGAACCGAATGCCGCCAGGATCAGGTTCATTCCATAGGTCATCAGGGAACCGATAGCCTGTACCACGATGGAAGGGGCTCCCACCTTATAAATCTGTCCGATCAGATGACCGTTGGGATGGAATCCTTTCATGGAAATATCCAGTTCCTTATTGAATTTCAGATTAAACCATAATGCCATGGATGCGGCAACGATCTGTCCAAACACGGTAGCCACTGCAGCACCGGCGATTCCCATGCGGGGCATACCGAAATACCCAAAGATCAGGATCGGATCCAGAATGATATTGATGATCGCGCCGGTTGACTGGGTAATCATCGTATATATGGTCTTACCGGTAGCCTGTAGCAGCCTCTCAAAAGTCGTCTGCAGAAAAATACCCATTCCCGCCACACAACAGATCGTCAGATAGGTCACACCGTATTCCCGCACCTCCATAACTTCCGTCTGGCTGGAAAAAAACGGTCTGCTGATCAGTGCACCGATCACCGCAAAGCCTATATAGCTGGCAATTGCGATAAAAATACCGTTTCTGGCAATAATATTGGCTTTCTCAAAATCCTTTTCTCCCAGGGTTCTGGACAAGAAGGCATTGATACCTACCGCTGTTCCCACCGCCACAGCGATCATCAGACTCTGGATGGGGAATGCCAGAGATACAGCACGTAGGGCATATTCGTTGATCCTGGACACGAAAATACTGTCCACAATATTGTACAGTGCCTGTACCAGCATGGAGATCATCATGGGCAGTGACATGGAGATCAGTAATTTGTCTATGGGCATGACGCCCATCTTGTTTTCTTTCGTCTGCATAGTATTTCCTTTCTTCTATAAAAATGGAATAAAAAAAGCCCCGAAAGGGGTTTTCAAAATGTGAGGATGCTGTATAAAAGAACCAAGTGAGGCATGGGGGATCTCGACCAGGGGGTTCGAATCCCCAAATCAGGATATCACAACACCTAGTGAGGCATGGGGGATTCGAACCCCCGACAACTTGATTAAAAGTCAAGTGCTCTACCGACTGAG
>ENA-OZWW01000755-OZWW01000755.1-human-gut-metagenome-genome-assembly--contig:-NODE-755-length-10234-cov-13.936045_pt1 | contig 10234 bp, 10 predicted proteins | sample MGYA00243534_ERZ654079 | MGnify/ENA primary metagenome ERZ654079 (study PRJEB26926, sample SAMN06164994) | human gut metagenome | biome: ENVO:00009003; feature: ENVO:2100002; material: ENVO:00002003...
ATATGTATATTTATAAACAAGCAAGTTGATATTTATTCACTTGCGAAACTTTAGTGAAGAATATTTTGAAGAATAATTTTCTCGGTACATATAAATTACGGTAAAAACAAAGTGGAGAGTTATCTCCACCTTGTTTATGGTTATACGCAAACATTTACGTATTAATTACATGAATACTAATCACTCTGTTGTGGAGTATGCCAATATACCAACTTGCATCCTAGTCTGATTGTATATGTCCTCTATGACAGACCAGGTGCATTTGTCTGAACCAAATATCTCCTGGGCTTGAATCAGTTCACGCAGTTCTTCTTGTATGTCTCGCTTACCGTAAGGTACACGAAGTACCATGTTGATGATGTTGGCCAGTCTGGTTGAAGGCTTTAATAAAGCATGCATAAAGAATTTATTCAGATCACTATCACAATCATTTATAGCGAACATATAGTTTCCTGTTTCCAGAATTTTGCTGATGTTCGTATATTCTTGTGCCCCAGCTATGATTATCACCATCAAAGAAGAAATCCAATATATCTTTTTTCTCTTCATCCATATAGTAACATTTTAATTCATTATGCCTTAAAAAGGAATCACTATACCTGGATTGTATGATAGTAATGTTTTCTCCTGAAAGTATAAAGGATTGTATGAAATAATCATTTTGCCTCCAGAATGAGTAGAGGAGAACAGAAACTTGTATCTATCTTCCCAGTTTTTGAAAGTTTCTTCCGAATATACTTCTTGTGAGTACAGTTCGTCGAGTTCTTTTTCCCGGCCTACTTTTTCATTGAGAAATGATTTTCGTAAATTGCCTAGCTCATCATATTTGCTTTTGGAGCACAATACGTATGAAGAGAATGGCATTTCCCTGGCTCTTTTCTCCATCCAATCAATACCGTTAATCAAGCTTTCCATATGAGCTTCCCTTATCCTAACCCATGCTCGCCTTGTTGGTTTTGCTGCTTCTTGCATGAAGTCAGAATACGCCCCTATAGGTATACGGCTTATCTTACATACCAACACCGAGTCTCCCTTTGCGACAGTAGTCATTCGGGAAAGCATCTCTTTAGCTGTCATGTTCTTTGACAGGTTCCATATTACTGTACGCTCGGTAAATTCATTTTCATGTGCCTGTTTGATCTGGTACAGATATTCGTTGAATGTACTACAGGCAATGATTCCGCCCATTCCTATTGACAGGGCACTGACTGCTATAATGACCTTTTTCTTGTCTATCATGCTCTTTCTTCTCATAGCTCTAATTTTATTTGATTTTATCTTTTATTTTATACAAGTTTCGCAAGTTAGAGGTGTACAAGGAGTTGTTACTATTGTTATTGAGGAGTTAAGACAGCTGTCTTTTGGTGTTGTTTTGTGCAACAAGGCATACGTCTTAACTCCTTATCTCCTTTAACTTCTGATGCGAAAGTTCATTTATATTTATCTTTTGGACCATTAATATTCCACTTGTCTTTAAATATTCTTCTTTATACAGCGGAAGAATTTTAGTTGCGGTGGTTAAGGCAGAAACATGGATTCTTAACGACAAAATTAAAATAATCTTCAACCAATTGTGTGTATAATGTTCTGGAACTATATCTCACACTTAAGTGATAATCATTGATTGCTACTTTATTTTGTTCTTTATCGTAATAAATCCAATTGTTGTCCGATTGTCTTTCAAAGTGGAATCTACATTCTTCATTTAAAAAATTAAGCAGCAGATTACCACTTTTCTCTATTCTTTCAGAAAATCCACAGCAAAAAATAATATCAGCATCCAAATTCAAAATTTGAGCCTTTAATAATTCTTTGTCTCTTTCTAAATACTTTCTCAGATCACTGTTACTAATAGTACTCTTTCCTCCTTCTTTTTTGGCATTTATTCTTGCCAATGGAAATGTATTATATACCTTTTTTGCATCGTCGTAGGTAAAATTCCAGTCTGCTTTGTGATTTGGATTTGTATTAACGATACCATATAATTGGTAGGCTAAATTTCTGAAGAAAGCATACCTGTAGTTTATCATCTCACCCCTGACATCCCAAGCTTCACAGCCAGCAGAATTTTGATCTTTTGTAAAAAATGAAACTCGTAATGGCGCATTTGTCCATATTTTATTTTCAAGACCAATAGAACTTTCTAATCTACCAACAACATGTCCGTAGTCTATGACTTCACCACGATGCATAGCACCATCTGGAGCAAAATTATTTTCTCCATGTGCTTTATTAGATAATTCCCAATTTCTTAGAATTGTGCCATTTTCTTTAATATAATCTTTCATTATCTTAATATTTATAATTAATAATATTCGTAATATTCATTCTTTTTATTATGATGGAGGCATAGCTTAGCATTACCCATCCAGTACACCAACTTAAGATAGAGTAAAGGTCATATCTGCTGAAGGCTTGTTGTTTCATGTATTCAATAAAGCCAACGCTCCATATGTCAATTGCTGCCGTTGTAATGCTAACATCTATACAGTATATAGAAAAGATAATAGAGGAAATACCTAAACTTAGCATTAAGCATACTTTAGAGATTTTCTTGCCTATTCTTATTACAGAGCCTTCCGCTTCATCACTGGCTTCCGTTACGGCAGCCTTGTTGGCAATTATAAGTATTTCCGGAGAATGGAGAGAAGCATCTTCGTATACTCCCCATGATACCCGTTTCTCTGAGTCCATGCACCACCTATCTATATAGGTTTCTAATTCATTGATTGCATCCTCTGATAGCTTCTTCCATTTTGGACTAATGTAGATTATACATTGCCATGTAGATAAAGCAACATGTTCTGTACTTAGAGCATTGCTGAATGCTCTTCTCATAAACTCTTCTACAGGTTCGCCAGGTTTTGCAACCAAATGCAACACCGAATGAGTTCCATTAAGAAGGACTCGAAGGTCAGCCGTTACTGGGTAAATAGCTTTGCCTCTAATTAAACTTTTTCTTTCTATTTCCATTTTTCCTTTATTTACAGACAATCTCATCGTGAGATATCTGGTGCAAAAATATGCATAAATGTTGGAACAGACAAAAAAAAAGTTCGATTTAAGAAACTTTAAGTAGCTGATACTCAGCAATTTATGACTTTGTATATGTAAGGTTGGGATTCTGCGGAATCGCAGAATCCCAACCTTACATATACAAGAATTTCAGCCCTGGATTTAGGTCTCTACGAAAATTTACGGCTTCTGGAATCTATAAACAGACAAAGATTGAATATAAATAAGAGGTGGAGAGTGTTCTCCACCTCCACACTCTTGTTTGGCGATTTATATATGTACACATTGAATAGATTTTCTCTCATATATTTCCATTGGAATAGAAATAATAAGCGATGATTAATCAATTTTCTGCAGTTTCTTTTGTCGGTTTTAATTTTAATGTGTACTTTTGCCTTGTCGTCTGAAAATGCGACTTAAGATAGTCAATTAATAATCGTGTAAGCTATGCAGTATCCATTGATATCAGAATATGTAAAGGCCATTCAAGATGCTGGCAATAATCTTGATAAATTGTCTTACCTGACTCCCGTATTAGATGATCACGGAGAGCCATATCGCAGTAGTGGTGCTTTTGCCGTGGTGTTTAAGATGCTGGACAAGAGTACCGGGAAATATTATGCCCTCAAATGTTTTACGGAAGAACAGGAAGGGCGAGCTGATGCCTATCGTCAGATTGCAGATGAATTGGATATGGTTGATTCTCCATATATTACTTCTGTAAAGTATATGGAGAAGGAACTCTTCGTAGACAGTCAATGCGAGGAGGATGAATTTCCCGTATTGTTGATGGATTGGGTAGAAGGGGAGACGATGGAAACTTACATCTCATCAAACTATTGTAACCAATATGCCATGTCAATGCTTTGTTATCGCTTTGGCAAAATGGCGGCTTGGCTCCGTTCACAATCTTTTGCCCATGGCGACGTCAAGCCAGATAATATCATAATCCGTCCAGATGGCTCTCTTACATTGGTGGATTATGATGGAATGTTTGTGTCTTCTATGAAAGGGAGTAAATCTCCAACTATCGGTACCAAGGATTTCAGTCACCCATTGCGTACTATGGATGATTTTGATGAAACGATAGATGATTTTTCATTGGCAAGTATAGCCTTGTCATTGAAGGCTATATCCATGAATTCTACATTGTTCGATACCTATGGCGCATCAGACAGGCTTCTCTTCTCAGAAAAAGATTATCGCACTCCATCAAATAGCAAGGTCATATCAGACCTGCAGGGGTTGATGTGTGATAAAGACTTCTGTACACTTTATTCTCTTTTCATGCTTGCTTTGGCAAGAAAGGAACTTTCTACATGTTCTTTCAGGTTGTTTATTGGCGAAAAGCCTATCCTGCCTCAAACAATTGAAGACTTACCAACCAAAGCTACAGAGGAAGAGTTGAAGGAAGCTTTTGTTGATGAATGGGGCGTGAAATATAGCAAAGATGGAAGAAAATTGTTGGAAGCTACACAAGAACTTAATCTTAATGGTACTTATTCTATCAGAAAAGGAACAAAGATAATTTGTGATAGGGCATTTTGTTTGCGTAGATCTTTGACAGAAGTTGTCATTCCGAATAGCGTTACAAGTATTGGAGGATTTGCCTTTTCGGGTTGTGAATCTTTGACAGAAGTTGTCATTCCAAATAGTGTAGTATGCATTAATGGCAATCCGTTTGTTAAGTGGGAAGGTAAATTAGAATGTTTGTCGCCGAGCTTTGTTTATGAAGACAACATCCTGTTTAACAAGGATAAAAGTAGAATCATCTCGTTTAGAAATCAGAAACTGACATCGTATGTCATTCCTGCTAGTGTTACTAGCATTGGAGATAGGGCATTTAGGCATTGCTCTTCTTTGAAGAGTCTTGTTATTCCTGATAGTGTGACAAGTATTGGAGACCGTACCTTTACTAATTGTCACTCTTTGTCAGAAGTTGTCATTCCTGATAGTGTTACAAGTATTGGAGACAGGGCATTTTACGGATGCAGTTTCCCATATAATCTTAAACAAGAATTAATCTCCCGTTTCGGAAGGAAAATATTTTAAAAATTATGATATTAATAGAATCTAAGCGTAAGAAATACGAAAACATATTAAAGAAACATCCCGATGCCATCATTGCGGATGTAACTAGCCATGCCAAAGATAGCTTAATCAAATTAAGTCCATTCTATCCGCATGGTGGGATTCCTGTTCCATTCAGCGATGGAGTGACAGCCACTTGTGTAGAGGCGATATGGCAGGGATTGAAAGTGTTTGAAGGAGCAGATGTAGATGTGCAGATGTTCCAGAATGACACGATGAAGAATATCAAGCGAACTGTACGTAAGTATGGAAAGCCGTTGGGACATCGCAAGGGAGTAAATGGCAAGGAACTCCTAGGATATATAGAAGCAAGAAAGCAGATATATATTCCAACCTACCAATGGATGTTGGAGAATAAAGTGCCCACAATCATTGAACGGTTGAAGGAGGCAAGTAAAACGAAAACCATTATCTTGTTGGATTATGATACCAACTGTGATGTGGATGACCCAAGCAAACCCTTGTCTCATGCCTTTTTGATCAAGGCATACGTAGATGGTATTTATCCTTATGGAGAAAAACCGGATACGGAGGCAAAACTACAGGTTGATAAGCCACAGGAATTAGAACTTTTTTGATAGAATACCAACCAAAATATAAATTATGAGTAAACGAAATAATTGGGAGGATTTTAAGAATATCCTTGAGCAGCATCATATTACAACGTTGTATCATTTTACAGATCGTGATAACTTAGAGAACATCATCAAGAATGGTGGCCTCTTTTCTTGGAAGGATTGTGAAGAACGAGGAATTACGATTCCTAAGCCGGGAGGCGGTGGACCAGGTTCTACTTCCTGGTCACTTGACCAACGAGATGGATTGGAGCATTATGTGCGAGTGAGCTTTACCAAGCAGCATCCAATGATGTACGTAGCTATGAATGAGCAACGTATATCTAATCCTATCATTCTGGAAATAGACACAGAGGTCATATTTGATGAACAGACAAAGTTCTCAGATAGAAATGCTACAAGAAGCGGTGCCAACGTTGGCGGAAACCTGGAAGATTTCAAGAAAATTCATTTTCAGACAGTCAAGGCAAACAAGCATTTTGACCTGGATATAAATGAACAGCCTTTCTATCAAGCCGAGATTCTGGTAAAGAACAGCATTCCCCTGAAGTATATCAAGAACATCGGCAACTTTGGTATTCCGATTCCAAGCCAGCCACAGATATTGCAGAGCAAGAATGCATATACAGCTCGTGTTGACCGTGAGCATCCTACAGCATTCATCTTCCTGGTGGACCAAAGTGTTTCTATGCGCAGAATTACTACATTTAATGGCGAGGATATGACATTGTCGGAGGCCGTAGCCCGTATCGTAAATGCTCAAATCAACGAGTTGGTGGAGCGATGTGTGAAGAATAATGAAACTCGCCATTACTTTGATATTGCCATGATAGGTTATGGCAAAGAGGCTTATAGTGCCTGGAATGGCAATCTGGAAGGACGAGACTTCGTTACTCCAGAAGAGATTCGTGATAATCCTTACCAAAAGAAAATCGTGAAGGAAGAGGTGCGTACCCGAAAGGGTATAACCGTCAAAGAAGTAGAGAAGAAACAATGGATGGTAGCTCGCCATGATGGTAGTTGGACACACATGGATAAAGCTTTCAAACGTGCAGAAGGTTTGCTCGAAAGCTGGATGAAAGACCATCACGACAAGGATTGTTATCCTCCTACAATTATCAATATCACAGATGGTGAGTATAATGGCACCTCATATGATGAAATGCAACAACTTGCTAATCAGTTGAAGTCGATGTTTACCAATGATGGTAATGTATTATTCTTCAATATTCACGTTGTACCTGGACATGCAGAATCAGTAGTGTTCCCTGCAACTGTAGATGAATTGAACGGAAATGGATATGGTGAGAAACTTTATAATATGTCGAGTCTCTTGCCACTAAATTATAATGAGCAGATTCGTTCCATCTTTGGAGATAAGCAGGCTGATATCCGCTACCATGCTATGGGTGTAAATACGGGTATGGAGAGATTGGTTAAAATGATGAAGATTGGCACACTTTCGAGTATGCTGGTTAATCAGAATCTGTAATGATATATAGAAAAGATATGAACAGAGGTGTTAGTATAGCAAAGTTCAATGACCATGTTGCAAACGAAGATGCTTTCTACTCATCGGAAACTTGTATAGCGGTATCCGATGGGGCAGGAGGCTGTGGCTTGTTTGCCAATGAGTGGTCGGAGTATCTTGTAAAACATCTTCCAAAAGATAAACCCGTCGTCTGCTTCAAAGAACTTGACGAATGGGTAGATGGCATTTGGGAGCCCTTTTATAATGAGCACGAGGAAAGAGCAAAGGAAGGCGACGGCATTCTTTTGAATAAATATTATAATGAGGGGTCTTGCGCCACCATTGCTGCTGCATGGATAACTGGGGATAAGCAATGTAAATGGATGGCATACGGCGATAGCGTAGTCTTTCATTATAGTCAGGATACTGGTGTCTTGGAACACAGTTTTACAAAATTGTCAGATTTTAGCAATCCTCCCAGGTTGGTTAGCTGTAAAGATCCCCTGGAAGAGGAAGGTTTCAGTAGTGGTGACTTTTATCTGGATGAATCTTCGGTAGTCTTTGCTGCCAGTGATGCCTTATCGCATTATATCATGATGATGTATGAATTGTCTAAAAGTAAGGAATATGGTGCGGAACTTGCTGAAGAATATCTAAAAGCATCTGGCAATTCCCAACTTTTGAAAACAGCAGAGACCATGAAGTTTGAATTTGGGCAGGATGTGCTCCAATCTTTGTTAGATGCAACATCATCTAACAGTCGGTTTGAACTATATTTGAAAGAACTGAATTCGAAAGGAATCTTAGATATGGATGATTTTACGCTGGTTTATTTTAAAGGCTAGCGCCCATCTTCCTTATATTCCTATTTGTTGTTATTAAGATTTGTAGAAGCAGATAAAATAACAGTACACAATATGCAGTATCCATTGATATCAGAATATGTAAAGGCCATTCAAGATGCTGGCGATAATCTTGATAAATTGGCTTACCTGACTCCCGTACTAGATGATCACGGAGAGCCATATCGCAGTAGTGGTGCTTTTGCCGTGGTGTTTAAGATGCTGGACAAGAGTACCGGGAAATATTATGCCCTCAAATGTTTTACGGAAGAACAGGAAGGGCGAGCTGATGCCTATCGTCAGATTGCAGATGAATTGGATATGGTTGATTCTCCATATATTACTTCTGTAAAGTATATGGAGAAGGAACTCTTCGTAGACAGTCAATGCGAGGAGGATGAATTTCCCGTATTGTTGATGGATTGGGTAGAAGGGGAGACGATGGAAACTTACATCTCATCAAACTATTGTAACCAATATGCCATGTCAATGCTTTGTTATCGCTTTGGCAAAATGGCGGCTTGGCTCCGTTCACAATCTTTTGCCCATGGCGACGTCAAGCCAGATAATATCATAATCCGTCCAGATGGCTCTCTTACATTGGTGGATTATGATGGAATGTTTGTGTCTTCTATGAAAGGGAGTAAATCTCCAACTATCGGTACCAAGGATTTCAGTCACCCATTGCGTACTATGGATGATTTTGATGAAACGATAGATGATTTTTCATTGGCAAGTATAGCCTTGTCATTGAAGGCTATATCCATGAATTCTACATTGTTCGATACCTATGGCGCATCAGACAGGCTTCTCTTCTCAGAAAAAGATTATCGCACTCCATCAAATAGCAAGGTCATATCAGACCTGCAGGGGTTGATGTGTGATAAAGACTTCTGTACACTTTATTCTCTTTTCATGCTTGCTTTGGCAAGAAAGGAACTTTCTGCCTGTTCTTTTAGATTGTTTATTGGCGAAAAGCCCAATATAATTTCTGTGATGAATGAAGATTTATCGACAAAACGAACAGAAGAAGAGTTAAAAGAAGCTTTTGTTGATGAATGGGGAGTGAAATATAGCAAGGATGGAAGAAAATTGTTGGAGGCTCCAGTAGATTTAAGTGGAACTTATTCTGTTAAAGAGGGTACAAGGATAATATGTGATAGGGCATTTGGGAATTGTCGTTCTCTGTCAGAGATTGTCATTCCTTCTAGTGTTACTAGCATTGGCGATAGTGCATTTATTACTTGTAGTTCTCTGTCAGAGATAGTCATCCCTTCTAGTGTTACTAGCATAGGTAATTATGCATTTTCTTTTTGTTCCTCGTTGAAATATATATCCATCCCTAAAAGCGTAATTTGCTTAAATGGTAATCCGTTTGCTGCATGGGATGGCAAATTTGAATGTTTATCTCCTAACTTTGTTTATGAGGATGATGTCTTGTTCAATAAGGATAAAAGTAGAATTATTTCTTTTAGAAATCAAAATATAAAATCTTATGTCATCCCTTCTAGTGTTACTAGCATAAAAGGTGCATTTTCTTTTTGTCATTCTCTGTCAGAGATAGTCATCCCTTCTAGTGTTACTAGCATAGGTGATAGTGCATTTTCTTGTTGTCGTTCTCTGTCAGAGATTGTCATCCCTTCTAGTGTGAATAGTATTGGTGATCTTGCATTTTCTGGTTGTGATTCTCTGTCAGAGATAGTCATCCCTTCTAGTGTGAATAGCATAGGTGATTATGCATTTTCTGGTTGTGATTCTCTGTCAGAGATAGTCATTCCTTCTAGTGTTACTAGCATAGGTGATTATGCATTTTCTAGTTGTAGTTCTCTGTCTAAGATAGTCATCCCTTCTAGTGTGAATAGTATTGGTAATAGTGCATTTTCTGGTTGTAGTTCTCTGTCTAAGATAATCATCCCTACTAGTGTTACTAGCATTGGTGATAGGACATTTTCTGGTTGTAGTTCTCTGTCTGAGGTTGTTATCCCTTCTAGTGTTACAAGTATCGGAGACCATGCCTTTGCCAACTGTAGTTTCCCATATAATCTTAAACAAGAATTAATCTCCCGTTTCGGAAAAAAAATATTTTAATAATTATGATACTGAGCCCACTTTAAAAAGGGGCATATTTTGAATCCAGCATGACCAGTGTGGTCATTCTGAGTGAAACATAGCAATTGGCTCCGCTGGTGAATATCTTTCGAGAAATTGCCATGAAAGAGCCGAAAGCTTCTCTGATAGGC
>ENA-OZWW01000780-OZWW01000780.1-human-gut-metagenome-genome-assembly--contig:-NODE-780-length-9850-cov-9.427055_pt1 | contig 9850 bp, 9 predicted proteins | sample MGYA00243534_ERZ654079 | MGnify/ENA primary metagenome ERZ654079 (study PRJEB26926, sample SAMN06164994) | human gut metagenome | biome: ENVO:00009003; feature: ENVO:2100002; material: ENVO:00002003...
TATGAGAAGGATAAGCACCTTAGGCAGGCAGTTGACTATGTACTGGACAAGGTGGCTATAAAATAAAATTACAACAAGGAGGACAGGATTACATGGGACAGCAGCATGCAATACACAAATTTGTGCTGGGAACCAAGGACTTCGATGATAAGCAGTCAGAGTTCATGTACGATAAAGGCTGGTACAGCATCACGGATATAGTAGGCGAGGAGAAAAATATCATCTACAAGTCAAGAAATGCCCAGGAGGCATATCTTAAGTGGAATATCTATATCGGCAGGAAAAAGGAACGCCTCACACCTGAGGAGAGGAAGAGGCAGCGTGAAGAACGCTATGAGAAAAAGAGAGAACAAAACAGAGAGCACCACAGGATATAGGAGGGCATTATGGGCATTTTCAACATAGACAACAAATTTTTCAGAGCATTAAACAAACTGGTAGATATGGTTATTTTGAGCTTTTGCTGGATCATATCATGCATACCTGTTTTTACAATAGGAGCGGCATCCACAGCACTTTACGATACATCGCGCCGTGTCATCCATCACGATGAGGGCTATGTGTGGAGAGGCTACTGGCATGCGTTTAAGGTAAATTTCAAGCAGGCCACCAAGGCATGGCTGGTACAGCTTATAATACTTATCGTGCTTTTGGGAGATATTTATATTACGTGGTCAGGTCTTAAGACAGGCAATCAGTGGGGAACCTTCTCCATCGTGTTCATCATAATGGCACTTATCGCCGCAGCCTGGGCCATATACACATCAGCGTATATTTCACGATTTGAGCAGGTCACAAAGATAACCCTTAAGAATACAATACTCATTCTTATCGCCAACCTGCCGTGGACATTATTGGTCATAGTGATACTTGTGGTATCACTTATACTTGCATGGATTATTATTCCACTCATTTTCATACTTCCTGTCGGCGCAGCACTCACCTATGAGTTTATTTTTGAGCGTATTTTCAGAAAGCTCATGAATGAGGAGGATAGGCTCCGCGAGGAGGAGAAGGATAAGGAGTACAGGGATTAGCATAATAAAAGACAATCATAATAATGCATAAGGAGGAAGCAGCAATGAAGAAAATTGGAATGCTTACCAGCGGAGGAGACTGCCAGGCACTTAACGCAGCCATGAGAGGCGTGGTAAAGGCGCTGGCACACAATGTCGACGAGCTTGAGATTTACGGCTTTGAGAACGGGTACAAGGGACTCATATATGAGAACTACAGAATACTCACATCAAAGGATTTTTCGGGCATCCTGACAAAGGGCGGCACAATACTCGGCTCATCAAGACAGCCTTTTAAGCTTATGAGAGTGCCGGATGAGAACGGACTGGACAAGGTCGCAGCCATGAAAAACACATACAAGAAGCTTGGTCTTGACTGTCTCGTTATCCTGGGCGGAAACGGCACACAAAAGACAGCCAATCTTCTCAGGGAAGAGGGACTTAATATCATTCATCTGCCAAAGACAATCGACAATGATATCTACGGCACAGATGTGACCTTTGGCTTCCAGAGCGCGATCAATATAGCTACAGATGCAATCGACTGCATCCACACCACAGCAGCATCCCACAACCGTGTATTTATCGTTGAGGTTATGGGCCACAAGGTAGGCTGGCTCACACTGTACGCAGGTGTTGCGGGCGGTGCAGACATCATTCTGCTTCCTGAGATACCATACGATATTGACAAGGTCGTAGATGCCATCCACAAGAGAACAAAGGAGGGCAAGGACTTTACCATTCTTGCAGTAGCAGAGGGAGCCATCTCCAAGGAGGATGCAGCCCTTTCCAAAAAGGAATACAAGAAGAAGCTTGCAAAGAGCAAATACCCGTCAGTATCATACGAGGTTGCAGACCGCATCAGCGAAAGACTCGGTCTTGAGGTCAGAGTGGCAGTTCCGGGACATACACAGCGAGGCGGCAGCCCATGTCCTTACGACAGAGTGCTTTGTACACGTCTTGGCTCAGCAGCAGCAAAGGCCATCATGGATGAGGATTACGGCTGCATGATAGCCATGGTAAACGGACAGACAAAGAGGGTTCCGCTTGCCGACGTAGCAGGAAAGCTTAAGACTGTAGATCCAAAGAGCCAGATGATCAAGGAAGCAAAGCGCACCGGTATCTGCTTCGGAGATTAAGCAGCAATATTAGATATAAGGAAGGTGAAAAGGCGTGTCTTATCAGGCCCTATACCGTAAGTTCCGTCCACAGGAGTTTGAGGACGTAAAGGGACAGGAACACATTGTAACAACACTGAAAAATCAGATAAAAGCTGACAGAATAGGGCATGCCTATTTATTTTGCGGCACGAGAGGTACAGGAAAGACCACTGTGGCCAAGATATTTGCAAAGGCAGTCAACTGTGAGCACCCTGTAGACGGAAGCCCATGTGGCGAATGTCCGTCGTGCAGGGCAATCACTGAGGGCTCATCCATGAATGTCATAGAGATAGATGCAGCGTCAAACAACGGCGTGGACAATATCAGACAGATTCGTGAGGAGGTCACATACCGCCCGACAGAGGGCAGGTACAAGGTCTATATCATCGACGAGGTTCACATGCTTTCGGCAGGAGCCTTCAATGCACTTTTAAAAACACTTGAGGAGCCGCCGAGCTACGTTATATTTATACTGGCGACCACCGAGGCACACAAGATACCCATTACTATCCTGTCCAGATGCCAGCGCTATGATTTCCACAGGATTTCCATAGATACGATTGCATCCAGACTCAGCGATTTGATGGAGCAGGAGCAGGTGGAGGTTGAGGAGCGCGCCATAAGGTACGTGGCCAAGGCAGGAGACGGCTCCATGAGAGATGCGTTAAGTCTTCTTGACCAGTGCATTGCTTTCCATCTGGGTGAGAAACTCACCTATGAAAATGTGCTCGAGGTGCTTGGAGCGGTGGACACAGAGGTGTTTTCAAGGCTCTTAAGGCGCATACTCGACGAGGATGTGACAGGTGCAATCCGCATACTGGGCGAGCTCATAGATGATGGCAGGGAGCTGTCGCAGCTTGTCAATGATTTCACATGGTATATGAGGAATCTTTTGCTTTTGCAGAGCTCCGACGATATGGAGGAAGTGCTCGACATCTCAAAGGACAATCTTGAGGCACTTAAGGAAGAGGCAGCGCTTGTAAAGCCTGAGACACTCATCAGGTATATCAGGGTATTTTCCGAGCTGTCCAGCCAGGTAAAGTTTGCATCGCAAAAGCGTATTATGGTCGAGATAGCCATAATAAAGCTGTGCAGGCCGCAGATGGAAAAGAGCTATGATTCGGTGCTTGACCGCATAAACAGCATAGAGAAAAAGCTTGAAAAGGGTATACCTGTAGCGGCACAGGCTGCGCAGACACAGGATATGCAGCAGGCCGCAGCAAGCAAGCCTATAGTGAAAAAGGAGCTTCCCAAAGCAATACCGCAGGATATCTCAGAGCTCATGAAGCACTGGAAATCCATACTTTCGGAGATGGGAGCAACATCAAAGGTTTATCTGAACAAGGCTGTGACATCGCTTGGCAATTCCTCTGACCTGATTTTAATGTTTGATGATGAGAATGCATATGAGTATCTCTCTGAAAACCGTGCAGGTTGTATGGATACGCTGGCTTCGCTTATAGAAAAGCGCATAGGCAAAAAAGTCGAGGTGACGGTCAAGAAAAATAATTCCGCAGTCAGTGCAAAGGAAGCGGTTGTGGACTTGACAGATATGATAAATTTTGATATAGAGGAAGAAAACTAAGTTATAAACAGGGCTGGGATTAGCCCATTAAAAACAAGGAGGACGCCAGAATGGCAAGAAGAGGTGGATTCCCTGGAGGAATGCCGGGAAACATGAACAATCTTATGAAACAGGCGCAGAAGATGCAGCGTCAGATGGAGGAGGCTCAGAAGCAGCTTGAGGATGCTGAGGTTACGGCAAAGGCAGGCGGCGGAGCAGTCGAAGTCACTGTTTCTGGAAAAAAAGAAATCACAAAGGTCAAATTATCTGAGGAGGTAGTGGATCCTGACGATATCGAGATGCTCGAGGATCTCATCATGGCAGCAACCAATGAGGCACTTCGCCAGATTGATGAGCAGTCGCAGGCATCTATGTCCAAAATTACCGGTGGCCTGGGTGGCGGTCTGTTTTAATGGATTTTTACAGCAGTGAGATATCAAAATTAATAGAGGAGCTGTCACAGCTTCCGGGAATCGGAGCCAAGACAGCGCAGAGACTGGCATTTCATATCATAAATATGCCAAAGGAGCAGGCAAAATCGCTCTCTGACGCCATAATCGATGCGAAGGAGCATGTCAGATACTGCAAATGCTGCTATACACTCACAGATGACGAGCTATGCCCCATCTGCAAGGATGCGGCAAGAGACCACAAGACCATCATGGTTGTTGAGAATACGAGGGATCTTGTGGCATACGAAAAGACCGGTAAATATGAGGGCGTGTATCATGTGCTTGGTGGCGCAATTTCACCAATGCTTGGCATAGGTCCTGCGGATATCCGTCTGAAGGAGCTCATGGTTCGCCTTGAAAAAGACGTAAATGAGGTCATTATAGCGACCAATTCAAGCCTGGAGGGCGAGACTACGGCCATGTATATCAGCAAGCTCATCAAGCCTACCGGCATCAAAGTGACACGAATCGCGAGCGGAGTTCCCGTAGGAGGCGATTTGGAATATATTGACGAGGTGACCCTGCTTAGGGCGCTTCAGGGAAGAACAGAGATATAAATGATAGAAGGAGACATCATGAACAATCTTGAACTTGAGAAGATGGCGAATGAAATTCGCAAGGACATTGTGACAGCAGTTCACAGTGCCAAATCCGGACATCCGGGTGGATCACTTTCATCAGCAGATATTTTTACATATCTGTATTTTGAGGAGATGAATGTAGACCCTGCCAATCCAAAATGGGAGGACAGGGACCGTTTCGTGCTTTCAAAGGGACACGTAGCACCGGGACTTTACTCTACACTCGCAGAGAAAGGATATTTTCCAAAGGAGGATTTAAAGACACTCCGTCATACAGGCTCATATCTGCAGGGACATCCTGATATGAAGCACATCCCTGGCATTGATATGTCAAGCGGCTCTCTCGGACAGGGTGTATCTGTCGCAGTAGGAATGGCTGCAGCAGGCAAATATGACAAGAAGGATTACCGTGTATACACACTCACAGGAGATGGCGAGATTCAGGAGGGACAGATCTGGGAGGCAGCCATGTGGGCAGGCCACCGCAAGCTCGACAACCTCGTAGTCATCGTTGACAACAACAACCTCCAGATAGATGGATCTGTTGAGGATGTATGCTCACCATACCCAATCGACAAGAAGTTTGAGGCATTCAATTTCCACGTAATCAACATCGATGGCAATGATTTCGACCAGATCAGGGCAGCCTTCAAGGAGGCTCGTGAGACAAAGGGCATGCCTACAGCCATTATCGCAAAGACTGTAAAGGGCAAGGGCGTATCCTTCATGGAAAATGCCGCAGGATGGCATGGAAAGGCTCCAAATGATGAGGAGTATGAAATCGCAATGGCAGACTTAGAAAAGGCAGGTGAAGCATTATGTCAGAAGTAAAGAAAATCGCTACAAGAGATAGCTACGGAAATGCACTCGTAGAGCTTGGAAAAGCACACGATGACCTTATTGTACTTGATGCTGACCTGGCAGGTGCCACAAAGACCTGTATCTTCCAAAAGGAATTTCCTGAGCGTCACTGGGACTGCGGAATCGCAGAGTGCAATATGACAGGTATCGCAGCAGGACTTGCTACATGCGGCAAGGTGCCTTTTATCAGCTCATTTGCCATGTTTGCAGCAGGCAGAAACTATGACCAGGTAAGAAACTCAATCGGATATCCTCATCTCAATGTCAAGATAGGTGCCACACATGCAGGAATCTCTGTAGGTGAGGACGGAGCTACACATCAGTGTCTCGAGGACCTTTCGCTCATGAGAGAAATCCCGGGCATGGTTGTAATAAACCCATCAGACGATGTGGAGGCAAGAGCCGCAGTAAAGGCAGCATACGACCATGTGGGCCCTGTATACCTTAGATTCGGCAGACTTGCAGTGCCTGTAATCAACGATACACCGGACTACAAGTTTGAAATCGGAAAGGGTATCGTACTGGGGGAAGGCAAGGATGTATCTATATTTGCAACAGGACTTGAGGTATCAGAGACACTTGAGGCAGCAAAAATGCTCGCAGCAGACGGCATAGATGCTGAGGTTATCAATATCCATACAATCAAGCCAATCGACAGAGAGCTGATTGTTAAATCTGTATCAAAGACAGGCAAGGCAGTTACAGTAGAGGAGCACTCTATCAATGGAGGACTCGGAAGTGCTGTGGCAGAGGTACTCTGTGAGGAGCAGCCTGCAAAGCTTCTGCGTATCGGTGTAGAGGACCGCTTCGGCGAGTCAGGACCGGCAGTGGAGCTTATCCACAAGTATGGACTGGATGCAGAGGGCATCTACAACAAAGTAAAGAATTATATGAAGTAGTGGAGTATGAGCTTCGCACTTGGAGGCTGTGTTCACCGGTGCAGCATACAGTATATTCTTCAGAAAAAATATGAAGTCAGCCGCGGGATTTCTTGTGGATAGCGTGTTGAATGAGTTTAGTCATTCTTGCTATTTTACATAACGGAACCCTGCGGCAGTTCATATTGTTTTCTTCAGAATATACTGTACGCTTTCCGGTGGATTATAGGGTGTCGAGTGCGAAGCAATTGACTGCTTCATATGGGAAAAGTCGGGCGCATGGGTTCATGCGTCCTTTTTTCGTTGGGGATTAACTGCAAAATACCTTTATAATCGCACAATTTTGCATAAATTTACATTTTGCAAGTGCTATGCTGACCGAAAAAGGAGGCTGGCATGATAGATATTGTGACGAACAACGTCAGGCAGATTGGTACACCGGCGGATGAGGGCCGGGTTTACATATCGGAGAAAGCGTACAAGCGCATAAAGACAGAGGGCTTTAAGGATAAAGAGGTTTTTGTACTTATGGGGCATACGGAGAGCAGCGGAGGCAGGTATGCCACATTTGTGGAGGCGGCGATTGCAGTATATGATATGGAGTTTGACAAGAATGCGCCTCTTTGGACCAACAAGGTATGGAGCAGAGTGTTTGCGGAGATAAAGAAAAGCTACGAGGAGCTGATTATTGTCGGATGGGCATTCAGGCAGGAGGATTTTCCGGCTGAGCCAACACCCATGCTTGAAAATATACATAGGGAGCATTTTGGCGGGGCTCATCAGCTTATGTTCCTTTTGAACAGGACCGAGCAGGAGGAAAACTTCTTTATCAAAAAGAATAATCATCTGAAGAAAAAGACAGGCTTTTTTGTATATTACCGCATGAATGAGCATTGTGATAGTGCTGACAGCTATAATGAAACTGACACCTGCAATAAAACCTACAGCTATAGTAATGCAAACAACAATAATAAAATTGACAGTTATAGTAATGCCGATGACAATAATAAAAGCAGCAGCCGGTATGAGGACACTGACACAGCGGCAAAAAGCAGCTACAGCCGGATACATAGAAGAGCTTCGGCAGATGACAGGATCAATGTGTCGTTTCCTGAGGAATTTGGCAGCATATCGAAAGAACGTGGCCGGTACAGAAAAGCCATGGAGGCAGGAAAAGAAGAGCGCAAGGGTTCGTTTGCATCTGTAGTGATGATTGCAGCGATAGCAGTGCTTATAGTGCTTATCGGGCTTAAAGCCGGCGCTGGAATGAGCGGCACAATAGACAAAAAGGAGACACTTCCTGCCATGTCCACAGAAGAAGATTTAATTCCTGTGGAAAAAATATCCGGTGAATGGTATACTGACAAGTAACAAACACTTTGGAAGTAGAACAAAAGGATAAGATTATGGCACGGAAATCAGACTTTAAAACTGTCGAGACCGATTTGGACGAGCTCGAGGAGAAAATACGAAAGCATAGAAGAAAAATAGCAAAAAGAATAATAATAGTCGTGGCAGCAGTCGTGGCTTTATTTCTTATAGTATGGTTGTGGATGGCGCTGCGCACCTACAAGTCATTTGACGTCAAAAACAGCGTGGAGCAGAAGGACAAGAGTGCGGTGTCATTCGTGGATTTCTGCGGAGCAGTAGTGGAGTACAGCAATGATGGTGTATTGTATACAGACTCAGACGGAAACCGCATATGGAACCAGGCATTTGAGATGTCATCGCCACAGGTAGTCACATGCGAAAGCTTTATGACTATCTATGACAGGGGTGGAACAGACCTCTATATCATGGACAAGAAGGGAGTAAAAAAAGAAATAGGAACATCGTGGCCTATTATAAAAGCCTGCATAGCAAGCCAGGGCACAGTGGCAGTCCTTGTCAGTGAGAATGAAAATTATTATGTAAAGCTGTATGATGTAAACGGAAAAGAGCTGGCAAGTGGTGAGTTTTTCGGAGAACAGAAGAACATACCTGTTGATATAGCTCTTTCATATGATGCTAAAAAACTGGCTGTAGATATGATAGATGTCTCCGGAGGAAAGACGGACAGCGTTATATCCTTTTACAATTTTGGATCAGTAGGACAAAATGAGATAGACAACAATGTCGGCACCTACAAGTATGAGAATCAGCTCATACCTGAAATAGCATATGTTTCCGACAGCAGGATGATAGCAGTTTCAGATCAGAATATTATGGTATTTGACGGAAGCCAGAAGCCAAAGCTCAAGCAGACTATTAAGCTGGAAAAGCTGATAGACAGCGTATTTTACAATAATAAATATATAGGAGTAGCATACTCCAACAATGATAAAAATTGCACCAGTCATATCAAGCTTTATGATTTTAACGGTAAGATGCTTATGGAAAACGACACAGCTATTGCCTACAATAGTATAGAGTTTGACAGCAATAACGAGGTGTGCGTCACAGGAGACACAGCATGTGAGATATACACCATACACGGAGTTAAGAAATTCTATCATACATTTGACAATAAACTGTACAAGGTGATGTATAAATCGGGTATGAATAACTATATCTTCATCTATGACGGCGCAATGGACGAGGTGAGACTGAAATGAATTGGCTGTTAATTGCGGTAATATGTATTATTGCGTGGAATGTGGTGAGAGGCTACACAAGAGGTGTGCTTCGCATGGTATATTCGCTTGCAGCCTGGATAGTAATGCTTGCTGCATCAACCATGGCAGCCCCATATGTCAGGGATCAGATATTATCACAGACAGGAATAGAGCCCGTAATTTTAAACGGTATTGAAAAACAAATAGCTGCACAGGGGCAAAAAGCCACAGGCGATTTTGATATGGCAAACATATTGCTGCAGCAATCCGGAGCATACGACACCATATCCGCACAGCTTACAAATGCCATTATGACAGGTTTGTCTTTTTTTATAGTATTTTTTTTGCTGGGAATAGTGGCATACATAGTCCGTCACATCATCAGAAAAATAGAAAGGGTGCCCGTTATTGGCACTGTGAACCGGATTGCAGGCTTTGCAGTAGGTTTTATTAAGGGAATGGTCATCGTATGGCTGCTCCTTGCCCTGACATCATTATTTGCCGCATCTGAAATAGGACAGACAATGACAGCATATATAAATGATTCTATGATGCTTAAGTATCTGTATGAAAACAATCCTGTCATAAAGCTGATAGAAAATATACTGTAGCTTAAACCGGTGTAATAATGCATAAAAGAGAAAAGTACATAAGCAATAGATGGTATGTGGATAAGTATGTAAATACAATATATAGTCTGTCTCTTATACACATCTCCGAGCCCACGAGACATCTCAGGATCTC
>ENA-OZWW01000794-OZWW01000794.1-human-gut-metagenome-genome-assembly--contig:-NODE-794-length-9705-cov-4.617927_pt1 | contig 9705 bp, 10 predicted proteins | sample MGYA00243534_ERZ654079 | MGnify/ENA primary metagenome ERZ654079 (study PRJEB26926, sample SAMN06164994) | human gut metagenome | biome: ENVO:00009003; feature: ENVO:2100002; material: ENVO:00002003...
TAATATATTTTCGTGATATTATAAAGTTAATTCTCTAATAAGTCACACTATTAATATTTGAATTCTTGAAGTAGCATTTTCCGACCAGAAGAAATACGACTTCTTACAGTTCCAACAGGAATGTTCAGGATTTCACTTATCTCATCATAAGAATACCCACTAGCATAATACATCACACTATCAATACAACGAGATTTTTTAGCACACCGTTGTATTGTAGAAACCAAATCATCAAACAGTATTGAATGAGCTGTACAGTTAGAAATGGCACTTCCGTCTACCATATCAAGCCCTGTAAAATGTATAAGGGAATTTCTATTGTATCTTATTATATAAGTATTCCTCATTATAATAAGACACCACGGTTGAAGTGGTTTAGAACAATCAAATTTATCACGATTCACAAGTAGCTTATAAACTGTATCACCGGCTAAGTCTTCAGCATCTTGCATGGAACAGCAGAATTTTCTTGCCACCTTTAATATCCAAGGATATATTTCTGATAATTCCTTTTCAAAGTCCATTGTCAGCCCTCCTTATTAGGTGTATCTTCGGTTCGCCATTAATGCACCTTTCCACATATTTCCGGTGCATGATACTTTGTTCGTGCATTTCCTTAGCAGAACGCTCGATTGAACTAATAAGAGTGCCTATATCGGGGGGCAATAAGGCAATCATTTTTTTTACCTCGGACACTTCTGCCGTTATCCGATTACACTTCGTCTCTAATGTACGTAATTCTGACAATAAAACATTGTATAAATGCCTATTTATACAATGGATGCTGTTTTTTCTATTCATAAAAAAGTCGTTTGTGATTCTAAAGGAGATGTACAAACGACTGTATGAAATAATTCGCTTTAATTAAAAATTAATCGAATTACAGCATATATGTAATACCAATATTATCATGTGCTTCTTTTTCTGATCGATATTTCAACATCAGCTTGATGAACGATATTCGCATAGACAGCAGCATTAATTACGCGGGAATCAATACTCATTTTAAAGAATGTCATTAGAAAAGCAATCTCGGCATCAAAAGAAGAACGAATTTGTTCAGGAGTAGCCTTACTTCCTTTATGTTCCTCACTGCGTCTTTCCTCGTTCCGTTTTTGCTCAAAAATTGCAGAATGAAGCAAATAATCAAGCTTCGATATAACTTGCTCATCACTCATATTCCGGATATCTACATTTAGTTGACCCAACACCTGACGAACATCATCATAAAAGCCAAGAGAAACAAGAGTCTGACATATACGAAGGCTCAATAGTTTGGCACGTTCCTTCACCATATCCTCTTTGTCCATAATCATAGCCTGCATACCTGAAGGATTAACAATGCTTCTGTATTCGATAATTAATTTAGATGTCATCTCTTTAAGCGTGCTTTCAGACACAGATCCGCGGTCCGAAAGCAAACAAGCATAGTTTCCACATGAAAGCTCAATGAAATCATTCAATGTTATCTGATTTAATCTTTCAATCATAGCTATTTCAGTTTAGACAACTTATACAGTTCAAATTCACGGTTAGACGCATCCTGACGCTGCATTTTAAGACTCTTCATCAAAAGGAGATTTGTTTTATCAACCCTTTTTTCTAATCGGGAATAATCATTGAAAACAGTGGTATCACCGGAAGAGGATGCAAAATATGTCGGTGAAAATGTAGGAAAGTCCCAATCTGGCATATCAAAATTAGAGATATCTATCTTATCAACATCAGGAAAGACTTGTGCACCTTTAGGAATATCAACTAAAGTTGGAGTAGCAGGAGTAATCCATGCTTTTCCGGAATACATAATAACTTCATGCTTACCAGCATCACCAACTAAAGCGGTACCGCCGGGATGTCTATCATTTCCTTTGGTACCTTCTGCATAAGAAGGAATAGGAGTTGCAAGAATAGTTGCAACCTGAATTGCTCCCATGGCACCAATAACAATAGATAAAGGAATATTCGGTAATGCTTCAGTTATTGCCAGTGCAGTAGCTATTCCAGCCTGCGCAACACTAGTCGCCTTTTCCCAAATGGCTTGTTTACGCGCCATTTCTTGTTTTTGTTTTTCTAGTTCAGCATTTTTTGCTTCTGTCAAAGATTTTGCAGCACGTTTACGTGCTTCTGCTTCTTCTTCGGAAATAGCACCTGACTCTGCCAGTTTATCAACCCGTTCAACATCTTTGTCATATTTTTCATCATTAGCATCCTGCTCTTCCTCTATCTTATCAATTTGAGCATCATAAAGTGTAGAAACAAGATTTCCAATAGTCCCTACAGCTTGTGATGCAGTTTGCAACCATTTTTTGAGATTCTTTTGGCGTTCTTTTAACGCTTTATCTTCAGCTTTAGTAATATTTTGAATAGCACTTATCTGTAATTCTGCCTCCTTTTTAGCGAGAGCAGCCTTCAAAACATACAACTGAGTAACAATCTTAGTACGTTCTTCAGCAGTAATATTCTCAACGGTTAATTCCAGTTCCAAAGCTTCAATCGCTGCTTCAGTAGTCTTATGTACATATTCAAGTTGTAAATTGTATTCCTCTATCACATATTGCTCTTCTGTTATTAGCTTGGATGCTAACTGTTTTTTAAGAGCAAGCGTATCCATAACATATGCAGCATCCCGGATTTCCTGCTCATGCGCTGCATTCTCTGCTATTAATTGCACCTGATCGGATGCATGTCTTTCGTAAAGTTCTTGTTTCTTTTTTGCATATTTGTCGTCAATGAGAAAAACATCTTCACCTGTTTTCTCTGCTGCATCAATTTCTGCTTCACGTTGCAATTCCAACTGGTGCAATTTCAAATCAAGTTCTTCCTGGGACCCCTTTTTTACAACAGCAAGAGCGTTCTCAACATCCTTCTTCTCACGATCAGAATTATACTTAATAGTAAACTCATCTAGCTTTTCCTGCATTTCCTTAGCTAAATTCTGACGTGTAGCAATTTCCTCTTTGCTATTACCCTTGACGGCAGCAATCTTCTTCGAGTAAGCAACACCAATTTTAGCAAGTTCTTTCTCCAGTCCCTCATCCATAAGAGCTAGTTCTGACTCCTGATAAGTTTCATGAATTTTCAGCTTCTCTTTGAGAGCTTTTTCCTGTTCACGTTTTTCTTTATCAGTAAGTACCTTTACTGAATTCCCCTTTGTACCACCATTCTCTTTCAAATCAATGGTATCAAGTTGTTCAATAAGAGATTCTGTTATTGATGAAATAGCCTTCTTACCTGCAGCAGCTTTAGTTGCAACATCGATCTCATCTTTAATGACATTATTTGTACGTCTCCATGAGGTCAGAATTGTAAAGAATCCCCTGTCTTTCAATTCTCCTTCCAATTTCTTACGATTATCTATAGCTAATTGATAATCACTATTTTCATATTCCAAACGAGACTTCAATGTTTCAATATAATCTTCTTTAGCCTTTTTGGCCGCCTCATCAGCAGACATTCCTGAATTTATATATTCTTTATACAACCTCTGCATATTTCTAGCATTCTTCTCCAAAATATCAGATTTCATCATCTCTTTCTGTGCAAAGGCAACAGCCTTATTGTCTGCTTCATCTTGTAATTCAGAATACCCCTTCAGCTGTGTAGCAACATTCCTCAACCCTCTTGCCAGAAAATCCAGGACATCCTTCATTATACCCTTGGAATCATAGAAGGATAACATAAATGCTTCCCACGCAGAAGAAAGTCCCGCAATAGAACCTTTAACATTGTTACTCATGGTATCTGCCATATCTGTTAGTTCTTTATCCACGCCTGTAATTTGGTCCCTCAATGGAACAATTTTATCAGAAGCTGTAAGAAAAGCATTGAAAGCGGCGACACTCCGTTTATCTGTTAATTCTAAAGTTGTATTTAAATCTACACCTTGTTCTTTCAGTTTCTTTAAGCCAACAACCAACTCAGGCAATGTTTTTACAGGTTCTCCAAGTGCTTTAGCTAATTTGCCATTGCCATCAGCCAAATTCAACAAAATATTACGAGTGGCTGTTGCAGACATTGAAGCATCAAAACCTGCATCTGCAAGCTTTCCTAACAATGCCAAAGTATCTTCTATTTGGAAATTGAATGCCTTTGCAACCGGACCAACAATAGGCAAGGCAGTAGCTAGGTAAGAAAAAGATAAGGCACTCTTTGATGTAGCAACAGCCATAGCAGATACATAACGTTCTGTTTCTTTAGTGCTAGCATTAAACATTCTCAATGCAGCACCAGACAATGCGGCTGCATCCGAAAGTTCAGCTCCAGTTGCTTGTGCGAATCGTAAGATGGCACCTGTCGAATCTAATATTTCACGACGTGTAAAACCTAATTTGGCTAATTCTATCTGTAGTTCAGTAGCTTGTGCAGCTGTATATTTCGTTGTTGCTCCTAATTGACGTGCATCAGTGGTTAATTCTTTAATATTGTCAGCCGTCGTACCTAAAATCGCTGCAAGTTTGCTATTAGCAAATTCAAATTCAACAATGGAACCAACACCTTCACGCAGTTGCGTAAACATCTTAACAATCCCTCCAACAACAGCTTGTGCACCAATATATCCAGCAGCCCATCCTTTCAATCCTGCACTAACTTGGCTTAGCCCAGGAGCCATCTCCGTTTTAAGCATCCTTCCTGCATTCCGGGCAATAATACCCATATTCTGCATGGACTTATTACCGTTCTGTATCTCAACCCATGCAGCCTTCACTTCTTCCCGGTATGCACCAATTGTCATTTTCTGTTGACTATATCGATCGGAATTTCGCTTTATGTAATCAGTGTTGATTCCAATAGTAGAATTAAGACGGGCAAGTGTACGAATATAGTTTTCATCCGTATCTTTCAAAACATCAACAGCCTTTTGCAGCTGCTTATTCATTTCCTTTGCTTGTGAACGGCTATGTACTTCCTGATTAGTCAAGGTAATAGCAGTTCTGATAAGTTTTAAACGTTCTTCTTCAGATAAAACAGCTTTCTTACGAGTAGTATTACCGGCATTCTGCGCTTTTGTCAAGTTAGCTTCCGCTTTAGCAGCCTTTTCCAAGGACGCAGCATTATCCGAGTTTGCCTTGGTTAGTTTCTTCAATTCAGCAGCAGATAATTTCTCTACATTTAGCTTTTCCTCTATCTTCTTACTGACAGTTTGAGTTATTTCAGACTGTTTTCTAAGAGCCTCGGTTAATTCAGCAGATGCAGAACCAGCCGTTTTTGCTTGAGTATTATAAAGATTACTCAACTTTTCAAGATCAGCAACGCCTTCTACATTTAGTTTCAAACCTTTTGCTAATTCTTTGGCCGCATTAACATAATCAGCCCTCACACGCTCAATAGTATTATCAAGCTCCACCAATTTCTGCAAATCGTTCTCATCAACGAAATCTTTTAATTTTAAATCTGCCATAATTACAGGTAATGTCTATATTCAACAATCTTTCCTTTTATCTCAACTCCTAGTTTATCAAAAGCATAGGTACCATCTTCTTTCTGATAAACGACATACATGCAACCATCCAAGACAGCTGCTTTCTTTGCAAGATCACTGATACGTTCCAGTTCACTCTGCATCTTTTTTATTTCGCAACTACAAGCCATTTTCTACCGATATCCACATTCTGAAAAGAAACGTTCCATCCAGGGACGGAGATACATAATATTAAAGTACTCTTTAGCTGTATCACCAATGCCTAAAATCTGCTCACCGTATTTCTTCTCAATAGAACTACCGTCCGTAAATCCTTTCGTTGAGAATCGAAGCCCGGAATCAATTCTATCGGCAGTTATGCTATCATAGAAAGTACCAGTAATAAAGAGGTTAGGTACCTCAACCGGACGCGGTGGCAAATAAAGCATCTCACTTCTAAGAGGTGGAGTTATCCTCTCCTTCCATCGTTTATATTGTTCCGCACGGTTCTGCCAGGGACCGGGCTCGTTAAAATAGGTGTCAGTATCATAATCAGGATTCAATAGATGTTCAGTACCGTCCAGACCGGAATATAATTGCTCCTGAATGCAATCAACGAGCACATTCTTATGTTCTTCCATACACCTAATACATTCCTCTTCAAACCCGGATGCAATGGAATGAATAACTCTATGTAATTCATCAAAATCTGCCATACAGTAAAATTATAACGGGCCGGGCTGTAATCACACCCCAGCCCGTCGGTTACTTAGTTATCGCATCGTACACTTCCGAGAGCTTCTTCTTACGGTCAGCTTCCTTCAGTTCCTGCCACACGACTTTAATGTGCGCATTAATAAACTCTTCCTTCGTCATGCCCTTCACAGCAACCTCGACGAACGTAACATTATCTACCTTCATGACACCTGCTCGATACCTCTGATTCCTTTTTCATACAATACAGAAGGAGCTTTCAACGAAGGAACCGCCCCGGCTTTAGGAACAATGGTAATGATACCATCCGAATATGTAGCAGAAGTTACGTTATTCATAACTTCAGCAGCACCATCAGCAATAAGACTGCCAAATTCTTCTGTACGGTCATAACCACCAACAACTTCAACTATTTTGTAAGTATTTTCGGCCTCCAACTTTTGAAACACAACATCAACCAAGCCTTTAACGAAATTCTTGGGATTGAAGTCTAACTGCACGTAGTCAAAGTGCAATTGGCTGTCTTCCACATCTTCATGTGAAAAACTAACAGTCATCGCAGACTTAGCACTACTGGTCGGGTACTGTGTCACGGTCGGGTAAACAGTAGACATCGGAATACCGGCAAGGATATCAGTGTCATCATTATAACCGATCAACATATTATCCTGATTCCAAAAGTAAACGTCCCATCCTTTATTGGCACATTTCAGAAGCTGGGCATTCAAAACCTCATCAAATTTCTTCAAAGTGAAGGTGTCTGTTTGAGCGCTAAGCCCGTTGTATTCACTTGCACCGTACCCTACAGGATTAACTTGAGGCTCTCCACCATTCTTGGCATACTCCAGGAATGGCAAAATAGGGTAAATACGCCCGGGACGGTCTGCATGGCACAATTCGAGCAACTTCTCACCTGTTATATCAGCAGGGAGTTTGACACCATGTTCTGTCAAGATAGCACCTTTGACCTTTTTCCAGTCAATGCTACAAGCAGAACTACCAGTGTTCATCCGGGAACCCTTACACGTTCTAATCTTTCTCATTTTCTTCTACAATTAAGATTATTAATTTTTATTTCCATCGAGCGTATATTTATGGCATCAATCGGCTCGCTCACAGCCTCACCGGAATCTGTATAGGCTCCGTATCTGCCATATGAATAGTTTTCTGAATAACTATGTTTCACTTTTTCGTCATAGTCGCAGTCGAACCGAGAATCTTCATATAATACTTCCAATAAACGTTTATAGATTGGCCGAAGGATATTTTTAAAAGATGTGGTTCTGCGCATCTCATTGCTCCACTCTTTACAAGAAGAACATGCTATAATTAACGAAACCTTTGCTTTTGAAAAATAATCCGCGTCACCTCTATCCTCACTAATTGGAGTGAATAGTGCAACCAATGGAAACTTCCTTTCAGACTGGGCAGAAGACTTACTGTATTCATCTAAAATATCTTTGATATATTGACTGCTACCGAAGATGTAATTCAACCTTGGGGACTTCACAACTTTAGTTCCCCCTTTCCCATTTGGATAGAGGATTTCAAGCCCTTCTGGAAGTTCCTTTACAATCTCCTCAAACAGTTCTGTTATATCTAAATCTATCATAAATTGAAAGCATTAATTGGGGTCAAAAGATTCTTGGTTATTTTCACATCGAAAGGACAATCATTCGACATAGCCCATTCAACAAACTGTTTATTCTTCTCTACCATGCTATTCCATGTGCTTACTTGTCTCTTCAAAGGAGCTATATATTCATTAGCACATTTCAAACGGACAAGCCCGGTTATTGTAGCCTGGGTGTTTGCGTCACGAAGAATATGATAAAAGACATAGTCAGCGAACGGTTCACACAGCTTCTCGCATAATACTGCATATCCGGACTGGGGGGCTTCCTTCTCTTCTGAAATATCAACTTCATCTGAAGAATCTTCCTTTTCCCGTTCAATAAGCTCCAAATAATCTGTGATAGCTTGGGAAAGAGTCACACCAACAACATTCCGGAGAAATTCGGGCTGAAATGCCTTAATATACCCATTTATCACCTCATTCACAGCAAGAGATTGGGGCGAAGGCATTTCAGCGACCGAAACATTCTCAATATGCCTGGAACCTGACATAAAATATGAAACATCAATCAACATAGCGATAGTTATTTAGAAGTCTTGCCTTTCCCGGTTTTCTTTTCATCTTCTACGGAAACGGCTTTATCATCTGTAACAGTTACCTCCTTGGCATCTTCCTCTTGCAAATCTTTTGAATCGGCAACCGGAAGATTCTTTTCATCAGAAGGCACCTGTACTTCAAGTTCTGCAATGCGAGCTTTCATTGTTTCACGCTCTTCTGTCAGTTCAACAATTGTCTTATCTTTCTCTGCAATGGATGCAGTAAGCCTGCCAATCTCTTCATTTTTCTCTGCAAGCATACATTCCAATGTCTTTCGGGCATCTTCTTCTGTAACAAGACCACATTCGGAAATAGGGATGAGTTGAATCATCCCTCTATTAATCCGAATGCGTTGCTCTTTAAGCACATTGGTTACATCCTTATCGTTACCTCTAAGTATGTAATCCATAATCCTACGCTTTAGTTATTGCAGTCTTCAATGCGGCCAAATCCCCATAAGCGAAAGCCCACGGCATATAAATCGGGAAGATAACTTCTTCTTGTGCCATCAGCACAACCTCATTGCAAAGCTTGGTCTCCACATCTTCAGCCCATTCAAGTGTCAAAGTGGTATAATCAACCAAATTTGCGGCTTGGTTAAAGTCACCTAAAAGATACTTACCTGGAAGAATACCACCATACTCGATAATCGGACGACCGGCAATATATTTCACCCCATCAACCATTTTAACGATACCAAGATTACGTCCTGTCGTATCTTTTTCTGATTCCATACCGTTAACAGTCATTGGATTAAGAATAATAGCATTCGGAAAATACTGGGCATATGTCATTGCGGCGAAAGCTGTTTTCACTACATCTTCAGAGTTGGGTTCCTCAATGTTCTTAAAGCCGGCTTCATGAACACTGAATGTCATTTTATCCGTAGCCGTTTCAGCACCGGAGAACGCGACACCAGGAATAAGGATACGACCATCTTCCATTTTCACAAGAGCGTGTGTTTTGTTCAGTTCTGTAAGAACAGCGGCACCAGCGAACGTGATACTCATTCCATCAAGAATCAAATCCTGTGGTTCTGCAAACTCTACAATCACATCCTTATCACCGTTATATCCGGTAATAGCTTTTACAGCACCGGCGGCACCTGTAACAATGGCTGTACTGATAATCTTCTCTACAGAAACCACCCCAGTATTATTAATAATACCAAGCAAATTCTCACCATTACCGTCACCAAACAAGATGTTCCAGTCTTCTGCCATCCAAACAGCTTCAGGAAGCATGTTCAAGATGTAGGAACGAATGTACACTCTTGATTTCAACATACGTTTTGAAATACGGATATGAGTACCAAGGCGCTTAGTTCCTGTCTGTATCTCTTTTACCTTGATACTTGATTCCGGTAAACGCTGTCTCTTATACACATCTCCGAGCCCACGAGACATCTCAGGATCTCGTA
>ENA-OZWW01000811-OZWW01000811.1-human-gut-metagenome-genome-assembly--contig:-NODE-811-length-9486-cov-9.251405_pt1 | contig 9486 bp, 10 predicted proteins | sample MGYA00243534_ERZ654079 | MGnify/ENA primary metagenome ERZ654079 (study PRJEB26926, sample SAMN06164994) | human gut metagenome | biome: ENVO:00009003; feature: ENVO:2100002; material: ENVO:00002003...
CTTGTTCTTTCAATGAAAACGTCTTGTTCTTTTTTTTAAAGACCTTGTTCTTTTCAGAAAAGAACAGGACGTTTGAGAGGTTAGTAATGTGCATGCCGGAAAGTTAGTAACGTGTGGGGTGACACGTTACTAATGCGTGGGCTGTAAGATTAGTAATGTTGCAGGTGGAAGATTGTATATCTTACAAGTGATGAGCCCCCCCCTTTACTCAGGAAAGATAAGATCTTATCTTTCCTGGCTGTTTGTAACATTCTAGTTGCGGAATTTTAATCCGTCACCAGCTGTTTCTACGATAATCGGTTTGCTTCGGTCTACTTCCTGTGACAATAGTTTTTTGGACAAATCATTCAGCAAATAGCGCTGGATGGCACGTTTCACAGGACGGGCGCCGAATTCGGGATCATAGCCTGTGCTGGCAATGAAACGGACGGCCTCATCGGTCATTTCCAAAGTAATGCCGTTGCCGGCCAGCATATTCTTGATACCGTTGATTTGTAACATCACAATCTGTTCTATCTCTTCTCTGTTCAAAGGCAAGAACATAATTGTTTCATCTATACGGTTCAGAAACTCCGGTCGTATCGTTTTTTTCAACATGGACATTACCTCTTTCTTCGTCTCTTCAATCACCACTTCGCGATTCTCGTCATTAATCTTTTCGAACTGGCTTTGAATGTATGCGCTGCCCAGGTTGGAAGTCATGATGATAATCGTATTCTTGAAGTTTACCGTACGTCCCTTGTTGTCAGTCAGACGTCCGTCGTCCAAAACTTGCAGCAGAATATTGAACACATCGGGATGTGCTTTTTCTATTTCATCAAATAATACCACAGAGTATGGTTTGCGTCGGACGGCTTCTGTCAACTGACCGCCTTCATCGTAACCTACGTATCCGGGAGGCGCTCCGATCAGGCGAGATACAGAGTGTTTCTCCTGGTATTCGCTCATGTCGATACGCGTCATCAGACTCTCGTCATCAAACAGGTAGTCGGCCAATGCTTTGGCAAGTTCTGTCTTACCTACACCGGTAGTACCCAGGAAGATGAATGAACCTATCGGACGTTTCGGATCCTGTAATCCGGCACGGCTACGGCGTACGGCATCGGATACGGCTGCTATGGCTTCATCCTGACCTACCACACGCAAATGTAATTCTTGCTCCAGATGAAGCAATTTGTCACGTTCGCTTTGCAGCATCTTGTTAACAGGTATCCCTGTCCACCGTGAAACAACATCGGCAATGTCCTCAGCGGTAACTTCTTCCTTTATCATGGCACTGTCACCCTGCTTGTGTTTCAGGTCTTCTTGGATATCCTTAATCTCGTTCTCTAAAGCCTGTAATTTTCCATAACGGATTTCGGCCACTTTACCGTAATCTCCCTCACGTTCCGCTTTCTCGGCTTCAAATTTCAATTGTTCTATTTCCTGCTTGTTTTGCTGAATCTTGTTGACCAGTTCCTTTTCACTCTGCCATTTGGCTTTGTAAGAGGTTTCCTGTTCTTTCAGTTCGGCAATCTCTTTATTCAGCTGTTGTAATTTGGACTCGTCTTTTTCACGTTTGATGGCCTCACGTTCAATTTCCAGTTGTTTCAGGTGACGTGAGATTTCATCTAGTTCTTCAGGCACAGAGTCACGTTCCATACGCAATTTGGCAGCAGCTTCATCCATCAGATCAATAGCCTTGTCCGGAAGGAAACGTTCGGTAATGTAACGGTTACTCAATTCTACAGCGGCAATGATGGCTTCATCTTTGATACGTACCTTGTGATGGTTTTCGTAACGTTCTTTCAATCCACGAAGAATAGAGATGGTGCTCAGCGTGTCCGGTTCGGCTACCATAACAGTTTGGAACCGGCGTTCCAATGCCTTGTCCTTTTCGAAGTATTTCTGATATTCGTCCAAAGTAGTGGCTCCGATGCTGCGGAGCTCACCACGGGCCAAGGCGGGTTTCAATATATTGGCGGCATCCATGGCACCTTCACCTTTACCGGCTCCGACCAAGGTATGGATTTCATCGATAAACAGGATGATGCTGCCTTCGGCTTTGACCACTTCATTGACAACAGATTTCAGACGTTCCTCAAATTCACCTTTGTATTTGGCTCCAGCAACCAGTGCGCCCATATCCAATGAGAAGATTTGTTTGTTCTTCAAATTGTCGGGTACATCACCTCGGATGATACGGTGTGCCAAACCTTCAACAATGGCGGTCTTACCAGTACCCGGCTCACCAATTAAAATCGGATTATTCTTGGTACGGCGGCTTAATATTTGTAATACTCTACGTATTTCTTCATCACGCCCGATAACCGGATCAAGTTTTCCGCTGCGGGCAGCCTCATTCAAATTAATGGCATATTTGCTTAAGGATTGATAAGTGTCTTCACTGGATTGTGAAGTTACTTTTTCGCCTTTACGTAGTTCTGCTATAGCGGAGCGCAGCTCTTTGTCTGTCATTCCCGCGTCTTTCAATATGGTAGCGACAGTACTCTTTACATTCAATAAGGCCAGGATAATAGCTTCCAGTGAAACGAATTCGTCACCCATCTCTTTGGAATACTGTACGGCTCTTTGTAATATCTCGTTGCTTTCACGGCTAAGGTAAGGTTCTCCTCCCGAAACCTTAGGCAGCGAGTCAATTTGCTTGTCGATGACCAATGCGATCTGCTGGGCGTTCATTCCCAATTTCTGGAAAATGAAGTTGGTGACGTTTTCACCTACTTTCAGTACTCCGGCCAACAGATGCACAGGCTCGATAGCTTGCTGTCCGCGGGCTTGAGTTACGTTCACCGCTTGTTGCACTGCCTCCTGTGATTTAATTGTGAAGTTGTTAAAATTCATATTGTATCTCCTTTCTAAATATTATTCAAATACCTATTGAAAACGTAACTGTCACTGCTTTGTTCAGTGGCTTTTGCGATTTCATTTGATAATCGTCAAATAGTTTGCCAAAAAGAAAAAGAAAGCTAATGAAGTAAAATAAGAAGACAAAATGACAGGCTTTCCGGCTTTTAAATGAAAAAAAGTCCGAATTGCACACAAAAAGGCAGATAACTCTTTTTGCAGGCAGATGATAATTGCTATCTTAGCATCGAAATCATAAAATGAAAACGAGATGACAAATGAAATAAAGTTTGCAGATACTGTAATTCTGGTGGATGTAGCCTATGTAGATAGGGTGGCGGGTGATTTATCCAAACATTTTGGTGACGTGGTGGGGCGTAAGTTGCCGAAAGCGGATTTGCCGGTGTTGTTGGAATGTCTGTCACTGGATAGTGGAATACCCTTGGGGGAGAATGCAGTTCAGGTATTATTTATTTATGACGAGGAAAGTAAGAAAATGGATGCTTTTCAGCCGTCGGATTTGGAAAAGGAATTAAATAACGTGGCTTTCAAAAGCCAGTTGGGAGAGTTTGCACTTTATTCTTTCGAACCGTCGGATATGGCTAGTCGCGAAGAGTTGTTTCTAGAGTCTTTGAGAGTGGTGGTTGATGCAAAAGAGGTGAAACGGGTAATTATTGTCCCTGCCGAAGAAGAATATGGGGATAAAGTTCCTGCTATATTAAATAAGGTGGACGGAAAAGAAAAAATGACAGTATTCGGCATGAATCCTCCAGCCTGTGAAGTGGCTTATCAGTGGGAGATGTTTGGATTCGCAGTTTTACAGTCGTTAGGAATTAAAGCAGACGAACTATAATCATTAAAAAACATGTCTGATTTCAGGTTAAGAGTATTCAGTAGTGTTGCGAAAAATCTCAGCTTTACAAAGGCTTCGCAGGAGTTGTTTATCAGCCAGCCGGCTATAACCAAGCATATTCAGGAATTGGAAACGATGTACCAGACGCGCCTTTTTGAGCGAATGGGTAACAAGATCTTGCTGACTGATGCAGGCAGGTTGTTGTTGGAACATTGTGAGAAAATTTTGGAAGATTACGGACGCTTGGAGTACGAGATGAACTTATTACGTAATGAGCATACCGGTGAGTTACGCTTGGGAGCCAGTACTACAATTGCCCAATATGTGCTTCCTCCCTTGCTGGCTCGTTTCATCGAGAAGTTTCCGCAAGTGTCTTTATCACTTTTCAGCGGGAACTCCTCTGAGGTGGAAAAGGCATTGCAAGAACATCGCATAGATTTGGCATTGGTAGAGGGCAATACCCGGCAACCTAATTTGAAATATACTCCTTATTCTGCAAGATGAGCTGGTGGCTATCGTCCATACTCGTAGTAAGTGGATGGATTATGATGAGATAACTTTGGATGAATTGAAAGAAGTTCCTCTTGTGCTTCGTGAAAGAGGTTCGGGAACATTGGATGTATTGATTACCGCTTTGCATAAACACAACATAAAGTTATCGGACCTTACTATCCGTATGCACCTGGGGAGTACAGAAAGCATTAAATTATTTTTGGAAAATAGTGAGTGCATGGGGATTTTGTCTATCCGGTCTATTAATAAAGAACTGTATTCAGGAAAGTTTAAAGTATTGGATATAAAAGACCTGGTGATGTTTCGTGAATTTGATTTTGTCCAATTGCAAGGGCAGGATACAGGGCTTCCGGCTCTGTTCATGCAGTTTGCCAATCATTATAAGGAAAAGTTATAACCTATAATTAAAAACGATTAGATTGTTATTGAAACATATACTACCTTTGCACCTCGAAATAGAGAAATAATGTTAAAAAGTAAAATATATGATTTCAGTAACAGCTTTACAGCAAAACAACAAAATTATTTATGTAGGCTTGCTTTCCACGTTAACGGTCTTTTTATTGATGGACTATATTCCGGTATTGGCTCCATTTTCCCGGTGGGTCACTCCACCCGTATCTTTATTTCTGGGGTTGATATTTGCATTAGTTTGCGGACAGGCCCATCCTAAATTCAATAAAAAGGTTTCTAAATATTTGTTGCAATATTCTGTAGTGGGATTGGGGTTCGGTATGAATCTTCAGGCTTCTTTGGCTTCCGGCAAGGAAGGAATGGAATTTACGATCATTTCTGTAATCGGTACAATGATTATAGGTATGTTTATAGGGCGTAAACTTTTGAAGGTAGACCGTGATACGGCTTACCTTATCAGTTCAGGTACTGCAATTTGTGGGGGGAGCGCTATTGCTGCTGTGGGGCCTGTATTGAAAGCTAAAGATAGTGAGATGTCTGTGGCTTTGGCTACTATCTTTGTATTGAATGCTATCGCTTTGTTCATTTTTCCGGTGTTAGGTCATACGTTTGGGTTAGATCAACAACAGTTTGGTACTTGGGCAGCTATTGCTATTCATGATACGAGTTCTGTGGTGGGTGCAGGTGCGGCATACGGTGAAGAAGCGTTGAAAGTGGCGACTACAATTAAACTGACCCGTGCCCTTTGGATTATTCCTTTGGCATTCGCTACTTCTTTTATTTTCAAGGGGAGTGGTAAGAAAGTAAGCATTCCTTGGTTTATCCTTTATTTCGTTGTAGCTATCGTTCTGAATACTTATGTGTTGGATGGTGTACCTCAATTCGGGCAGGCCGTTTCTGGACTGGCACGTAAGGGATTGATTATTACCATGTTTTTTATTGGAGCTTCCTTGTCTATGGATGTACTGAAGCAAGTCGGTATGAAACCTCTGGTTCAAGGTGTTGCTCTTTGGGCAGTGATTAGTATTAGTTCATTGGCTTATATTCTACTCTTCTGATAGGGATTTAAATCCTGTTATCCGCATGCTTTTTTATGAGAATATAATTTAGAAGTAATAGATGAGTAATAGTACAGCGTTTATCCCAATGACAGTGAGGAATCCTTTCCATACATAAGGCAGTATTTCTTTTCTGCGGGAGGAAAAAAATATGGCATAGAACATATTCACCACAATGTTGCTGATGATAGCTTGCATGATGCAGGCTCCTACGATAGTTGCTGGAATGCTTCCGCCTTGTAACAGGTTAAGTATGAAAGGGGTGATGTCACTTAATCCTGCTGCAATAGAGAGAATACTCAAACCTCCTGTTCCTGCATAAATTAATGTATAGTGAGTCAGAAATGTAAATACTACGAATAATAAAGCAAAGATCAGAGCGACTTTGAATTCCAGCGGATTACTTTCCGTTTCCGGTTCCTCAATAACTTCGCGCTCGCCTTTTATAGTATGCTTTTTATGGATGAATATACCGATGCCGGCGGCGGTTACAGACATGATAAGCAGATAGGGGTAGATATCCAGAAAGATGGAAGTGCTGAATATAAGGATCAAAATCATGAAACGCAAGAACATCATGCTGATAGCAAGCATCATGGCAGATACATATTCCGGTATTTCATGCGTTTGTATCCGTTTGCATTTGCGGGCAAGGATGGAAATGGTAGCGGTGCTGCTATACAGACCACCGATAATACCCGAAACTAGAGTGCCTGATTCGCGGAAAACATATTGTTTCAGCAGGTAAGATAAATAGGAGATGCCCGATACGACTACAGTAGCCAGCCAAATGGTGTATGGAGTGAGATTGATACCCGGTATAAGAGGTTCCTTGGGTAACATGGGCAAAATGATACCGCTGATAGCCAAAAATTTTGCCAGTGTTATCATTTCATCATTTTGCATCCGTTGTACAAGTTCGGTAAAGGTGTGTTTCATTTCTGTGAAAAGAAGCACGGTGACTACCATCATGACATAAAACCAGGAAGGCTGTGTACTTATGATAGGAGCCATACAATAGGTGATAAGAGCGATGATGATTGTTGTCACTCCAAACACGTGAAACTGGGATTGCTTGACATAATAATTGATACCCAGTAACATGCCTAAAATTATCCCGCCTCCCATAAATAAATGCATTTCCTTAGGGTCAAGTATATAGAGGAGATATCCCAAAATACCGATAAAAGTAAAAGTCCGGTCTGTGCCGAAAAGCGTAGTTTCCCCTTCTCGTCTCAGACTGATTCTCCGTTGGGATAAACCGATGAGTAAAGAGAACACTGTTACTAGAATGAAAGTAACCAATTGCTGGGGAAGGTAATCGTACAACTTTTCCATAAATTTGTCAAGATTAGGTTGATGTAATTGGTTTTTCTGTTCAAACCACATGGACCCCTCTGATGGATTCAAATGGTTTTAAAACGCTTGCTTAAACTTGCTTTCTTCAAAAAGTCCTTTTAATTTATCATCACTTTTTATTTGGTTGATGATTGTGGACAGAACTCCTGCTTTGGGCAATTCTACTACAACGTCTGTTTTATATTTACCACCGTTCTGTCGGCTGTTTTCACAAATTACTTTTAAGTTAGCAGCCTCTTGCTGGGTAACCATTTGGATCAGATCTAAAAATTGTTCCCATTCTGCATTACCGAATTTATTTTGAGACTTGGCAGCCATTTCTGCTTTTGCCTTGATCTGGTTAGTTATTGCGGTACGGGCTGTAATGATCGCCTTCTTTTTGGAGGCAGTGGCGTCACCGCTCTGAGCTGATGCCGAGGCACGGAAGAAGTCTGCATTTGTACTATATGTATTTCCGGTACAAGGAGTGCTTTGTGCCTGTGCCCATGTTGATATTCCAAGGACGAAGGCTAAAAAATAGATGAATTTATAATATTTCATAGTTGGAATTTTATCAATTTATTGCGAAGATAGAGGAATATTTGATAATATAAACAAGAAAAGAAAAAAAAAGATTGAGCTTGCTTTATGAAATGATTATATTTGCAGAAATTAAATGAAAGGTTAGTATTTATGGAATCAACAACAAAATTCTATTCGTTAAACTACACAAACGTAAATACTTATTTATTTGCGTTCGTGTTTATTGTAGGTAATGTGGTATTGCCGCAACTTTGTCATTTGGTGCATTGGGGTGGTCCTGCTATGTTACCCATTTATTTCTTTACATTAATAGGTGCTTATAAATATGGATTCAAAGTGGGGATGTTGACGGCTGTTCTTTCTCCGCTTGCCAATAGCATCTTGTTTGGAATGCCTTCTGTGGCCATACTGCCGGCTATATTGGTAAAATCGGTATTGTTGGCGTTGGTGGCGGGATATATGGCAGACCGTTTCCGTAAGATTACAATTCCTGCATTGCTGGGGACTGTTATGGCATATCAGGTGGTGGGTACCTTGATAGAATGGGTTCTTGTCGGTGATTTCTATTTGGCGGCACAGGATTTCCGGATTGGGATTCCGGGCATGTTGCTCCAGATTTTTGGCGGCTATGCATTGCTGAAAGCTATTGCAAAAAGATGAGTTGTAAACACTTGATGTTAATGTTGCAAACTGTGAAACAACCTGAAAATGGTGGCGCTGGTTATGTCCTGGTAGTTGTCATGGATGGAGAGCACGATAAATAGATGACTTTGGTTTTTGATAAATCATTTAATAGTTAATAGATAAAATGACAGGCACATTATTATTTTTAGGATTAGGAATGCAGGAAGTGTTATTCATTGCATTGATTGTTCTTTTGTTCTTTGGTGGGAAGAAGATACCCGAACTGATGAAGGGGTTGGGCAAAGGGGTTAAGAGTTTTAAAGAAGGGATGAACGGGTTGGAGGATGATATAGATGGGAAAGATAAGAAAGGGGAAACGAAAAAGTGACAAATAATGGAACAGCAGCAGAAGATACTGACCTTTTGGGATCATCTGGAAGAACTACGCCATGTCTTGTTCCGCATTGCAGTGGCTGTGGTATTTCTAATGTTGGTAGCATTCTTGTTTAAGGATGAGCTCTTTGCTATTGTTCTAGCGCCTAAGAATGCTGATTTCATTATTTATCATTTTTTTTGCCGGATAGCTGATTCTATGGTTATGCCTTCATTATGTCCGGAAGTGTTTTATGTGAAAATGATCAATACCCAATTGGCGGCTCAATTCATTACTCATATGAGTGTGTCTTTTTATGCGGGTTTTTTGTTGGCATCTCCTTATGTTATTTATCAGTTGTTCCGTTTTGTCTCGCCGGCTTTATACGAGAATGAAAAGAAATATTCTACCCGGGTTGTAGGATGGGGCTATTTTCTTTTTATGATGGGAGTTCTTTTGAATTATTTTTTGATTTTTCCTCTTACTTTCCGTTTTCTTGCTACCTATCAGGTCAGTATGGAAGTGGAGAACACGATTACTTTGTCCTCGTATATGGATACGTTGATGATGATGAGTCTGATGATGGGGATTGTTTTCGAGATCCCTGTCCTTTGTTGGCTTTTTGCCAAACTGGGATTTCTTACGGCTGATTTTATGAAGCGGTATCGTCGTCATGCTATTGTTATTATTCTGATAGTTGGAGCTGTTATCACTCCTACGTCAGATGTTTTTACATTGATGATGGTATCTGTGCCCATGTATTTGCTTTACGAAGTCAGCATTTGGATTGTAAGTCGGACAGGGAAAAAACAGCAGGAAGAATCCTTGGAGGAAGTGCTTGAAAAATCATGAGATGATAATCCTTATAAGTATTATATCTGTCTCTTATACACATCTCCGAGCCCACGAGACATCTCAGGATCTCG
>ENA-OZWW01000838-OZWW01000838.1-human-gut-metagenome-genome-assembly--contig:-NODE-838-length-9164-cov-11.252607_pt1 | contig 9164 bp, 7 predicted proteins | sample MGYA00243534_ERZ654079 | MGnify/ENA primary metagenome ERZ654079 (study PRJEB26926, sample SAMN06164994) | human gut metagenome | biome: ENVO:00009003; feature: ENVO:2100002; material: ENVO:00002003...
TCGCCGCCTCCTTTCAATGAAGAGCCTCAGATTTCGAAAGATTTCTGAGGCTTTTTTGTTTTTCTTCCCGCGGATCTTTTTCTTCTCCGCTGTGGGTATTCTTCTCCGCTGGGATTTTTCTTCATCGGATTTCACGGATGAATCGGAAGGCAATCTTGCTTATCGGATTACTCACGGATTTCCACGGATATTTGGCCGCTGGCCAATGGCTCGCGCCAGAAATGGGCTCCTATTGTTTTTGTCACGCAGATTTCGCAGATTTTTTCTCATTGATTATTTAAGTCCCACAGATTTCACGGATTCACGCAGAGTTTTTTGGTTCTTTCTTCTTTTTAATTTCTATTAATCATAATATAATGGTCTATAATTTAAGAATTTCTGAGCGGATTAATAAGTTGCTCAGAAATTCTTAAATTTTATTTTTTCATAAAAGTTAGCTTTTTGGGTATTTTTACCCACTTCCTATTGCGGGCAATTTTTATATTGCTGCCAGTAATCTGCTTTAGACTATATGTACCATCGCTTTCTAAGGTTAGGTCTGCTATAAGATCTTCACTTCCATAATCGTTGATAATGGATAGGTGAGCGGTTTTCCCCTCAATAGCAGCATTTGTTATCAACCATTTTCTGCTGTCCTTTCTGTCACCCAAAAAGCCTGCAATAGTACCGAAGATTTCTTGTCCTGGTACTTTAATATCATTCTGATAGAAGTTAATTTGTAGATAAACTTCATATTCATTATTAGACAAATAACCTTTAAAGATTGTGCTGTCTTTTTGCGCAAATGATGTCAAATATGACATGCATAACATAAGTGCTAATATTATCTTTTTCATTGTTTAGTGAATTTACTGCGACAAAGTTATTTATTTAAATCAAGAAAACGACTTTTTTTTCCAATAAAGTTTCTTTTTTGTTCGTTTTTTGCAATTATTTAGTTATCTTTGCGGTGTTTTATTGATATTTTATGGGAACGGACAAATTATTTCCAGATTATATATTTGAGTCTAGTTGGGAAGTATGTAACAAGGTAGGCGGTATTTATACTGTTTTATCAACACGCGCCAAGACTCTTACAGAAAAGTTGCAGGATCATTTAATCTTTATAGGTCCTGATTGTTGGGGGGATAAGGTTAATCCTTATTTCTCAGAAGATACTACGCTTTATGCGGAGTGGAAAACCGAAGCACAAAAGGAAGGCTTAATAATTAAAATTGGACGTTGGAATATACCAGGAGAACCGGTAGCAATTCTTGTTGATTTTACTCCTTATTATGCTATTAAAGACCAGATTTATGGTCAGCTATGGAATGACTATCAAGTTGATAGTCTTCATGCATACGGAGATTATGACGAGGCCTCTATGTTCTCTTATGCAGCAGCATTAGTTGTTGAGAGCTTCTATAAGCATGTTATTGAAAAAGGTAAGAAGGTTATCTATCATGGAAATGAATGGATGACCGGACTCGGTGTGCTTTATATTAATAAGCATTTGCCTGAGATAGCTACTGTCTTTACCACACATGCAACAAGTATAGGAAGAAGTATTGCTGGTAATAATAAGCCGCTTTATGATTATCTTTTTGCTTATAACGGTGACCAGATGGCTGGTGAACTGAATATGCAAAGCAAGCATTCTATAGAGAAACAGACGGCAATGTTTGTTGATTGCTTTACGACGGTTAGTGATATTACTGCTACAGAATGTAAGGAATTGCTTGATAAGCCGGTGGATTTTGTATTGCCTAATGGATTTGACAATAGTTTTGTACCTAAGGCTGCTGCTTTTACCAAGAAACGTAAGGAAGCACGCAAGCGTTTGCTCGATGTAGCAAATGCTTTAATGGGTACAGACTTAGGGGATGATACCTTGATAGTTTCAACAAGTGGCCGTTACGAGTTCCGTAATAAAGGTATTGATGTCTATATTGAAGCCATGAACCGTTTGCTTCGAGATGGTAATTTGAAGAAGAATGTTTTGGCCTTTATTGATGTCCCTGGTTGGGTAGGAGAGCCTCGACAAGATCTTCTTGAACGCTTGGAAAGTGGCAAGAAATATGATACACCTTTGGAGGTACCTGAGATTACTCATTGGTTGCACAATATGAGTCATGATAATGTGTTGGGTATGTTGAAATATTTTAATATGCACAACCGCAAAGATGATAAGGTTAAGTTGATATTCTTGCCTTGTTATCTGACAGGTAATGATGGTATCATCAATAAGAGTTATTATGATATTGTTCTTGGTAATGATCTCTGTATTTACCCTTCATATTATGAGCCTTGGGGATATACTCCTCTGGAGGCTGTAGCTTTCAAGGTGCCATGTATCACGACTGATTTGGCAGGATTTGGACTTTGGGCTAATCAGGTGAAAGGAGGTTATAGCGAGATAGAAGATGGCGTAAAGGTCATCAAGCGTACAGACTACAACTATTCTGAGGTTGCTGATGCGATTAAGGATACTGTGGCCAAATATTCTGGTATGACAGATGCTCAAGTAAAGAAATGCCGCAGCAACGCGGATAAACTCTCGAAAAAAGCATTGTGGAGTCATTTTATAGAATACTATTATGAGGCTTATGATTTTGCGCTGCGTAAAGCCGAAAAACGAATGACTGATCTGACAGCGAAAAAGTAAATCATGCTGAAAGTGAAAGTAGATTAGTAAGGATAGGATAAATAAAACTTATTACTTTAAATATAACAAACTTTTATATAAAACACAATGAAAATTAAAGCAGATTATGCAAATGCTCCTCAATGGAAGGAGACAACAGTAAAGTCGAGCCTTCCTAAAGAATTGAAGTGCTTGGACGAGCTTGCTCATAACATGTGGTGGGCTTGGAATTACGAAGGTCGAGACTTGTTCAAGAGTCTTGATGAGAAATTGTACGAGCAGGTTAATGCAAACCCTGTGTTGCTTTTGGAGCGTTTGAGTTATGATCGCAAGGAAGCTATCGTGAAAGACAAGGCTATGATGGCTAAGGTGAAGAAGGTTTACAAGATGTTCCGTGATTATATGGATGTAAAACCTAACGCTAAGCGTCCATCTGTAGCTTATTTCTGTATGGAATATGGTATCAACCAAGTGGTTAAAATCTACTCTGGTGGTCTTGGTATGCTTGCTGGTGACTATTTGAAGGAGGCTTCTGATAGCAACGTGGATATGTGTGCTGTTGGTTTCCTCTACAGATATGGTTATTTCAAGCAGTCTTTGAGCATGGATGGTCAGCAGATTGCCAATTATGATGCTCAGAACTTTAATTCTCTTCCTTTGGAGCGTGTTCTGGATGAGAATGGCAACCCAGTTGTCATAGACGTACCTTATACGAACTACCAGGTTCACGCTTATGTATGGCAGATGAATGTTGGTCGTATCAAGTTGTATCTCTTGGATACTGATAATGAAATGAACTCAGAGTTTGATCGTCCTATCACTCACTCTCTCTATGGTGGTGATTGGGAGAATCGCTTGAAGCAGGAGATCTTGCTGGGTATCGGTGGTATCTTGACTTTGAAGAAACTTGGTATTAAGAAGGAGATTTATCATTGCAATGAGGGTCATGCTGCTCTCTGCAACTTGCAGCGTCTCTGCGATTACATCGAAGAGGATGGTTTGAACTTCAACCAGGCTCTTGAGTTGGTTCGCGCTTCTTCTCTCTATACAGTTCATACTCCAGTACCAGCCGGTCACGACTACTTCGACGAGGCTCTCTTCGGTAAGTATATGGGTGGCTATCCACAGCGTCTTGGTATTTCATGGGATGAGTTCATTGGTATGGGTCGTGAGAATGCAGACGATCACAACGAGCGTTTCTGTCTTTCTACTTTTGCATGCAACACTTGTCAGGATGTTAATGGTGTAAGTAAGCTCCATGGTTGGGTGAGCCAGCAGATGTTCTCTAATATCTGGAAGGGTTATTTCCCAGAGGAGAACCACGTAGGTTATGTAACCAATGGTGTTCACTTCCCAACTTGGACTGCAACAGAGTGGCGTAAGCTCTACGATACATATTTTGACAAGAACTTCATGAACGACCAGAGCAACGAGGAAATCTGGCATGCAATCTACAATGTTTCAGATGCAGAAATCTGGAATACTCGTATGACATTGAAGAAGAAGCTCGTAGCTTATATCCGTGAGAAGTTCACACAGACATGGTTGAAGAATCAGGGTGATCCTGCTCGTGTAGTATCTTTGCTCGAGCGTATCAATCCTAACGCTTTGATGATTGGTTTCTGCCGTCGTTTCGCTACTTACAAGCGTGCTCACTTGCTCTTCACCGACTTGGAGCGCTTGTCTAAGATCGTTAACGATCCTGAGCATCCAGTATTGTTCTTCTTCTCTGGTAAGGCTCACCCAGCTGATGGTGCAGGTCAGGGCTTGATTAAGAGAATCTTCGAGATTAGCCAGCGTCCTGAGTTCCTTGGTAAGATTATCTTCTTGGAGGACTACGATATGACATTGGCTCGTCGCCTGGTTTCAGGTGTTGATATCTGGATGAATACCCCTACACGTCCATTGGAGGCTTCTGGTACATCTGGCGAGAAGGCTGAGATGAATGGTGTTGTCAACCTCTCTGTACTTGATGGTTGGTGGGTAGAAGGTTACCGCGAGGGTGCTGGTTGGGCTCTTCCTGAGAAGCGTACATACCAGAATCAGGGTTATCAGGACCAGCTTGATGCTGCTACTATCTACAATCTCTTGGAGAACGATATCATTCCAATGTACTACAACAAGAACAAGGAAGGCTTCAGCAAGGAGTGGATTCAGGTAGTAAAGAACTCTATTGCTACAATCGCTCCTCACTATACAATGAAGCGTCAGTTGGATGACTACTATGATAAGTTCTACAACAAGGAGGCTGCTCGCTTCAAGAAGTTGAGCGCTAACGACAATGCTTTGGCTAAGGAGATTGCTCTCTGGAAGGAAAGCGTTGCTGAGCGTTGGGATGGTATTCATGTAGTTTCTAAGGATGATTGCATGTTGATGGCTGCTGAGACAGGTCAGAAGATCAAGGTTCAGTATGTTATCGATGAGCAGGGCTTGAACGATGCTGTTGGCTTGGAGCTTGTTGTATTGAAGGATCAGCCAGAGGATGGTAAGCAAATCTATGCTGTTTATCCATTCAAGATGGTTGGTCACGAGGGCAACAACTTCACATTCGAGGCTGAGATCGAACCAATCAATGCTGGTTCATTCAAGACAGGCGTTCGTATGTATCCTAAGAATGAGAAGTTGCCACATCGTCAGGACTTCTGCTACGTAAAGTGGTTGGACTAAGATAATGAAATATCATAAAATTGTTTGGTATAGCAATATATCGAAAATGTAATAATAAATCCCACATTTTGAAAGAGATGTGGGATTTTTTTGTTTCTTCTATTTTCTTGTATTTTCCTTTTTTCTGTCTTTCCTCTTTTTCCGTTTCCTTTAGTCTTTTGTTTTTTCTATTTTCTTGTATTTTCCTTTGTTTTGAATATTGTGGGAAAGAAAAAAGGAGCTTTCCCTAAGAGTAGGGGAAGGCTCCTTTTTAGCTGGATGAATAATTTCTTTTATACGAGATACTGTGAAGAGATACTCTCGTTATCTTCTACACGGCGGATAGTTTCTGCAAACATATCTGCGATTGTAAGCTGCTTAACTTTTTCGCAACGCTTGGTATAAGGAATTGAGTCGGTAAATACGATTTCCTCAAGAGCAGAATTCTGAACACGCTCTGAGGCAGGACCGCTCATCACGCAATGAGAAGCACATGCACGTACGGTTTTAGCACCAGCTTCCTTCATGATATCAGCAGCTTTTGTGATAGTACCAGCTGTATCAACCATATCGTCGATGATCACAACGTTCTTGTCTTTTACGTCACCAATAATCTGCATGCTGGCTACAACATTTGCACGGGCACGAGTCTTGTTGCAGAGTACGAGTGGGCAACCGAAGTACTTAGCATAAGTGTTAGCGCGCTTAGAACCACCTACGTCTGGAGAAGCGATAACCATATCTTCGAGCTGCAAACTCTGAAGATAAGGGAGGATGACGCCAGAAGCATAGAGGTGATCAACAGGTACGTCGAAGAAGCCTTGGATCTGGTCAGCGTGAAGATCCATGGTGATCAAGCGGTCGATACCGGCAACGCTCAACAAATCAGCAACAAGCTTGGCACCGATGCTGACACGTGGCTTGTCCTTGCGATCCTGACGAGCCCAACCAAAGTAAGGAACAACTGCGATAATATGACGAGCTGAAGCGCGCTTAGCTGCATCAATCATCAGAAGCAATTCCATCAAGTTGTCTGAATTAGGGAAGGTGCTCTGTACAAGGAAAACATCACGTCCACGGATAGATTCCTCAAAAGATACACCAAACTCACCATCAGAGAATTTGGTTACTACCAAATTACCCAGCGGACAACCTAAACTAGCGCAGATTTTTTCTGCAAGGTATCTCGTGTTAGTACCAGAGAATACCAAAAAAGAGTTTTTGTCACTCATTTGAATTTTAGTTTATGTGTAATTAAATTATTATTACGAATATTTATGATGAATAGCAATGTTAGTTAACTGCCTTGCGTAATTTCTCGAAATGATTGATTACTTCTTTGTAATCTCTTTCGTTGTGTATATCAAATCTATTCCAAAGGTCACCACATATTACTATTCCTCCAAAGCCGAGCGCTTTAGCTATTTTGACATTTTCCAAGCTCATGCCTCCAAGAGCATATACTTTTTTGTCGATAAGCCCTTCTTTGGCTGCCAATTCTAATTGGTTGATAGAGAAAGATGATTTTTCATCTTTGAATTCTATGCAGTCGAAAATGTTTTTCAGAAAAACATATTGCGATTTTTTCTTCATTTCTTTCAACTGAAGAAGATCTGTGCATGTACGACTGTATTTCCCTTTGTATCCTTCTGGCAAGGCAGCGCTTGGATTGTCTATATGAATGCCGGCCAAATCATATTCCTGCTTGAGGTAATAATGATCGTGTACTGTGATCTTACGATAATAGTCCTCAGGTAAGAGTGTGAGTAGTCGCTCAGAGAACATTGGTGATGCCCCCGGTTTAAAAAGATGCAAATTGTCTAGTCCTTCATCAAACAATGAGGATAGGATTTTATCTTCTTCCACAAAGAATGTGGACTTCGTCATTATTACTAATTTCATAGTCTTAAAAACTTTTCTGTTGCAAAAGTATTAAAAAAAACGCAAACTTGCAATTATATTGGAGATAAAAAGCTATCTTTGCACCATAAAATTAATATTTATCAAGACATGCAAGTAAATTTAGAGAATTTTAAGGAGATTCGCACTCCAATTTACGTATTGGAAGAAAGTAGACTGAGACAAAATCTATCGCTGATAAAGAGCGTGGCTGATAGGGCTGACATGGAGATTATTCTGGCATTTAAGGCTTATGCGCTTTGGAAGACTTTCCCGATTTTCAGAGAATATATTTCTTCGACAACAGCAAGCTCTTTGAGCGAAGCAAAGCTGGCTTTTGAGAAATTTGGAAGTCCTGCCCATACTTTTTCTCCAGCTTATACTGATGATGAGATTGATGAAATTGCCCGTTGCTCAAGTCATCTGACGTTTAATTCTCTTTCTCAATATGAGCGTTTTCATGAGCGTGTAGCTACTGTTAACCCAAGCATCAAATTGGGACTGAGAGTAAATCCGGAATATTCTGAGGTGGAAACGTTGCTGTATAATCCCTGTGCGCCTGGTTCCCGATTTGGTGTAACTGCAGATAAATTGCCTGAGATTTTGCCTTCGGATATTGAGGGCTTCCATTGTCATTGCCATTGTGAGAGTGGGGCAGATGTGTTTGAAAGGACGTTAGTACATATTGAGGAGAAGTTCGGCAAATGGTTTTCTCAGTTGAAATGGATTAATTTTGGTGGAGGTCACCTGATGACTCGTAAGGATTATGATGTATTACACCTTATTAATATAATAAAGGAGTTTCATCTGCGTTATCCTCATCTTCATGTCATCATGGAGCCGGGTAGTGCCTTCGGATGGCAGACGGGACCTCTCGTTTCTCAGGTTGTGGATGTGGTGGAAGACCATGGTTACAAAACCGCCATTCTGGATGTCAGCTTTACTTGCCACATGCCTGATTGTTTGGAGATGCCATATCATCCGGCAGTACGCAATGCCGAAACCATCGAAATGGAAGATATGATGGAGAAGCCGGAAGGAGATCACGTTTACCGTTTGGGAGGAAACAGTTGTTTGAGTGGTGATTTTATGGGATATTGGAAATTTGACCATGAACTGGAAGTAGGCGAAAAAGTGATTTTTGAAGATATGCTGCATTATACGACCGTTAAGACAAATACTTTTAATGGCATTACGCATCCATCTATAGGAATCGTGCATTTGGATGGGAATTTGGAAATCCTGCGAGAATATGGGTACGAAGATTATCTGAACCGAATGGATTAGACTGGTAGGAAAAGGACCATAAAAGTTCAGTTTTTGCAGATAAAACGATGAAAAATGCGTATTTTGCCTTTAAAAACAGACAAAATGCGCATTTTCTTTTAAAAAAGTCTTTGAAAAATTTGGTAATTCAGAAAAAAGTAGTACCTTTGCACCCGCATTCAGAGGAATGCTCCTTGCTAAGAGGAATAGCTGCGGAAATAGCTCAGTTGGTAGAGCACAACCTTGCCAAGGTTGGGGTCGCGGGTCCGAGTCCCGTTTTCCGCTCAATTTTTTGAAACAGCATCAAGTTTTTATCTTATGTATTGAAATTGATGTAAGCAACATTATTATAATGGAGAGGTGGCGGAATTGGTAGACGCGCTACTTTGAGGGGGTAGTGACAATTGTGTCGTGGGAGTTCGAGTCTCCTCCTCTTCACAAAAGAAAGGTTGCTTTGTTGATTTGCGGAAATAGCTCAGTTGGTAGAGCACAACCTTGCCAAGGTTGGGGTCGCGGGTCCGAGTCCCGTTTTCCGCTCCAAGAGTGCTATAAGATTATTGTTTTATAGACTTGAGCCCAAGTGGCGGAATTGGTAGACGCGCACGTTTCAGGTGCGTGTGTTTCACAACGTGCAGGTTCGAGTCCTGTCTTGGGCACTATTTTTAAATTTGATGTTGGAGAGGTGGCGGAATTGGTAGACGCGCTACTTTGAGGGGGTAGTGACAATTGT
>ENA-OZWW01000892-OZWW01000892.1-human-gut-metagenome-genome-assembly--contig:-NODE-892-length-8495-cov-8.683768_pt1 | contig 8495 bp, 5 predicted proteins | sample MGYA00243534_ERZ654079 | MGnify/ENA primary metagenome ERZ654079 (study PRJEB26926, sample SAMN06164994) | human gut metagenome | biome: ENVO:00009003; feature: ENVO:2100002; material: ENVO:00002003...
GATGTCTCGTGGGCTCGGAGATGTGTATAAGAGACAGAAAATATATAGGGCGTTTGACACTTGCCACTGCAATTACCTCTATTTTATTTTCAGGATGTGGGGCGGCACAAAAGGAGCTTGCACAGACGCACAGAGCTTCCTACGAGAAAATATCATACCAGACAGTTACGGTACAGAGCGGTTCACTCACACCGCAGACTACCATCAGTCTGAGCGCGCAGGGCTATACCAGGTTTTCCTATGGTGCGACAAACACGGAGCTTACGCTTGAAAAGGTAAATGTGGCAGTGGGTGATCATGTGAAAAAGGGCGATATACTGGTGGCTTTTAAATCCGGGGAGATACAGAAAAAGATTGAGGACTACAGCGGGCAGATCAGTCAGAATAAGCTTCTGGCAGAGCACTACAGGGCTATTATGAAAATCGATGATACTCAGGATTATTCAAGCGATATAGCCCAGCTTGATAAGGATACAGAGGTTGCGCAGCTTTATCTTGATGAGGCTAAGGAAAAACTGTCGAGATATCAGATCACGGCATCAGAGGATGGTACGATCACAGCAATGGACAATTCACTTTTGGCGGGAGTTTTTGAACCGGGCAGCAATCTTATAACAGAAATCAGCGGAAACGGCAATTACGAGGCTGACAGACCGGAAGGCTATGACTTTAATGTGGGTGATGTATACACGGCAACTGCATCTGATATAGAGTTTGAACTTAAGGTAAAAGAGGTGGACGATCAAAAGCTTGTTTTTGAACCGGTATCGGACATGTCGGCAGTATCGGATGCACAGATATTTTCCATGGAAGTGACGCGCCCTGCTATAGAAAATGCTGTGTATGTGCAAAAGGACGCAGTACATGAGAAGGATGGCAGGTATTTTGTATACACACTGGATGAGAATGGATACAGACAGGCGGTATGGATAAGTGTCGGAGATCAGGTGGGAGACTACCGGATCATCACAGAAGGACTTAAAAGCGGGGATGAGGTGGTTTTGCAGTGAAGATCAGAAACATTTTATCAATAAAAAAACTGGCAGTACTGGGGATATGTGTATCGTTTGTGGCAGGCGGCTGTGGAAAAATGACAGAAAGCAGCATACCAAAGCTTGAAGAACCTGTAGCGTTAAATGAAGCCTATAGACCTGTGGAATACGGTACGATCGGCTCCCTGCAGGTGCTGATGGCTACCGCAGTTCCTAGGGATTACTGCAATTACTACAGTGCCAATGTAAATATTTCACAGATATATGTGGAGCCGGGAGATACAGTAAATGTAGGGGATGTGCTTGCAGTCTGTGATGTGGATGAGGCAAAAAAACAGTTGCAGCAATGTAAGGATGCGCTGGCGCATGAGAATGAGACATATGAGATATCCGCTCAGATCTCGGATACGCAGATCAAATTATGGGAGAGTCAGGCTGCGGATACGGACGAACTTTCAACAGAACAGATTGAGAAAAAAGAGAGCACAGAAGATGATTACAATACGCAGATTGCCACAGAACAGGAAAATCAGCGGTACGATAAGCAGCTTCACGAATACCGAGTGCAAAAGATCAATGAGCAGATGGCTTTATATCAGCAGATTGTTGATGATGGAACGCTTAAGGCAGCCCACAGCGGTCTTGTCACTTACACTAAGAAGCTGACAGATGGAAGGTCTGCTGCGGCATACGAGAATATAGTCATTGTCTCAGATACGGATGACCTTGTGCTGGATATAAAGGGCACAGCCATAAATGAGTACAAATACAGCGATTATGACAAGAAATATGTGATAGTCGATGGCGAAAAATATGATGTCACCGAGTCTCAATATACATCAGAGGTTTTGGTACTTTCGAAGATAAACAACCGCTATCCGGATGTGTGCGTGGAAAGCAGGGAAAAGCCGTTTCTTACGGCAGGACAGATGTATCCGGTATATTTTGAAAAGACAAAAGCAAATCAGGCACTTGTCGTGGGAAAAGATTCCATCTATAAGGAAGGCGATACCAGATATGTCTATGTGAAAAATGATGAGGGCGGCCGCGAGAAACGCATCATAACAACAGGTGAGTCTGATGAAAACTATACACAGGTCACAGAGGGCTTAAAAGAGGGGGAGCTGGTCTACTATAATTCTACAGATCAGGTTCCGACAAAGTATAGCAAATATACGGTAACAAGGTCTGATTTTGATATAGCAAACTACGGTGTGCGCTACAGCAGATCTGACGCAGGGACGATAACCGAAACCTGTGATTATGAAGGGCAGATCGTATCGGTCAATGTGAAGCAGGACGATACGGTAGAAAAGGGGATGCTGCTTTACGTGGTGGATACCGGAGAGGGCAAAGCTGCCATAACAGAGGCGAAAAATGCGATCGACTCGGAGAATGAATCCTATGCGCAGAAGATTGCTGATTACGATAAACAGATAAAAGATTTATCTGAAGGTGGTAGTAGCGCAGAAGAAAATAACCGGCAGGATGAAAAGCCGGATACAGCATATGATGAGCAGCAGTTGAAACTGAATTTACAATTATTGAATCTGCAGAAAAAACTTGCCTGTGCAGACCACACCTATCAGCTTTCCCGGCTACAGTCAGCATATGACAGCATAAGCGCAGGAAATGACGGCAAAGGAAATATTTCAGTATATGCCAAAAATGATGGAAAAGTTTCAAAGGTGAGTGTCAAGGCAGGAGATAATGTGGAGGAAGGCTCAGATATCCTGCAGATAACCGGAAATTCCACGGACGTACTGCTGGTTCAGGTAAAGGATAGCAATAGCTATAAAGTATATAAGGACAATATAGCAGATGTGGGAGAGCGCGTATCACTTGAGCTGGACGGTACAACGATCTACGGAAGCTGTATCGGTTTTGCCGGTTACGGTAGTGTTGCTCAAAAGGGATATATAAATCAGGATGATAAAGGTGTGCATATTACCGGAAACACAGATTCGGGATATGGAAATGCAGCATTTTATATAAAACTTGACAATGGAATACCGGATGATCTGACCAGGGCATCTGCTGTAAAGTTTTCTTATGTTTCTTTTAAAAAGGTGGTAGTGGTGCCGACTTCGATCATACACAAGCAGGTCAATCCTATGGACAAAGATGATATATCATACTATGTGTGGAAAATTGATGGGGACAGCGTGGTAAAGCAGCCGGTAATATTGAGCGATTATACATCAGGCAGCAATACACTTGTGCTTTACGGTATTGATGAGGGCGATGAAATATGTTTGGCTTCGTAATTAATAAATTAAAAAACAGAAAATGGTTAAATCTGTGTCTGCTTATGGGAGTGGCTTTGTTTATAGCACTTTTTGTGTGCCACCCTATGTTTGAAAAGGGTGCGGGAAATCAGATACTCGACAGACTTTTTACGGATCATGCCACACAGCAGAATGAGTTTCCTGCACAGATGAGCCGCGAGGGAACATATGCGGTGGCAGATTATCCTGATTCGCAGTCAGTGCTTGATAAGCTGTCAGGATACGAAAAGAAGTGGACTGAATATGTGGATATAAACAAGGTTTCCTCACAGCAGCTTATCACACTCTCAGGAGGACGCGCAGATACAGAGTTTGGAGGACTTAACCATTATTTTACAATAGGATATCTGCCGGGACTTTCGGAGTACGCGGATGTTGTAAAATCTCAGACTGACACAGCCACATTCGAATGCAGTATAAGCGAAAAGACAATGGATCACTACGGACTTGTAGCAGGTGAAAAAATCTATTTACATGTACCTGATGGCAGTGGGAAAAAGGAAATTTCTTTCGTCATATCACAGATCTGCCGTGAAAAAGATATAAACGATCCATATTGGGCCAAGACGCTTTCGGATATGGGCGATGTGATATTTGTTTCGCAGGATGTTTTTGACGAAATGATGCAGTATTACAGCGAGGACAATATCAGCTACAGTGATTTTCTCATGCTGGATTACAGGCAGATCAACACGGAAAATGCCTCACTTTATGACGGTTATATGGAGCAGTTTAAGGATGCTGACAAGCTCTACAATGACAACATCCGTGATACGCTGGAGCGCTTTTTTACACAGCAGAAGACGATAAAGCTGATGCTTTGGGCGTTGGAGCTGCCGTGTCTTGTGCTTTTGATTTTATTTATAAGAATGATATCTGCACAGATACTTTCGCTCGAGGAAAATGACATACTTGTTTTAAGAAGCCGCGGTGCGACAAAATTACAGGTATTTATTTTGTACCTACAGCAGTCGGGAATAATAGCGTTTGCGGGCTGTGTACTTGGAATAGTACTCGGATATATAATGTGCCGGGCTGCCGCATCTACAGACGGATTTTTAAGATTTACGGCAAAGGATATAGGCACTTACAGATTTGTATGGCAGATGCTTGTCTATGCGGTGGCAGCGGCAGTTATCATGGTGCTGTTTATCACAGTTCCGGTGTGGAAAAAATCAAAGGATGCCATATCAGAGCGCAGCAGGGAACGAATATCAAAGAAAAAGCCTCTTTGGGAGAAATGCTTTATAGACGTTATACTTTTGGCTCTGTCAGCATATCTGCTTTACAATTACAACAAGCAGAAGAGTACGCTTGCGATATCTGTTCTTGAGAACAGGAGCATAGATCCTGTCATGATACTGGACAATTCGCTTTTTATATTTGCAGCGGCACTTTTGTGCGTAAGACTTACCGGACTTATTATTCTGCTTGTGGACAGGCTCTTTAAAAAGCATTTTTCTCCGGCAATGTATGCATCATTTTTACAGCTGAAACGAACCAGATACAATCAGGGATTTCTGGCAGTATTTCTTATCATGACAGTGGCTGGCGGTATTTTTGACGCGAATATGGCGCGCACCATGAACAGCAATATGGAAAAACGGATCGTCTACAATGTGGGTTGTGATGCGATATACAACGAAGATTTCAGACTCAGGATACAGAAGAATAAAGATGGCTCTGTAAGCTGGATGTATGACGAGCCTGATTTCGGTAAATACGAGTCGCTCAAAAATGAGGGCATCTGTGACGGGGTCACGCGTGTGCTTGAGGACGAGCGGGTAGACATTTCCGCAGGCAGTGGTTCGATTTCGGATGCATATCTTATGGCGATAAACACAAAAGAATTCGGTGAGACTGCGAAATTGCAGAGTGACCAAAATGATGATATTAATGACGCGCACTGGTTCAATTACCTGAATGAGCTGGCAAAAGAGCCGGACGGAGTCATCATTTCCTCAAATCTGGCAAAAGATATGGGACTTAAAGTTGGTGACAGCTTAAATTACTCAAGGTATGTACCGGAGGCTGTCGATGATGATCAGATCTACGCATCCGAGAATGCAAAGGTATGTGCCATAGTAAAAGGTTTTCCGGGCTACGAGCGTTACACCTATGAGACAGATGCAGAAGGAAATGTGACCGAGCAGGAGAAATACCTGATCGTTGCAAATTATGCTACGGTTGTGGAAAAGTTCGGCATGACACCGTACAGTGTGTGGATGAACCTGTCAAAGGGAAAAACGGTGGATGATATATACAAAAATTTAACATCCGCGCAGCAGCTTATAGACGAGAATAAAAACTCAGCCACAGTGCAGATCACAAACGGTATGTTTACATTAAGTTTTATACTTTCACTGATAGTGTGCTCAGTAGGATTTTTGCTGTATTGGGTTATGACACTAAAACAGAGGGAGCTGCAGTTTGGTATATACCGCGCAATGGGAATGAGAATGAGAGAGGTAAAAGCAATGCTTTTAAACGAGCAGATATTTTTATCATTTCTGCCGCTTCTTGCGGGAGCAGGCATAGGTATAGCTGCAACAGCGATGTTTGTAAGGCTCATATCGATCATATATCTGCCGCAGAAACACAATATCGGAGTAAATGTATATATTTATCAATCTGATATGCTGGAGCTTGCAGGAGTACTTTTCGTGGCTGTAGCCGTATGCTATGTGGTTATCAGCAGATTGCTTAAGAGTATGAAGATAGCACAGGCACTAAGGCTTGGAGAAGATAGTTAGCATGTAAAAAAAGAGGTCGTGACATATGGAAAATGCGATAATTGCTCAAAATATAAAAAGATATTTTAAGGCGGGAGATGGTACAACAGTCCACGCACTTGACGGAGTATCCATGGAGATAAAAAAAGGAACACTTGCCATCTTAAAAGGGCGTTCCGGCTCCGGAAAGACCACACTTCTTAATATCCTTAGTGCGCTTGATATGCTGACAGATGGAAGTGTGCAGTTTCTGGATAAAAACCTCGAGCAGATGACCGAGAAAGACCGGGAAATACTAAGGCGGTATGAGATGGGATTTGTATTCCAGTCTATAGCACTAATTCCCACGATGACGGCATATGAGAATGTGGAATTTGCCCTTAGACTTGCGAAAAATAAACGTCAGATACGGAAGAATTTGACTGATATGGATAATGACATTGGAGATGCAAAAAACGATGTGATAAATGAGAATACGCATGACAGAGTATCAGAGCTGCTGGAGCGTGTCGGACTCTCAAAACGCATGGATCATATGCCGGATCAGTTATCGGGAGGTGAGCAGCAGAGAGTTGCGATAGCGCGCGCTGTGGTTCATCGCCCGAAGGTGGTCTTTGCGGATGAGCCGACAGGAGCACTTGATACCGCTGCTGGATTTGAAGTCATGCGATTATTCCGTGAGTTGATAGACGATGAGGACATTACAATAGTTATGACCACGCATGATCCGAACCTGATGGAGCTGGGAGATGAAGTGTTTGAGCTTAGTGACGGCATAGTAATTTAAATTAAAAGGGGGAAAAGTAGATGATAAACTGCGATGGACTGGTAAAAATATATGAGACCGACGATAAAAAGGTGATGGCACTGGAGGGGCTTGACCTGACGGTGGAAACAGGGGAGATGCTTGCGATAATAGGAAAATCCGGCAGCGGAAAATCCACCCTTTTAAATATGATAGGAGGACTGGAAACACCAACGGCGGGAGTGCTCACTATTGACGGAAAAGACATTTCCACATATTCAGAAGCTGAAATGGTGAGATACCGCAGGGGCAAGGTGGGCTTTGTGTGGCAGAAAAGTGCCAAAAATCTGTTCCCATACCTGACTGTGCTGCAGAATGTCGAGGCAGTGATGATGTTTGAAAATTCAGGTAATACCGATAATTTAAAACACGGAGAAATTATAAAAAAACGCAAGGATAATAATAAAAGCTATGCCCTTAAACTGTTAAATGCAGTGGGATTACAGGAGCATAAGGATAAGCTTCCGGCTCAGCTATCGGGAGGAGAGCAGCAGCGCGCAGCGATAGCGGTGGCACTGGCAAATAAGCCGGACATACTGCTTGCGGATGAGCCCACCGGAGCTGTGGATACAAGGACTGCTGATACAATCTATGAGCTGTTTCATAAGCTGAACAAAGAGCTTGGTATAACCATCATCATAGTCACACACGATATGGCACTTGCAGGCCGTGTAGACCGCACAGTGCTTATATCTGACGGAAAGGTAAGTACGGAGAAATTGAAGAAACACCCTGCAATGGAATATACGGTTTTGGACAAGGCGCACAGGATAAAACTCACCGATGAGATGCTTGAGGCAGCGGGGATAGAGTCTAATAAGGTCAGGGTTGATGTGCAGGATGGAAGGCTTGTGATATCGCGGATTTAAGACATATTAAACGTTTAGTGTTATAGAGCCTTTTTATCTTAGAAATAAGCCTGCTAAATTTGTTGAGTACCATTGGTGTCATTCATGTATTTATGGTTGAAGATATATGGATTATATGATATAAAGAAATTAACAACAGTTGAGGAGTCAGGATCGATTGCAAATAGGAGTGACAAAATAAGGGGGAATATGAAGAATAATTTAAAAGTTTTATTCATACAATTATGTGTTTTGGCAATAGGCTGCTTTATCGGAGAAGCAGTTTTCGGCTTGCCCAAATGGCTTGGACTTGTGATAGCAGGTCTTATGTTTTATTTGGTATTTTTTATAATACAGATTAAAGGTGCTATGAGTAATATCAAAGATGAAGTGTCAAGTGATGGCATAGCCGGAGCAAGAATATGTGGAGTCTTTATTTCTGCGATACTACTTGCATTTATATTGGGAATATATGTTTATCAAGCGGCTAATATAGCGATGACTATAGCCGGTGTGGTATTGCTTATATTACAGCGGAGAAAAATAAAAGGGTTTTTCTTTGAGAATCGCTGGGAGAATAATTTTTGGTTGGTGTATTTTGGTATTGCATTTATTATTTGTGGTGTTTTTTCTGTATTTGCGTGTCTGGATATTGCACCATGCACGGAGCTTTGTGGTGTTTACAGGGCTATCGGTATCATAGTGTGGATTTTGGTGATTTTATGGACACTTCCGCCTGATACATGGTTGGCCAGATTTGCCACAAATAACTATAAGAGATATGAAGATAATTATGATTAAGAAAGTAATTGAGTTTATTATAGAGTATT
>ENA-OZWW01001076-OZWW01001076.1-human-gut-metagenome-genome-assembly--contig:-NODE-1076-length-6962-cov-2.629941_pt1 | contig 6962 bp, 3 predicted proteins | sample MGYA00243534_ERZ654079 | MGnify/ENA primary metagenome ERZ654079 (study PRJEB26926, sample SAMN06164994) | human gut metagenome | biome: ENVO:00009003; feature: ENVO:2100002; material: ENVO:00002003...
TACGAGATCCTGAGATGTCTCGTGGGCTCGGAGATGTGTATAAGAGACAGGAGCCTCTTTGATATACACATTCTGCGTCTTTTCGTTGTCTGGTAGGTCGTGTTCAGCAACACTCTTTCCGAGAATGAAGTTTACGCCTCCGCTGATGGTCTTCGCCTTATCCAGATCAGAGCCGGTCATAAACTTCGCATAATCAAATCCGTGGAAGAGATCACGGCACACAGACAGCTTCTCAAGGAACTTGGGATATGCAGCCTTGCTGACATCGGTATCGCCATAGTTCTTCTTGTCTCTGGTGGTGTAGTCGTTCATGGCTTGCTTCAATGCAGCAGCAATGCCTACATAGTCAACTACAAGACCGCCTTCTTTGTCCTTGAAGACGCGGTTTACACGGGCTATGGCTTGCATCAGGTTGTGACCAGCCATCGGTTTATAGACATACATAGTTGCGAGAGAAGGTACATCAAAACCGGTCAGCCACATATCAACGACAATGGCAATCTTCATAGGAGAATTGTTGTCCTTGAACTTTCTCGCCATATCGTCCTTATGAGCCTTGTTGCCGATGATCTCACGCCATTCTTCGGGATCATTGTTGCCTTGCGTCATAACTACACCGACTTTTTCAGTCCATGCAGGGCGCAGCTCAAGAATGCGCTTGTAAATCTTCATGGCAATAGGACGAGAGTATGCAACAATCATCGCCTTGCCGGTGAGGATATTTGCGCGGTAGTTTTCATAGTGGTCAAGGATGTCGTTTACCAGAGACTCAATCGTCTGGTCGGCACCCAGAATTGCCTCCATCTGACCAAGCTCTTTCTTGCTTTTTTCAATGACATACGGATCTGCATTCTGCGCCATGATGTCATATTCAGTGTCGATGAGGCGAAGAGTGTGTTCATCCAGCTTGAGATGAATAACACGGCTTTCATAGTAAACCGGTCTGGTAGCTCCATCTTCAACAGCTTGTGTCATATCGTAAATGTCGATGTAGTCACCGAACACTTCACGAGTGCTGCGATCCTTAGAAGAGATAGGAGTTCCGGTAAAGCCAATGTATGTAGCATTCGGGAGGCTGTCTCTGATAATTCTTGCAGTGCCGATAACGGTCTTAGCTTCAACCTCTCCGTTATCTTTCTGTTTAACTACAACCTTCTCAGTTAAGCCATACTGACCGCGATGTGCTTCATCAGCCATAACAATGATGTTGCGGCGATCAGAAAGTGCTTCGCTGCTTTCTTCAAACTTCTGCATCGTAGTAAAGATGATGCCGTTTGCCTGACGGTTTGCCAGCAGCTCCTTCAAGTGCTTGCGGCTTTCTGCGTGTTGCGGAGTCTGTCTTAGGAAGTCCTTACAACGCGAGAACTGTCCGTAGAGCTGGTCATCCAGATCGTTTCGGTCAGTGATAACAACGATTGTAGGGCTTTCCAGAGCCTCTTGCAGATAGTGAGCGTAGAAGACCATAGACAACGATTTTCCGCTGCCCTGAGTGTGCCAGAAGACACCACCTTTACCATCCGTTACGGTGGCGTTCAGCGTGGAGGAAACTGCCTTCTTGACGGCAAAATACTGATGATAACCGGCAAGGATTTTGAAGGTGTTCTGTCCATCGACATTAAAGCAGATGAAGTTCTTTACGATGTCGAGGAAACGGTTTTTCTCAAATAGTCCCTCAAAGAAGGTATCAAAGGCGGCATACTGTGTATTCTCATAGCTGCCATCAGTAGTTTTCCACTCCATATAGCGATCCTCACCGGAAGTAATTGTACCGGCTTTGGATGTGGTCATATCGCTCATGACGCACACAGCATTGTAGATGAACATGGAGGGAATCTCGTACATATAGTTTCTGAGCTGACGGTATGCGTCGGATGCGTCCGTCTCTTCACGGGACGGGGATTTCAGCTCTACAATAACAAGGGGCAGACCATTCACAAAGAGGATAACATCAGGACGCTTTTCAGAGTTTTCGATAAATGTCCACTGATTTGCAACAGTAAAGTCGTTATGGGCAGGATTTTTGAAGTCGATGAGATAAACGAGGGTGGAGCGTTCCTCGCCGTTATCGAAGTATTTGACCGGCACACCGTTTTGCAGATAGTCCATGAAAACCATGTTCTTTTGCAGCAGAGTTCCGGTTTCAAAGTTCTTGAGCTTATAAATAGCCTCATTTATGGCATCAACGGGCAAGCCCTTATTGATGCGCTGCAAAGAAGGCAGAAGGACATCCTCGTAAAGCGGAGAGTGATAGTCACGCTCTACTTCCGGTCCGTAGACATAGGTGTAGCCCAGCCCTTCATTGATTAGTTGGAGAACAGCGTTCTCGTAGTTGGATTCTGTGTAATATCCTGCCATAGTAAATGCTCCTTTGTGTTCGTTCTGCCGTAGCTGTTACTTTATCCTCTCAGCGATAGCATCAAGTTGAGCTGCGATCACGGCGAACTCGCAGTTTAAGTCCAGCGTTTTCACACTGATTTGATTGCCACTCATCTGATAGTCATTGTCCGGCTGAATGGCATCATCGGTCCTGGCATACAAAAGCATACCGGAGATTGTTTCGTCAGGTGCAGCGTTCCAATTCTTGACATAGGTAAATATCTGATAGAGATTTCCTGAATGGAGTGTCTGCGTCATATAGGGAGCTTTCATCTGCATATTGTGAGAGTAATACTTTGCGTCGATGATAAGCGTTTTCTTTGTTGACTTATTTGAGATCACGATGTCTGACTGCATGGTGGGAAGAAGTGTTCTGTACCCATCGGTCACTTGCCATGCGATCTGAGGGGAATAGGCTTTGATGTCGGGATGTTCTCTCTGGAAATATCCGAGGATGAACTTCTCATACAGTTTTGCCATTGTTTGATCGTCCACATAGTCCATGATGCGTGTTGATCCATCTGCGGAAGTTTGCAGCAATCCCTTAATAACAAGGTGGCAGACTTCAATAATCATGCGGTAAGTCTGGTTATTCCGGTCATATTGGATGTCCCAGTTGATGTTGTGGATGTCCAGAACACTAACTCCATCAAAGAAGATGAGTAACTTGCGCAACTCTTTCTTCCTCGTCTTAGTGATGCTGGCTCGAAGCAGCAGCTCCATAGTTGTTTTGATGATCCGGTTGGTGTAGGCATCGACGGAGAACTCATCGTAGGCACATACAAGCTGCTTTTTACGGATAGCTTGTGTCTTGATAGACTCACCGATTTCGATTTTTCCTCGCGGAGAGCCAAGCGGCTCTTCGTTAGTTATGTACTGCCTACATAAACCTCTCTTTATCTGGACAGATACACCGCGACACAGAATTGCAGACAAAAGCTCCGCTGTATTCTCGAAGTCTTCTGTTGCGACATCTTTATAGCCTTGCTCATGCAGCACTTGAAAGGCATAGGCAAGCATATAGTAGATGTTCTGTATGCGGATCATTTAACCACCTCTCTGAGAGTGCGGCTCCAATCTTTGACTTTCGCAGCCTCATCAAACCAATACTCCTTGAGCAAGGGAATCAGCTCATATTCGACAACAGACTTCATCCATTCATCATTGATGGTGGCTTTGGTGCAGAAGTAACTATGACCGATGCAGAAGCCCTCACCAAGAGAATCGTCATTTGCGATTGCCTCATTAAGCTGTTCGACGGTTGCGATCAGGCGGTCAAACTTCGGATTGTTAATTTTCGTTCTGTATGCTCTGAAACCGGACGAGCCAAATGCCGGAGAGATTTCAAAGAATGCGAAACGACGGCGAAGCGCATAGTCCAGCATAGCAAGGCTGCGGTCTGCTGTATTCATCATGCCGATGATGTGAACATTGCTCGGAATAGAGAATTGCTCATCAGCATAGAGAAGCTGCAATTCAACTCCGCGCTTATCGCTTTCGATCAGCATGAACAGCTCACCGAAAATCTTGCTCAGGTTGCCTCGGTTGATTTCATCAATGATAAAGAAGTACGGGCGATCATCCTCAGCAGCTTTACGGCAGAACTCATAGAAAACGCCTTTCTTCAACTCAAAGCCCGTCTCTGTGGGACGGAATCCCATGATAAAGTCCTCATAGCTGTAACTCTGGTGGAACTGCACCATCTTGACGCGGTTGTTATCTTTCTCGCCCATGATGGAGAATGCAAGACGCTTTGCAGCAAAGGTTTTGCCGACGCCCGGTGCGCCTTGCAGGATCACATTCTTCTTTGTCAATAAAAGAGCCTTGAGGGTGTTATAGCGTTCCTCATCCATATAGACATCATGGAGGAAGTCATCTGCTGTGTATGGATCAAAGGTTACTTCTTCCTCTTCGACATCAAGGATCTCATCCGCTTGTTTGTCTCCGTCAATGATGCTCTGCAATTTCTTCACATAATCGGTGTAAGGGGTAATGTCCGTCAGCGTTTTCATTACACTCTGCTCAGGATGTTCCCATTCTCCCTTATCTGTCCACCGGACAGTACGAATATTACAGTAATTTCCGCGCTCAGGAGCATAAACATATTCGCCTTCAACTACACCGCGTCCGAGGATTTGCTTTCTGCCTTTCTTGACAAAGATAATATCTCCCGGTTTGATTACATTTGCAAACTGCCATGTTGCGTGAACTTGGTTTTTATACGAGCCATTGTCTCCATATAGCTCTTTCATTTTGTTGCGCATTTCGTCTTTGGAACTGTATGCCATGAGATCGCCCATGTCCTGCCAGCCAATAGCCATTATGCCTTCGGTGTAGTCACTCTCCCAGTTGACCGATCCATCACCAGCAGCATACAGCCAATAACGAACGGCGGCTTCATCGGAACTCAATGCAGCATCGGTTGTCTGTTTAGGAATAATTCCTTCAAAGATGCTCTCGTCAAAGGGAATATCAAGATTATGATCTTTGACAACCTTCATGCAGCCGCGACGCACACTTGCAGACTTGTTACCGGTCTGCTCATAGTAGTATTTGACATTTTCCTGAGTGGCTTTGAGCGCGGCAATCATCTTTTCCTTGCCGTAGTCCATACCAATATGCGTAATGAAGTAGATGGTGGTTTCTGTGTTTGCCTTCCAGCTATACTTGCGTCCTTCCATCATTGCCTCAAAGACCATGTAGACAGACTTGTACGATGTTTCTCCGAAGCAAGGCACTTCTTTCAGCAAAGCGGCAATAGCATCCTGAACGGGCATTTCGCCGTCGTATGCTTTCTTGCAGTAATGATAGACGGTGATTTCACAGTCGTACTCATAGCCGATATACTCCCGAACGCCGCCCTTAGAATCAATAAACTCTTTAAGCATGGAGAGATCATGATAATAGCTGGTGGTGCGTTCATCAGCACGATCCGACATAATCTCCTGCACAAGATAATTTCGGATGTCCTCTTTAGCTGCTGCCATAGAAGCATCATCCGCAAAGCACTTCCAGAAAGAAAGTGCAATCGTATTCTGATAGAGATAGAAGGCATCGGAGACATGGGTGCGCACAGTGCTTTCAGCCCAGTCAGGGTGCTTTTCGCTCAGATACTCCTTATATTCCTTTCTGACTCTACTAACTGTGTTGCCAATATCCATTACCTTTACCTCCGGTTTTGATGGTTATATTATACCGCATACACGGCGGCTCGTGGTCGCATACCGAGCGACATTCGGTGCTAAACGATAATTTACAGCAACAAGCTCAAGCGATTTATCGTGAGCGTTTTGAGGGCATTTCTTCTGAGGATATGCCTTCTGGCTGGCGCATTGTGACTCTGGGAGATGTTGCGACGATCTCCAATAAGAGTTTCAATCCACTAAAAGAGGCAGAGAGAATACTTGAGCATTATAGTATTCCAGCGTTTGATGAGGCAAGATTCCCGGTTTTTGAGCCATCAACATCTATCAAGAGCAATAAGTTCGTCATTGATGACTTATGCTTCATGATCTCTAAGCTCAATCCGACAACAAAGCGCGTATGGAAACCATATTGCCTGACCGAAAACGCAGTATGCTCAACTGAGTTCATTGTCTATAAAGCGAAGGATGAATCTATCACAGACTATCTGTACTCAGTTATCGACAGCAACTCTTTCTCTGACTTTATGTGTAGCCATGTAACCGGCTCTACGGGCAGTAGACAGAGGACAACACCATCTGACACACTCGCTTACGAGTTGATACTTCCTTCGGAGGAAGATATAGCAGAGTTTCAATCCCTCGTTTCACCGATGTATGCTCAAATGCGAATTAACGCCATTGAAAACGATAAGCTCAAGCGACTTCGGGATAGTCTTTTGCCAAAATTGATGTCCGGCGAGATTGATGTCTCTGACATCCAGCTCTAAGCCGCTAAATTATCGTTTATCTGTTGGTTGACAGCAATCTTCTTGTCGAACATATATAGATATTCAACGATCTTCTTCTGAATGGAAATAGGCGGCAGAAACAGCGTAACAGCATTCAAATTGGCTTGACTCAATTTAGGTTGTGCTGATCCGGTAACATAGCCCGACAAGTCCATGCTGTTTAATAAGTAGCATAGATACCGTGTATCGCAAAGCTCGTTGCCTTGAACAATGTGGGCATGGTTATTTACCCAGAATTGTCCTTCAACAACCTGAGCGATATTTTGTTTTTTCGATTTCAGATTTTCGCCATCTTCGGCAATCAGAAGGTATGTTCCTTCAAAGATGTAATCATCAATATGATCAATCACTCCTTGCGCTCCGTAATAGCGATATTTTCCTTGCCTTTTTTCGCGCTGTGCGCCAGAAAGAGGAACTCTCTTCTTATCAAAGTTGATGGTAACTTCATCAAACCGGTATTCTTTAAGTTCCATGTTTTGCGCTCCTATCCGATGTATTTTCTGTGTGCCAGCTTCACATTCTGTTGCTTCACCATCGCATAGTGCATGGTGGTGTCGATCTTCTGATGCCCTAAGAGCTGCTGGACTTGCTCTATTGGCATTCCTTTGTCTATGGCTGATGTAGCCAGCGTCCGGCGAAACTTGTGTGGATG
>ENA-OZWW01001091-OZWW01001091.1-human-gut-metagenome-genome-assembly--contig:-NODE-1091-length-6845-cov-2.699264_pt1 | contig 6845 bp, 5 predicted proteins | sample MGYA00243534_ERZ654079 | MGnify/ENA primary metagenome ERZ654079 (study PRJEB26926, sample SAMN06164994) | human gut metagenome | biome: ENVO:00009003; feature: ENVO:2100002; material: ENVO:00002003...
TTGAGGCGGGCCACCGCCACGGCATCTGGGTGGGCATCTGCGGTGAGCTGGGCGCGGATACCGCCCTCACCGAGACCTTCCTGCGGATGGGTGTGGACGAGCTGTCCATGAACGCCAAGAGCATCCTGCCCGTGCGCAAGATCATCCGCGGTGTGGATCTGAGCAAGCCCTCTGCCAAGAATGTCTGAGTTCCCCTGACGGAACCGTAAAAGGGGCTGCTGCGGCGCTCTCTGCCAACCAAAGTGTTGGCAAAGGGGCGCGCGGCAGCTCTTTTTTGGTTACAACAAGAAGCAAATTCACAAAACTGCTGCCTGACAAGCCGCAGTTTCATGGGTGAACGCTTCACAACGGTAAAGCTGGGTGCTATACTATACCTAAATCGTATTTTTTGAACGTACCTCTGGAGATGAAAGATAGATATGACGCAATTCCTGATCCGCCGGTTCATCCGGCATCCCAATGATCCCCAGGACCCTGCTACCCGCACGGCCTACGGCAACCTTGCCAGCGGTGTGGGCATGGCCTGCAACCTGCTGCTCTGCCTGGGCAAGCTGCTGGCAGGCACCCTGTTCGGCTCCATCGCCATCATGGCCGACGCCCTGAACAACCTCTCGGACGCCTCGTCCAACGTGGTGAGCCTCGTGGGCTTCCGTCTGGCGGCCAAAGGCCCGGACGAAAAGCACCCCTACGGCCACGCCCGGTATGAGTATCTGGCGGGCCTCGTGGTCTGCGTCACCATCCTCGCCATTGGGCTTTCGCTGCTGAAAGAATCTGTGCTCAAAGTGCTGCATCCGACGGCAGTGGTGTTCAGCTGGCTCAGTGTGGGGGTGCTGGCGGCGTCCATCGGCGTCAAGCTCTGGATGAGCCGCTTCAACAAGACCATCGGCCAGCGCATCAACTCCGAGACCCTGATGGCCACCGCCGCCGACAGCCGAAACGACGTGCTGACCACCAGCGCCGTGCTCCTGTCCACCGTCCTTTCTCACCTGACGGGCTGGGACGTGCTGGACGGCCTTATGGGCGTGGCAGTGGCGGCGTTCATCCTCTGGTCGGGCTGGGGGCTGGTCATGGATACCCTGAGCCCCCTGCTGGGCGAGAGCCCCAGTCCGGAGCTGGTGGAGCACATTGAGCAGACGGTCATGGGCTACCCCGGCGTGCTGGGGATGCACGACCTCATGGTGCACGATTACGGCCCGGGGCATCAGTTCGCCTCCCTCCACATCGAGTTCCCGGCAGAGACCGACCCGCTCAAGGCCCACGATGTCATCGACAACATCGAGAACGATTTTATAAAGCGGGACGGCCTGCAGGTGACCATCCACTATGACCCCATCGTCACCACCGATGCGGCGGTGGGCGTGCTGCGCACCCGCCTGATGGAAAAGGCCCGCCAGCTCGACCCCTGCCTTTCGATCCACGACCTGCGCATCGTGCCGGGTGATACCCATACGAATGTCCTGTTCGATCTGGAGTTCCCGGCGGGCTATACCGGGAACAAGGACGAGATGCTGGCCGCCATGTGCCAGTTCGTCCATGAGCAGGACCCGAAATACAGCTGCGTGGTGAAAGTAGAGCAGAGCTATGCGTCTGCTGCCCACGAAAAATAAATTTGTGTTTTAGAGGGGAAGGAACTTATGCTGAACGAGACTTACCGCGGGATGCTGGCCCACAAGAGCGTCATCCGCGAGACCTTTATGTACGGCAAGCAGCGCGCGGCCCAGATCGGCTACGAGAACGTGTTTGATTACTCGCTGGGCAACCCCAGCGTGCCCTGCCCGGAGCAGTTCACCGCCGCCATGCAGGAGCTGCTGGCACAGGAGGACCCGGTGGCCCTGCATGGCTACTGCCCCAGCCAGGGCGACCCGGAGTTCCGCACCGCCGTGGCGGTCCACCTGAACAAGACCTTCGGCCTGCCCTATGCGCAGAAGGATATCTTTCCCACCACGGGCGCGGCGGGTGCCATTGCCCACGCTGTGCGCGCCGTGACCCGGCCCGGGGATGAGGTGCTGACCTTTGCCCCCTACTTCCCGGAGTACGGCCCCTATGTGGAGGGCACCGGTGCCCATCTCAGGGTGGTGCCGCCCCAGGCCCCGGCTTTCCAGCCCAATCTGGAGGCCTTTGAGCAGATGCTGACCGAGAAGGTCACCTGCGTCCTCATCAACACCCCCAATAACCCCACCGGTGTGGTCTACTCTGCCGACACCCTGACCCGGCTGGCGGAGATCCTGACCGAGAAGAGCCGGGCCTACGGCCACAACATCTTCCTTGTCAGCGACGAGCCCTACCGGGATATCGCCTTTGACGGCAGGGCTGTGCCCTACCCGGCGGCGTTCTACCCCCACACCCTGACCTGCTTCTCCTTCTCCAAGAGCCTGAGCCTGCCCGGCGAGCGCCTTGGTTATGTGGCGGTGCGTCCGGGCTGTGAAGGCGAGGACATCCTTGTGGACATGATGGCCCAGATCTCCCGCTTCACCGGCCACAACTGCCCGCCCAGCATCATCCAGCGGGCCGTAAGCCGCTGTCAGGATGTGACCAGCGACCTGAGCGTGTATGAGACCAACATGAACCTGCTGTACGATAAGCTCACCGCGCTGGGCTTTGAGGTGGAGCGCCCCGGCGGCACATTTTATATCTTCCCGAAGGCGCTGGAAGAGGACGCCAACGCCTTCTGCAGAAAGGCCCGGGAGTTTGACCTGCTGCTGGTGCCCAGCGACAGCTTTGGCGTCAAGGGCTATGTGCGCCTTGCCTACTGCATCGACACCGAGAAGGTACAGCGCAGTCTGCCGGCCCTTGAAAAGCTGGCGGCGGCCTACCGCAAATAAACAAGCCGAACCGCTCCGGCGCGGCGATCGGCTGCGCGGGGCTGAAAACAAACCGCAAGAGAGGAAAGGGAACTCTGCTATGGAAAAGATCAAAATGACCACGCCCCTCGTCGAGATGGACGGCGACGAAATGACCCGCATTCTGTGGAAGATGATCAAGGACGAACTGATCCTTCCGTTTGTGGACCTCAAGACCGAATACTATGATCTGGGCCTGCCCAACCGCGACGCTACCGCAGATAAGGTGACCATGGATGCCGCCCTTGCCAACAAGAAGTACGGCGTTTCGGTCAAGTGTGCCACCATCACCCCCAACGCCCAGCGCATGGACGAGTACAAGCTGCACGAAATGTGGAAGAGCCCCAACGGCACCATCCGCGCTGTGCTGGACGGCACCGTGTTCCGTGCACCCATTATGATCGACAGCATCAAGCCGGTGGTCAAAAACTGGAAAAAGCCCATCACCATTGCCCGCCACGCCTACGGCGATGTGTACAAGTGCACCGAGTTCCGCATCCCGGGTGCCGGCAAGGCTGAACTGGTGTTCACCGGTGCCGATGGCTCTGAGCAGCGTGCCACCGTCTTTGATTTTGAGGGCGCAGGCGTTCTGCAGGGCCAGTACAACAAGGATGATTCCATCCGCAGCTTTGCCCGCAGCTGCTTCAACTACGCACTGGATGTGAAGCAGGACCTGTGGTTCGGCGCAAAGGATACCATCTCCAAGAAGTACGACCACACCTTCAAGGATATCTTCCAGGAGGTGTACGACGCCGAGTATAAGGCAAAGTTCGAGGCTGCAGGCATCACCTACTTCTACAGCCTCATTGACGATATCGTTGCCCGCGTCATTCGCAGCGAGGGCGGCTTTGTCTGGGCCTGCAAGAACTACGACGGCGATGTGATGAGCGATATGGTGTCCACCGCCTTTGGTTCGCTGGCCATGATGACCAGCGTGCTGGTGAGCCCCGACGGCAAATACGAGTACGAGGCTGCGCACGGCACCGTGACCCGCCATTACTATAAGTATCTGAAGGGCGAAAAGACCTCCACCAACCCCATGGCGACCATCTTTGCGTGGTCTGGCGCGTTCAAGAAGCGCGGTGAACTGGACGGCCTGCCGGAGCTGGTGAAGTTTGGCGAGGCACTGGAAGCCGCCAGCCTGCAGACCCTGAACGACGGCATCATGACAAAAGACCTGTGCGGTCTGGCTGAGGGCATCACCCCCACCGCCGTGGACAGCGAGGGCTTTATCAAGGCCATCCGCACCCGTCTGGAAGCCAAGCTGGCATAAAACGATTTTCAATATAACATAAAAACCGGAACGATCCACCCGAAAAAGGGAAGATCGTTCCGGTTTGTGTTTTAGGCAGGATGTGCGACAAACTGGAACTTGTCGGGGCGAGGCCCCTCCATCTTGCTGCGCAAGACCGTTCTGTCGCTTAAAAGCCCCACTGGGGCTTTCATTGCTCCGCTCCGCTGCGCAAACGCGAACTTTGCTCTGCAAAATGCTTGTTGAGAAATCCCAAACCCTTGAACTGCATCGTGCCGATGCAGGCTGCGCAATTTCATTGCTATTGCTGTACCGTTATGGCTTTACCGATGGCGAAGAGTATCTGCTGATCGGTACGGCAATATACTTTCACCTGACAAAACGCCGCGCCAAAAAGACGGAGGAACAGGCCATGGATAACCTGTGGCTGGAACTGCCGTGGTGGTTTGTCTGAAGAGGCAGAATGGAATGTGAACGGAAAATGTATGTGTTGCTCTATAGATTTATGGTACATTATGAGAACGTCGCTAATTTTGAAATTCCATTTTTCTTGTGGAATCTTGTGACTATCTCATAGTTCCGCAAAAGCACCGTCGTGTACTTTGACGTAGCTTTTGGTATCTTTTAGTGTCTAAAATGGCTCTTTGTACCCAGAACCGTACCCGAGAATTTTGGGGTATGAAACTCGACACTTACGGTTACCATTTTACCATGCCCATATTAAAACCCTAACAACCCGTGTAGTGTTTGTCTGCGGGAAGTGCAGGCCACCGGCCAGAGCGAGATGATCTGAAGTTGGAGCAGGAGAAAAATATTTCAAAAGAATGCAGTGTCCGTTGAAGAATTTTGCCACAATATGCTATAATGACTACTATAGGCAGATCGTATTGTGTCGTGCGAATGGACAAAAACGGATACGGAGGAGATCCTTATGACGATTTTGATCGTAGATGATGAGTTCCGGATTGGGCAACTGATTCGGAGACTGATCCACTTTGAAGAGCTGGGTCTGGAGCTGATCGATGTATTCGACGATAGCGAAAAGGCCTTGGGGGCGATTTTGCTTCACCATCCGGACGTTGTGATCTCCGATATAAAGATGCCGGGCATGGATGGTCTGGAACTGGTGCGGCGGACACAGGAGGCAGGGATTGCATCGCGCTTTGTCTTTGTAAGCGGCTTCCGGGAGTTTGAGTATGCCCACAAGGCCTTGCAATATGGCGTGGAAGACTATCTTCTGAAGCCCGTGAAGGAAGAAGATCTGAACAATATTCTTCAGAAACTGAGCGATGGTCACGAGCAGGTGCTGCAGCATCGGCGGGAAGAAAAACAGTTGCAAGAAGAAGCGCGCCGGGGCCGTTATATCCGGGGATTTGACCTGATTCAGGCCATCGAAAGTGCTGGAGAGTGGGTCGATTGGCAGGAACTGAACCGGATGATGCAGAGTAATGTACAGAATGGGAAGATGCTGGCTTTTCTGTTGCAGTTGGATTATTACGATGCTTCCCAGCAGGATGACATCCAAGACCGCATGGTTATCAACAATCTAATTACCATGACGGAGGATCGACTGCGGCCACATTTGTATGAGCAACTGTACGCCGTGCAGGATAAGACCCTAATGATCGGTCTGTTGAACTACGCCCCCGCCGCAAGCACGATGGTGCGGCAGGAATTGTACACCGTGTATGCCGATGTGCGGCGGTATCTGTCGGGATTCCCGGAGTATGTCGCTACGCTGGCGTTCGGTGAAGAGATCACACCGCAGCAGGGAAAGTTGTCACTTCAAACGGCCCGCCAGCGGATGAATTGGCGGATCGCGCTGGGGGCAAACCGGATCATCGGGCCGGAACACTTTGTTACTAATCCAAAACTCGGAGAGCTGGATACCATTGCCCGCGCCCAGCTGCAGAATGCGGTAGAAGCTTTGAACGCTGCGGCGGCAAGCCGCGTGTGGCAGGATCTGGTGCGTCAGATTCAAAGCAATCCCCAGAATGACCCGGCCTTGTACTATACGCTGGCTCGGTGTTTCCTGAATACCTTCTACGGCGACCTGACTTGGGATGAGCGCCGTACCCGGCAGTGTCGAAATTGGCTGGAACAGGTGCGGCATTGCTGGCAGCTTCCGCAGCTGAACGAACTGGTGGAACAGGCTATCGCGGAAGAATTGCAGACCCAGCAAAAGGAATTGGACAACCAAACGGCTCGTCCGGTGCGGATGGCCTTGGATTACATTGCCGAGAATTATGCACAGAAGATCGGGCTGGATGAAATCGCCGAAATGCTGCAGATGAACAGCTCCTACTTTTCCACGCTGTTCAAAAAGGAAACCGGAAGGAACTTCCAGAATTATCTGACGGAATATCGCATTGAAAAAGCCAAAGAGCTGCTGCGCACCACAAATGAGACCATGATGAGCGTTGCCGAGCAGGTGGGGTATCAGGACACGCGGTATTTCAGTCAGTGCTTTGTCAAAGTGGTGGGAGTAAAGCCTTCGCTGTACCGAAAAATGTATTCCTGAGAGGTGAATGCAATGAAGTGGATGGATCGGGTGTGGGCACTGCTGGTGCTGGCTGCCGCCGCAGTACTGGGGGCACTGTTATGCGGACATATCATCGGTGCAAAGCAGGCACAGACAGCGCTGCTCTTGGTGGCAACAACGGCGCTGCTGGTGCTGGCCGGGACGCTGGTATGGATCGGAAAACAGCTGCAGGATATTCTTCGGCGGCTGAAGGAGCAGGAGTATACTAGCT